>Ga0179591_1259070_pt1 | contig 15757 bp, 20 predicted proteins | sample CZOMad2_1_08_16f_FD_182891 | JGI IMG/M metagenome (GOLD analysis project Ga0179591, IMG submission 182891) | Vadose zone soil fungal communities from Angelo Coast Range Reserve, California, USA - CZOMad2_1_08_16fungal (PacBio error correction) | ecosystem: Environmental > Terrestrial > Soil >...
AGTCCGGAAGAGAAGAAAAGGAAATTGGAAGCTTTGGCGGGGGCATCAGAACGTGAAAAAACGGCGACGGCGTTTTCCGGGGAAAGACGGCGCAAGCACAATTCTGTTCTGGAGTACTACCCCGAAGAGGGGGGGGACTGCAGTTTTGCCCTTAACTCTTCCGCCTGGTGGGAGAGACCTAGACATTTGGAGGGGGGGGGGGGAATCTTTGTATTCAGGAAAGAGTTTGGCGCTCACGTCATGCCAACAACTCGGGTCGTGGGTTGTTCCGAGACCCGTGAGACTCATTAGAAGGAAGGAGGAAAACAAACCCGCCACTGCTGATATAATCCATCTCCGGAAGGGACCACAGGTTGGGGGAAGGGGGTCTCCATCCAGAACAAAAGTCAAAAATCATGGGGAAACTACTAGTCGCATTTGGCCCTATGGGGTAAAACTGGTGGGGGGACTTGGGAAAGTGAAAGAGCCTTTGAAATCGGGAAGGGAACAAGACCTGGCCGATAAAAAAAGGGAGGCGTTTACGCATGTTTTTTCGGTGGTATCCATCTCGGGGGGAAAAAGAACAAACTACGCTCCAGAGGAGCAGGGCCGGGTGTCACACTTCCCCTCTGGGAAACTCTTCCCGCCAACGCTAAAACGAGGCAAAGGCATGCCCCTTGGCGAAGGAGCGGGCTCAACGTCAGTAATGACAGGGGCCCCTGTGTCACGGGTGAATCTCCCGTGTAAGGGTCAAAAAGGACGCGCTTTGCAACATCTGGCGTGGGGGGCTTGAAGCTAAGGAATTGGTGGGGGGGTCGACTTAGAGGAAGCAGGAGACTTGTAACCAAGAGAAACTGTGGGGAAAAATTGATACTACAGGCGACAAAAGCGAAAAAAGGTGTGGGGGGGGCGTTCCTGGCAAGGGGGCGCCAATAGGGGGGACGTTCGTGATGTGAAGAGGCTGGACGGCTCACCAATCACGAGCAAAAAGGGGGGATGTCCGCCTTTGGTGGGGTGTGGTCTGTAGGGGGGGGTTCCGCCAGAGCGCGAGGCCCAATCGGAGAACAAACGCATACAAGAAAGGGGGGGGAGCAAAAACCGGCCCGCCCGAGTTACCAAGAGTTAACAAGTAACGACCAAATGGTCCAACCCACGGTCAGCATCGGGAGGGCCCTACTCGGGTTTTAGCAAAAGGCGTTGAGGTTGGACGACCAAGAAAAAAGAGAATGCGTCCACAGGGGGAGTTCAAGAAAAAATCTTCCGGGTAAATCGCGGGGAGGCCGGGCCTGGGCAAAGAAAAAAAAGGGCAAAGGAAAACAAATGAACCCGGGGAAAAGGAAGAACAAATCGCGGGTAGAAAAACAGAGCACAAAAATGGGGGTTCGCCCCGGGGGTTTCACATCTTCAAGAAGACCGGGCCGAGAAGCCTAAGGGGGGAAGTCCCGGAAACGTTAATATGGGAGCCCCGTGAACATGTCAAAAACCACCCTGCTCATCAAAAACGGCCAAAAAACGACGGTGTGGTCCCAAGGGGAAAAAAAAATTCACCTGCCCTGACACTGGAGATCCGGAAAAACGGGGGGGGGAGTACCCGAAGGGTCCGTGAAGAGGGAAGGGGGAGAATGGCACGCAAAAAAAACTGGGTGGTGTCACAAAAAAAGAGGGTGGAACCTACCTTCGTGTTAAGCTTCCAGATCATAACGGGAGGGTCAAGCAACGTAGGTGTCTAACGGAAGAAAGAGGGGGTAATGATTGTGGTGCAGTCTCCCGGAATGGTCCACCTCCTGAGAAAAGAGGGGGGCTCCCGGGCCAGAGGGAAAAATAAGCCCGAAGAAGAGGACGTTCAATTTTTGTAACCTCCGATGGGCGGGGGAAGGGGAAAATCAAGAAAAAGGGGTCGGAACTTAGTTCGTGGAAAAAGAAGAAGGGAGAACAACTTCTACAGTGGGAAAGGGAACTTCCGATAAAAAAAATGCGGGCGGTTGGGAAAAAGGGAAAAGCCAGCGCGGGCACCCAAGTGGTCATGTACCGTTTGGGGAAGGAGAAAAAATAACGCCTCCTGAAGCAGTGGGACAATGGTTCCAATGGGAGGGGAGGCATTTACTTCCAACCGGAAAAAGTGACAGGGGAGGGGGGGTGAGGTTTTTGTTACACCGGGTTTGTGGGGGGGTTCCGAGCCTGGCTACGTAAAAAGTGATTGTCAAAGGTACCACTTGGAGGAGGTCATTCTGGAGGAAATTAGCGTGTGTGGTGAAAGACTGGACAGGGACTTACTGGCCTTCCCCAAATGAAGAATTCTAGATTGGATGGTGAGGGGGGACCAATCCGCGGTAAAAGCCCTCGAGCCTAAGAAAAAAAAGACCCCTCTAGTCGCAAGAACTAAACTGGTACCGAAAATTGTGCCGGACTTCTTTGTACTAAAAAGGAGACAGTTCCACACCTGCCGCTATTTCGAAAAAGGGGAAAAACGGAACCCACAAAAACTTCCTCTTAGCAGGAGGATCCACGGAGCCCGGGATGTGATCTGTAGAGGGGGTGGGTAACCTTCCTCCACCGTGGAAAATCCGCCAAAAACGTGGGTGGAACACTGCGCGACTTTATGAACAAAAGTGTTTTGCGGATCAAAAACCTCCAAAAAAAAAACAAGAAGGGGAGGAAATATAGATATGGGAAGCGACCACCACTGAATCCGCAAAAGGTTCACCAAAAGGACCGGGCGGGATTGGATGGCCGGACAAAAAGGGAGACCAAGAAAATATTGAAAGGGAAAGAAGGGAAAGAGCCACTTCCTACGCTCCGAACGGGGGGTTCGGTGGGGGGGGGAAGGGGGGGGGGGGGGGGAAAAAGACACTCGGCGAAGCAAGGTTGGTGTGAAAGGGGGGAAGGGGGTGAAGGAATAAGAATGAGGGAGTTGGACAGAGGGATCTCGGGTGCTTCCCAAAACCCAAAGTAGCGGGGACGTAAAAACCCCGGGTCCACCATTCCCGGTCAGCGGAAAGGCTCAAGGAAAAAACATCTACAGGAAGGGCCCTGCTGGGGTCAAGAGTCCCTCCACCAAAGCAAGCCCCGATTCGACCGTTTCCGACTGGGGAAAAGGAAAGGGTACCAGAAGGAGAGGGGGGAAAATGGGGAGTGAAGGGGTGGGGGGGGGGGGGGTGGGGGGGAAGGAGGGGGGGAGAAAAGGGGGTGGTGGAGGAAGAGGGGGGAAGAGGGGTGGGGTGTGGGAGGAGGGGGGGGGGGAGGGGATCGAGGAGGGGGAGTGTAGGGGGGAGAGGGAGATAGGGTGGAGGGGCAGGTTGAATGGGGGGGGGGAGGGGTAGGGTGTGAAGGAGGGGGGAAGAGGAGGAGTGGAGGACGAAATGCGGGGGGGGTGGGGGGAAAAAGGGAGTGGGGGGATGAGGTGAGTGGTGGGGGGGAGGAACAGGGGGTGGGGGGGGGACGAGGGGAAGGGGGGTCTATAGGAATGGATGGGGGCGGGAGAGAGGGGGAGTAATGGAGGGGGGGGGGGGGGGGAGACGGAAGGAGGGGGAGGGGGGTGGGGGGGGGAGGGAGGGGTGGGGGGTGGGGGGAGGGACAGGGGGGAGGAGTGGGGGAGGTCGAGGTGGGGGGGGGGTGGAGGGGGGGGAAGGGTGGGGGAGGTGGGAGGGGGGGTGATTGGGGGGCGGAATGGGGGGCGGAGGTGGAAGGTGGAGAAGGGAAGAAAGGGGAGCATGATGGGGGGGGGAGGAGGGTGAGAAAAGGGAATCAAGACGGGGAGGAGGGGGGGGGGGGAGGGGGGGAGGGAGGTGTGGGTGGAGGGGGGGGGAAGGGGAGGGGGTGAGAGGAGGGGGGGGGGGGGGGGGGGGGGGGGGGGGGGGGAGAATGTCTAGTCACACACCAAAGGGGGGGGGAAGGGAAAAACAAGGCGCCCTGTACGCGGGGTTTTAAATTACAAAAAAAGGAGACAAAGGAGAAAAAAAAAAAAAAAAAAAAAAACCACGCAACATCAGGATTCTTTAAGGAATACCTGAAAGGAGAAGGTTCTCCGCCAGGAAAAGGAAGACAAGGCAAGAAAAAGTGGGTCTTTTCACCCTCCGGCAGCAAAGAGGATAAGTGGTCACAAAGGAAAAAAAAATCCGCCCAAGAATCAACAAGGCACCGGGGTTGCTAAAAAGGATGGGGCATAAAAAAAGTCTAAAAAAAAGAAAGCCACGGCCCGACAACCCTCCAGATCGAGGGGTAGTGGGGGGGGGGGGGAGAAAAGAAGTAAAAGTGGTGCAAAAACGATCGGCGGGGGACGCACGGCGTAGTCGGAAATACGGTGGAGGGGAAAGAACCTCTCGGGGAAACCACGTGACAAATTCCAAAAAAGGGGGGGAAAAGGTAACCCTTATCGGAGAAGCCAATACCGAAAGTCGTCCACCACGAAGAAACCAACAGCGTTTCACGTCCCATCACCAGCGGGACAAACCGGACCGGAGGTGAGAAAAAAGGACTCAGATAAAGGAACCGCGTCAGAAGGGGAAAGGGGGGTACTTGGGAGACAGGGGGGGAAACGTCATGGGCAGGTTTTTTATCTGATCATTGGGCTTGTGGTAAGGGGGGGGAACGAGAAGGGAAGCCCATAAAGTCAGGTCCGAGGGATCCGGAAGAGTTCCGGGAAAAAAAAAAAAAAAAAGTGACACCTTTAAAGAGCTTGGACCAGCCGAAAAAAAAGCGGACGGCTGGCTCCCTACCTCAAGGAAGGGAGACGGGGGGTCAGAGACGAACCGTGGCGCGGGGGGCCCGGAAGAGAAGAAAAACACAAAAAAAGAAAGAAACAGAGAACAGTCCTAACGATAAAGGTCATCTGAACGATCTGGAGGAAAACCTCAAAAAGCGCGCCGAAGTTCAGGTTCCAGTAGTATCAATCAGGTCAAGGGGGGGAAGAAAACCGGGCTTGACTGGGTTTAAAAAAAAGTAGAAGACGGTTTCCAGAGCGGCGGGCCTGGTTGGTATGCTCAATGCGAAAAGGGAGGCTGCATATTGATGAGCCCAAAAGCCCTCCCGACCTGGGGAGGAAAAACAACCCGAAACGAAAAAATACTCAACAAAAAACCGAGCCAACGGCATCTAATCGGGTTTTTGAGCGAGCAAGGAAGAAGGCAATGGCAGGAGACCTCGGGAACCGGAACGTGAAGGTTGCGAACTGGACCGGGGGGACAACCGTTATCATCGAGAAAGGCGTCTCGCCCATCCTGGCAAAACCGGTGGTAGAAGGGGGAGGGACTGATCGCAATCCTGAATAGCCAAGAGGTAGAGTTTAGTCAGGAGAAACTGGCCCGAAAAGAGGGAACGTTGACACCTTGAAACTTCACGTTCAGGAGGAAAGAAAAAAAAGCGGTCAAAACCGGGCCGTACCGGGGAATTAGAAAAAAAAAAAAAAAAGAAGCAAACTCAAATGGAAAGTCCCAGGGCAAGGTGGGAAGGATGCAACGGTGACGTCTTGGAACGCGTCTAAGAGCAGGAAGAAGAAAATGGATGACTAGACTATATGATGGGGAGGGGAAAGGCAAAAAAAGAGAGGGAAAAAAGTCTAACAAAAATACCCAGCTCATGGGGGGCGACGGCTTCAGGGCGGGGGTCACGATCTCTGGAAACAAACAGGAAAAGGAGAAGAAGAAAAAAAGAAAAACATCTGGGGAAAGGCCACTCCTGGCAAACAGCGGGCAGTCGGACTTGGGGCGTCTCGGCGGCTGGAACGGGAAAGTAGTAAAAAAGAACGCGTGGAAAGGGAAAATTAGAAGAAGATTTTCAAGCAAAGAGGGCGTTTGGAAGACGCGGGTTCCCGGCGATTGGAAGAAAAGGACGGAACCAAACCGAACCAAAAGTAGGAAAAAAAAAAGTGAGCTTCACTCCTACCCCTCGAGGGAAAAAGAGGAAAAAAAGGATGAACTTGGTCCTCAGGAGAACCCATCCTGCCTTAAGGGGGGGAGTTGGAACCTCCTGAGGAGAAAACCAGAAGAAGGGTGAAATAACTGACTACCATGTCATGTTAGGGAGAGAGGTGGGGCCATATAGAATGCAACGAAGTTAAAGGGTACGATCAAAGAAATGAAGAAGACTTGGCCGTTAAACCCCTGACAAACGTTACTATACAACTCCGCACCGGATACGAAACAGGGTCAAAAAAAAGGGGGACTCCACAAAGAGAAACTCACCGAAAAAGAACAGCAGATACGCACCATAGGAATGAGTTGTTGCAAGCCTTATACCATGGGAGGCAAAGCGGGGTGCTTGTTTTTAAAGTGCTCTACGTCCTCGCAATAGGGGAAAAGAGAGCGGGGGATGTGACTACAGGGAGGGGGAAAACAGTGAAAAAGCTCTAAAGTGACCGAGGGTAAAAAAAGAACCACTTGGTTGACGCCTAACACCCAGTACGAGGTCCTAGTGGAAGGAAAGTAGCCCTATGGAGGAAGGACAGATGAGGGGGAAAAAAAAGCAAGTCTGTGGTGCATGTTAAAGGGCTTATCAGGGCGGAAATACCAGCAGAAATCCGAAGCTGAAAACTAATAGGGCCTCCTGGAGAAGATCAGGTACCGGGGAGCGATCTTCTCCAACAAAGGGCAAAAATCCAGGAAAGACGAAGAAAAAAACGGGGAAGGAGAAGCCCTAAAAAAAGAGTCACGTGGACCTCACGAACCTGCCTTTCCCAGAGAGGGGGAGAAAAAGCAACGGGGGGGAAAGCGCAGAATGCTCGGGGGAGAAAAAAAAAAAAACGGAAAGTTTTGGCCCGTCACGCAAAAAGCCCGCCGTGCAAAGAGAGCACACGCCACCTCAGTCATAAGGCGACCTGGAGGAAAAAGAAAAAAAAATTTCAAAGGCCTGGGGGACCAAATAAGAACGTCGAGACCGTGCCCAATTAAGTGTCCGCAACCGGAAGAAAGGATGGGAAAAACCCACATCCCCCGACTATTACATACAGGGAGGGGGTGAAGCTAAACCAGTGGATTGTGGGGACTTGTACCGGCTGAAGAAGTTTCATGAAAAGGGGGGGGGGGAGGGGAAACGAAAAGCTCCGTACAGAGAGTTGAGGGAAAAGGTGAATTTGGCACCCCTTAGGCAGGAAATGTACTGTGCCGATCATAGGAAGCGGGGGGAAACTCAGACTTTGCAAGGCGTAAAGGCCGGAAGGGAAATCAGGAGGGGGGGCACTATAATCCGATGGGTTCATGTTTGTCGGATGCAAAACCCAGGGCGACGGAGGGGAAGAACACAGGGATGGAAAAGCCACAGGTGGGGGAACGGCGAGTCACGTCTGAGGGGGGGGGAAAAAGAACTTGTTTCGTGATCAACGTGCAAAAAAAGCCGCATACCGGTAAGGGAAAAACCACCCACTAGGAAAAAGAAGGATGGCGACACCACGGGCTGGGAAAAAAAAGGACGTCCAATTAATGGGTTGGGAAAAAAAGGAAAGGGGACCCAGGGCCTAACGGTCGGGAGTCCCTGGCATTGGCGTTTTGAAGAAGCCGGGACGGGGAGGAAAAGGGGGTGCGTGTGCCCCGGAGGACGTCGCGGGTTCTCAGAAAAAAAGGCAAGAACTCACAAAGAAAATTTTCCTGGACGGAATGTGACGACGGACATCACTCCCCCGTTTGGAAGGAAAATCTCAGTACTTCAGTAGCAAAAGGAAAGGGAAGGAGAAAAATGAACTCTGGGCTCCCTAACCACTCAGAGGGGACCTGGGGGGGAGGAGGAGGAAAAGAAAAACTTCACTTGATCTGGACAGTCAGGGGGGGAAAAACCAGCGGCGTCGAGTCCACAAGGGAAGACGGGGTTGGGATGATGTTATTCCGGGTGGTAAAGAGGAGGAATGATAAAAAGAAAACGGAAGCGGATCAAGCTGACCAGAGGATGATCTCGACTCCGATGCGGCGAAGCAACCCTTCAGCCTCTCATCTTGGGCGCAGAGGCACACCAGAGAAATAGTATCAAAAGGAAAGGGGAAGGTCTTAGGGGGAATAAACCTGTCAAGGAAGAAGAATAAAGGTGGCCGCCGGGTGATGTTGGCCGGCAAACGGTAGCTTTCTTGTGTCGCCTGCCGAAAATTCGAAGGGACAGGGAACTTGGAGGACATAAGTAAAGAAACCAAGGGGGGAGGAAGGGGAAAGGGAAAGAAGGGGGTGGTTGATCGCCCACCGGTATTTGAGGTATCCAACAACAAAAAAGGGGCAGAGGAAAAAGCTCGCGACAAGGGAAAGAATACGTGGGGCTCTGGGGGGCGGGGGAAGTAAAGTGTAAAAAGTACCAAACGAGCGAGCGAGGGGGGAAAAGGGTGAAAAGAACCACAAAAGTAATGTGGGTCGCGGTGGGGGGGCGCTGGGGAAAATCAAGCCGAGGAGCAGCCAGTGAGAGTAGCGGGCAAAGGGAGGAAGACGGTGAACACAACAGGGGAAGGTGTGCTTAAGACTCCGACCTGCAAAAGGGGGGGGGGAAGGAAAAACGAAGCACAGCACCTGCCCGAGGGGGATTTTTTTCGGCCCCCTGAAAAGGACCCACGGGAAAAGGGGGTAAGGAAACAAAGGGTCAAGGAATGACAGGGTATTCCGGGTCAAAAGGGGGGGCAAAGCAGTACGAATATAAACGGCGGGTACCAAAACCGGATCACAGAAAAACACACAAGATCTCCAGGGGGTGGGGGGGTGGAAAGGAGAAGTCAACCTAACTGAAAAAGGACTTCACGGTGTTGGCGCATGAAGAAGGCATCTAAAATGTCCAAGGGGAACGAGTAGGGGGGGGCAGTGCAATTAGGTGACCGGGGAGGGGAGGGGAAGGTCAAGGTATCCTCCGGTCCAGATTGCCTCACACAGTGGAGAGACGCGAGAACAACAGCGTAAACGGGGAAACCCAACCAGGTGTAAAGACGTCAAGGGGGAAAAAAAAAAACTCGTACCGGACGACGACCAGTGCACATAATGGCAAAAAACCAAGGGGAGATCAAAGCGGAGGTCAAAGGGAAAAAAAAACAAAAAGACAAAAACGGGGCAGCAGGAACTAAACTGGTGGCCTGACCCGATGAAAGAAAGGGTTGTGCATGTAACGTTTGAGGGATTTTTGGGGGGGGAAAGAGAAGGGGTAAAGTGTTTGGGCCGGGGGTAACGCCCATCCTGGCAGTCGCCTAGTTGACCTTAAGGGAAGCTTAAGGTAGCCGCATGGTAAGTACGCGGGGAAAAAAAAAAAGGAACGACGGGGGATCCAGTCGACGGGGATACCCCGGGCCCACTGGGGGGGGCAGGGACTTTTATGTTGGGGGTTAATAAGAGTCGCCACTGTTGTTCGGGGAAAAAAAGAAAAAAAAAAAACCAAATGAAAAAAAGACCAAGTAGCTGGGAAAAAACAAGGGAGTCAAAGTACCCCGGAAGTTCCCCGACCGGGGAAAAAGCTAAGAGCCTAAAGATCAGGGAGCAGCACAAGGGAACAAGAACGTTGGGCCGTCCCGGGAGGTGCCAATCTCACTAAACACCAGACAGGAAAAATGAGGGCGGTCTGGGGAAAGGGTGAAAAACGGTACAAGGTAAGTATTCTTCCCCCCGGTCACCACGCAAAAACAGACCAATGGCATCTAGCAAACATCAACACACGTAAACCAAGAAAGGGGCGGGGGTTGGGACTTGTGGGGACATCGGAGGCCGGCCGAACTCCAAGTGGGGAGGCAGTAAAAAAGGAGGCCCGATGCTGGGCCCCAAAAGGGCGTGTCTAAGGGGGGGGGGGGGGTGGGGGGGCAAGCGCCGGTCCAGCGGTCCTCTGAATTTATGGAAAAAGCAGGGAGGGGAAAACACACTGCAGGGGGGGGGAAGGAATTGTTGGGGACAAGAAGGAGCGTAAACTGATAGGCAGGACGCCTGGCAGATGGACAAATCTGGCCAAGGGGGAGGCTCGCCACTCTCATAAGTCACTCGTTTCATAACTGCTACGCCTAAAGGGGAAATAGCCTTAAGGGGGGGAAAAAGTGTTAAAAAAAAGGCATCACTGTCGCGCTTTGGCCCGCAAAACTGGTCGAATGAGGAAGGGAAAGTAAAAAGAATATCGACACGCACCGCCTCCAACCTTGACAAACAAATAGGGGCTGGGGCAGGGCAATACCCGATAGCACCGTACCTTTGCGCCAACTCAGCATTTGGGGAAAGTCATCGGATTCTGCTCGGAGGGGTACCGTACCGACCGGGACAAAAGGGGGGGGGGAAAAGCGCCAAGGTGGGACGCGGGGTTGGGGGGGGGGGGGGGCACCGCCACGAAACCATTGTTTGGGGTCAAAAAAGCAAAAACGTCCAACTTGCAAAAACGGGGTAGGGAAAACCAATGAGCAGCGGTCGCCGCAACATGAGTGGTCCAGGAAAAATAGGAATCCAACAGGGGGGAAGGGAGCCACAGAACAAACCAACCCAACGGATTTCCCTGGCGCCGGCCGTCGAAAAAGCAAACTACTAAAGTGGAAAGGGCTCGCAGAGGAGGGGGTAAATGTGAAGAATTTGGGGGGGGGGGAACTTCACGTCCTCAGACTACGGAGAAAGGTGGGGGAAGAGAGGTACGGTGTTTATCTCTCCCTGGACAAGGGTAGCAAAAAGGGGTTGAGGCGGGAGGGGGATAGGACAACGTCGTCGGCCCAGTCAGTGCGCGTACTCAAATTAGGAAAAAGGGAAAATACCTGTTGGCGTAACTAAAACAGGACTTTGTTGGGTACTTCTGTTCACCATAACAAAAGATTCCGGGGGAGTGAAAACCGGAAAGGCACTTGAAGTTATTTCAGGACAAAAAAAGAGGGGTAAGAAAATCAAGAAAATTAGATGAAAGTCAGCCCGCATTTGGTGGGGGGGGGGGGGGCTATGGGGGGGAAAAAAGTGACCCATCCTAAGCCGTTCGCGAGTTAACGCACTGACAGTTCAAAAGGAAAGCGTGCATGATACATCTCTTCGCAAGAAAAGGGGCAAAAAGATGGTGGAGGGTCATATGCCGAAAAAAAGGAAAAGAGTCCCGAACGCAGGAGCCAGGTAAGTGGGAACTACAATCATTCACTGGATGGGGGGAGGTGCTAGCCTGTCGGCTAGAAAAAATCAATGAACAAGCGCAAGGGAAGGAATAATACCAGGATCAGTTCGAAAAAGGGATGGTCTCCGGGTCCATCCAGGTTGAAACTACACAAAACAAGGGGCCCGAATACGAGGAGGTAAAACCACGGAAAGTGGCCCACGGCGCTCGTACTATACGGTTTCCAAACAGAAAAGAAGAAAAAACTCCGAACGATTAAAACAGGACCCTAAATTTACCTGGACGCACTGGAAGGGGGGGGGCGGGAATTCTAACTGAACGGGAGGGGGGGGGGAAGAACGGTTGCTGGGCCTTGTGTTGATGTGGGAGAAACGCCGTTAAAACGGGTCACGCTTGGGGAAAAAAAGGAAACTTCAATGCACACGGAGAGACCTGGATCCGCGGTGGGTGGGAGGGGGGGAGGGAAAAACCAGATTAACACTATCGACTCATGCCGTGCCCAGGGGGGGACCAGGGGAAGGGGCCACGAAAAAAAAGGACTTACGATGGACATCACTACCGGAAAAAAAAAAATGAAAAGACACAAGGAAGGATCGGGGGGGGGGAACAGGGTTCAGCCGTCCCTCATAGGTGCTCCCAAAAAACCAACCTAAAAGATGTAAAATCAAAGGGGTCCTTGGTGGTGTGGAGTTCCAGTCCCGGAGGGGGGGGGGTGTGGATCCAAAAGGGAGGGGGGGGGTCCTGAACATGCATCCTCGGCCGGAAATAATTTTGCATAAAGCAAGGGGCCAAAGACAAAAGCCTTGAAAAGACTGAAACAGGGAGGGGCAGAAAAAGAAACCGACGACCAGGTAACGGGGAAAATTCATCATTCATAAGTCTAACGAAGAGGACGGGCATGAAGGTCCTTTAAAAAGGGGACTGCGGTGATGGGTTGCCGGAACAGAAGAGACAGGGGGTGGGGGTAATGGCAAGCCTGGAAAACCTTGGGACTTGCGGCGGAGCCGGTGACCAGCCTGGGGTTGTTAGGCTCTGGGTCCCAAGGGACTGGGAAAAACACAGAAGCCATACTAAAAAAGTGTGAGAAGGATAACCTTGAAATCAGAAGGCGAGCTGGGACGCCTGTGAAAACCTCTTAAGGGGAAGCTGAAAGGGGGGAAGGGAGAGTCCAAAAGGAGCGTCAGTCCCCGGGATTTGAAGGGGGTTCCCTCCAAAAAAAGAAGAAGGGGGAAAAGTCCCAGAACAAAAAGAACACCCCCCACTTCCCTCGCTGCAGAAAAAAAAAAAAAAGGGGTTGGAACACCGAAGTGCCAGCAAAAAAGGGGTAAACAGTCAAACAAGGTGGAAGAGACACTGTCAAGGTTGGAAAAAAAAAAAGAAAGAAAAAAAACTCCGAGTGGAAAAAAAAAATGGAGGGAAAAGGGGGGAAGGAAAGGCCTTGGTCACGAGCGTTTCCTTATTTAAAAACGCTGGGAACAAAAAGATCCATGGGGTGAGAACCCCACTGTCAGGTTCCCGACGATATAAAGTGTGTAGCGAAAGTTTCGGCGAAAGGGTAAATCGCTCTGTGAGTCTTCATAGACGATTCTGCAAGGAAACAAAAAACCGTAAAAAATACAGCCCAAGAACAATCAGGATTTCTGTTGGTTCCAAAAGGAGGGGGGTTGCTGGGGATCAGGGGTGTTAGAAAGGATCACAATCAATTGTCCTTCCGTTGGGATTCTCATTTCTACACTGCTCCTAAGAAATTCGGGAACGGAGAAAAACGCCAAGGGGGCAAAAGGTGTTCAGGAAAAGAGGGGCTCTGGGGGGAGCAAACAAAGGGGGGGGAAAGGAAGTTGTGGACGAGGAAGAGCCGAAATCCAAAAAGGGAAGGGTCCCGGGTCATCTCAAAGGGACAAGGGACATGGAAAAACAGGTACCGGGGGGGAGGTTCTTGGGGGGCGTCCTGGGGTGGGTGGGTGGGGACCGTCGCTGGCTAAAGGAAGGGCCCAGGGTTACCCAAACGGGGAAAAAGAAAAAGGGGGGAGGGAGGATTAAGGGGGGCCACCTTGAAAAAAAGGAAGTTTGACGAATCTGCCACGCGGCCCCCTGGAGCACCTTTATCAGACCCAGCGGGGAAAAAAATGGCGGTCTTGTAAGTTAAGGAAAAAGTAAGCGGGAAGGTTCCAAGGCCTCCACCGGGAAAGAAAAAAACCGAATCGTGCGAAAGCAATCAACTTGGAGTAACAGGAACCCCGGTGCAGGAGTCGGGGGAAACGAATAAGTCACGCAAGCGCCTTGAGCCGAGTTTTAAAGGGAAGTCCAAAGGCCAACAGAAAAAGAACCACATTAGAGGGGGGGAGCAAGGACGCCGGGGAACCCCAACGGGGATGGGAAGGGGAGGCTTGGGGTTACCGGGGGAAATAAAAATAATGGGTGTGCCGGGACCGAACAGGGCCTTCGGGGGGACCTTCAAATCGGGGAGAGGTACCAAGTGGGTCACTGTATCAACCAGCTCTAAAACAAAAAGGGGATGTTAATAAGAAGGTCGTTTGAATAAGGAAAAAAAAACTGGTCCGCGCATGTTGCAACAAACCCGATTAACGGGTCACGGGGGGGGAGGGGTAGTGCAAACGTTAGGAAACCCCGAAGAAAAGCAACACGTGTAGTCTTTGTCCGGCGCCAGGCATGACCGCTAGGAAGGGGTGAAAGGGGGGTGGGAAACAAAAAATTCACTCTGTTTGGTGCAAAGGTAAAAAGGTCAGGAAAAAAAAAAGCAGGCCCACTTCGGGCGACCGTCCTTAACATACGGTTGTAGTCAGTCGGGGAGCGGAACCGGACCTAGAAAAAGGCCGGATCCATAGAGGAAAAAGGTCCCCGTCAAGGCCGCAGGGAGAAAAAAGGGTTCCCGCGTCAAATATCTGGAAAACATGAGCATTGATCAAGACATGGGCAAAGAATCCCCGATTAGGCAACCGGGTCCGGAGCAACGGACGGTATAAAGGGAAACAAAAACGAGGGGAACAGAATCCCCACCTGGAGGTTTGTAAGTTCCCTGTCCGTGGGAAAAAAAAAAAAAAACATTAAAATGGGGAAAAGGGACGTAAAGGGAGGGGGGAATTTGCTGCAACTCTGCACGAACGGCCAGCACATGGGACCGCCTGAGCATGAGTTTGACAAAAACAAAAAAAGTGGGATGACTCCTGGCAAATGAGTCAAATAATTTTTGGGAAAAAAAAGAAAGGATTACCGCCCACGCCAACCAGCGCTAGATTCTCCTTCAAAAAACGGCAGACAAACGTCTCAGAGCCAAAAAAAGCCGACAAAATGCAGAGGGGGGATGTGGGGGCGAAAAGGGATCAGAGGAAAAAAAAAAAAGACACCGAAAAAGGGTAGTCGATACGGGAAACAGAAAAAAAAAATAGAAAAAAAGTGTGGACAGCACCTGGGGTTGAAGGAACAGAAAAGACGAGGAGAATCCCAATGGTAACCGGAGTAAAAGAAAAAAAAAAAATGAAAAACCCACATCTGGGCAAAGAACGCAGCCCTGGACCCAGGGGAAAGAATAAGGGAAACCGGTCGGGTACGACAAAAAGGCACTCCATTATAGGAAAAATCTCAGCCAATTGGATTTGTTAAAGGGGGGGGGAAAAAAGGGGAACTCAAAGGGGCAAAAAGGTTGGGGGTTGTAAGGGGGGGGAAGGGTTTGGGATTGGGTTGACCGAAGATGGCAGCAGACCCCTGTCGAAGGGCAAAAGTCTCAAAGGCGAGGGCAAAAAAACAACGGGTCAGATTAAAAATCCTGCAGAAAGAAAAAGAAAGACCTGCTGGATTGAAAGTCCAGAAAAGGTGGCAAACATCCGGCCGGGTAAATGGTGTGGAAAAGCACCCAGAAAAAAAAAAAAAAAAAGTACCGGCCAAGACTCGGGAACAGTGTCTAAATGGAAGAGACAAGGACGAATCTCCCACTCAACCGACGCCTAAAAGAGAGGCCAATAGGGGGGAAAGGGGAAAATAAAGGGGGAGTGGCTTGGGGGGGAAAAAAGGTTTAAGGGAAAAAAAAACGTCGGGGAAAGTCTACCAGTTACCGTCGAACGGCGGTGCAATGGTGGTTTATCAAAAAAAGGGAAGGACCGTGAAAGGACAAGCTCGTCCAAAAAAAAAGAGCCTGGCTTATCACCCACAACTCAATTAAAAGAGAAAAAGCTCAAACGGGAGACCAATCGGCATCGATCAAGTTGGTGAGCGCTAAAACAGAGGTCCTTGGAAAAACCGGAGAAAAAGAAACCAAAAGAATCCTTGAACGTGAAAAAAAAAAATGAACAAGAAGGGGGAAGGGTCTCCCAAAGCAACCTGTCGGCCGGATAAACGAAGGCGCAATCCCAAGCACACAAAACAGATGAGAGGGTGGCGTTCAGGAACAAACGCAAGGGGGACAAAGAAGAGGGGAAAAAGGAAAGGGTGACGCGAACTTTTCAAAAGTTCGAGACCCATCAACAGAGGCAAACGGGCCGGGGAACCGCAAAGGCCCAAGGGGGAAAAAAAAAAAAAGCCCTAAGGGAAAGGAAAAGAAATCCGGAGAATGGACCGAAGGAAATGGGGCAGGGTTCCACTTCGGTTCACCGTAACGAGACCCGGGACCGACAAAGGCGCAGCACTAGAAGGACGGGGGAGTGCAAGGGGCGTGGAAGGGGAAGCACAATATGGGGGGGGGGACCAGGTCGAAAAGCAAAGAAAAAAGGAGAAAAGGGGGCGAGGACCCGGCGGCCGGCCAATCATGAGAATCTAGAAG
>Ga0179591_1259583_pt1 | contig 15756 bp, 19 predicted proteins | sample CZOMad2_1_08_16f_FD_182891 | JGI IMG/M metagenome (GOLD analysis project Ga0179591, IMG submission 182891) | Vadose zone soil fungal communities from Angelo Coast Range Reserve, California, USA - CZOMad2_1_08_16fungal (PacBio error correction) | ecosystem: Environmental > Terrestrial > Soil >...
GAAACCGTCGCATGAGCGTCAAGCAAAAATTAATTTGTTGAGGGAGAAGTGAGGCAATTGCAACAGGAGCAACTCCACGCGAGGACGAGTTAGATCTTTTATGCAAACGATTTGGGGAGGAAAAACCTGGGGGAAGAAGGGCGACAAAGTGGAAGAACGTGCCTCCGTTCCGAAACGGGAGACAAGCGTCATAATTTGGGCTACCGAGAATGCTCAGCCCGGACCTACATGCGGGACCGAGGTCGAAAGCAAGGTTGAGACCTTCACCGTGAGCCCATCCGCATGGGCCCGAGAGTCCGGACCGATTCCTTCTCGAGCGTCTAAAAAATTGGGCGCGCGGGGCCAACGGGGACAAAAAGGCGTTGGGCTGGCGGACGCTGGGTAAAGGAAGAGGGAAGATAGGGATTATATGCGACAGAAGAAATCGAGGAGACGCAGACGCGAAAGTACGATCATCGGCTTCAGATGATTGGCTGGCGTTGTATTTAACCGGTACTACAGGGGGGAGGGAGGAGACTTAAAAAGAAACGAGACCGATGATGGAGAGCGACAACACACGATCGTGACGGATATCAGAAAAAATGTCAAAAGTAAGGACGATGTACTCAGGCGAGAATGGCGGGAAAAAAAGAGAGAAAATGGAAGCAGAGCGAAGGTGCGCCGCGCAACAAAGGAAAAAAGGAAAATCGCCGCCCGGGGGCGCGGGCGAGGAGTGTTATTAAACGTCTTTGGTCGGCCGATCCCAAGCGGAAGAAAGAAGGCAAAGGCGGAAGAGAAAGGCATTTAAATAAACTAGTACGCGAGTGCGCCTTTCCGCGGTCGAAGGCAGTGGTCAAGAAACGTCCTCTATCGAAGAACTTCATCATCGAGCTATAAAGAAAAAATCAAAGGGCGAGCGTGCACGAACTAGACAGGCCGCCCAGTAAACTGGTCTAAAAGAAAACTCCCTTCGGGCACCTGTTGAAGAGGCAAGCTTAATCGGGATAAGCAAGAGTGGGAGCTAAGGTTAGGGGATGGGGAAGACAAATTCTAAACATCCTGACCGACTGGGTGAGAAGAAAAAGCTTTTTCGGGGGGAGACGTATTGCGTCCCTCCTTATGCCTGGAAAACTTCAGGAAAAAACGTTGTAAATGCCCAAAGGCGCGTCCCGCCGCTTCGGGGGGGGCCCACAAAAGGGAAAGGTCACCTTTAAGATCTCGGCATTGGCTAGACGCCCAGTTCGGAAGAAGAGAGAAAGAGGGAAAAGACGGGACTTTAAACGAATTGGACCCGAAGTGCATAATCTTCTGAAGAAGTAACTAACAGCAAAGTGTGATTATTCGCTCAGAGGAGAAAAGCATTGAGGAAAAGAGGAAGCCAGGCTAGGTCCATGATCAATCTCCGAAGTAAGGGAATTCTCAATGGTTTGACCAGACGCACGAATAGGTCTTGGTGTCGAGAATTATGGGCTACTCGATCGCTGTCTGAAAGGGAAAAGGGGATCAGCCAAATATACAAAAGAACCTCAAGCAAAAATGGTCCTTCCACCATTCGCTTAAGAAAGGGGGCCATCAAGAGGAAACAGAGGAGCAGAAAGGATGAAGGAAGTCTAACTCGAAAAATCGGCCGGAGGGATGCAAGTTGGCAGATAGACTGAAAAACCTGGGGGGTTTGAAGTCTAAAACGAAGTCTTCAACAACAAGTTAGGGGGAAGAGGGAGAAGGCTCAGAAAAAGCTGTGGCAAAATTTGAGAAAGGCACCACTTCAATTTCTAGTCGCTATTATAGAAAAAATGCCACACACTAGAGGAATCGCTCCGAGCTGGGGGTAAGAAGCTTAAAGGAAAGGGCGCCTGACTTAACTGTGCAGAGGGCATTGATCTCAGTGGGTATATATGTTGCTGAAAGAAAGGCTGATCAAGATAGAGGACTGGCATACCCTTAAAGGGGGGGGGTCGGGGTCCCCGAAAGATGGGGGGGCGAAGGTTGAAAGGACCGTTGCGTAAGGGCCCGCCATAGGCGCTTGCTGCCTCGAGACTGAAGAGGAGCGTAAAAACTATTGGCCAAAAAATCCGCTAGAGACTTCACAATAACTGGCGCCAATGTCGAGCTTTAGGAGATAAGCTCTGGAAAACCTCTCTTGCATTTGAGGGGAATCAGGGGGGTATGTCCCTCAAGGCGCGAAGTCAGATTCCAAACAAAATTGGAGCGGATTAAAGGTGCAAGTCCGAGGTGCTTACGAGCAGGGGGACCTCTCCTTGGTTACCAAACCAGAAATCCTCGAGCAGCGGTTTCCGAAAATCCGAGGAAAGGGAGAGCGTAACCTCCTCAAGAAACCAAAAACTTAAAAAAGGCGTCGCACAAGCCGGCTGTCTAAAGGGGGGTCGTCATCCTCCGCGCATGCCCCAGTTGCCGGTAGAGAGGAGTAACTGCTGAGAAGAACATCGAGGAAAACTTGCCGGTCGGTTTCGGCCAGTTGTGGGTGCGGGGAAGGGTATTGGGAACTCGAAAAAATCGCAAGCTCGCGTGAAAAAGCTTACGCATCGGTTATTGACTCCGTACAGGTGCTGACTTAAGGGAAAGGGAAAACGCGAAGTTGACTTCAAATGGGAGCTTCGAAAACGAGGAAACGGAAAGAAATCGGCTTTCCAGTTCTCTCAAAGGAAAAAAGGCCAAAGCAGGGGGAAGGAAGGATGGGATCGAAATTGGGCTGCCTCAAAGAGCGGCCCCTCCCATCGGGGCCTAATCCGCAGATCTCGCGAAACGCTGCAAAGGAGAAGGAGAGGCGAGGCGTCGACTCGCTCTGATCCATTTGAACGTTGGGGGGAGGAGATCGGTTAAAAAGCCTCGAAAAAAGAAAAAGGGCTTTGCCAGAGGAGCGCAACTACGCTGGTTCATGCCAAAATCGCAGGTGAATGTTTTCTTCAGTCGACCTAGGAAAGAAAAAAAACACAAAGAAAAAAATCAAAAAAAAGCATCCGAATGAGTTCTGCGTCAAGGATGCCTTCAGATCGGACAGCAGTCTTACATCTCAAGACCAAGAACGACCAGCACAATCGAAGTGTTTCGCCGGCGGAAACCTCTAAAGGGTGGGGAAGCCTCACGGGGGAAAATGGAGAATCACACGTTCTAGGATAAAAAAAAGAGGAGACCACTCGTATGGTTATCTCTCTCAACAGAAAGGTGACGGAGCCGACGCGGGAGGGCCTTCCTTGTGGGTCTGCTCCGATTAAAACGGTTGCGGATTAGTCAAGGGGGGCTTCCTGAGAAGGGGTCATAAAGGAGGACTAAAAAAGTGTGAACTTGTTCGCATTCATCACAACCGGGGGTTGAAGGGAAAAAATAACTATCTAACGAATGCCTCAAGGGGGGAAGGCCTGTCCAGGGGTAAATTGCCATTTATCAATCAAAAGGACTTTTGGAGAGATTGAAACGGCGTGTGCTGCATACCGGACTTCTCGGCGTCCGAAGCACTATCAGAAGGAAGAGAGAGAAACAAAAAGGGATTGGGAAAGGGAAAAGAGGAGAAAAATTTTCTAGACGTCGGGCAACTTTCGGATACACGAAAGAATTAATTTTGGGGGATGAAGAGAATTGAGGCAAAAAAAAATTTCTGGAGACTCAAACTAAAGTCTCTTCAAAGAGTGGGGGGGGAGGATCGTTTATGAAAGTCCCACGGTTGAGAGTTTGGAAACCATTTCACAGGGGTAGACCCTTTCAACGAAAGGCGAAAGGAGAGGCGCAGGTGGACAGAAGGGAGAAAGAGTTCAGGGCCCGACCAAACAAAGGCTTTCCGTCGGATCTGGCAGACTCTTTTTCGGGCGCGTCAAAAAAGGATTCGAGAAGGAACCCGAAAAGGAGCCGCTTGCAACTACCCTATAGAAATCCCATTATGTTACACTTCTGGGGCAAGCGAGAGGGGCACCAGGCGCGAGTTCCGACCTGTTAAAAGGGGCGGTGTCTGTCTTGACTGGTGGCTGTAATTTGGCAAACAATCATGCGAGGAGACGCAAACTCTAGAAGGGCGTCAGAGGGTGTTAAAAAGAGAGTGATTTGACAGGTACTCCTGGAGAAGAAAAAGGAAACAGGAGGGACCGATGATTCTGACGACGGGGAGCAAAAAGGTGGAAAAGAGGGGGGCTTGGGGGGACGTCGCAAAAGTCAAGGCCAAAAAATTTTCGCATAAGACGAAAGGCTCGGAAAACCCCTGCCGGGAAGCAAGCGATTTCGAAGCCCGGGTCGAAAGGGGGAAGAGATGCAACCCAGTTTCTCGCAGGAGGTCGCGAGTGAGTGTGAGACGTCTTTCAGGAAAGCAGGAATCCCGGCGCAGCATCGATGCAGGATCGCAGGGTTGCGCAAAGGGGAAGAAGGGGGGAGGGGGATAACCAGGAGGAGAAACCGTCTCTCCTTGCCAAGCGGTCGAAAGCGCAGGAAAACTGGAAAAGGAAAAAAAAATCGGTAAAGCAAAGAGGGAGGAGGAAAGACACGATGGCGAATCCTAACTCTTTGGAGCTGGAGAAAGGTCCCAAGGACAAAAGTGGGGGAGGAGCACGAAATACTCGGGGAAAGCAGAAAGCGGGGATTAAAAGTAGTTTATCCTGGCCCCGAAGACTCCCGGAAGTGTTCGAGGGCAGGCAGGATGACGACAAATGTCGCCGAAAAGGGGGAAATCAAAGGTGCTGGGGGAAAGAGGAATACTGTTCTACCTCAGAGTCTACCGCCGGGTCCGGGACGAGCAGTAGCGGAAACCTAGCTCTATATGGGGGAGGGGGAACTCAGTTCGCGGGAAGACTGCTTTTACCGAGGGGGAGGAGAACCTGTTAAGGCGTAAATGGCTGGGGTGGAGAAAAAAACCAAGTAAGAGTATCGAAGGAAATAAAAGCGGGCCTCGAGGTCCATTACAAGAATCAGGGACGAGGTTCAGAAAGCTTACGAGAAAAAGGCTCGGAGAAATTTGCGGAAGTTGGGAAAGAGTGCTTCTGCGGGGCTTTTAAATCCTAAGGGAAAACTCCATGCTCCGAAGATGGGGGGAAAGCTCTATGGCATGGAAAGTAAAAGGGGGGGGGGGGGAAAAACGGCATACGATGTCGCTAATCAGTTTTATTCAAGCCGCCTCGGAGCTTCAAAATAATTCAAAACTGGGTCTCAGAAACTCGTCAAAACGAAAGATTCCGCATGCTCCAAATCTTGCAACGGAAAACCGTCAAGGAACCGGACTGGAAAAAAAAAAGATCAAGGATGCGCATGAAAAAAAGCCGATGCGTGCCGGCCTACTAAAACACGCAATCTTGGAAAGCAGGGAAGGGGGGCAAGCCATGGGATTTGACGGCACACGGGGAAGGATAGACAACACAAAAGTTAGGGGGGAGAAAGAGAGAGAAGTATAAAAGGAATGGCTTTGGCCTGCATGGACTAAGACACTGTTGCTTCCCTGCGAGGAAGTCTTCGAAAAACCTGGAAAACGCGAGAGAGAACTTAAGGACCAAAAAAGAAAACTCGCTTGAAGCACGTAGGCCTGATCCCTTTTGGCGGAATCGCGTTTGAAATGGGGGGGGAGCAGGGCGGGGAGGGAACCGCGATCGGGAGGGGACGGGAACCAGAATCGCACCCGACTTGCTTGGCGAAAGCTTTTCCAAGAAGGGAGCGGCCTCCTCAGACGCTTGCGAAAACTCGGAAAGGGAAAGGGAAAAGCTGAGGTCCAACGAAGGGAACAGCCGCGGGCCTCTTCTCCAATCAACTGTCTGCTATAGAGTTAAAACCCCTCTTCGGGAGGGTAAGGGAAGAGGCGGGAAGCTGGTATGGAATATGAAAAAAAAATTTTTGCGTATCTCCCCAAAGGGAGAGAAGTGGGAATTCAGTGGCCACCGGGATGAACTCCGTGGGGCAACAAGAAATCCGTAGATCTATTGAAAAAGGCTCGCTTGAGGAGGACCTGGATACCTCTCCGAACTGCGTTGGTCTGAAGGGAGCAGAGAAGGCGGTAGGCGGGCGAAAGGGGGGGGGAGTCATAAAAAAGAAGTGGCAAGGGCAGGGGGTCCTATCCGCTTCGCATCGAAGGGGGTGCGCGAATTGCGGAGTGTCGTTGTCGCAGAAAAAAAAATTGAAAGCGCCTTTAGTTAAAGGCTCAAGATGAAAGCAAAACGAGGGGGGCGAGGAGGATGGCTGCGGTACCTACGCGATGTGTAAAAGCCTAGATAAAAAAGTGTCTCCATGCAGTCTGTTTTGACTTGCACGGGAGATGAGAAAGAGTCGGCTCAGGGCTTCTAAAAACTTGGGGGCCAGTGATAGAGGAAAGCTATTCCTGAAAGAGATTGGATGAGTTCTCAGCGTCCTCAAAAATGAAACGAAAAAGAGGCCTCAAAAAAAATCTCTCTCGCGCGACCAACTGTCGGGGTCGATAGAGGGAACGCGAAGCTGAATCTGCTCTTCGAAAATGGTTGCCGAGCGGTTTGAGGGACCGGCGCGCGTCAAAAAACTCAGGAATGGGGCAGGGGAAGGAGGTACGCAACATAACGCAAGGTTTGAGAAAAAAAAGAAGCGCGCCTGCTGGGAAGGTGGGTCTACTCCCTCGTACCATTAGAAAAACAACACGAATGGAAAAAACATCATCTGCGCATTATCCGAAAAGGGGGATAGGCGGCTTCCATCGGAGGAGCGAGAGCAAAGATCTTCAGCGTCATCGCATAGAGGCCATGGGAGAAAGCAGGGAAGCCGCGCCCTGGGGAAAAAATCTCGATGCTTAAATACTTGCAAGTATGGGATATAGGGATAGAGCAGCGAGACATGGGAGACGCGCAACTCAACGAGAAGACAAGGGAATCGAAGCGTCCTATCTCTTTGGCGGGAAGCAGTAAGGGGACTCTTCTCTAAAGAACCTTCTCCTGCTCGAGGAACCTAAAAAATGGATGAAATTGGGTGCACCCCCTTTTGGGTAGAAAATGGGTTCAGAAAGGGAAAATGTTCAATAAGATTCCGCGATGTAGACGGAAGATAATTGGCCAGGGAAGGCAAAAAAGAAGAGGGGGAGATAAAAGGACGAACGCGAGGAAGGACGTCTCTTCTTCTCGCGGGCAAAAGAGAAAGTAGAAGTCCTGCAAAACACAACGGGGAAAGGAGAGGGGTATTGCTTTCCGGCCGAAAAAGAAAACCAGTATGATACACAAAACGAACATTCAAAAGATTAAGGGGGAAGGAATAAATGTTGATCAAGGGAGATGGCCCGGAAAAAAACAAAAAAGGGGGTAATAGTGATGCAAAGCTGGGATAAACGGGGAAGAGGCGAAAGTTCATGAAGTCACGAAACGAGGAGAAAGGAGCAGAAGGGGAGAGAAGAGAAAACGGATGGCGAGGAAAACGCCCGTACAAAGAAGAAAGGCTCGGAGGGAGTAAACTTAGAGGTCGGGCAAGTCACCTGCGGGGTGCGAGAGAGTCCACAGAAAATGGAGGGCCGGAGGGAGGGAGCCTATGAAAACCGAAAAATTCCAGTCTCATCCGGCTTGCAAAAAAGGAGGGGTTCACTACATTTAGGCTGGAAGCTTCTGGCGGGACTGAAGGCAAAGAGGAAAAGAATCGAGAAATAAACAAAAGAGAAGAGAAGGTTCCCCGAGGGGAGGGGGGATTTGACCTACTTTATTTACAAGGAGGAAGGGAAGACGAAAAAAGGAAAAAGGAGGAAAGAAGGAAGGCCGGTCTACAAAAAAGAAGAGGGTCACTGGGAAAAAAAAACTGCAAAGGGAAAAGGCGAGTGAAAAAATCGTTAGCGGATATCTGCAAACTTCAAAATTAAGGAAAGAAGACGTATGGGAAGAAGAGAAGATAGCCGCCAGTTGGGCAGCAACCTTCAGGGTTATTCTAGTGGCTTCGAGCGAAGAACAACGCATCCATCAAAAAAAAGAAGGGGCGGGAGAAGGAAAAAAGACTGGTGAAAGAGAACTGTTCCCTTTGAGAATGCGAAGTGCAGGAAAAGAAGAACCGCGCATCTTAAAGAAAGAAGAGTTCGGAAGAAAGGAAAGAACGACGATCTTTCTAACTTCTGAAAATCAAAGGAAGAAGTCAAACTGGGGAAGCTAAGAATCGGCAATGATGTGACAGAGGAATGAAAGGCCTGCGTAACTTTCCAGAGAAAAAGATTTGCAGTCTCGCAGGGGGGAAAATTCGCAAAATGACGCAGAGTGATGTTGAAGACGACGGGTTCTAAGGCGGATCCCGCGCAGGGGGGACGCGACTTCGGAAAACCTCGACTCTGAACGGATGTATGGGGAACAATTCGGAAAAAGGAAATGGGGGGGGACTCCCACCGAGGGGAGCAAAGGGAAGATCAAATTACCAAATTGTTGACTGCAATTTGAGAAAGAGAGCCCGCAAGTGACAGGAAAAAGGTTCCTCCTAAAAAGGAAGCACAGAGGTTGCCATCTTAGAGAAGAATACTCGAAAGCATGGGAATTAGTACTCTGATTCAGGGAAAAGAGAGGGGTAGGAAGAAGAATTGAAAAACCGGCGGCAGCCGAATGTTCATGAGGAAAAAGCAGGAAGCCTTTGCCCAACGAAAAAAAGATCTTTTTTCTAGTATGGAGAAAAAGGGGGAGCATCTTCTCTTCCAGAACTCACCCAATAGAAAAAAACACAAAACGCTGAAGTCACTTGCTTCCGTCGAAAACTGACATAGGATCTCCAGATAAGATAGCAGGCTAGATCAGAATTCTTTTTTTATCCTTAAGAGATCGCTGACTCGAAAGTCTGGAGAAAAGGGGAAGGAGACGGCAAAAGATGTTGATGGAAAAATAAGCTATTCGAAAAAAAGGGGGAGGAACAAGAGATACGACGCTCAAATCCCAATGTCTTTGGCAGAGGGGATCAAGGAAATGACCAGACTTGTAGAGAGAGGGTCGTAACGGCAGTCAAAAAAAAGGCAAGAGGGAGACGGAGAAGCATGTCTTGGAGAGAATCGCTTAGAAGAGGCCTAGAAAGGGGGAAATCGCGTTTTTATAGTTCGATGACAAGCATGGAGGGAAGTCATCAAGAGAAACTTGCAGGAATGATCAACAGTCTGGGAAACTCTTGTTAAAAGGAGGTTGAGGAAGCTGCAAAGAAAAGACCTTGAACGAGGATAGTTAAGGCCTCTTCTGCTGGGGGGAAAAGAGGGACGGGGAATCCTATAAAGAAACCATCTTTCCCAAGTCTTCAGTATCGATGGGGCGGGGGGAGAAAGAAAGATGAGGGGAAACGAGCGTTCTTTTAGTCAGGCAAGCTGGGCATATGGTGGCCGTAAGAACTTTTGGAAGTCTCATCAGCCATTGGATTATCGCAAGGTAAAAGGACAGCGGTGTGGGAGTGGCCACAAGGGGGGGGGAAGGTAAATCTCTTGGGGGGTCAAAGAAGCCTTCTATCACTGTTGGCCTCATCCGGGTCTTAAAAGGAAAAGGGAGGAGGAGAATACCGGCTCAACTCTTCGCATGCGAAAGCAGGACGTCAAGGAGGGCGAGGAAGACCTCCTCAAAGTTTCTCCCACGCTTGAACAAGGAAATATGAGAGGGACTAGAAAAGTCAATGGCGAGCTTCGAGTGAGAGCGACCAGGTTACTGTTTAAAAATGAAGAGGCAAGGATCAAGAGACTCGGGGAAACTTAAGTTTGAGCCTCCGATGAGGTGAATGTAGGAAGATGCGCGCGCTGTTTTCAGCAATGTCAGGGAAGGCAGGGAGCGGAAAAAGATTAGGTCCAATTCTTTCATCAGAGAACAAGCTATAGCTCTAGATGGGATCGAAGTGATGCAGGAGGAGCAAACGGCCCTACCAACATCGCCTCAGCTCGAGCGGCGAAAAAAAGGGAGGCGATCTCACTTCGCAAGGGACAGCGGGACGTGCCTTTGTGCCAGGGCTAGATCTCGTGCTGGAACAAGGAAAAACGTCGACGGGGGGGACCATGAAGAAAGCAAACATCTCTTTGTTGGGTCCCGGATCATAAGAAGAGGGGGGGGGGGAGGAGGACCACGGATACCTTGGGGGGAAGGGAAAAGTCTGTAATAAGAAGGCGAGAGTCTGAAGGACCAGAGTGCCTGCCGGATCAGTCCTACAGAATCTTAAAAAAAAAAGTCCAGCTTAAAGGAACAATCGCCATTTCTAACGGCCGGAAGACCAAAGGGGGCGGCCCGAACAGGACTTCAAAAGGATTTCGTAGCTCCAAAGGAGCCAGGCTTGAAATCCAAAAAGAGCTTTACGCGACCGCCAAAAAGAGGACTCTTAGAAGAGGGCCGAGCCGGCCGCCGGGTTTAGGGGGGACGACGTCCGGTTGTCCGGATCATCTCCACTGCCGAATTCATATTTCGTACCTTCTCATAAAAGGGTTCGCCAGAAGGAAAAAGCAAAGGGGGGGGGGAAAGAATCTGGGGGGAAGAACGATAAAAAGAGGGAAGACGGTTGGGGCCGGACAGGATAAATTGAGGGGGAAAGGGGAAAATCGGAAAAAAAAAAATTAAGCTTGGGCTCTCATGAGGTTGCTCAGTAATTCGGAGGCTCGGCAAGGAGGAGATAGAGAAACCCCAAGTATTATTAGGAAAAAAGATATAGTAATGGATATGGGAAGAGGAAAAGACTGTACGCGGTATTCTACCGAACGGGCAAAAAGGATCAAATTATGGGGGGGGGGTAATACCTTTATTTCTCTCTGGCCCTTAAAACGCAAAAAGGCAAGCTAAGAGGGTTAGGACAGGGGGGTTACACACTAGGCTTTACCGGGTGAGTTCTAACAATTTAACCCCGGAGTAAGTTCAACTAACTTCGTCTGCGAGATGGTCGCAGAGAGAAAAGGAAGGGCCAGCTACCGCCGACAAAAGCTTGGGAAAACTATCGACAGGAGATTTGAGGCGGGAGAGGTTTGCTAGATTCAAAAAGCTGTCGTGGCGCCATATATAAACTCCGTAAAGGGTTAACATTAACAGAGAGAGGAACGCCAATTTTGCTTCTTTAGAGAACGAACAAAGAGATGGTGGGCACTTAGGGGAAAACATGTCTAAAAGGGAATCCTTTCTCGAGAAGGGAGAAATCCGCGAAAATGCAATATAATCGCAGTGGTTCAACGTTCTTTGGGGTTGGGAAAGGGAAAAGCAAGGGAAAACTAGTAAAATTCAACACTATGATTAGCACCATACAACACCGGAGCGGAGGAACGTTTGAGAGAAACGCAAAGGGCCAATCTATTGCTCTCGCGCAAAAGGAGATCGCAACGCTAGAAAAGCGGAGAGGGACCGGATGACAAATCTAAGTCTCCGGGGGAGAGTTGGCGCGCGAGGGGGGTCGAGAGGGAGGTGGGAAAAGGCCTTTTGAGGTTACCTGAGAAACAGAGGAAAAAAGTAGCATGAGCTAAAGGATCCTTGGGAGAGAAGCCTGTAAGAATTAAGCCAGAAAGCCTTTTTTTGTCGAGCGGCAGTAAAGGAAAACCAGATCTCGCGAGTCAAACGAATAGATCTTAGGGGAAAAGAATAATCTAACAAGAGGGGCGAAGTATTAACTCAAGAAAGCCCATAAAGGTGTCGATGCCTAAAAAACCAGACGATCCCCCAGCCCCGTAGGGAAGGAAAGGGCTTAAATCTGGCAGGGAAAAAAGGATCCCAGCTTGGCTCAATGGAGGGGCGGTGAAAAAAAAAGAACGAAAAAAAATTAGCCATCCTTAAATTCCAAGGAGGGGGTCGGACGGGGAAGCTTTTCGAGCAGGAGGGCGGCGGATCAAATAGCCTTTGAAGAAAAAAAGGAAAGCACTCTACGTCGTGTTTCCATAAATTCCAGAGGACTAAATAACCGGGGTAACCAACCGCGGATAGCAAAAGACAGATCCAATGGCTGCAAGGGAACTCAAATGCAAAGAGACCTCAAGGGAAATACTTCCGAAAGATTTACCAGTAAAAGAAGAGGGGGGAAGAAATCGACGAAGAACTCGTTCATTTTCAGGATTGGGGGGGGGGGGGGTCGAGGAATCGGAAAGACTTTGAAGACCGAAAGGGAAAGGCTCAATCGGGGGTAATCCGCTCCATTGAAAAGAGACGCACGAAAGAGATTCTTGGGATAAAAAATGCAAAGCCGAACTCTATCGGAAAAAGACTTCGGAAGGAAACCTAAAGCGAGAAAAAAAGCTAGTCCGTCCTGGTTAGAAGGGAAGCATGAACATCGGAGAAGAAATAGACTAAGGAACTCTTCTGTGTTTGAAGCTTCCATCTCAAGTCCTGGAAGAAACATTGAGGTAGAAAAAAGACCCGGTGTGGGGCTCGAAGAGATAGATCACAAAACAAAAAAAGTGGAAGAAAAAGGGAAAAAAGTAAGGGTCTCCTTCTCAGGCAAAGACAATGTCGTTCCTATTCTCCTGAACAGGGGATCCAGAATGACGATGACATCGTATTCTTTCGAAGAACAACACTGAGGCTCCTCACTGCCGTCATGTCTAGAAAGAGTCGGGGGCCTGCTGAACGCTTTCCATGAGAAAGTGAGGAAGAGGGGTGAAGGGAAAGTTGGGGGAGGGAGACCCGGCATTCTTAAGCGAAAGACGGAAAAGGGAAACTGATATCGCAATCGGTCGGGGGTGGTTGGGCATTAAAAAGGGGGAGTCTATAAGGGTAAAGAAGAGACGCCGGCTTGAGAAGACTTGCCTCTGGATTCCACGCCTATTCAGCAGCATCTTCCTCGTACCAAGCCTGGAAAAAAAGAAAGTGGCTCGAGCTCTTAGGCGGATAAGACTGTCCAAGGGCTGAAAGGGCGGAAGTTCCCTCTTTTCTGAGTCGAAGAGAAAGGGGGGGGGCGATACACCCAGCAACGCTCAGGAGGTGAAACGTTGGATGGGAAAGAACAAAAGGGGGGAGGGCCTATAAGGTTTTTGGTGTGTTTTGGGGAAGACTTAGAAAGGGGGAACTCAAGCATTCTCCTAATCCTCCGCATAACTCCAAATAGGCAGGGAGCACAAGACAAAGCAACTTGCCTTATGAGGGAGTAGAATCAAGGCCCATCCTTTCTAAACGCGGAAAGTCTCTTGATAGGAAAAGAAGGTTCCTGGTCCTTCAGGTCTGTTTAAGGCGATAAAAAAAAGGGAAAAATGGAGACTTTGATTGCCTGCGCAGGAACAAGAGGCTTACTTCTGCGGATGGCTGTCGATGACGTGAAAAAGGTCTTCAAAAAAAAAGAGGTTGCCGCGCTTCGAAAAAAGCGGGGAAAAGCAGGGAATTCCAACGTGAGCCAGCGGGGCTCTTCAGCCAAATCTATCCCGACGAGAGAATAATTGCGCTTCCGAAAAAGAAGACAAAAAACTCTAGAACAAAAAGGATCATGAAGCGAGATTCACGACGGTCCGAAATCAGCTCTTATATTCATTTTTCCTAGCTGTGGTTGCGATTCTCAAGAACGCTCGCCTATAAACGTCTCCTTGGGCTGTGTAGAGCGTCAACATAAACAGCTAGGGGGAGCAGGAAGAAATCATGGCACTCTTTTAGGGGGGGTTCGTCGGTGATAACTGGAAAACCAGGAACCGAAAGGGACCAGAGGGTGCGCTTGAAAAAGCCAGAATGGATGGCGAGGGGGTCAGGAAAAACGCCTCACGGAAGTCCGAGAGTACGCCAAAGCAAAAAAGGAAGCCAGCAGCTACTCCATTGGAACGGGGGGAGGGGGGTGACCGGCCAATTGGTGTTGCGGGGCCGCAGAAGAATCGGTGCTATAGGGCAACAGCAGCAAGAACAGCGTGAGGGAATCAAAACGCAACGGTTACCCGAGCCAAGCAGAGAGGAGGAAAAATCTGGAGTACTGCAAACTTTGTCCGGGGGGAAAGGGGGGAGGAAGTTAAGTGGGGCTCTTCAAGTCGGAAACGCGCAAGACCTGCTACCGTGAGAAAAGGCAGGGTGTTAACTGTCTCCATTCTTCACCAAACGTGGGAAGAAGAGGGGGAGAAAAGTTCAACACTATTCCTAGAAGTGGCGTGAAAGACAAAAAACCTCTGGGTACTCAACAATTACTGGTTGTACAGGAAAAAGGGCGAAACCGGGAGTGTCCGCCAAAGACCGCGTCGAGCGAAGAAGCAGAGTCTCAACAAAAGGGGGGGGGGAAAAAATAGAAAAGGCTACTGTGGCTATCTTGCAAGCGGGGGACTCCCTGTATGCAAACGAGAGGCAAAGAAAAGCTGGGGAGGATAAATGATGAAACCATGGGACGGACCAGAAAACAGAACTTCCAGGGGGTAGTCGTTTAGTGAAACGATGGGCGTTCAAAATGCGAACTCACAAAGTGGTGGGAGACGGTTCACGAAAGCGATATCAGCAAGATTTCAAAACAATTTCAACCAAAAGAAAGGAGTTCGAAAAAAGAGGAAGAGGACTCGCTCTTTCTTGCAGCGTCCCTGGATGACGGTATGAAGAGAAAATAGGAGAAAAATCCTTACGTATTGAAGCGAAGAGGGAAGCTTAAAAAAAATTTTGGCTTTCCAGGGTCTCAACCATGGCGATTGGGTTGAAGGGAGGAGGACGCGGGTGAATCTGGAAAGGGCTAAGGTCTCCCGAAGTCTAGGGGCGGAGGAAAGAATACTCTCGAATTCTTAATATCACGGGATAAAAAGTGGAATGGTTCCCGGATTCGGAAAAGGGGTAAAAAAACCCCCGGGAAAAAGAAAGAAGCACTCGTTAAAAAGGGGCAACACCTATGGGTCTTCTGTTTGCGCGACTAAGTTCAAGGCAATCTTTTTCAGGAAGAAAAATCGTATGATGGCAAAGAGGGCAAAATGCCGTGAAGTATGAGGATGAAAGAAAATCGCGCGGATATTATCTCCGGACGGAGGGGGAGGACAACTCAGGAAGGTTTTTAGACCGAGTTTTATTTCCCGGTCAGGGCCGAATCCCATGAGAAAAAAAAAGCTGCAGCATGATCTCTTCTCCGGAAAAGCCTTTACATCAGGGGGGGAAGAGAGCCTTGCCGCGTTACGAACTCATTTTTGCAGTGAAAAAGGAGACTGAATAATACGGAAGACGGGGGGGAGGTAAAAAGCGGGTTGGGGAAAAAAAAAGAACGTGTCCCGCTTGCTTCTAACTAAATGGACAAAGTCATTTGTCTAAGTGGACTCGAAGGAAACGTTAGAACAGGATTAAGTCCTATCTCAAGTAATCCGTCAGTTTGGATAAAGGGCAGAGAGATTAAAGAAAGGAGGGGCCAGCATGACAGCCGGATTCTGATGGGAAGACTGTGGAACGAGCGGATGCAGAGAAAAAGGAGAGGCGATGTCCAGGGCTGAAGCTAACGATTATGGGGGGACAAAAAGGCTGCGGGACCCTCCCATCGAAAGGACACCCCTACCTTCACCTTTGGGAAAATAGAATGACATATACGAATATGACGTCTCTCCCTGTCAAGAGGAATAAGAGGAAACCCTAAATTTCCAGTCTAAATACTATTTTCAGAAAAGAAGGCGTCGTGAATGGAAAGATTGACGGCTATCTCTTATGCTAATCCTCCGCAATTCTAGCGGCGAAAGGAGGACTGGGATGGAGTGGATTGAAGTGTTCAAAAAAGGCACTATTTCGGGGGGCAAGCAATGGTTATTCAAAAAAAATCTCTTCTTCAGGGGCAAGGAGAAAAAGAACCCCTCTAAAAACGAGGGGGGTTAACAGCCAACTGGAGGAAAAAGAGGGCCCTCACATCGCAAGGAAAATGGAAAATAGAAAAGGACTCAGGCGAGTGAGCTGGGGGGTGGCTCGGATCCAGCGCAAGGGCGGAAGAAAGGGGCGAAGAATCTGAAAAATCCCTTTTTATTGGAGGAAAAGA
>Ga0179591_1211846_pt1 | contig 15755 bp, 19 predicted proteins | sample CZOMad2_1_08_16f_FD_182891 | JGI IMG/M metagenome (GOLD analysis project Ga0179591, IMG submission 182891) | Vadose zone soil fungal communities from Angelo Coast Range Reserve, California, USA - CZOMad2_1_08_16fungal (PacBio error correction) | ecosystem: Environmental > Terrestrial > Soil >...
CTGCTACACGGCCGCAGCATTCCGAAGTTTGTTCAGCCAAACATCCGAGTGTCGGACAAGGAAACGGGGACCGGAAGGGAGACGTAAAAACGTTCAATCAGGACTCAAAGGGTTTCTCCAGGGACCCCAAAGAGATCAAAGAATTGAGCGGAAGGGAGGTGCGTAAGGAGGATAAGAAGAACTGTTGGTTCTGAGTTTAGCCCACTCTCCTCTGGATCGAGCTGGCATTATGGCTAGGAGCGAAATGGTCACCATACAGGGGGGGGGAAGAAGTTGTAAAGGGGAAAAGGGGATTAACCGCGTTGGTTAGACATTTAGTTGGAGGCGAACCAAGACCCTCGCGCAACCCGAGTGCGCGCACCCAGAAGGCACGTAGGGAAAGGAAACTAACAGTTACCGGGGTACCTGCTTTCTTCCAAGGGCGATGGATGGCATCAAGGCGGGCGGTTTGGGCGTGGTCTAAAGGGGATGCGGAATGAAGAATGAACGCAGTGGCATAAACCTTTTATTTCCGCAAGGGGGGCGCGCGCCCGAGGCCTCACATGGGAAAACGGCCCGGGGGACGGGAGGGAAGAGGAAAAAGAAATAACGGGAAAACAGGGGTGTGGTTTGTAAACCAAAATGGTCCCTATGCGGACTTCCGACCACGGACAAAGACGGTGGGCCACGCGGTTGACGCAGGACTATCAAACCGCGAGATCACGAGAACTGGCCCCGACATAGGGAGAAGAGGGAAGAACCGATGGAAGAATGCAGAGGCGTCCGTCTTGGTACTTTTCGCAGAGCTGCAGGCGTCAAAAAAACATCAGCAGAACTGCACGTAGAAAGTTGAAAAAAGGAAGGGCTTGGGAGGGACTCTGAGGGAGGGTGGCCGGTCTCTTGCTAAAGGAAGTTCATGTGATCCGCTCAGAAGCATCGCGCGCGAGCGTGTGGAAGGTTGTTTTGTGTTTCGACGACATCTCAAGCTGCGTGGGGTCTGCTGGGTAGCGGGGCTTGCAGTGTATTGTGGTATGGTTTTAATTTAATAGGAATTGGGTTAGGACCCTTCGACTCTCCGGTACGATTCGACTGATTGGGGGGATGAGAAAAAAAACGCCTCAGGGGAATAAAGTCTGAATGCGAGGGGGAAAAAGGTTATCGCTACAGGGCCCGCGAGAGGGGGGGAAAAACGGGTGGCTCTTGAAAAGCCGAATAAATTGTCAGTGGTCCGCTGCGGTGGGGGGAACAGGCAGGGGGTGAAATGACGTTCAGGCGGTAGAGATCAAATGGGTGAAAGGAGCGGCCCGCAAGCAAAGAAGTGGAGCGTGGAGGCGGGGAAGTGCAACGACGTATGCACTCTTCCTTCGTAACCTGGGAGTCAGGCCGAAGGGGATCACGAATTGGACTCAAAACTGTGCATTTATAAACAAGGCAGGGGAGGAAGAGGCGACGAGAGGAGGGACGAAGGAGGAGGAATGAAAGGACAGAAGGGGTCGCACGTCTCTGCCGAGCAGTTGTGTAAGTAGATCGGGGAAAGGGGACTGGAAAATTACCTGCTGAAAGCTTCACCGGGGGGACGAGCTGGGAGGAAAGATCCTTTGAAGTTCACGATCTTTTGGAGTCGCAATAAGGTTCTCTTTGTAGGTCAAATACTGGCGGCCGACAGAGGTTGGGGGCTTTGAGCATAGCATATCGCGACTTATAAAAAACTTCAGAATGAATCAAAAGAAGGGGGGCCGCGCAAGGACCAGAACTCGGAAACGAGGGAAAGGGGGAAGGAGTGAAGAAGAAGGGGGCGAGATCTAACAAACAACCTTGGGCATACCGGCGTAGGTCAAAACGGTACACGCAAGAAGAATCCGCTTGAGCAAGAGACAAAAACGTATCTTCCACCAGCTAAGAAGCTTCAGAAATTGTCCCAAAGCCGAAACGCGATGGGAAAAAGAGGGGGGGGAGTCGAAAGGAGGTCCTTCGACTGCTAAGGTCAGTTTGTCTCGATTATTTTCAGAGCATGAGAGGTGATCTGCGAAGGTTTGGGTACCTTGCGAACAAGAATGGCCGGAAAGAACGCATCAGGGACGGGGCGGAAGGCTTCTAACGCAATGGGGAGTAGGCATTGAACGGCGACGTCAAAGTTGTCAAGAAAGGCACATCGGGAGGGGACGATGGGAGAAGGAGAGCGGAATTTCGTACCCACAAGACTTTCGAGGAAAACGGTTAGCTGGCTTCAGGAAAGGGACATAGTGCCCATCTATGGAAAGAGAAAGCTGAGGGCTGACAGAAAACGGAAGAGGGAACTTCGAACTCTCAAATCGTCGCCAGGCATTGACATGCCACGGAGGATCTCTTTGTGGGGGTGCACACCGTCTTCGCGAAGGTCGCGAAAACGCTTGCGCGACTCGGGGCAAGGTAGAATGGGCGTAAAGACATAAGGGGAGGAGAAGTTTGTAAAAGGCAAGGAAGAAGGTGGACGGGGAGTGCGCAAGCTTTCTCCGAAGTTGCATCTCGTAACGCGAAAAACCAAAATGCAAAAAGAACGGTAAGCTATTGACTTCAGTATCAGGGAGGGGAAAAAAGAAGGAGCCAAAATCAGTAGTGTCAAGGGATGGCGCACTCCCATAAACACCCACAAAACCAAAAGCAAAATCCAAAAACACCCCCACCCACCCCCAACCACCAGACCCCCACCCCCATACAACACAGGACCAAATAAAAAAAAACGCCATCCTTAAATCGGTACCGAGACTGGACCTATCGGAAGGAATTCAACAAAAGAGGGCAATAGAAAACGACGTGGGCGACGCAAGGGGTGAAAGGCGGGGGAAACAAGGGGGGGTGCGAGGCGGACCCTAACCCCTCTAAGTGAGTGCGACATGAGAGGAGAGATTATCAGGCCGAAAGATTCGGCAAAAATTAGACACCTCAAGAGGGAAAGAAAAGGAACAGGGGAGGGCTGGGGGCCGTTGAATGGTAAGGAGTAGTGGGGGCCAAAGATCACAGAAAAGCTGAAAAACAACCTCACTAACGCGAACTGCGGCTTCGGTGAGGGAAGAATGAGGGTCGGAAAGAATCATTTCAAACCTGACATTCCAAAGAAAGGGGACACACATCGCAGTCAGGGGGCCTAGCGCCGAGGCGGAGGAAAGGAGGCTTCACAAACCAGAAGAGAAATGTCCCTCACTCTCTTCGAAACAACAATTGAAAGAATATATCATGGAGACAAGGACCCCGGAGGCTGGGTATTGGTTATCTTACAGGTCGCTACAAAAAACTGATCACGAAGGGGGAAAAACACGAGGGAAATTTTGAGCCGAAAAGAGTAAAGACAGAACCTCATTTCTCTTCTCTGCGAAATTGGAAACTCGACTGAGTCGCGTGAGTCGGGGGTGTTTTTGAAGCAAGAAAAACTGAAGGTCCTCTGGGAACAAAAGAGAAAAGAACGAAGCCAACAGTTCCTGAGAATTAGGAGAACCTCTATTTGGGTGGAGAGATGGGGAACTCTCATCGCAGACCGAGAGGTCCGCAATCGAGTGGGTGAAAACACAAAGTGTCTCAAAAAAGGTTGAAAAGCCAAAAGTGAGGGGGGAGGGGGAAAAGGCTCACCATTCTGAGGGGATCACAATTCAGATATGCTTCGTCAGGAAACGTTCATGCGGATATGGGGCAAAGTTGGCACATCTAACAGGGGGGAGGCGGAGCGTTTCAAAGGGGGGGACAATTGAACGTCATATTAGTGGGCGGCTTTGAGTGTGCCAAGATGCGGCTTGGGGGCTTTGGGACTGCCTTTGCACCTTCGGATCATAAGAAACAGAACGACCACTGCAATGCAAGAAGAGGGAAAAACTAAATGGAACTAGGGGGAAAGGGGAAGGTAACAAAAGATCAGGACCACAAAAACGAAAGGATTGGCTCAATCCTCCTTCTCAGAAGACGTGACGCAACAACAAGAGATAAGACACTCGGTTAACTCAGAGGATTGAACAGAAAACATTAACGGAGAAAGTGGGTGAGAGGCAGAACCGGTCTATTGAATCAAAAGGGAGTCAGTGGATTAATGAGAACGTGCCGGAAGACACAAGATAAACTTGGTGAGCACTATGACTCAAAACGGGAAGATAGGTGTTACTCACAAGGAAAAGAATAACGAAAACTAATATGCAGGTGCTCTAAAAGCCAAAGAGCAGACGAAGAAACTTTGAGACAAGCAAAAGACTACATCAGCTTTCTCTACGGGGGGGGGGGGGGGGGGGTGCTCGCGCTTTGGGGTTATGATGGTGTGTCACATGTGAGCGTTGGTATTTTTGATTTTATAGGCTGGGTAGTTTTATAATTGGTGGGGTGGATTCGTGTTTGTGGAAAAAATACATAGGGTGTCATGTGTGGTTTTTTTGGGGAGACAGAGAGAAAAATCGCCGAAGAAAAAACAGAAAAAAAGGAAAGAAGGAGAAAAAAAGTCGCATTAGGAAAAGACGCGGAAGAATAAAATAGAACGAGGCGGAGTGGGAACAGAGCAGCAAATGAGTTTTGGAGGGGAACGTGACTGTTGTACATTTTGAGTGTGGAGGGCGATTTTTAGTTTCGTTTGTTTTGGGGGGAAGACGTGCTCTTTTTGATTTCGTGGGACTTTCTGGAGGGTACAAGGGTTTAAGTGGTGAGCGCGCGGGGTGGTGAGGTGTGAATCATGTAGTCCAACTTTTTTTCTTGTGGTCGACGCGCAACCAATACGGGCAAGAGAAAGGGAAGAGACAAAATTTTCTGGCACAAAACGCAAGGGGGAAAAGCGGCTTCAAGAAGTGGAAAGCGCTACCAGAGGCGAAGAGAAGAAAAAGGGAAGGGTCGAAGAGGAAAAACAAAGGGGTATTAACCAAAACAAAACCTGAAGGGATCAAGGACTCCCAGACGTCAACGGGAAGCCGCGCGAGAATTGTTCCAGCTCAAAGGGCAACCCATTTTTGGAGGAAGGCAGTACACCAAGAAAAAGACGGCATCTCGAAAAATGAGGGAGGAAAAAGCAAAAGGCCACCTCGAGAACGCATCTCTTCAAACAGAAAAGAAAAAGGAAGGGGAAAGACATGCCGGGCCGTACCATCAACAAAATATATCAGACAAAAAACAGGGTTCATAAGAGGAGTTGGAAATCTCGAACGCTTAAGCTACAGAGATAACGTGGATGTGCCGCGAATGGAAAAATAGGAATTCGACCGTAGGAAGAAGGGACTGCGCAAAACCTCCCCCTGTTTCCCAACTCAGGAGGACAACTCCTGAGTAGCTGAACCTGTAATAAACAATGGGTCTTGACTAGCTCCGGAATGGAGAGGGATACAGTAAAGAAATCAGCGAAATCCCCTTAGATGGGGGAGAGAAATGAAACCGAGAAAGCGGAACAAGGAGAAGACCTAGTCTCTTCTTTTCAATTAATAGGAGACGTACAAGCAGGAGGAAGGGTGAGGGGAATTCGCGAAAAAAGTCATGAAAACCCGCACTCCGACTATGGAAGAGCTTGCTCAGGGAACTGAGCGGACAAGACGGACGAGGAAACACAAGAAGAGCGACGATCATCAACAAAAAAAAGGGGGACGAAAAGGATCAAGTGCGACAAGGTCCCATACTTGAAAAAAGGAAAAATCCCGAAGGAGCGGGGGGAAAAGGAACGAGACTTTCCCAACCAACAATGATTCGCCACAAAGCGACGAATGGTGGGGCCCGGTCAAATCGATTTAGGTCTGCTAACTATCCAAACGGAAGAGTAGGTACTCTTGTGGCCTTTAGTCCATCCGCATAAAAGCAAGGTCTGGGAGGACTTCAGGGGGCGATGTGAGAATGTAAAAAAAAAAAAAAAAAGCCACCTGGGACCCAAACGAAAAGTGAGAAAAACACCAGAGGGGGTCAATTAGCTTGAGACCAGGCGCAGGCCAAACATGATGGCACAAATCTCGATGCGAAAACTGCAGTAAAAAGGGTGCCCTAATACCTTACGAACACAAAAAAACGAGATAAAGAGAGACGGGAAAAAAGCAGCGAGAGGGAACATTTATGCTGAATAAAAAACGCTAGGAGGAAAACTCTTGATTAAAAGGAGGATTGGGTGGAATGCACACAGATTATCTTCACCCGCTCGAGGAATAATTGAACCACGTCAACATACACAAACAGTACCACCCCCGGAATCAAAAAAGGGTGGGAAAGGACCGACAAAAGGGAAAAAGAGGGGAGAAAACGGCTCGGGTGAACTATCCTCATCTCCAGATCTGAAGACCGAGAGAGCAAAACAGCAAGAAATTTGGAAGATCGGGGGGGGGGTCCGTTCCGCAACAGAACGCACTATGTCCCAGGTCGGAAGGAAGGTTTTTAAGGTGGTGAAAGGGGGACCACGGGGAAGTCGGAAATGGGAAAAAGAAGCACCTTCAGAAATGAGGGGAAAGCCGTGTAAGAATAGATCGACAACACACACGAGTATTACAAGAAAGAGGAGATTTCAGGCGGACAAAAAAGCCTGGGAATGGAAAAAAAAGGAGAATAGGGGGGGCAAGGAGAGGGGAGGAAAAGGAAAAAGTGACGTATTCCTAATCCTACCGAAGAAGATGTTGCAACGAAATTGACATCCAAAAGAGAGACCTGACGCCTCTCGACTCTCAAAAAGAAGCGAGAGGTTTGGCTTGGAAAGAGGGAAACAGAAGCTGAACTTTAACTACAATGGTCTTCTCTGGAAAAACGTAAATGGGGAGGAACCAGTGAAATGAAAAGGGGGGTGGGGGTCCAATGAGGGGCTGGATTAAAGAATGGGGGGGGCAATCCGTCATGTCATTGAAAGAAAAACATCCCAGAAAAGAACGCCCGCTTGCAATAAAGGACGAAAAGGTGGCCGGAAAATAGAAATGGGGAAGCATAAAAGTCCCTCGAGTGATTTCAAGCCAGGAGGCGGGTTGGGGATCAGTTATTAGACAGCTGGAATCTCAAGGTACTAAGAAGAAGCAGGGAAATAAGCATTTGAACGAATCTCCGGAGAAGGGGAAAAAAAAAGCTAGTCCCGTGGGAAGTCATTCCAATTATAAAGGATAAAAGTCGAAATCCAGACGAGGTACTACACATGGTCTTATGAGGGAGCAAGGAAAGGGGGTGAAAACAGGTGGGTAACTCTAGGAGCATAAAAGCTATTGTCAGACCGATAAATCGTCGAGCATGCGGGAGATCAAAGGAGTGAACTTGGTGCAAATCAGATCGCGTCCTCCGACCGGAAGAGGGCAAAAAAGTCAGAAAAAATCACGGAAACAGGAGCCACCTTTGGCACGGGCTGGGCTCTTCGCGCGCTGACGGGGGGAAGATCGAAGGAGAAAGTGCGCAGTGCTGGGGAACCTGAAAATCAGGCCGTGAATAATTTGAAGATCAAAAACACCAAGAAACTTAAGAAGTATGGTACTCAGGTGAGAGATTCATCAACTAGAAGGGAAAATGAGGGAGGAAAGAAGGGTCAGCTCGCTGCTTGGCTTCTCAAAACAAAGAAGCGCAGGCGAAAAGGGAGGTGAGGGATGTAGGGAGAGAAAGGCAAGGGATCAAGTCAAAAAATTGATTCAAGTGCCAGGCAGACTGAAGAAGGAAAATGCGTTGGGACAGGCCTGGTTGGGAGCACTGGTCAAGGTAACGGGCGAGAGATCAGTGGGAATGAATCCAAAAAAGGAATTCCGGTCGCGGGAGCGTGGGAGAGTTCAACTACTGGGGAAAATCTGAAGTAGTCGGGGGAGTCTGCGAGAAGGAATACAATTGGTCAGTGGGCTGATTTAACAGGCTTTCGTTGACAAAAAAAAGAAAGGAAAAAGAACTTGCAGAAGAGCTCCAGGGAAGAAAAAGAAGGACGGCGGAAAAGAGTGAAGAGACAGGGGGGAAAATTAACACATTTGTCCTGCTTGAACAGTCCGGAGGCGGCTGACCGGGGAAGAGAGGGGGGGAGTCCCTTCTCTTCATCGAAGAAGGAAAACCTGGGGAGGGGACGGTGGGAGGAAGGTGATGAGAAAGAGTTTTGAAGTGAGAGATCATTAGAGCATCGTCTGAAAGGGACTCAGGGGTAACATCCAAAAGTGATTGGAACAAGTTGTACCAAGCAGGGAGTGCCATTGAAAAGGAGGGGGGAGCAGAGCGTGGGGAGAGATCTACCAGAGTAAAACCTGGGTCATACCAAGGCTTCTTCAACGGGCGAAGAGGATCGCTATGAAGACCTCCTCAAGACACAGTGTCGGTCACAGTTCCAGCGCATGACAGACCAGAACAGAGGTAGAAACCGGCTATTAGGATACTATGTCTAATAAACTGCGTTTCCTGTCGGTAAAGGCGGTAATGGGGGTTCGTCTGAGAGGGTAAGAACTACAAGGTAGGGTCGTTATCTAACATTGATGGAAACCTTTGCAGAGCAGTGGAAGTAAAAAAAGACTAACTTGGGCGGAAAGGGGAACAGAGGGCTAGAGGGGCGGTGTATTTCCGTCTACGGAAAATTTTCGGGCAGGCGAGGGAAGCGTCTAAGACTAGAGGGTCGAATGGGGAAGGAGGGGAAGGGGCGTCAAAAGAGGGAACTTGGGGAAAGAATCAGGGGAGAACGTTGAGCTGTTGATGCACGTTTATCAGGAACAACTTTAGAATCGGGGATCTCGGGGAAGAAGAGATGGGGGAAAATCACCCCTATCATCTTGCTCAGGAGCACCCTAGAAGTAAGCCAGAGGGGTCAGGGGGAGATAAGTGTTGGGGAGGAAGTAACAGGAGGGCGGAATCTCAGGTGGGGCGAGATTCGGCGCGCTGTGTAGTAAGAATAGGGTCCGGTCGAGGAAGAGTTGGGCAGGATGGCCAGCTAGAGTTGGACGCTTAAAGCAAGGGGTTATGCAAGGGGCTTCACCGAACGAAGAGCAGATGCCACTCAAAGCGGAAAAACGGGCTAGGTACTTCGTGAAGGAGTAATAGGAAAGGTGAACTCGAGTAAAAGCCGTGCAAAAGTCATTGAAAAACCAGAGGAAAGAAAAAAAAACGTCGTCCAGCAAGGGCCATATCGTAGAAATGTAATAAAAGGGATCGTTGCACAATAGAAAAACGACGTGGAAGAAAGAAAAAGGAGCTTTGTGCGTTCAGAAGCTCAGTTAGTACCTATAGCGGCAGAGGGAGAAAAGAACGTAAATAGACAAAAAAAGGAGGGGACGAACGAGGGAAGGGAAAAACTGCGGCGTGTGCAGTATGTTGAGCGTCTGGGGGGGAAAAATAGTAAGGAAGGAAAGGGACGGAAAACGACGCGAAGAGAGAACCGGTTCGGAGAAAGGAAGAAGAAAAGGGTCGAGAATGGAGCGTACGGCTCCCACCGAGCAAAGGGCCGAGTCTTAACACATGAAGATGGAAGTCGGGAAGGTTCTACACGTTGTGAAACCAAGAAAGAGCCAGAAGGGGAGGGTCCGAAACGCGATAGCTCCTCAAAAACAAAGAGTAGAGGGGTGTATGAAAGGCAAAAAACTAAAAAATTGATTGGAAAGCTGAAAAAGTGAGAGAGAGAGCAAAAAGAAGGGAAGGGGTAACCGGGGATTGGATTTCAAAAAAGATTCAGGAGATCGGCCAGCAGGATACTCTAGCCGACATCGGGGGGGGAAAAATGCCTGTTCAAGGAAATGAGGGGGGGGGCAAAAAAAAAAGAAAGAATAAAACCGACACCGCAGGTCATTAAACCTTAACTAGGACTTTGGAAAAGAAGGAAAGTGTGAGGGAATCTGTAGGAATGTGCAAACATGGGACGAAATGCAGGAGAAAACAGAAGAACAACAAAGGGCCCAATCCTAAACTGGGAAGGGAAGAATAAAAGGTAAAGTTTGAATTACATCCTCACATCGGGGGGGAGGGTCATCTCATTCAAGAGAGGCAAGGAAGGAAGAACGTTAAGCGGGCAAGGGGGCGACAATTACAAGGCCGGAAAAAGAAAGTAGGGGGAAGTGAACGATTAAAGAAGCACGATTCATTATAAACTTGCCAGTGATTACAATAGCGGCTTGGGGATTCTCTTGCACCGGATCAGTCCGTCACCCTACAAAAGAATAGGAGGGGCGGAAAAACTCGGTCCTCTACGTTTACATTATTAGTAGCAAGAGCGAAAAGACGAAGCGCAGCAGGGAAAAAACGCCTAGGGGGACTAAAAAAGAAAGAAATATCCAGACGTCAATATGTCCTTCAGAGGCTATGCTCGTCTAAATCTGGCTCAGGGGGGGGTAGGGTAAGAAAAGAGAGGAGTCAAGATTGCTTATGTCAACGTGGAAGGAAAACCAGGAGAAAAAAAAACGGAAAGGATTAACGATAAAAGAATCCTCTCTTGGGTCACAGCCCGAAGAAGAACAGGAAAATAGACTGATAAACATCGCAAGAGAAAAGTTACTCCGAAGGCAATGCAATCGCCTCGGGGGCAGTCTACTGAATCAACATGAGATTTTGAAGGAAGGCCAAGAGAAATTGGGGGAACATCACAACAGTCACCGTCTACATGGGGGGAGAAATGAAAGGAACTCCGATTAATAGGACTCTAATGACCGAATTCTAAAGGAAAGACGAAAGAGGATAAGACAAGCGGGGTCTCTGAAAAGGAAAGGGCAGGAACATGCGGGCGAAAGACCTATCCGGGGTTTAAACGGACGGAGAAAGCGGAATAGAGGATGACACTCTGGTTCACTTCCGGGGGATGAACCAGGTGGATGCTCTGCTAGTATCACAACGGCCCGTGACCTAAGGGAGAAACAAAACCGGCAAAAGAATGATTTGAGTTAACATGCCAACCTAGCGAGGGGAAGGACGAAATTGGAAAAATACGGGATCGACCAGGAGGTCCAGATAGCAAACGAGGTCCACAGTAAGAACGAACCAATCGAAACTTTGGGGAACGCGAAAAAAGACACCTTGAAGGGGACTAACGCGTCAAAGGCAAAGAGAAAATGGTGAATCTCACTTAACCATTTTGCGAGAGAATGAGGTCAACAACGATACGCGGGCCTCGACCCGACGCTTGAGAAACAATGCAGCCGATCGGCGAGACGAAAGCGAAAAAAAACTGGAGTTAAACAAAACATCACTGTTCAGAATGACCGCCGATCAGCAATTCTGAGGAAGGAGACGGCGGAATACAAGAGGAAGAGGTGCATAACTCAGGGAAGATAGACGCAGAGAGGACAATGTGAGCAACTATGGAGGGAAGATCATGGGGAACACATATCTACAGGAAGGCTGAAAGACGAGTAAGGAAAAACCAAAAAGGGCATGTACAAACGCAGGCGGCAAGCAGGCATGTGCTGAACCGCAGAGATCAAGAGGGAAGTAGGGAAGAAGAAAGCGACAAGTCCTACCTCGACTAACAGCCGTACAACTTAGTCTGGGGGGGGGTGTGTGAGAGAAAGAAAAGAAGCTCTGTCAAAAGCTGAGGTACTAAGGGGTCACTCGGAGATGTGGAAGGAAGAGAGCATGAGGGCTTACCAAGTATGAATGGGTTGAGGGGGGATCGCGACAAAAACTCTTAAAACGCGTCCGATCAGGGGAGGGATGAAACGCTTGCTGAATTAACTGGAGCGGCCGCTGAAAGCTGAAGACACATAACAGATCTACGACTGAAAGAAAAACGCCAAGAGGACGACTTCTACACGTGGCTGGTTGGAGGAGGAATTTGCTGAACGACAATGCAGGGAGCGAGAAAAGACTTATCGGATGTCTGGCAACGTTAACCCCACACGGAAATCGTATCCTAAAGATACGGGGTATGGGAGTCTCGCTGAAAACTATCTTTTTATTCGACGAACAACCGCCTAGAGTAAAAGCACTGGGAAGTAAGGTCTGGAGCCTGAGGCAAGAGAAAGATACTGACTTACTTCCTCTGAGTAGATGGGAGAATGGAGACTCCTCCGGGCAAAACCGGCAACCAGGAGGAAGCAACTGCTCGAAAAGTGCTCTGAGAAAAAGTCGAAAAGCCCCGGATGATTAAAAATTCTAGGTTCTAAAAAAGGAGCTGCGCATGAAAGGTCAATGACGCCACAACAAAGCACAAGCAAATCAAAACATAGACGGGGGGTGAAGGGCAACTCTCTGTATGGGGCAAATGAATGAGGGTAGCGTGAACTCCTTGTCCATACGGGGGGGGAATTAGAAAAGGCGGGTGAGCGCGTGGGTTTGAGATAACGCAATGCAGGAATCAAACAAAACTAGAGTAATCCAAGAACCCTAGAAGAACAACAAGGGCAACCCAATTTTCATAAAAAGGGGGATGCAGAACGGCAGGAGCCCTACGTAAATCTTGAAAAATACGCATCGATAGTTTGGTAAGACACAAGCAGAAGAAAATCCACCTTATCCCGGAAGTCCAAAGTCGTCTGCTAAGGAACGATGCATCTGCGGGGAAGGATCTCAACACGGAAGAAGAAAAGGGAAGGCTTCGGCGTAAGTGGGGGTTGGATGTTGGGGTTCCGACAAGAGACATCGCCTGTGAGGGCATGGTGCAAGAAACGGATCTGGGGAAACGTGTGAGGACCCAAAAAAACAAAAGAAAGAGAGAGACACAACAACAAGAGAAGGAAATATTTAGGAAGGAAAAAAAATCCACGAACAAGAAGTTGTTCAAATGGAAAAAGTCATCCAAATCTCTGGCGGAAGAAAACCGAAGCCGAGGAAGGTACAGGAGGAGAAAATATGCACCTGGGGAACAAGAGGGGAGAATAATTTAGGGAGGGGGAAAGGGGAGGGGCCAGCGAAAGGAAGTCAAGGATCATTGTAGGGTTAGGTCGGACGTTTGCAGGGGAAAAGACCCCGAGCCAATCGAGAGACTTAAAAGGCTTTAGAGGGAAGCTAAAGAGGAAACATTTGAAAGGGGGGTTTGGGGGGGCAAGGATTGTGAGGGGTATTATTACTACGAGCTTTTGGTTTTCAAAAATAAAAGAAGAAAAGGATTGAGAACCAATCCCAAGCTGCACGAAAAAAGGGACAGCGAACAAAGGACTGGATGTCCCTTCATATAGGGGAAGGTAAAGGCGGGAGTCAGTAGATGGGGAGGGCATGTCGGGCGGGGTTTGCGAAGGTAAGGAAATAGAAGCGGGGGGGACATAAAAACGGAAGTTCATCATACGGTATTATACCTTTCCAGCGTGCGGATGCCGACCGGTAGGGTGGGAATGACCTTAGCGATTATCAAAGAAAAGAAAAAAAAAAGGACAGAAAGAATACGGGAGAGGAATAAAAGGGGGGGGAGGGACGAACGCGAAACGTTGACGAACGCAAAGGTGTCCTAAACTATGAGCAGAAAGAGAGATCAGCGAGACAGGACAGAAAAGTCTGGGAGAAAAAAAAACATCGTCCTTTGGGGGGGAAAAGGGGGGAGTCAGAGCGATAAAGGTCTCATCCGCATGTCCTGCTAAAAATCATGTAATCGGCCCTGGAGGAAAAAAAAAAATTTGACTGGCGGTTAATCCGTACGAAGCTGGTGGAGGAAGAAGGCGGGGAGAAGGTTCCTGTGTGCTCGCAGAATCATAGAGATCGAGAGGTAGAAGTTGGACGGAAAAAAAAACATAGATCGGTCTGTAGCAATCGAAACGGAAAAGAAAACCCGGGAAAATTAACCTCAGGGTGAAGAATTATCGGCGGAGGTGTCGTCAAAAAGCTCAAGGGGAAGCAGAGGCTGCGAGTAAAAAGTAGACTTTGTAGCTCGGGTCACAGGACGCGGCGCGATGCAAAGAAAGGCCCAATCAATCAGTACTGGAAGTGGGGGCCTGCGAGGGGCAGAAAGGGTTGTCGCATACGTATTGCCGTCGTCGACTAGTTGAAGGTGGCGGGATTGGGGTGTGTGTGCTGGCCCCATAGGGTGGGCTTTTCCGGGGTCTATATCGCCCTTTTTTTGGGTTGCATCATATATCCCCTCTATTGGGGAGGGACTTTTCTTATTCGTTTTTAGCGTGTCTATCAATCGGTGCATGTTTGTGTGACACCCCTACGGGTATGTTCGATTTGGTGTGCAGCTGCGGGTCGGACGGGAGGCAAGATGACCTTCGATGGGGGATTAAAAAGAAAAAGGAGAGAATTGCTGGGGGAGAGGAGAAGGGGTTGGAAGAGGGGGGATTGAATAGCTGGAGGAAAAGAGGACGAGTCAGGACTGGCAGAGGGGAGGAAATAAGTGGGATGACGGTAACGGCATTCTCCTGAAAAAAAAGGGGGAATTGGAGACAATTCCTTCGTGACGAGAAGGGACGCTAGGGAGTAGAGATACCGGAAGGAGGATCGTTTTCTCAGGCAATAAAGTGAAAAAAAAGTGGCTTCGGAGACAGTTCTGCATACAGAGTGTTTAGAGCTGCGAGATCTTGGGAGAAATCCTTCGCAATGGGTGAAAGAAAAGGATAGAAATTCAGGGGAGGGGGGGAAACGCAAGTGTTTAAACACTAGGCGAGGGCAGGGACGGTGGAGAAAGTAGGACGGGAGTGAGAGATCGGGGAACCAGAAAAAGGGTCGAAAATGGAATACCCAGTCTTCCAGAGAAGAAAAGGATCCGGGTAGGGGGAACGGGCAAAAGGGGGAAAAGTGTACCGTGGAGCCAGCAGCGGCAGAAAGGGAAACAATCGCCAGCAGAACAATGCTAGGGAGCCTAGGAAGGACTCCAGTAGGGCATGTAGCGGAAGGCTTACAGGGTGGTAAACTGGAGGTCATTAATACGGGCCAAGGGAGGGTAGATCAAAGTTAAAGGGAAATGAACGCAGGGGACTCAGTAGCTCGAAGAGAAGGGCTTGGGCGCAAGCAAACTGAATGGAAGAAGAGGGAGGTGACGGAAGGAGTAAAAAGGGTGTGTATTCTGGGTCTCTGTAACTTAGGAGACAAGGGAGGTAAAAAGGGAGGATGGAGGAAAGGAGTCGAACGAAAGAACTGGGCGGAAAATCTGGAAAAAACGTGTGGAGAGGGCTTCCTAAAGGGGCAAAGGAAGCAAACATGAAAAGATAGGTTGATCAGGTAAAAATCGCGGTCAAATGAACCACCTGAGCAGAGAGGTCAAGCTCACGAAGAGAGACAAGTGGGACAGATGCTATGGGGAAATCCTCTGTGGTGGGGGGGCGCAACGGGAGAGAAAACAGGAGGCCAAAACCTTGCTCTCTTAGGAGGGCGGTGGAAGGGGTCCCGGTGGAAAAAAGAAGCGGACAGGTTTTAAGAGGAATGCAATGGCACAAACGGGAGGGGGTTCTATGACCGAAGGTGGGCATCGTTAAGGAAAGAGAAAAAAAAAGAAAGCCGAAGTGATCAAAGCTGCAAAACGTAATCTCTTGACGTTAGGACATGTAACGATCAGACCGAGAGAAAAGGAGATGTGGAATCATTGAAGACACCCAAGGAAGTCCAAACTCTCCTTACGAGGAAAATGGAGGAAAGAAAAAAGAAGGGGGGGCAAAGCAAAGAAGTGGCGACGCTTGAAGACTTGTTCACTTTAATGCATGCAAGACGCCCCACTCGACAGGGGCGACAGATAGAGGAGAGGAGCAATCCGGAAATAGTAAAAGTTAAAAATCGACTGAAACAATAATGAGTGGGGGAAGGGGGAAGTGGATGCGTCCTTTGGGAAAAGATGAAGAAGAAAATTGCTTTGAAAAAAAGACTCTACACGATCGAACTTGCGTGAAAGGAGTAGAGAAAAGAGAATGCGGTTCAGGGAAAGCGAACTGAATCAGGTAGGCTCCCACCTCTCCGCCGCGGACACTGACTAAAAGAGCTCTGAACCTCGCTTCAAAGGTCAGATCTCACAAAAAGAGGGGCCAAAAAAA
>Ga0179591_1381643_pt1 | contig 15755 bp, 16 predicted proteins | sample CZOMad2_1_08_16f_FD_182891 | JGI IMG/M metagenome (GOLD analysis project Ga0179591, IMG submission 182891) | Vadose zone soil fungal communities from Angelo Coast Range Reserve, California, USA - CZOMad2_1_08_16fungal (PacBio error correction) | ecosystem: Environmental > Terrestrial > Soil >...
ATCTAATACCTGCGCATCGGTTGGAAAAGGAAAAGACAAAAGAGAACTCAGCTTCTTCGAGGAAACCTAAAGGAGGGGCCCAAAGCGCAGTCGGGAGGGCCCATATCACATCGATTTGCCATAAAAGGAGGAAAAAAGCTGAACCAGATACACAAACTAAAATTCAAAAAAAAATGATCCGGAAACTAACCGCGTCCCTCAAGGAATCGGCAAAGCGCGCACGCGGTCGGCTCCTGAGCCGGGGCCGTCGGGGCCGAAAGCAAGAAAAGAGAACCAGAAGGAATGACCAAGGCAAACCGAAACGATCCCTCAGTGCTCAACTGCCGGAAAGTATGTTGGAAGGCATCATCGTTCATAAAACCCCGAAAAGGAGAGAAGGAAGAAAGGGCTCGGGGGTGAAGGGCAGCTCAGACAACAGGGGGGGGTCACTCACGGTGGCCTTATGGCTCTACTGGAAAATGCTTTGGCAGGAAGGAGACGAAGGACCAGCTATTCGGAGACAACCCACTTTTCACGAAATAGTGGCAAGCCAAGGAAGCTCCGGATCTCTGTACGACTGAAAAGAGAAAGCGCAACACCAGTCTTGAAGGGAGGAAAACCGAAAGAAGTCGTGCGTAACAGGGGGCAGGGCAGGTTAAGGTACCAATTGGAGAAAAATCCTTTCTAAAAAAGTCTTCGCACTGGGGAACCATAATGGGGCGGGAGAGGTGCAAAGACTAAGAAACGAACTTTGGGAGCGACCGAAAAAGAGAAGAAGGGGGGGTCCTTCCCCTAACATGTCTCTAGGGACTATCCGGTCGGAAAGAAGGGGGGAATGGGAAGCGAAACTTTCAAAAACAACCAAAAAAGTAAGCATTGAACGGTCAATGAAAAAAAACAAGAGACTCTCCCGTGCTGGGTGGCGGGGGCTGGGGCTCAGACACCTTCAAAGAAGACGGAATAAAAAATCCGAAAACGCAACAAGAAAATTTAGGGGTCCCACGTAACCTGCCTCTGCTAAAAAGAACGGGCACCGACATACAAAAACTGCAGTAGACAAAGGGAAACGCATAGAAACCGGATTTCCGGGATTACAGATGCGGGGGTAAAGGATAGGCAGACGGGGGAACGTCCTGAGGGACGTCAAAGACGGCCACTGGTAACAAACCCGACTTCTCAACAACTGGTGGGGGAGCCGAAGAGCCGGTCTTGAAGGGGAACAAAAGGCAGTAGCTACCTGAAAAGAAACGTACGTATTCAACATGTGTCTCCTAATAAATGATATCGGTCAACGATAGGCACTGCGGGGCGGAAACGGGGGAAAAAACAAAGGCCGTACGCCAGACAGTCGATAAGGGGAGGCCCAAAAGAGAGAAACCTGCGGTGATGTCGGGGGAGAAAAAGCAGTGACCCGACAATCTGGACGGTGGAAAAACAAAAAGCAAAAACGAAACGATGGCGCCAACGCTAGGGACAAGTGAAAGAACCTATGCACCCAAACAGGGGAATGGGCTTAGAGACGCAATTGGGCCCAGGAAGGCTGAGATAAACGAAGGTCAAAAATCCAAGGGGTATCACCGCTATTTCAGATCCTAGACAAAAAAACCAAGTGGCCGACACTAAAAAGCAAGTGATTGCTGTACGCCAATTTCCTCCTCATCTCTGAGTAACAGAAAGGGAAAACAATACAGATGGGGTTTAGGGAATTCCCTGTCCTTTATTTCCTGCCCTACCTTTTACCCATCCTTCAGCAACGCCAAAAAAACTAGCGGAGGAGCAAGGGTAGCCAATAGTAAGTAGCCTGATCCTACAAATTTATCCGAATTCTAAAACGAAGGAAAAGATTGGGGGGGGGAGTGAATATCAAAGGGAGAAGGGGAAGACAACCTGAGCACAAAACAGAAAGGGTAATGAACTCCCCTTCCAGGTGTTATTAAAAAAAGGGAGAGTTCAAGATAGAAAACGGGTCCCCGAGTCAGGCTATAACGTGAACAAAAGGGAGGGGGGAGAAAGCCAAGCCTGTTTGGAGGAGGTCAAAAGAAATCTTCAGCTTAGAAATGAAGTGGAGAGTAGGGAAAAGGGACGTGAAAATGCATTTGAGGGCAGCTGTTGAAATTTCCTACCCTCCCATGAAAAAGAAGGGACGGGGGAACAAGTGAAAGGGAAAAGGAATCAAAAAAAGGGGAGGCCTGATAGCTTACAGGTGGAGGAAGGGACGGGAAGGTAAACTCCACAATACCGCGTGGGAAAAAAAAAAGAACAAACGGTGAAAATTTCCTGCGAAGGGCCATGGGAGGGGAAATGAAGGCGGGACAAATTCATGGTCAAGGGAAAACATCGACCTTCAGTAAAAGGAGGGGGCGCCAAGTGAAAATCGAAAGAAACCAGGTGGGAGGGGCGCAGTAAAAAGAAAAGGCAAACTTTTTTGAACGGTCACACTAAGACAGGAAGAAACTAATGTAGGACTTGCAAACCTTGGTATAAAAAAAAAAGAAAAAAATCCGCCGCGGGACTTACTAGGAAAGCTAGAGTACTCGGGTGTAAAGAGGGAAGCCTGAAGAGGACCACAAACAAAAGAAAACTAAGGAAGAAAAAAAAACACAAACGACGCTCTTGAATCAAGTAGCTGGACCATAAAGGAGATCAGGATGGAGGAACCTTCTGAGAGCATACTACCTGTCTAAATTCCCAGCTTGTTGAATGAGCTTCCGGTGGGAGTCTGGAGGAATGGCACAATAATAGTAAAAATAAGGGGGACTCGTCTCTATCCTTACTGTGAAAAAGAAGAAAGGTAGTTAAAAGGGACTCTGACTAGGAAAGTTACAAAGGGAACTGCAATGCGGAAAGCGCCTACTCAACTATCTCATGGGCCTACCTCCACTCACAGGCCTTCAGGGACGGTTAGATGAAACCCTAAAACAATAATGGTATGAACTTTCCTACCTTGGGGAAAAGAGGTAAGTAGAGGTTCCCTGGTGGCGATAAAGAATCATGGGTTAGAGGAGGAGGGTTCACGAACAAGACGATCCGAAAAAGAATCGCGGGCAGGGCAGCTCGAGTGCCTAAAAATAGCGACATCGAGGGAGGAAAGAAGAAAGATGTGTGAGGCAAAAGGAACCCTGAAAAAAAAGAATGATTCAAAAATGGCTGAAACGAACCCGTGGAAAGTCACGTCCACGAATAGGAAGGGGGAGCCAAAGGAATCTTCGAAAAAGCAAGGGGGGGTGAGTTTAAGGGGGTCGGTCAAAGGGAATCAGGGAGGAGAAAAGAGGGAATAGAAAGGGGGGAGGGTAGAGAATATAATACCTAAATAGGATTACTATCAGGAAGGAAAGCAGCAATCACAAACGCGGCACGCTATCGGAGAAAGAGACACAAAGAAATTGTGGGAAAAGTGGTGTGAGGAGAGGGAGTGGGCCTTAAAGGCCCAAAATCAGTGGGAGGGGGGGTTAGCAGGGGTAAGGGTCCCGCCTCACCTCATCATGGGAATAGAAAAGAATTAATGTAGACCGGGAAAAGAAAAGATAGTTTTTCCAGGCAGAGAGTAGAAGGATCTTTAATTGGCATATTTCGCTATAAAGAAGAAGGGGGGAAAAAAAAAAAGGAGAAAACAACGGAAAGTCGAATGAGGGAAAACTCGAGCTTTAAAAGACTCAATTCTAAGGGGACAAATCTTACGCCGGCTGTATACTATCAAAAGAATCGGAAGGAAAGGAAAGAGAAGAAAAGGGGGGGGACCTCATCTTACTGCTGATTCGGGGTTGAGGTTTGGGGGTTAGAAGACACACACCGCCCTGAATCCAATTCCTAACCGGGTTACGCAAGGAATGGACTAAGAAACAGGCTCAAACAGAAAAGGGGAAAGAATGCAAAGAAGGGAACACCCTTAAGACTGTAAATCATCGAAACGAAGTCTTACCTTGGTAAAAGATGGGAAACGAGGGTGGGTCCTAAAGTCCATCAATGAAACAAGACCTCATAAAAAGGGAGTACTGGAGTGTAACCAGGGGGGAACAAAACGGAGTTGTGGACCTGATGAAAATGAATTGCCAAGAGTTGGGGAAAAAATAGGGAGGGTATCAACCAAGAAGAGGGAAGAAAGACAAATGAGGTTTCTCCACGAAAGCGGCACAAGCGTGGAAAAGACAGACACAGAAGAGGAGGGCAAGAGAAACCCTCTGCATCGGGTTATGGGGGGAAGAAGAAAAAAAACTTTTCACCCGCGTTAACTACGTTGGGGGGAGGGGCCCCGGAAAGCACAACGAATCACCCTAGAGAGAATGACACGAAAGGAGAAACTCTTCGGGCTATTTACCCGAACGAGTTGTAGAAAGGGGAGCCAGAGAAAAGAATACTCAATTTGGGGGGGGTGGGCCATGGATCAAAAGGAATCCCTTCTATAATGAAAAATAACCCTTAAAAGTTAGGGGGATTTAGGATTGTTGCGGCCGAGCACAGGAGAAGATTCTAAAAGAGAAATGCCTCAGGCAAATTTCGCGGTTAGGGAAGATGTTCTTCCGGACAAAATTCTTTGATTAAATGAAGTGCAAAGGGTCAAAAAAGCATGGGGGGGGGGGTAAGGTGGGACAAGGTAGAGGAGAGTTTCAAGCTGGACCCCTAAATTCTCTTGGCCCTGAAGGGTCAGAATGAGACTACAAACAGCTAGGGAAGAGAATACACGGACGACCTGTAGGGGGCGCACTAGCCACGGAGCATGTATGGGGGGGGTAGTAACATTTAGGAGGGGTTGTCAAGGGTAGTTAAAAAGGGTCAGCATGAGAGAAGAAAGGGAAGAGGCGTCGCTGGGAAGCAGGTTAACATCGTTAGAGGTGTACAGGGACTATGGGGTTTACAGGTTAGCGAACCCTGGCGTTGGGTCCATCGACCAGTAGCGGGGGGAAACAGAGAGAGAAAAAACGCATAGAAAAAAAAACAAAAAAAAAAAAAAAAAAAAAAAAAAAACAACGATCGGGTTCTCGGGAAACCTGGTGAAGGGTCCGAAGGGAGAAGGGTCACAACAAAGAAAGAGGAGAGCCACAGCAGGGTTAGCCAGGCATCATAAATCGTCGGGAAACATTACTACATGGCTCGGAAGCGGGAAAATGGGATAAACAGCGGAATGGAAAAGAGAAGAAGGGGAAGTTGTGAAGATCAAATTGAAGAGGGGACTGCGAAAAAGCGGAAAATCAATGAACTCGAAAGGAAAGGAGTTGAACTGCTAGTAGGCATCTCCGTTTATCATGGTTGAAGGGAAGGGGTGGGGGTATGAAGAAGGAGGGAGAGACAAGGATAAGGGCTTCGAAAAAAAAGGACTGCTGAAGGGAAAGAACTCTATTACGAAGAAGGGTTCAGATCCTTACTCTGAATTCCAACGAATGGTTGGGGGAAAGAAAAGGGATCAGGGGTGGGGGTGACGGGAAAGAGCCGTGAGGATGCGATCGCCCAAAGGACAAAAAGATCACTTGCAGTCTCAAGCAACAACAACTTAAGTATGAAAAGATCGCAGGGGGTTGTCAGGTCGGTGCTATAGGGGGAAACAACGTAAAGGTAAGAACAGCAAAAAAGGGTCGAAGGTTCGCTAAGCAAAAATTCGTTTGAAAATACAGACAGAAGAGAGGGAAGCACGTGACGGGAATGGGGATTTATTTGGGTCCGAGGAATTCAAAGGGGACGAATAAAAAAAAAAGAAGAAGACCTAGGGAAGCCAAAAAACGGCATAACCGGAAAGGGAGCGGGGTCTAGAGGGAAGTGACCAATGTGGTTAAAGCAGCGGCAGACTAAATTCGAAAAGCGGTGTGGGAGGGAGGAAAAAAGCCGCGAGGTCGGAAGTCAGAAAGGACCTGTTTCTGAAGACCCTCTTCCCGGTAAAGAACTTGGGAGACTGGACGCAGCGATCCTTAGATTTTGGGGGGGGACTGACACGATATCGCGGGAGTGGTACCGTAAAAGGAGGGCCAGATTGGAAGAACTTCACTTCACCATAAGTCAGGGACTCTTGGGGGTCAGGAGGAAAAAGAGGGGAGGGAAACATCCGAAGTGTGAGAGGCTTTCAGCGAAAAAATACTTACTCCATTTCCGGCTTAAACCCAAAGAGAAGACCAAAGAGAAAGAAAAAAGGAATAGGGACGACTGCTAAAAATCGGATAGAACTAGCTAGGGACGGGGGAAGGGCCCCTGTGTTCCCCTTGCACAAAGGCCCCTGCTTAATTGGAAAGGCCCACCAAAGCCAAAAGAATTGGGACAGAAGCATGAAATTCGCTCAGGGATCTTCGGAGAACGACTGATTAGAAGGACGAGGAAACGCGTGGGGGGGAAGTGGGGCGTTCAGGGCACTTCTCTCGTTACCAACGTCCATTCGAGGGGGGGGGGTGGGAAGGAGTCACAAAGCAAAAATTGAAACGGGGAAGCGCAGTTAAGGTAAAACGGAAGGAAAAGAACGTCGCCGCAAGGTGGGAGGAGGAGAAAAGGCGAACAGAAAAAGAAAGGGGTTACGGTCAGTAGAGATGAGGAGGAGGGGGAAAGAGGCTGAAAGAAAAAAAAATAGGGGCGTTCATAACTCACGTGCAGCAAGGGTTGAGGTTGGGGGGAAAGCTCGCCGACGCGCTTAAAAGGGACTGCGGGTGCTGGAAGGAATCATTGGGAGCAGGCTGGTTTAGGGGACATAAAATAGTTTCCAGGAGGGAAAAGATGGGGAAGTTCGGCCTCCAAAAAAATCGAGGGTGGGGGGGGGGCTTCGAGGAGGGGGAGGACCAGTTTTTGCGCGTTTTCGCGGCCGGACAGCTTAGGAGGAGTTGAGAATTACGGGATGGTCAACAATCCAAGGGGGGGGGGGGTGGGTAACAAATTAGGGGTTCACGGTATCGAATAAAGCGAGGGACGAAGGGTAAGGCAAAAGGAAAAGAGCCTAATTAGGGATGGGGTTGGAAGTGATTTGAGGGGCAATGGAATGAAAATCGTCAGCTTGAGCCGCATCCTTAAGTCCGGCGGGGGACTGGGGGAGGGGGGGGGGGGAAATAGATGACTTTGCAAGGTCTTGGAATTTTCAGGAGCCTTGGCTGCGCATGGCGGGGGACGCGAGCGGGGGGACACTTTAGGAGTTTGGAGGAAGAGGGGAGTGTGGGTTGGCTTCGGGGCACGAAAACCTGCAGACTGTAATGCTGTCGGAGGGCCTTGGTCTGAAGGGAGGGGGAGAGGATGGTTGAATAGGGAAGACACGGAGGGTTTGTCGCCGACGAATTTTGGAGACCAGAGGGGTCACAGCCACGGCGACATGGTTTTGTAGATTTGTTTCAGAAACTTTGTCCTTCGTACTGCTGATCCGAAATCGTTCGCATGAAGGGGGGAGGGCCCTGAAGAAAGGAAAGTCGGTCGAAACGGAAGAGTCTAATGAGCCTGTGGGGGTATACAACTTTGGGGGTACAAAAAGGGGCTTCAGGTTAGAGAGGAGTCGCCTGCAATCCGGCGACACCGATCACGGGGGAATTAAACCAAGCTTGACGAGGCCCTTGAAACGCTCGGGAAGGAGGGAAGAAGGGGGGGGAGGGTCCATGTGCAAAAGTCGTGGGGAGGTGACTTGGGGTGTCCAATGCTCTTACAGGAATAGGTCTCTGAGGGACACCTGGAAATAGGACGACGTCCGTGATTATGAGGGGGCTTTTGAGCAAGGAGTAGAGAAAAGGTAGGGGGTCCGATTCAGGGGGACTGAAACAGGTCAAGAGGAAAACTGACTTAACACGTGGGGGTGGGTCGGTGACCAGGGAGGTATTTTGGCTTTGGGGCGAGGGGGGGGAAAAAGATTTCGGCAGGGAAAACTCCCGAGATAGGGATTCTGTCGGCTTGATCGAGGGCCTGGGTGCGCGCATTAGTGTGGCGGATACTTGGGAGGCGGAAAGTCTTGGAAAAAAAAGAGTACGTGCGGGTCGGAAAATTCGAAATGGGACGTCCGAGTTCCCACAGTAGGAAAAAACATTAAAGAAACTGGCGGAGGGGACGCACTCCACAATTTGAAAAGAGAAACTGGACGGGTTCCTTTCGTTAGTCCCCGGGAGCTTGAGAATGGATTATGTATACTGATTTTTTCTCTTTAGTTAAGGAAGGATTTTAAGAAGAGGGAAGGCTTTCAGTTCCACGGGGGGTTGAGTAGGGGTCACCCTTCATAAGGCATAGGACACTTTATTAATACCTTCATCTAGGGTCTCAGTCGGAATATGAAAAGTCCTGGGGGGGGGGAGTAGGGAAGTATTATAATCAGTGAACTTCGTCTCTGTCAGAAAAAGATTTTTAGTCACCCTCGGTCGTAATCTATCTCGGCTTTCATTGGGTGAGCGTGGGGGTTCGGGGAGAAGGGAAGTCGAGGGGAGTTCCCCAAAAAGCCTCTAAAATTCTTAGTGTTGTAGGATACGCTGATTCAGGAGGGGGGGGAAAACAGGGGGGGAAGGGAACGACAGGAGGTGAAAGACGTTTAACCATAGTTGGCCTGCCGTAAAAAAACCCGCGTTCCTGTTGATGGCCAGACCGAAGGAGGGGAGGGGGTATGGCAGAAGGAAGTGAAAACGAATATAGAAATAAGCATCACCTGGTAAGAGTAGTACTAAAATTAAGGGAAACGACCACGAACGGCCCTTTGGGGACTCATTCGAATTGCATTTTTAGGGGGGAACGGAGGGGACTTGGGTGGATTGGGAAGGAGGGGGGTCTTATTGGAATCCATGGTCAGGAGTTAAATTAACGGGTCATTTTTCACGAAGTGGTTGGTTGGGGGGGTGGTGGGGGGTTTTGGTGGGTTTGTGTTTTGGTGTTGGTGGTTGGAAAAAGTCCTGACGTTGAAGTGAAGGTGGGAAGTCCGGGGGGCACCCAGCGGAGGAAAACCGGCCTCGAATCAAGCCGAAAGGAAAGGGTGAGGAAAGGGAGGAGCGGCGAAAAGTTGATCCTCCAAAGAGTGTCCCGCGGGTTCCCTTGATAGAGGACAGGAAAGCAGGAGGGGGAGAGGGGGAACACGATCAGGGTTGGAACACCCATTGCGGGCGGGGATCTATGCGGCCGTGGTGGCGGAAAGGGGGGGAGGACGAGCGGGGGATCATAGCCATTGGAAAGGATACTGGGTTGTGACGTAGAATAGGCAAGGGTCACGCGCCTGCGAGTCATCTTGGCGATCACAGGGGTGCGGGGGAGAAGGGAGAGGGAAGGGGGGGGGGAGTTTAAGGAAGATGGAATATGATCGGCGGACCACTTTCATTGGCCGGGGAAAGGGGGTCATCAGGGTACGGTATGAAACAATTGATCAGTCGGGAGGTGAAGCAAACTAAGAGCGGGGCGATTCACAGGGGTGGGCTCCCAAGCAGTTATTTCGGCTTCAGGGGGTTTTGAAGGATGAAAAGGGGACGGAGGAACGTGGAGTGGAACCGGGTCAGGGCTACTGAAAAGGTTGATAAGGGGGGGGGGGGGGGGTAGCCGGAAAGGCAAGGTGATAAGGGGGTGGGTGTAAAAAGTGGTCTTTACATTTCGGGTCTCCATCCGGTTGCCCGTGCGGGGGGAGGGGTGTTGGTTTTGCAAAACAAGTCCAGGATCAACAGGGGGGAACATGGTCTTCGACGACCTGGCCATGAGGGCGGCAGGGGGGGCGTCAAAAAAGATAGCTGTGGTCCTCCCGTGGGGAATTAATATGTGGTTTCCGGTAAGCTTTCCATAGGAAATCAGGAGAGGGTAGAAAAGAGGGGAGAAGAATCGCTGACAGGTAGAAAGTAATGTTTTGTGAAACCTGTCTTTCAAGCGCCAGCCAAATCAGCAAGGAAGGGGGGTGGGGGGGGGCTCGACTAGGCCAAGGGGGACCGTATTGGATCCTTCGAAGTAAAGTCCCTCATTTCCAGCCAAAAACCGAATCGGGGAAAGAAAAAAACACCAGGGTGGAGAGGAGAAATTGCTAAAAAAAAACAGGTGGGGAGGGTACCATGACGTCAGGTAAGAAGCGTCCCACGCATAATCAGGGCTTTAATTATAAATAGGGGGAAAAGGGGGACAAAGAAGAAGCACCACAGAAACGGTGAGATTCTTTCCATTTTTGTGTGCAGGCCTTAGGGAGGAATTGTGGGGGGGGAAAGGGAGAATTCCCAGGGAACAGAAATAAGTTCTTATGAAACGAAGATCCAGAATGGGGGAGACAATCGTGAGGGGGGTGAGTGGGAGCGAGGGGATTTTAGGAGCGGGGCCAACCGAGGAAAGCCAATATGGGAAGGAAAATCCTCCGAATAAGGCATTATTGGCCATCCAATGGGGACCGGCCAACGGAAAGGAGGACAGAAAGGAAGTGTTTCAGAGGGCAATGGCAGCTGGAGAGATCTCCTCGGGGCATCTTGAGAGGGACATCTAAGGGGGGAGGACAAAGAAAGATTGTCAAATGGGAGGAGACGGGACAATTGGTTAGTTTCCATGAGAAAGGAACGACATTAGCGGGCAACCAGAGAGGGGTAACCTCAAAAGGAGTTTCACCTGGGTTGGGCTTCAAGTCTTCTAACCGTTAAGGGCGGAATTCTCAGAGGGAACTTGGTGAAGACCGATGATGCTAGACTACACGATGACTCTGAGAGTTTGCGAAAAAAAAAGGAAGAGGGCGGCGGTGTCCTTGGAAGGAAAGGGGGGGGGGGTTATGGGAGGGCTCTTGAACCGAAGAAAGGGATAAAGGAGACGAACACCGCAAGGGAGGCTTGGGAACAACTGTAATGGGGGTCTTGGCCCGGTTCGTCACGACCGGGGGGGGTGCCTGTTAAAGGTGTTGGATGGATTGTTCAGAGGGTCTCCTCGAAAATGCGGACACCGCTTGGCTCCAACCAGCCCCGACTGCGCCGTGGAGTCCCATTGAAGGGGTTGGGAAACTAAAAAAATAGGAGGGGGGGGAAAGCCTTGAGTGGAAAAGGATCAACCAGCCGTCTTCCAGCAGGCAGGGAAAAACCCTATCGAGATCAAGAACAACCACTTAGGGGGGAAGGAAATAATATAAGGGATTCCTACCTGCTGGCATCGGGGATTGTGCTCCTTAACGCCAATCAGGGACCACATCTTCGGAGATGCAAACAAAAGGGATTCCTTACCAGAGACAAGTCTTGCGGGCCAGAAATCGTGCTGTCCGACAGAAAGGAGGGACCAGAGGAAGAAATACAAAAAAACAATAAAAACGGAAACACACTCATTAAAGAACCTGAGGACCCGACCCCTAAGTGGACCATCGAGCAAATCAGTTGTCTCGAGTCGAAGGGGGGTAAGGAGTCGCCTAGGCCCCACGAAAAAAAAGTCATAGTTCACTCGAAATATTCCTCGGGAAAAAAGGCCTGAAAGGGAGATATGGGTTAAAGCATCGTCAGCGGTCCTTACCCCCTGTAGAAAATCTAATCGCGGTGGAGGAGAAAAAGCCAATGATCACACGGGAACGGGGAAGGAACTATAGGGGGGCAATCACGTCTTGCTTGCAGGGATCTCACCGCAGGACAAAAAGAGAAGGGGGCGTAAAACCAATGTTCCTAAAGGGGGGGGCCACTTGCTGAAGAGACCTATTCGACGTAAGAAAAGACGCGCTCAAGATGCGCCCGTCCGGGAAACAGAGAATTAGGACCTAAGGGGGGGGAGTTTTACGTACAAGGGGGGTGTGGCAACAAATCTTACGCCAGAAAGTCTTCAAAGGGCCATAGGTGCTGGGGACGTTGGCAAAAGCGGAAAAGACGGCAAGGGGGAAGCAATCAAGCCAGAGTTGTCATTCCCCTAGGCATGGGTACACGTGGCTAGAAACTGAAAGGGGGGGGGGGGGGAAAAGGGGGATTGAAACCAACCTGGGAAAACACCAAAATGGGAGCCCAAGGTAAAATAAACGCATCAAAGCCTTCAACGGGAGGGGGGGGAGGCAGGGGGAAGAGACACAATTCACAAAAGATCCGGAAGAAACCGTCCCAAGGATTAGGGGAAACTTAACCGCACGTAGCGGAACTTTCCCACGCCAAAAATCAGCAATTTGACGCGAGGCCTAGAAAGGGGGGCGGGGGGAAGGGAAAAGTGACCTATGTCGGTGAGTAAAGAGAACTACGTTACGGAAGAAAGGAACATACGAGAGAGACAAAACCCGAACCGGATACAGGGGGGGGGGGGGGGGGGGGGGGGGGGGGGGGGGGGGGGGGGGTGCTGTGGAATTTCGCCGTGAAGATCCGTGCAACACTCCAAATTCATTCTCTAACGGGAACGACGGTGGGGGAAATCAAGGAGGTTCTTCCAGAGCAGTATCTTAAGAGACTGCAAGGATTGCTAAAAACATTATAAACAAGTCAGAAGGACGATCCGGTGGAGACCAAAGTGAGGGAACTAATTTACGAGAGGGGAACAGTTTGTCGCGATAAGGGAGGGGGGGAAAAAAAAAACAAAAAAAGCAACGGAAAAAACTGATGGGGAAAAACAGAAGATTTCCGAACATTTTCACCCCAAAAAGATCAATTCCAGTAGAGGCCACTAATGGAACCAAAGGAGGAGGAGACTAAACTAAACCATTGTAACGGAAACTCAGAAACCGCCAAGTGAAGAAAAAAAGGGGGGGGGGGGGGGGGGTTGGGTACCATTTTCACGTGTGGGGGGGGGGGGGGGGGGGGGGGGGGAGGGGGAAAAAAAACAGGGGGGGGAAAGGGAGGGGGGGGGGGGGGGGGGGTTCGGGGGGTGGGGGGGGTCGCCATCATGAGGTCAGGGGGGGAGGGCAAAAAGTGAGAGCGGTCATGCTTTCGTTTCTTAAACAAGAAGACAGGGGGGCAGAACAGTCGATCCTCTCTGTTCAGGACGGACACGGAAAAGGGGAATGAATATAGCCCTTCAGCAAACAGAAAAACATCAATTGTCTCAATTTCTCAGACAATGAAATGGAAGGAGTAAGCAAAGACTTTAGAAAATACTTCGGGAAAAAACCAAAAAAAATTTCTCAGAATATTCGGACGAGAACGGAGAAACCAGGGAGTGCAGAGATGAAAAACTCAGGCACGGTTTTATGGAAAAAATGTTTCAGTCTCCCTGGAAGGAGACAGGAGGGAAAGGAAAAACTGCAGCCGAATCAGGGAGTGGTCTCGTCAAACGAAAAGACTCATGCCAAGTCGTTCACTGAAATTCTCTTGGTCCGACGTTAAAATGCAGTGTGAGGGAGGGAGGGGTGGGGGATCAACTGAAGAACAACAGACAATGAACAATAAAAGACGTGAAAGACTGAAAGGAGGAAAAAAGGAGGCCAAAAAGGCACAAGCGCTGACCGGGGATGCAATACCAGGCAACCACCCGACTGGGGTGAAAAAAAAAAAAAAAAAAAGGGGGAAAAAAAGGCCACTGGCAAAAGTGCCCGGGAGAACTTACAGTGTAAACATTTAGGTGCTGAAAATAGGAAGGAGAAGAGCGGGCAGAAAGTGACCGACGAAAGAACACCCAGGAGGGGGGGTGGCAAGGCCACAGCAGACATGGCCGCGTTTTGAGATGCAAAAAAATAGGAGGAAAAAAAAGGCGGCACGATGTCAAAAAGGACTGCAACAGGGTTGTTAAAAACAACTACGGGTCCGCGGATCCGGAAGGGGGACAACTACGAAGAAAATTAAGCGAGGGAGTGGCTGGAATGCGAGGGGACCTACTCAATGCGGGTCACCGTCGCTAAAAGCATCAAAGTGGGGGAAGATGGGGGAAGACGGGGGGAAGAGAAAGAGCGTTAACATGACTCTTGAAAGATACTCTTTAAACCCGCGGGATGGAAAAAAGAGAGGCCGAAAGAGGGTAAGGTTCTGCGAAACAGAAGATGAAAGTGAGGGTACTCATTACTGGACATACACCTATTCATCTGCGGTCTTGAAAAAGAATGAAAGGGACTTTACCAAATGCCCGGAAATGCGCTCCGTAATCTCTTAGAATACAAAAAAGGAATCTTCAAGTCGGTCTTCTAAAACCAGAAAAAGCCTAAAATGGAGCAGGGGGGAAGGACAGGTGGGGACCGACGTCAGTAATGACCATTCAGAACCTAATGGAAGAATATGCTCAAATAGTGTTCACGCAAGCGAGCAACTAAAAAGAGGCAAAAGGAAAAACAGAGAGAGGGATCAAGGAAAAAAAGGAACAAATAAGAAACTCCTTTCTTAAAAAAAGAGGGGGTACTGGCTACAAAGTTAAAAGGCTGCCCAAGCAGAAAGAAAAGAAAGGTGGGGGGGAAAAGGCTCCAAGCGCAGGGAAGGCCGAAAAGGTTACGCTTCGGGGAAACAAATTATTCTCATCTTTAGAATCCACGGCAAGGAAGGGGAGAGGCGAGGAGGGGGAAGGAATACCTAAAAAACGAATTCCGATGAGGAGCTCAGTCGGAACCATCATGTCAAAAACCGGACTATCTCTTCTACAAAAAAATAAAGCACTTCACGGGGGGCAAAGAGCTGGAAAAGGGTAATGCACAGTCGGTGGCTACGTGCGCGAGATCACGAAGGGGTGATCGCACGAGGATGTCAAAGGGGGGAGAACTCGAAGAGATGTAACCGGCCAGCGCTGCAGTGTTCCAGAAAGGCGATAAGAAGGGAGGAAGAAGGAAAAGAAGGAAAACACTAACCACCCAGCAGTCAAACGTTCCATAAGGGCATTGACTACGGAAGGTCCCAGGGGAAAGGACGGGGAAGGGCAAACCAGCAGTCCACAAATTAGGGGAGATACTAAGCAAGCGTCGGAGAACAGAACGGGGTAGGAATTAGGGGGGGAAAAGAAAGGGGGAAAGACTGAGTCTAGTTTGGACGGGTCCTCCTAAAAACAACCCCGAGGGCAGAAAGGAAGAGAAAAAGTTGCGCCTAGCGCCGAAAGGGACTATGCAAGCCGAAAGTCCAGAAAATTAACAATACGCAACTTATTAACACCCTGAAAAGACCGGGAAAGGAAAAGAAAAAATCCAGAAGGAGCACGGGGGGGACCAAGGAAGAGGGGAACCCTGCTCCCCACATCAATGAAAAAATCTCTATACAGGTAGGGATCTGGGGGAAAGGGGGTACACCCACCAAAAAAGGCCGACCAACGCTGGGAGGACACTTAAAAAGCGAGGTCCCCAAATTGTGACCAGGGGTTGTATAGGAGGGTTTTTATCAAATCATGAATAGAACTAAGAGGAAAAGAGATGTTCCTGGTCCGAAGACGAAAAAGAGGGCAAACAAATCGTGGAAGAAGCAATTCATCTATCAGGGACAAACTGATCTGGTAGGTGGGAAGAACTGGAACACAAAGGGCTCACGCGGGAAAACGAATGCGTGTCAACATTCATAACCACCCGAACTCGGGCCCTATAGTCCGAGGGCAGGGATGGGGGGGTAAAAAAATGTGGACAAAAATACCAGGGGTGCAAAAGTGAGGAAATACCCTCTTAGTGTGCCATTAGGACATCATGGAAAAAAAAAAAGAAAACCGAAATTAATAGGCTGAAATGCACCCTTAAGGGCTGGTGCTGGGGGAAAGTTGTCTCGAAGGACAAATGCAGAAAAGGGGGGACTAGGCAGCGGGAAAAAAACTCGAGTGAAACTTTTTAGCAAGGAGTCTGGCAAAGCGGTGGCTGGAAGAAGAAAAAAAGATTAAACCTCAGAAAAGGGGACATGGTACAAGGGCGAGGAAGGGCGAGGCCTCTCGAAAACCTGCGGATGGGCACGCCGGAGCATCTAAAAAAGGAAAGGGGGATCCGATCGGAAAAGCGATCAACTGGGCGATTCTTGGAAGCAATTGACGGAAGGTGTTCAGAAAAGGGAGCTTGGTACAGGGTGGGAAGG
>Ga0179591_1311901_pt1 | contig 15753 bp, 21 predicted proteins | sample CZOMad2_1_08_16f_FD_182891 | JGI IMG/M metagenome (GOLD analysis project Ga0179591, IMG submission 182891) | Vadose zone soil fungal communities from Angelo Coast Range Reserve, California, USA - CZOMad2_1_08_16fungal (PacBio error correction) | ecosystem: Environmental > Terrestrial > Soil >...
AAAAGGGACTTGCTCTTCGTGGAGAAATTGGGTCAGTAAAAACAAAAACGACCCTGCCAACGGTAACTGGGGGGAAAGGTTTAGAAAAAATTCATCAAACTCTGAACGCGAACCCGCGTGCCAGGCCCAGGCTGTGGAAGGAAAGAAAGCACAAAAGTTCAGGAGACTGAAAGTTTATGTATTGGGCCAAAAAGGGAAGTGTCAACCCAGAAGACAGCGGAAATCAAAAGGTTGAAATGGAAGGTGGTGCTCAAAAGAAGAAAACAGAACTTTGCAAAAGCGTAAAAAAACTGCCTAAAAAAGAGACCCGATAGAGGTGAGTGTATCACATTACCCTAAAGAAAAAAACCGGGGAAAGTTGGTAAGAACCCTAACGCTACACGGCCGAAAATCTGCCAAGAAGGGGGGGACGAAATCGGCAACAACTTTTCGCCAATACCGGGGAAACAGACTCAAAGATCAGCGGGGGGTTAATTGCAGAAAAAAGCGTGCCAGGACGATGGCCAAAGCATTTGGGCGGACGGATATGGGAGAAAAGGGACAGCCACTCATCACCCTGCGATGAAAATACTAATGGCATAGAGAAAACGGCACAATGGAAGGGTTTTCGGGCAATAACGACGCCGTAGCGGTTGGGGGAACAGCAATCAGAATGACTGGGGATCCAAATGGGATGGCCCGTAAGACTGGGGGGGAGGATGCCGATAAAAACAACACCAACAAAATCGATCACCTTGATCACGGCCAAAAGGGCTGAAGAGGTGCAAGAAAAGAGGGGGCGAAGCCGACCGGGGAGTATGAAAAAGAAGAAGTGAAACGTCCACTCAAATGAATTTCCAGGAGGGAAAAAGTCAAAAAAAAAAGAACAGCTCCAAAGAAAAGGTTACGACAGGGTAATTCAGGTATTGTTGTACAATGGGGCAGATACTAGGAAGCGGGTATTTTAATAATTCAGCCAAAAAAAAACCTCCAGAAAGGTTGGTATCTCCGACTGATAGCAGTTGTGTGGCTTGGCGTAACAGGTCAACGAAACGTGAGAACGAGAGGGGATTGGGTTGCGACCTGCAAAAAAGACAGCAAGAACCAGAGGTGAAACATGGGCCCACATGACCTCGGTAAGATAAAAAAAAAAGGGGGAACGATGGGAGGGTTTAAAGGAATCTTTTAAAAAACCAGGTCACTAAACTAAGGAAAGACGATTTGGGAAGCACTAAGGGGATCCGAACCAAAAAAAAAAAAGGGAGACTGGGAAAAAAAAAGGGTCCTCCTCAGAGCCCGATACTAAGAAAAAGCGGATAACAAAGAAATAAAAATTCTATAAAAATCGGAATTGGACTAAAAAGTGCCGAAGTAGAGAAGTCCCAGAAACAATTGGGCGGCCGTTACCCAGGGACCAATCGGTCTTAGCACCGCGCGGAAGTTGACCGTAGTTGTCATAAGAGACTCCAAACAACCTAAACCGCAGTAAGTCCCTCCGGAAAGGGCGAAGTCCCGGGAGTTGAAATAGAAATCGCTGGAGCACCCTTAGTGTGTCGACCAACCCTGGTTCAATGTCAAAATTTCAGTCCCACCAGAAAAGGAGATGGGACCCTGACCGAGATACTCTACGAGGCCATGTTCAGGGAACAAAACTTGGCTGACAGTCCAGAGGGGATCAGGAGGGGTAAGAAAAACGACATCAAAGCACAGTGCATACATCCGACCCACGGGAAAACTTGCCACCTCATATGAAAACACGTCAAAAAACAACCATAAATGGAATGAAGGTGAGCAGGTCCGGTCGTTTTGTCTCACACAAATGGGAAAGGAAAAGACCGACAGAAGGAGCGTGCGAAGATCGGCCTCGGGATCAAGCAAACTAAAGGGTAAAAAGAATTGACACACGGGTTCCAGTCAGCCCAATACTTCAGGAGGAAATTGGGTGGGTGAGGAGGTAAGGACCATAAATGGGGGGTCTAACTTCCCTTGCCGGGGGGGAGAGGTGAAACAACCAAATAACCCAACAGCACAAGAAAAACGCAGGGAACCCACGAACGCCCTAGGGAATCCAGGAGGGAAATCAACTGAACCTCACAAGGGAAGGGAAGAAAATAATCCTGCAGGTGACTGTGGCCCGGAGAGAACGAAGTTGAAAAAAGTTTGGTGGAGGGGGGTCGGCTGACTGTCGGGTTGTGGGGGGGGTCTGGAGTAGAAGTTTACCTTATAAAGGGAATCCTCGGAGGTGGCAAAAAAGACAGAAACAATTGAGAATCCACCCGAAAAGGAGGACAATCACTGTTTCGAAGGGAAAAGAACAAAGGTGGGACCTTTAAAAACAACAAAAAAAGGAAAAGGTTCAAAAATAAGTGTGTTTGATACGGTGACAGGTTCGCAAATGCAATGGAAGTGGACGAAAAAGGAATTGTTCAAACATGAACGGGGGGCCAATGGGAAAAAGAAAGGCGCGTTCATAAACAGGGCCGGTGGGTAAAACCCAGGAAATCACCTGCGGGGGCCCTGCGATTGGGGGACGTCAGGAAACTGCACAGACGAATGGTCAGGGACAAATTTGCTGAAAGATGTATCAGGAGAGAGCTTCTTACCGAATTAGGGTCCGGAGGTCCATCACTAACTTGAGACAATTGGGGGGTCGAGAAAAGGAAAGAACCTATAATGATGAGGACACCTGGCTGGGTGAAAAACAGAAAAGAGGCAGAAATAAAATATGAAAAAGGAAAAGGGGGTGTCGGGTCAATGGTCATCAAAAGGGCAGAGAACATAAGAGAGTATAAACTCAAAGGCGGTTGCAGGAAGTCCCTTGGGGAAAAAAAGGTAAAAAACCGATAATTAAGTGGGGTGACAGGAGAGCGACAGGAAAAGAATGCAGGGGAACAAGGGAGAAAGGAATGGTGTGGTAGAAACCGTTCCCCAAAAGGGGGGTTGGCACATCTTGACGCTGGCCGGAGGGGGGGAAAAGTTTTGCACGGTACACGGCGCAAGACCTCCGCTCCTCAGGACCACAAGGCTCGGAGGGGGTGGATCTTGGGGACCGAAGGACGAACAAAACAACGAGGGGGAAAAAAAGAGGAAAGCGCGAAAAAATTTGGGGGGGCCTAGTTGGGGGGGGGGGGGGGAGGCCTGTAACTGGAAAAGGAAGGTTGAACAAAAATGAATGAAAAAAAAAATTTCTCAAATCAATTAAAACAACGGAAGTGGGAACCGGGGCTAATGAGGGGGGGGGCAAACAAAGGAAGAAGACCTGACACAAATCGCGAAACTATACCTCAAAAAACGGGGAAAGGAAAAGACATCAGTCATCGTAAAAGAAAGGCGGAGCCCTTGGGGGTCGGAAAGATGGTGGACACATGGAAAAAATTTATGACATGCGAAACAAAACACCGGGATAAGGTGGGGAGATCCCGGGGCAAAAGGAGGAAGGGGGGGATGACAATTTCGGGGACAAAACCTGCCACTGAAATTGCCCGGGGCCGCGAACCAAGGTGGTAATAAGAAAGAGCTCGGCAAATCGGGGAGCTAGGGGGGGGGTCGATGCGGGTATGAACGGGGACTGAAACCGGCAAGATACACAAAAACGTCGCCCGCCAACGATGGGCAGGTGACAAAGGTTAGAGGGGGGGGGGAACGCGGGGGGGAGATTCAGCAGGTTCATGCCTGGGGCCGAAACTCCTCCGAAAAAGCTCACAAAAAAATGGGGGTGTCATGGGGGCACAGCACAGAAGAGACAAAGATCAAAGTAAAATGTTCGTGGCAGGACCGACGCGGCTTCATGTTCGAACACCTGCTGTCAATTGAGGCAGAAAGAAAAAAAGGGGGGCGTTGGGGATGAAAAAAGGTTCGGAACACAATACAGCACTCACCTTGGGGGGAAAAGCAAAACAAACTGGGTCATCCTGAAGGATCTTCAACAGGAAAGCCCTTTAACAAGGTCAAGAAAAAAGGCTGAGGAAAGAGCATAAAAGAGATTGTCGTATTCTCAGGGGGGGAGGAAAGAAGTCTCCCGGGGGGTCCCTCGAGGGAAAAAAAAAATGGGAACCCGAGAAAAGGGGTCGGACACTTCGCCCAGGGGGAAACAGGGAAAGCAAAGCCGTGAGACGCGGAAAACGAAGAACATAACCGCAACAAGCGGGGTGTCGACGCTTTTCGAGCACTGTAAGGAATAACGGAAAAAGAAAGGGGGGGGTAAAACATATGCGGGGAAAACTGGGGGAAGAAGAATCGAAACGCACGGGGAAAAAAAAGCGCAGGATCTTCAGTTGAAAAAGGAAAAAAGTAGGATCTTGGGAACAGTCCGGACTGCCAAGTGCACAGGGAAAGAATGCACCCTTAGGGACTGCGCAAGTCTAAAAATGGATGAAAACTAAGACTCGAGAGGGGAAAAAACCCCCGTCCCGAGCGGCTGGGGGGGAGACACCTGCAAAACAGATGTCGCAATTTTGGAACGAAGTCAGTCCCCGGGGGAAAGACTAAACCAAGTATGGGGGGGGTGGGAGGGGGGGATCCTCGGATGTCCACACGCAAAAAAAAGTAAACACGTCAAGTGGTCACGATCAGGGGGGCAAAATCTTAATAATGATTTACAAAACCTCCGAGAAAGGGAAACAAAGTGTTTCCGGGATTGTGTCGTCAGGAAAGGGGAATCGTTAAAAGGGGAGAGTTGGTCGACAGATATACTATTTGAGATCTGGCGGGAGCAGGGGGGGAAATTCATACGACGGTGAAATCTGGGGGGAAAGAAAAATAACTTCTTGCGGGGGCGCCGGGGTGGGGGCAGAAAAAAAAAAAAAAAAAAGGGAAGTTTCTTACAAAGCAGGTGACACAAGGGTGGGGGGGGGGAGATGGGGCCTGGTAAGACAATGGCGCCGGGGGATGTCGAACCTGAAGCCGGGTCCAAAAAGTAGAGTAAAAAGTTGGAGCTCCACCTGCTGGTCTCAGTACAGAAACTCCTCAAGCGGGGAAATGGGGTATCGCACGCGGCAAAAAACGTGCTATCAGGTCGACGAACATGAAATGGGGGGGGGGAATTATAAATAAAGAAAGGGGACATGAAGTACAAAACAGGCCGAAGGGGTACGAAAAAAAAAAAAAAATCAAAAAAACTATTAACGAGATGTGAAATGGTTTTTACTAAAAGCTAATGTTTGAGGGGCCTCTGCAAAAGAAGCGTTGCCAAAACCGGCGGCAGGCACCAAATGTAGAAGGAAACGGGAGCGCCCCGACATCCACATCAGGAAAAACAAAGGTGGCTGGGAAGGAATCGGGTGCAGGAAAGATCAAAAACAAAATCTGGGAAAAAGTCACTGGGGGCAGAGTGAATGCTCGGGGGGGGAAAAAAAAAAGCAACTGGCCTCGCGGTCACGGGAATGGAAAAAACGAAAAACGATTCGGGAATTCGAATCCAGCGGTTGTCGTTGGGAAGTCAGGGTCCAACTTCAGGGCCCGGCCTTCTAAAAAAAAAAAAAAAGAGGGACAATCGGTCTTAAGAGCTTCCGCGGAGGGAGGGCAATGTCTGAAAGGGGGAACGGAAAAAGGGGAACGAAAAAAGGAGCGAACAACGGGGCTTCGGGGTTCACGGGCGCGGAGGGACCTATGACAAAGGAGGGGGGTCGGTCGATGAGGAGTACCGCACTGGGCAGGGGCAAGAAAAAAATCTTCCAGTGTTAGACGCTCTTTGTGACAAGATACGGATGTGACGCTTATATGGAAAATTAGCAATAAAACCCAAAAGGACCGGGAGGTTTGGTCACCGTCGCCTGGGGGGGAGAAAATTACGTTTTAAAACCAAAAAGAAAAAAAAAGGCGCAGCCGTGTTGGAAAGGGAAAGTGAAAAAAAAAAACAAAAAAAGGCGCCGAGGTCATCAACTCTCTTAGAAAAACTATTGAGGACAATGAAAGGTGAAAAAAGTTCGAAGGGAAACAACTTAGAAGAGAACAGTGGCCAAGGGGGAGGGTCTCTATCGCAGGAGGATGATGATCGAATTGGGAAAAGAAGGAGAGTAGTGGTCCTCGGCCACAAAAAAAACTGGAATGCTCGAACAGGGGCAGGGGGGGCATGAAATGCGGGACGAAATTGCTACAAGCACTCAAAAAAGGGAAAAACCGGGGGATCGTTGGTTAGGACCAGACCGGAGGATATTGCCTTCAAAAAAAGAAAGGGGAAAGACGAAAGTACTCAAAGCGTAAAAAGTTCTCTCAAAACAAACACAAAGCGTACGAGATAGGGGGGGGCTGAAAAATGAGGGGAAGTTGAGAGGAGGGTGATGTCTGGGGGATCAACTCGCGGGAGCCGAAACACATAACCCAAGGAGGGGGGGGGGAGCTTGCGCAAAGTCAGAGGTTTTAAAGGGCGAACTACCTTGTCCGTAAAGCAACTCGGCAGGTTCTCGGACAACAGCGAAAAAAAAAGGCTTGGGGGGGGGGAAAAAACCCGTTGCATCGTCATATGGACTTCGCGAATCTATAACTTCAGGACCCAAAAGTAAACGGGGGGAGACTTCTCAAAAAGGTCATAGAGAAGCACAAAATCCACAACTAAAAATGTAAGGGGTCTAAAAAGCGTCTTTTAACAGGGAAAAACCTCGCTTGGGGGGGGCCGGCGGTCGGGGGAAGTTAAAAAAAAAAAAAAAAAAAAAAGGGGGCTAAGTGAGGGGTTGTAGCAAAGGTGACCAAACCGTGGTCAACCCCCAAGCGACGAAAGGACTCCTGGAAAACTGTGGAGAAAAAGGGGGGGAAGTGGCCTTTTAAGGAAATCCCTAGCCGGAAGGAAAAAAAGGGACCCAGGAGTTAATGAGGAACCTGACGTCCCGGTGAAAGTTAGAAGGGGTGGCAAAAAGTCAACAAAGGAAAAAGCAAGAAAAGACCAAAGAAGCCCTAAGCCGCCAAAAAAACCAAAAAAAAAACAGGAGAAGGGAAAACAAGGAGTGTCGCAATCGTGGCAAAGGTTTTTAACAAACAATAGCCGGACGAAGGGGACGTTAAGGAAAAGGAGTTTGACAGCAAAACAAAGTTCTAGGAAGGAGTTACAAGAGGGGGGGGGAAAAAAAGGAGGGTCCGAAGGAATAGTTTTGATAGAGAAGAGCACCTCGGAAAAAGCAGGCTGGATCGCGAAAATGTGCAAAGTTTTCTGGACAGAAAACCAAATAGCAAAAGTTCTCGCTCTTTTAGTGAAAAGGGAAGAAAGCCGCCACGGAATGAAGTGACAACATGATAACTCGACGGGGGGGGGAAGGGGGCCTTTAAGCATGGGTGTTAGATGCGAAAAATGAAAAAATCTCAAAAAAAAAAAATGGGAGACGGAGATAGGGATCACAAAAGGTAAACGCATGGAAAGGTCTACGGAAAATGTGTGCCATCCGGGGGGAAAAAGAAGATGGCCATAGAGGCAAAAAAGAATCGTAAAACCTATTCAGCTTCGAAAAAAAAGGAAAATCGAGGTATCCGAAAGGGTTGGGGAGTACCTGATCACTGGGGGCACTAGGGGGAAAATCTGGGTTAGGGGTAATTTCACACAGACACAGGGGCTGGATTATCGACCATTGTGTGGGGGGGAAAAGGGCTCCGGTCAAAACATAAACTCAACTCTTTATTGAGTCAGTCAAATTGAAATCCTACAAGAGGAGAGGAAGATCGGTGTCCCAGTAGTCACAAGGCATAGGAAAAAGACAGCCGGCTTAAACTACGTGGAACAGGGTCAGGAAAGGGGAGGAAAAATTTTGGAATCCACTATGGACATACGAATAAATTGAAAGGAAAAGGAAAGGATCCCTCCCATAGAAAGGGCCTATCATGCTAGTTCAACATAGTAGGGGAGAGGCTCCATCCGAAGGTTTAAAGGGGCCCTTGAATGACGGGGAGCCAATGAACCGGGGAAAAAAAAGGGCACAAAAAAACGACGTTTTGGGGGCAAGGGGAAACATTTGTTTCCAACCGGAAACCCGGGATGTGTCAAGGGAACAGCAAAACTGGAAGCACTTACCGGGGAAGGTCCCTCAATAACTCACCCGGTTCAACCCCCCAAAAAAGGTCAGAGGCTGTGTAAACCAGGGTAAAAGAATACAAAAAAGGAATCAAAAGGTTGAATTGGGGCTAATTGGTCAAAAAAAAAAAAACAAAGAAGGAGGCCAGGGAAATGGCATCTCAGGGACTCTGTCGCCAGTGGACTGGCCAGAAACTCAAAGAAGACGCATAAGAAAACAAACAGGGAAAGTGTTGCTCACCACAATTCCTGCTTGAAATTCCGGACACGGAACGGAAGGGGGTGGGAAGGGGGAACGAAAGTGCAAAGAAATTCCAAAAAAACTAGCTTGCGGAATCGCCTCACGAAAAGACTTGTCCGAGGGGGGGAATGCAAAAAAGGGAAAAAAACTCAAAAAAAGCCCCAAGAGGGGTTTGCGGGAATGGTATCGCACTAACGAAAAAGTGGAAAGTGGGAGGAGGGACAAAAAAGACAGCTCCGTGGGGAAAAAAAAAAAGCACATCGTAGGAACCAAGGGACGCAGGGAAAACATCGGCGCCCAGGGATTACAAGTTCACTGGGAGGACCGATCTAAAAGGGAACTGACCAGGAAAGCAGGCAACTGTCAGCCTATTTAAACACTTGAACTGGGACGGCGCTAATGGGTAAAAAGTGGGGTGATGTACCTAGAATGACAGGTTGGCCTTGAAAAAGGAGGGTTAATGAAAACACTGGAAAGGGGGGACTTGGGGAAAGAAAATCTCAACAGACCAAAGGGGGGAAAGAAAAATCCAAAAGCAAAGAAATTGGCAAAACGGGGGGCCACGCCAAGACAGGACACCCCAAAAAGGTTCACAAAAAAACAAAAAGAGAATATGGGTGTAACGAGGTGCAGCCCAGGTCGGGAAAAAAGGGGACGAGTGTCACGTAAGAAAATGCTGCCCTCAAGGGAAAGACATAGCGGGTGTACGCCAGGGGCCAAGCGCAGTTGGTCCATAAAAAAGACACAGGAGGGGGTTGTAAACGGTCTGAGCAGGGGGGCACACCTAACTGGAACTTGGGGGGGGGGGGGACTTAGGAATACCGGGGCCCTCTGGGGTATAGACTCAGACAAAAGATTCGCCCGGAAGATTTGGGGTTGAAAGTGTGCGGGAAGTTTGGTGTTTAGCGGGAGCGCAAGGCGGGGATGGTGGGGGGGGTGTAATAAGAACTACTAGACTAAAGTCCTCAATTGAAAAATAACAGCAACCCATCGTGAAAGAATAAAGAAGGTGGTGGTCGGGGCATGTTGAATCCAGCTCGCAAACCAAAAAGGAAGAACCTCAAGCGAACAAAAGGGGAGGGAAGAAGAGGTCCCGGTTCCGCAACCGGGAGGTGGATTCAGGGCGCGAGGAATTGTGGTAAAAAAGCGGGAAGAGGCATGGGAACAAGAAAAGCAGGGTCAGGAAGTATTGGAGAAAACGGTTCCCCGTTTTCATAGGGAATACTCAGAAAGGGGATGGGGAAAAAAGACAGTTCTGGGAACACACTCATAAAAAAAGCCAAGCACGAAAGATCAAGGCAAGAAAAACAACAGAACAAAGGGGGGGGGGGGGCAAATATCCAGTCCTCTGTTTAGAGGGTGAAAAACAGAACTCTTAAACTGTATAAAAGAGAAAGGGGTTAGCGGGAAAAAAAGAGGACTGAAAAGATAACCAACAAAAAAAAATCGTCTGTGGGGGAAAAAAACAAGACCGAAGAAGGGGAAACAACTCGATAAAAGTATCTGAAAAATCACCTAACCGAAGGGGACTGGAAGCTGAAATCGTCAACGCCGGCGGGTATGGGTCCACAAAGAGGGGGGGGGGGCGCTAGAGCCATTCAAAAAAAAAAAGACCATGCTGATTGGAATGTGGGGCATGCACGTCTGGCAACAAGGAGGAAAGGGGGGCGAATATCGTGGAGGGAAAATGGACCTACCAAACGGGGGTCAAAAAAAACTGGAGGACACACGAAATCATTGCCTGGAAAAACCGAAGAAGCTGTAGGGTAAAATAGGGAAGTTGCCGATGAAGAGAGGTTATCAACACCCTGTATAACTGCGCATTCAGCTGTCAAAAGGCAATCCATGAGAAAGATTTGAGGGGGGTAGAAATCATCTTCGATGGGAAGGGAAACCAACGGGTTTTCGGGAAATATTACCAAAGAAAAATCGTCCGAAAAAAATTGCACGTTGCTGGACATATAATCCCATTCCTCGTGTAAGTTTGTACGTTTTCAGTTTCCAGGGAGGGGGAGGTAAATTGCCTAACAATTGCTGAAACGCATTGTCCGGGGGAGAAAAAACCTGCAGTTGGGGGGGAGAGAATGGAAAAGGCCACGAAACAAGAAGGGAAAGTACCCTCTTGGGCCTCCGGCCCAGGCATCTACGACACAGACAAGTCTCTCAATTGACTACGGTTGAAAAAAAAGGTAGTGAGATCATGCACTCTAAGTGGGAATGGGGGTTCGAATGGCCGGCTGGGACTTAATAAGGGTCGGTGGGCGCTCTTTTTGAGGAAAAAACGTGCTGGGGGGGTGGGTACAAAGAATCCCGCAGAGTCGAAGACCAGGGGAAAAAGTTTGCAACGCACAATGGGACAAACTATTGGGGACTTGGGGGAAAGCACAGAAAGGACAATTCTGGAAAAAGAAACTAAAGAGGCTATGAATAGAAAAAAAACAGGAAAGTGTGACGGGGGTAAGTTAAATAGCGGGGGAACGGTAAAACCGGGGGAGAGAATTCAATCAGAGGTGGATCATCGGCCAAGGGGGGGAAGTGTAGTGGAAATAAAAAACTGTTCGGTAGTAGTTGGACCGAAAAACTGAGACATAAAATCATCATAGGGGGTATGTCCAAGTAAAGAACGGCTGTGGGGTGGCAATCCAAGGGAACTCGTTGTCCGTTTTGAATAAGGGGGCAAAGGGAGGTAGGAGAGAACCTGTCGGGGGGGGAAAAATGACGAAGGTGGGGGTTTCCGGTCATGGGTGCCAAACTCAAAAAGGGGGTGGGGGGGGCGTACGCCCGTCTGGGGCGCAAACCTACCAACGGCCCGATTTAAAGCCGCGGGGGAAGGGTAAAGTCTCGTCAGTCTAATGGGGAAAGAGAATATAATGACGGGAGAGGGACGATAGTCTTGCGCTGGGGGGGAAGTCACCTTTAAGGAATGGAAAAAGATCAGGGAGGGGGGTTCAGGGCGGTGGGGGGGATTCAAAAAGAGGCGGGAAAGCATTGCGGCCCCATTGGAATAATTGACGGTCTGCATGACAATGGCTGGGTGATACCGCGGCAAAAGGAAAAAATGAAAAGCGGGGGAAGGAGTCCCTGGTCCAGAAGACCTACGAAGATCTAGAAAACTGAGAATAAGAAAAGAAACCAAAAACATGAACGATCAATTCGAATATCATCAAAAGTTTAAGTACAATCAAGAAGAGAGGTTATCAAAAGAAGGGAATCGAAAAAAAAAAAAAAGAGAAAGGGGTAACGAGATGGTGACTTTTGGAGAAAGTCCCTGTGGAAAAAAGGATGGGTTCGTCAGAATTAAAATAGCCAATTCAAGGAGAAATCCTGGCTGGGAGACCACTTGCTACCGCTTATCAATATGAGAAGCAGAAAATGGCTGGGAAAAAAAAAAGTTTATCGATGAATCACAACAGCTGAAAAAAAGGCACCCAGACGAGAAAAAGAAATTTATCACGGGTTGATTTCTGAAGGGATCTAAAAGCTAAATCCACGAGACAGGTAAAGACGATAGGAAAAAAAAAAACCAGATAAAAGAACGCAGATCCCGCAAAGGATTGCCTAGCAAGGGGGGATAGTTCTGTTAAAAAAAAAAAAAAACTAGCCGACCTACGAAAGAAAAAGAGGGGGGGAATCGGCTAAGACGTCGCGACAAACCGTCAAAAAAGACGAGTCGGGTTAAGAAGGCTGGGGGCTGAAAAAAAGGGGAAAAAAAAGGGCTACACAACCCAGGGAGGAGGTGACGGGAAAAGTGTGGGACGGTCAGGGGGGGGGGGAAGAACAGTTTTCTTCAGGGGAGGGACACGGAAGAGTAAAGGTTGGCGAAAAAAAAACCAAACTGCCAAGGATCAAAAAAAAACGGGTTTTCAAATCGATTTTCCGATGAGGCCGACAGGGTGAAAAACCAGAAAAACCGGCAAGGGAACGGTAAGGGTGGGATCAGGGGTGGGGGGGAGAAAAAAGTTTTTGGAAAGCAACAGCTCCAGGCAATCATTGTGCGCCACCAAATTCAGACAAAAAAAAAAAGGGTGTTTCAAAGGAAGAACAGGGTTACAAGTTTCCGTTAGGGGGCGCTGGCTGACCAAGGGCTAATGAAGATAGAGGGTTGGGAACCCAGGAGGAAAAGGGAGTCAGGAGAAGAAAGAGGGATGACCCGAGGGGGCAAGGGGGGCGGATCTTTTGGGGTTGGAGGAACCCTCGAGAAGGAAACTTTGAGAGACAAAAAAAATGTAAGAAAAGATTATCGTCAAAGGCGCGGGATAACGGCAGATCCGGTTCCGGACTTGGGAGAACCGGTTCCCGCATACCACACTCCCGGAGGAGTCCCCTGTAAAATCTCGAAAAAAAAAAAGAAGTGATAGGGTCGGGAGGGGAAAGGGGGAAATGTAGTTATCGAGGATGGGAAGGAAGGAATATCCCGAACGTGGGCGCAGACAAACAGGAAACGGAGACAAAAGGGAAAGGGGCCGTGCACAGGTTTCCCGAAAGGGGCGGGGAAGGAGGAATACCGATATGTTGGAAGGATAAATGGGGGGGGGGGAAAAAAAAACGAAAAAGAGTCATTTCGGAAAGACCTATCCTCAAAACAAATAATCAACTTTCAATTGGAAAAAAAAAGAAGAGGAAAAAATGCATATAAAAAAGTCAAAAAAGAAACGATGAGAAGAACTCAAATGATCCCACGGATGAGGAGGGGAAGGTTTATAATTCAGGAGAAGGACCATAAGCCTGGAAAAACTGGACTTATCATGGGAGTGAGGGAGTGGAAAAACCTCGTCTAACTGGAAAAAGTCGGCAAAAAAAGGCCTGGGGGGTCGAAGGGGTGTAAGACGGGGGGGGCCCAAGTCCGTTTCGCAACAAGCAAAAGCGTACAAAAAACCGTGACGTGGGAAAGGTGTTTCTTTCTGGCGCTGAAAGAAAAGAACCGAAAAATGGGGAAAACTTTAAAACCAAAAAAGCCAAAGGAAGGGAAAAACCATGTGGAATTTTTCGCCGGGTCAAAGACCTCAAACGAAAACGAACAGTTGAAAAGGAGCAAGAAAAGAATAGCCAATACCGAGGGACCAAAACTCAACGTTAAATAGGTCTTTGAAAAAAAAAAAAATCAGTAGCCTTGGGTGGGGACGAAAAACAACCGAAAAGAGAGCAAAAGCAGAGATCAAAAGACAAAAAAAAAAGGGGGTAAAAAAAAGCAAAAAACCAGGAAGGAAAGGGAGGTCAATAATAAACGATGAAAAAGGCGGGGGCTGGGGACGGGGGATAAAAAAACGGAGAGTGGGGGGTTGAGACACACAGAGACTATTAAAAATCAAGGGTCCGATCTGCCAACCTTGGGGGTGAAAAAACAATGAGATAAAACGTATGGCTGTTGGGGCGGTTAACACGTCCTTAAAAAAGAAGAGCAATAAGAAGATTAGAGGGCGAAAAGTGGGGAAAAAATTTAAAAAACGAAAAGAAAAGGGACAAAAAAAGAGCCAGCACCTGAGAGAAAATCGGGGGGGGTACCTTGGAGGCCCGGAGGGAAATAAAAAGGAAAGGGAAAGTGAAACTTTCCGAAGGGAAAGGTGAGGAGAACGGCATAAATTCAGACGCAAAAAAAAATGAAATATCGGGGGGGGAACGCCGCCTCGTGATCGCTTCAGCCTGCCTTTGGTGGGATCAAGAGGGCGAAACGTAGTGAAAAGGTTCTGCCGGAAAACCGCCTTGAAGAGCGAATGTAGGAACCAGTGGGACACAAAAAAGCGGGGAAAACGGAAAGGAAAAAAAGGTTCCAGGCTCTACAAAGGGAATCTATCCTTAACCCAACGGGGATGAGAGTTTAAAAAAGGGGACCCTGGAGGCGTGTATCAGGAAAACAGAAGGGGGAGGAAAAAGCCTTCTGTTAAAAAAGGGGCCTCGTGGTAACCCGGGCGCGAGGATAAAAAAGATTTTCAAAACAGGGAAGGGGCCAAGAAAGGGAAGAAGAAAAAAAAGAACGGAAACCTAAAAGGCAGCCCAGCGCACCGGACAGCAAAAGACTTGAAAAAAAAACAGAAAAATCAAGGGGTATAAAGAAAAAAGTCCTTTTGCAACGAGGTAGAAGGACATTACCAAACAAAACCCCAAAATCGCCCACGAATGGGGTGGGCAGAAATGTCCTTGACTTTGAAAATCAAACCACGAGCAGGGGGGACGCCGTTGACCAGGGGGAGTGAAGAACTCGTAAAAGCGGAAATCCAGCCCCAGGCGAGTCTTTAGGACGGGGGAAGGTAAAAAGGAGTGGGCCAACATTACCAAAAGGGGGTCCTTGTGGGTTAAGGATGCAAAAACGAATCCCAGGCTCACAAAAGGACATCGAAAGCTAAAATACTCTGGTCCAAAACAAATTTGCGGGGTTGGAATAGTGAAAAAAAAAGGCATAAGGGGGGGAAATGCCCTCTGGCACAAATAATGGCAAAAAGAGAAAGGACGTCAAAAAAAGGACAAAAACGCCTGTGGAATTGAGAACTAATCAGACAATGGTCAAAGGGGGGGGAAACCGGGAAAAAAAGCCCGGCACCAGTCCACCGATATGAGAGAAGGGGGAGGGTACAGTGGAATCTCCAAATTTCCAGAGGTCCAGTTCAAACAAAAAAAAGGAACAAGCAGGGGTCACGATTGTTTGGACAGGGAAAGAAAGGGGTAAGGGGGGGAAGGGACGTCCTTTACGGTGATTTTCAGTTAGACAAAGCAAAAAAAAGTAAATCCCTTGAAAAAAAGAAACGGGAAAAAAAAGCTCCTAGAAGGGCCCACTGACCTAATTCAGAGTACCTTTTTCGAAAAAAAAATTGAACGAATGCTTGAGCTTTGGGAAAAGGAGTCAGCAACAACTATGGGAAAGGTGTTTTTGACATTCCCGAAGGCAGAGATGTATAGAGCAGGTGGGGGGGGAAAAAGGTGAGAATAAGTCAAGGGAAATGGGGCGTGGGAAAGAAAAAAAAATCAAGGAAAAGGGGGGGGAACAGTCAAATCTTTCAAAGAAACCGGGGTTGTGGGTCTAACATTGCAAATTGGATTCAGGTTCCACAAACCTCCAACTGGTCAGTAACAGGGATGTGGGGGGGGATCATCAAAACGGTGGTCGAAAAACACTTGGGACAAAAAGCGGTCCAGCTGGTTGGTGTAGACGTATCTCGAAGTGGGGGACAGAAGAAAGGGTTAAGCAAAGGAGGGGTCCCTAAGAAGCCGTGCAAAACGATCCAGCTTTGTGGGGGGGAAAGCCGCGGATTCGACGCTAGCGGGGGAATGGATTCGCAGAAAAACCGAAAAAAGTATCGGGAAAAAATGAAAAAGAGATTCGGAAATCCAGAAAGAAATCTTCGAGGGGGGGAAAAGGTGGGAAAATATGGAGGGACCCGCGAAAAATTGACCGGAGCCAAGGGGGGGGGGTACAGAAGAATACAGAACGAGTAAGGGATTCGCCCAACTTCACCTGGGTGCAGCAAAAAAAACAAGCGGGACCAAAGGAAAGGGCCCAATATCAGGGGTTTTGTGGGAAATAATACAATGTAAAGAAGATCGTCAC
>Ga0179591_1266673_pt1 | contig 15752 bp, 23 predicted proteins | sample CZOMad2_1_08_16f_FD_182891 | JGI IMG/M metagenome (GOLD analysis project Ga0179591, IMG submission 182891) | Vadose zone soil fungal communities from Angelo Coast Range Reserve, California, USA - CZOMad2_1_08_16fungal (PacBio error correction) | ecosystem: Environmental > Terrestrial > Soil >...
GAGGACGCGTTATGCGCCACTCGTATAGGCTTTCTCATTTTTGGGTGGGAGGAGGGTTCCTAACCGGGGCCTCTCAGCTTGAGTCCTTCCGGGTAAGGAAAGTCACATCATGGGACAACGCTCACACACTACGGTCTCCATAATCAAGTTCACATGACCAGTGCGCAGGCCGTTGGCAGGGCCATTATAAGCAGCCCAGTCAGACTTCGAGTACAAAAACAAGAGTATCCTGATGAGGGGCCTCGATTTGATGAGCGGACCCTTTGGGCCGATGAGCATTAAGGGAAGGCCAATGAATCGGCCGGGGTCAAAGCGCAGTTGGAACTTGGGGAGAAAGGGAACCCAGGCTTTTCGCAAAAATGATCTGTATAAAGAACATCGCTTCACTCCCGGTAGTTTTGCACATTGTATCCAAGCGGAAAAACGGGGAGAAAAGCAGGACAATGAATGGAAAAAGGGCTGGTATCACCAGTGATATGAGACGATCACATACGGAATCCCAGCCCATTATGAACACCGTTATTGGGGAAAAAGGATAAATCCGGTCATGGCACCAGCCAAGAGAGAGGGGGATGCAGGTTAGAGAATAAGGTTGCAAGAATATTTGTTGATTTTTGAAATAGGAAAGAAAGTGAGAAATCATAAGGGCAGGAAGGGAAGTTTAAAAGACGAGTCATAAAACGCGCGGCAAGTTGCGCCGTGTGCACAAGGAAGGAGATTTTGTTTCGTAGACATAGGGCTAGGTTGCAGCAAACCAAAAATGTTAGACGATCGAGTCAAAACGGGTCTAGATTTCGTGTGGGAGACAACATGCACTGCCCTGTGTAATTCAGGTTAAGGATGCCGGTAACATGGAAAAAAAAGAGGGGCAATATTTGAAAGCTAGTGTGTCTGGGGAACTGTAAAATAAAACAAAAAAAGAAATAGAGGGAAGTAAACAACCGGAACGGGGACGGAAACCCATGATGAGGGGGGACGGGGAATCGGGAGAAGACTAAGGACCGGAAGATGGCCGCGGGCCCCTAGTGAACTGTTTCGAGAAAAAAGTGGTATGAGGCACGGGCTTCGAGTCGACGTACATCTAATACGAAAAAACTCGTTTTTTCGTCAGGAAAAAAAGATACGTTTTATTGACAGTGGAGATCAGGAAAAAAAACGGGTTGTGAAATTTGTATCCGATAACGGGCAGTAGTAAATCGGATCAATTTTGGCGACGGATGGATAGTGGGAAGTCCAAAAAGAGTAACTTACGGCACGTGGCCGCAAGAAAGTGCGTGGTGACACTTGTTGTAGGCGTAAATAGTCATAAGGCGGTTATCGGACGCTGCAGGGGGGAGGAAGTCTTCCAGGTTGAATCCTTGGGGGAACGGATTCCAAACCCGGTTTCGCAGACCGCAGTTGGGAGGACAAAATGGATCCGAGAGGGGGGGAAGAAAAAACAGTTAAAAGGAGCTCCTGCGGATATTGTTCACGTGTAAATTGCGATGGTGGCCCTTGGAATTTGAAGACCTGCTTTGGGTTTATCTTGGAACGGATCAAACCACATGTTTAGGGGGGTGGGTACTGGGGGAGAAAAATATGAGGTCCCTATCAGGGAGCTTGACAATCTGGTGGCAATTAATCAAGATCACAGATCACTGACCGGTTTTAAATGCCAGAAAGAACCCTTCACTACAGTTGGAATAGTTTAGAAACAGGAGAGGAAGCAAAGATGAAGCCCGTAAGTAATACTTCGGCTCTAAGTTATCTCTAAAATCTGATTCCGTCTCGTTAGTGATATCCCCCCCCTTAACCAGGGGTGAAATACGCACCGACATATCGCAAAAAACAATTCGTTCCCGGGAGTAATCAAAAGGGCTACGTTAAACAAAAAGCACGGGAAAAAAAACTTGCCAAAAGGACCTTATTGGTGCTTCTAAGCGACTATTACTTTACCTGATTGGAAAAGGAGTTTTTGGTTCCCAGGAAATGAGGGGCCGGAAAATATGGCATGATGGGGGTGAACATATTTGATATTCATTTACTCTGGTTCCGAATTTGATCGATTTCGTTGTCACTAGACTGAGTTACAATGATAACAGGAAATACTTCAAACTGGAGTAAGTAGTAAGATCGAACAGTCCGACACTTTTCCCAACCTTGACTTTTATGGTTGTTATTTAGAAGGGTGTGGATCCAGGGATTCATGATATCAAAGCCCAAAAGAGGAGGGAAGAAGATGTCAGTAATCCGGGGTCTCGCGGGATCATCTTAAATCATAATAACGATAGGTCGGTCAGTGTCATAAACGGCTACCGAATCCTCGGACTCAAGGTGAAAGGTCACATGAGGTGTTAAATGGAAGATCTATGTGAAACTACAAATCAGGAGTGAATATAATATCAAAGAGAAATCGGACTAGGTCCAGAAATTTTTGCACAGGGGGGGAAAAGGAACAGTCCCATTGCCAATAAATCAAGGTATCAGGAAGAAAGGCGAGGGCGGTTGGTAAAACAGAAGATGGGTGTTTTAGGCGGACACACATTTGGTTTTTAAAGTAGTGGTTGGGTAAAAAATCCCTGAATCAAAGGTGGGGTTAATGGCACTCTGGGGGGCAGCACAGGTTCGGAGAGGGGGGGTGGAGGAAAGCGACAACGGTGGGGTGCGAGCAGATTTTTAAAGAGATGTAATCGGCGAAAAGTATTAGGTCTTCCGGTTTGGGTGACCAACGAAAGATTACAGTGGCTGGCTGTGAGAGAACGTGATGGTAAAAATTCAACCCTCTATTGAGAAAACAAATGAAGGGATCTGTGATCTTTGAAATTGAATTGACACCGCCATAAAAACGGAAGGGAAATAACCTGTGTACAGTGAAATTCCCGCAAACGCTTTATACTTTGGGGTGATCACAAGGCTATAGGTCGGCAAAATCAAAGGGCAAAGTATCACTGCAGCATAAAAAACATATACGAAGACCACCCCTGCTTTAACCTCACGACTCAATTGAAATGTCCTTGCAATGGGGGCTCAAAGCCCAACCGAGGATCTGCAGGTTTGGAACATTTGGTAAAAAGACCCACTAGGAAAAATTGGTTGATCGACAGCCAGCTGGGAGAACTCGGTAATGAGGGCATGTAGAAAATCCCGTGTCACCAAAGCATAAAAAAAGTTTAGACTTGTATCCGAAGGTTATATCTCTCGGGTATCCCGTGTTCACCAGCAGCGGCCAGTATGGGTAATTAACTGGGAGGACCCGGGTACTTAACTTAAAAGAACTGGTAACAGATATTCAAACGTTGCACACCCGGTAGTACGACACGCGTTCAACAAGTGTGACTTAAAAAGAGTGAAGGACGGGTGTATTACATGTAAGCAATCAAGGGAATTCAATGATGGGACGCTTTGACATTAGGAAAGTCCCACGAACGTTTCCAGGGGTTAGATTTAGTGGGCTTACCCTTTTACAAGCACATGGGCCGTATTAAAATGGAAGCGAATTCATGGAGGGGGGGGGCTAGGACACCAGGTCGGATTAACAGTCCATTCCAAAATTAATCATTCTGAAGATAGCTGGTTGTTTCAAACTGTCAACGCCGGATAGGGACAATTCACAGGGGGGGAATCACGGACAGATCAATATTCGAAACAGAAACTCATTCACTCTTTGGGAAATGATCTTCACAGCTAAAAGGGTGGTAGGGGCATAACGATTAAAGCTCCTATGAAGCACGGAACGCTATCTGTTAGCGTGACTGTTGGCAACCGTGCCACTAATAGAAACCTGAGCTGTGTGGAATCGAGCTTAATCAAACTTCACAGGGGGACCACTACATTTCTGGGAGGAAAAAGCCTTCCAACAGCTGCTTGCGGTAGTTTGCTACTCAGTTATGATAATAAAACAGGGGCTCGAATGCCAGGGATGGATTCAAGAGAATAGCTAACAATGCTATTCAAGATAGTGCACTTCAAAGTCTATGTTTTGTATGGTATGCCGCTAGACAAGAAAATTCCCCTTAGTGAATTCTGGAGTGTAGATCTGTCTAAATGGACGTGGGGGGGGAAGTCGAACGGGCAAAGGGCAACTCCCCCTTAACGGATGCAAGGCTATTGATGGAAAAATGCGAAAATGCGATGGCAATCTGATGAACAACGGACCTTCATCTTTTTGACCGGGATTGATGCGTTAAGCACGAAGGCTGAAAGGTGTGCGGGGGGTAAGCATGTTAAGGCTGTAATGGCATTGACAGGGGCTTGGAGACAGGAATGCCACAGGGGGAAGAAAAAAGCTTAACATTGGATTTGAATGGAGATTATCAAGGGGATCTCTCGGCACTTATTTTATGAACCACATCAGATAACAATCCAGAGTAGAGAACGTACTCCATGAAGGGGTAAATATTGTTGTCCTACTTCATGGTTGGGGCCAATCCCTCAGGAAGCCTAAAGGATGGGGGAGTTATGCACTATGTGCGCAATGCGGGTAGGGATTCAAATGATCCGGATCACATTATAGCCGGATGTTCCTTCTTGTGTTATGGATTAAAGAGTAGATGATCTCAGCAGTTGGAAACAGGATCAGTTAGGCGATATCGGGGGGGAGACCCACGAATAATATCTTTTGGATCAAACAGGACTCCTTGTTCATGTCTGATGGAGATTGCAACCTTTGCCACAGTCAACCGTACCATGGGGGATTTGTAGCGGGCATCAGGGGGGAGTGCTGGGAAGTTTTTACTCCAAGCACCATTAAAGGCAGAATATTGATTCAGAGGGAGACTTTTGGGGTGGGTGAATCTCGCTAAACTGGAGGATAATAGATACTAACAAAAACCCAAAGGGTATTTGATAATTTGGTAGAGGGAACGACAAGGAAGGACAAGCCTTTATGGTATCGGTTGGACGGCAGAAATGAAATGACTGCTGTTCAGCAGCCAGGACGTCACAGGACGGATTATTTAGGATATAGTGTGGTAAGGTTCAACTAATTTAAACTAACTGGGCCCCATGGAAAAGTACCTCTCTAAAAGGAGAACATCCAGGATTCACAACTTTCCCCGTAATTCCAAAAACCTAGATCCTACTAATTAAAGAAAAAAGTCAGGAGTTCTAATAAACCCTCCGTTATGTACTTCTGGTAGATTGTGGGTAGTTCGGAGTACCCTCTTTCTTTAAAACACTCCCGGCTTACGTCCGACTATGTTAAAAGAGCAAGTCGGCTCAAGGGAAGAACTCAGGAACGGCTTGGAAGGTTCCTGATCAATGGTTTTCAATAAAAGGGGTCAGAATGCTGCTGTAGTAGAGACATCACATCTGGTATTGAGAACTGGTTAAATAAAAGGAATAAGCAACAAAGCTCATATAAGTCTCTGACATGTGATAATCAATCTTTCAAAAACATTTAAAGCTTTCAATTGCGGCGTATCAGCACGCTGTGGAAGCAGGTGGGAAAATTCGATGCCGGGTGTGACTAGGCATCATTGAAATCCGTCTCATAATTCGCAACCAAATACGAAGCGCAATTCCGTTAAGGGGAATGTAGAAACCATGCAATTAGGATTGTCCATATCTGGGAAAACGGAAAAAACTTCCCATCCACGTGGGGGGATGTTCCACATTGGAATCAACCTTGAAGGACGTAATATTAAAGTCACAATGATTGATGTTGGGAAAGTTGTGAATGAATAGTGGATAATATGAAGAGGTGACATATCCTCCCAGAAGCAATTCATGAAGAAACCAGTGGGTACAAAAAAAAAGGGACAAACAAGAATCTGCACCCTAGCAGACGCCTTAACTGGGGAATATGAAAAGAATAAGATATGGGTGGGACTGGGTGTTGTTTATTTTGACGCAAGGGTGCCATCGAGAAAAAAAGATGCCTCATGGGAATCTTACTTGAATGTGAAAAAAAACCAAGGATGGTAATGCCTGAGGATGGGTTCTTTTCCGGATCCGAAGAAGGTTAAGTGGGTCGTTAGACTACCAACGTTGGTCGGTGGGGGAACAAAGCGACATTGCCCAAAAGGTACGATGGGGAGCGGGTGGGGCACTGTGGTTAGAAAGGTCCCAAACATACTCGGCCCAAAAAACAACGAATGAGTCGACCTGTACCGGGTAACGAATAACCAAAAGCTCGTTGCTTTGAATCTAAGGGGTCAGATTTTGGGGAAACTAAAAACAACTGCTGCGGGACCACATGCGAAAGGAATGTCCGCCGGGGTTGTCCCGGAAAAAAAGAAAAGTCGAAAAAAGAGGCTGAATGAAAAGGGGTCTGGACCGCGACAAATAACAATTAGGAACAATCCTTGCGGGAGGGCATGAAGTATTGTTATCAAAGTTATCATCACCGGAAAGGGTACTGAAAGGGGCGTTGTATAACGCGGGTCCAAACTTACGCATCGTAATACGAAATCCCTGTGGCGGGCGAGGCAAATGATAGGGGATGTGGACTCACGGAGGTTGGTAAGGTTATCCGAATGGGAAAGGGGTCGTACAATAACTTAGTATGGTTAGGAGAGTTTTACAAATAACTACCGAAGAAGAAAATGGAAAGGGGTAAATCCATACTACTAAAAAAAATATGCGGACAACGGGGCACATTATTGAGTAAATCTCCCTTGTACCTCATTGTGTTAAACACCTGTGATCTTTCCTCGGGAAAGTAAGGGGGTCATCTATTGGAATTGTGGTACTTGACAGCCTGAAATCCCAAAACCTTTTGTAGTATCGGAATGTTTGGGGATTGGCGCAATTAATTCAAGTTAACAGCGCTTTGATCTTTTTGGTCAGGGGGGGGTTCGGTTTCTAACACTCGATACTTGTGCAGGGGGAGAAATGCGGATATTTCCAGTGCGTTCTATTCTGGTCAAAGGCTGTTGAAGGTCCCATTTTCTGGGGAGGCCCGGTTGGTTGGGCATAGCGCGTTGTTTTAAAGCACTTAGATGGTTGGGTTGACTGTAAAACCGCACCCCCACACCAATTTCCACAGTGGGGGGTGGGGCCCCTGTTCCGGTTGGACCACTAGGCAAAGTCAGAGTTGGAACAACTTAACAACGTGTGAAATCGGGGTGGATCATCGTAGATACAAGGGCGTAGTTTGATCGTGAGCACCGGTGAGGGTTTTTTCCAGCCTTAAACATGAATAAAATTGGAGTTGGGGGGCTGTTGAAGGGGTGAATCTCATGTGGTGAATTCAGTTAAGGTGGGGCATTCTTAACAAGAAGCAAATTCTACAGGGAGGGGAAGGATACTGTCTTCTAATCAAATAAAGGGGGCATCTCTTCAAAAAATAGCGGTCTAACCTTCGATTGGAGAGACCTGTTAACAAAAACCCCGGGACCACTCAACGAAGGGGGGTGGTCGCGAAACCTCGTTCCAAACTAAAAGGGCCATAAAACAGGAAGGTCTTGGTAAAACTTGTATCGCGGACCAAACACCGACATCTTAAAAAACAAAAAAAAAATTGAATTTTGGGTTTGGGGGTCCGCAGACAAAAAAATATGTAGGATGTTTGTGAGATTGCGACCTTTGGTTCAGGCCTTCCGAATATTATTGGTAGGCCATGATTGCTGAGGGGTTGTGGAAAAAAAAAAACTTTGGCACACACAAAGATGGTAGTGCGGGGAAGCCGGCATGAGTTGGGGCAGGACATGTGGGGATGGGATCTTTTAGGAATGGGGGTCATGATCGTATTGGCGTCACTAAATGAGGTATGTAAAAAAATGATCCCTAGGGTCACCCCTAAATTCAAGGATCAAATGGAGGGGGCACACGATGTTTAAAAAACATTTTGGTCTCCCAACAATCAACCCGAAAAAGTTCCCAACCAGGGGTTAGGTGATTATTAAGTCGGAATCACAGAAGGGGAGCCGAAGGACGAAGACGCAAAAAAAAACGGAGAGGAAGAGAGGGGAAGATATGGAAAGCTTCCGGGGACAACAGCGGCAGGTGATTAGTCTTACTAAAGCCATAAAGTGGGTACAATCGGCGAAAACGTAAAAAATCATAAAAGTAACGGTGAATCGGGAAAAGGGGGTCAAGATGGGAGGGAGTAAAAGATCATGGTTGTTAAGATTGAAGAAAATCAGGACAGATACGAGAGTGATAATAGAAGTCGAAAAAAAAGAAAAGGGGAACCGACGACGGAAGGGAATCCCTACAAGATTGTGTTGGTCAATTGGGTTAAATTCAAAACGGGTACTTGGAGAGGTAAGAAAAGATATCAGGGAAGGGAATGAAGTCGGTGAAACAGCTTTATGGTGAAAACAATAATAGTACATCCTGGGTGGGTTGTCTTTCGGGAAAAAGAAAATGGTTTTTGGGGGGGGGCGGGTGGTTTGTGACAGAACTTAAAAGAGGTTTGTATCTGTGGGGGGGAAAGGGATGGGCGAGAGCTCCGCAAGGGCTTGGGGGCTGGGTGAGGATAAATGGTCATGCAAAAGCAGGGGGGGAAGAGAGATTAGGGGGGTATATGAAAAAAGAAGTAGTGTCCCTGTAGAGGGGCATGAATGAAAGTTATATGTGTTCAGCGGCCACGACATCAATATGGCGATCGCTGTAAAATTAAGCAAAATGTAGGTAGGGGTTCAAACCTTCCTTATTGATTGGAAAGAAACGGACGATGGAGCTGGGGATCGTTGAATTGATTATATGCCAACCCAACCCGGTCACACTAGGTTATCGTCAGGTTTCCTTTAGGTACAACATTGAAAAAAATTAAAGGATCTTAACTCTAGGGGGGATTGGTGTGGCAAAACCGGCTAAAAATCAAAATAAAAACAGGCTTCATTGGCAGGAAAGTGTATTGAAGTTCAGAAAAAAAAAAACGTAAACAGGGGGAAACTAGCCTAGGGGAGTGAAATAAAAACGAAAAGGAAAGCGACAGGGGGTCTGGATGGAGTGGGGGGGGGGATGAACTCACAAGAAAAAAACTGAAGTGTGGTTAAATCTTTGGCGCAAGACAACCGGGAGAGCAAGAAAAGATGTTTGGGGGGTGACTCCTCCGATGACGCACAACAGCTGGAGGAAAAAGGGAATGGAGGGAGTGATTGTAGTACGAAAATCACAAACGTGTACAAGAAAAGGATTAAGCATTAAACGTGCGTAGCAAAGGATCGGCGTATCGTATCGCGTGAGTTGTCAAGAAAAAAGCATCTTCCGTAAAAAAAAGTGGAAGCGTGTCAGGTGACTACGGGACACGTATACTAGACTAAGGGGAACAGATCCCTTGCCCACCCCACTTGTTAGTGGAAAATGGGAAAAATAAACCTAACGTATCAGGTGCTGCCTACGGCCAAAAAGCTTTCTGACTCTTAGAACGTAAAGTGGGTCCTTGTCTAAGAGCGCCTCACTTTCACAATAATTCACGGCGCCCGGTTCAAGAGGAAGGGATTTAGCGAAACGCCTGAGGTCTGACCCTGTAAGGTGACCGAAAACTTCCAAAAAAAAGCAGTTCTGTGACTAGAGTTTAAGGTCGCTTGCATTTTATAAAGATAAATGTCTCACCGGAGGAGGGGTTGGAATGGGGAAGGGAGGATGTCATTATTTAGCAAACGTGGGGAAAAACCAGAAGTGGTGGCGGAGCCGTTCCAAACCAAAGAAGTGGACAAAAAAGAAAATTGGAGAGCTTTTTTTTTTACCATTATAAAGTTGCGGACGGAACTACCGGAGAACACGGGGGAACAAGTCAAGGAAAGGGTGTGGTGGAAAAAGATCATCCTGGCTTGCACTACAAAAGAAATACAAACCCGAATAGCTGAAGGGAGAGGGGAAGCCAGCCTTGGAAGGGTTAAAACGTCCAACTAAAAAACTGGGTGGAGTAACCGGACAATGAACGTCATAGAGGGGGAAAGGCACACAAGAACATGGCGGGGGGTACTGGACTAGTCTGGTGCAAACCTTCCATGACCTAAGGGGCCTAATGAGGGGAAAGAGATTGAAGAAGAACAGAGGGGAATTAACTAAAAAGAAAACCAGGAAAATTCGTACACCAAAAGCAAGGGGATGTTGTCAAAGAAAAGCGCCAGGTCGTAATCAGGGGCTGACGCAGTCAGTGTGCAGAGGGGAAATTGAGGGGGATGATAAAACTCACGTGAAAGGGCATAAAGGGGAGGAGGTGCACGTATGTGAACCAGAAAGAAAGCGAAACATGCGTATTCAATTTGTACAAAAAGCACGGAAAATGGTCAGAAGGATTTTAAGAGGTCAGAGGTAAGCGGTGGAACTGGACAAAACCAAAAAGGGGGGAGTGCAGCAGGCTGTCAGGTTTATTACAGGCTTGGGTTGGGGAGGAAGTGGTTGGGTTTTACGGGGGCGAAAATGGGCAAGAAGGGCAGAAGGTTTTGGAAGGGCGTAGTGCGCGAATCAATGCAGGATGGAACAAATTGAACGGAACATCGAAAGGGGCTCTACGCTTTCGCAGGGAATTGGTATGGGTTTAATCCGGCCGAGGATCAAGGGAGGTGAAAAGGAATCATTTTGACTCAGCTGACTGGGCGGGGGGTCCCACTGGGAAATAAAGTATTGTATGCTTTGAGTGATTTGGTAAAACAGGTATCTACAATAACATTGGGGAAAAAGGTGGGGAAGGGGAAGCGAAGCTCAGAGAGTAGGGTTAGTTATAAAAAATGGGTGGAACAGTCCAGGGGAAAGTCCGTTCCATTTAGTAAAAAAAAAAGAACGGCTGAACAATTGGGGGGCGAAATATTTGAACGGGAACTTCAGCCAAGGGGGGGCCAAGCTATCGCTTGGTGAAAAGGACTGCACTATAATGAGGACAGAAATGCGATGGAAAGGAGAGGCTGACAACAGTGGAGAAGCAACGCAAACCTCGAAGGATCTCTTAGACGGAGGGTGGTGGGAAATTAGCAGTTTGACGGGAAAGAAGAGTTGAAAAAAGGGTTGGGGCCGCGGCGCACTTCAGGTGAACAACGAGAAGTTGGGAAGGGGTCATGGGGAGCTGAAAACCCAACGGTCTTTGACAAAGGATCCTCCTTGCCGTTGGGGGGCAATGGGGCTGTAACTGGGAATGGGAGGTTTCCCGAAAACCCTTTTACACTAACTTTACAGTTCAGTAAACCGTCACGGGAGTAAGAATAAACCTCTCCAACTTTTTTGGAAACAGGGCTTAAAAGTTTGGGGTTGCTGCAGGTTTAAAGGTTGAGAGGGGGATACCAAAACATTAAATTAAACAGGGGTCTCTCGAGCAACTTGGTGGGTTAGAATTTCCTCTCTAACAAAAACGGGTGAGGATAGAGGACTTAATAAAACGTAGCCCGAAAGAATCAAGGGATTGAATTTTGGGGGTGTTTTCTGTTTGAAAAAAAAGGGTCAAGACAAAAGTCACGCAAGGGGAACTTAAGGGTGCTTGTTGAAGGGAGGCTGCATGTACCTGATGGAAAAACATGCGTTTAAAAGACAGAAATTGACACGGAGAGGGGGGTGGAAAAAACTATATGCGGTGTGTACGGGAACCAAGGATTAAAAAAAAACGGCTGCAGTGGGAAGCAGGGGGGGAAGAAAACTAAAGATTTATTATTCAAGACAGCAGGAATCAAAAGAAAAAAGAAGTGGAAAGGAAGGGCTCAGTGCCTGAATAAGGGCTGCAGCATGGGGAAGAAAAATCAAATAAGTTTCTCGCATTTAGCGTTGGGAAGGAGTTATACCAGATTACAGGTAGTGCAGGGATTGTTGGCCCCCAAGGCGAGGACAAAGGGTGCTCTGAAGTGCTGTCATGCAAGGTTAGTAAGGGAACGTATTCATTTGGCAACTGATGGGGTGTCAATGAAAGGACGATCTTCTCCGAGTAGTCAATAAAAGTCCAGATATTTCGTCTTGACCCCCTAGCCGACTAACCGTCACTCACCTGGCTACAGAGAAGCGACAGGGGCCGGAAAATCGTCATCACAGCTTTCAAGGTTAACTTCAAGCCTTCGCAGTATAAACAAGTATGAAAGGAAATGGAGGATAAGGCAATATTCCGTCTATGGGTGGACTGGACTGCAGAGCGCAAAGTCATACAACGGAAAGACGAGAGGGCATGCCTGGAAGAAGGTAATACCGCGAAAGCAAGTAGCACAGAAAGGGAGAGCTACTGGAACAGCCGCTTCAACGTTGGGTTTGTGCCAAACATACGGACTCCCCAGTAAAAGTAATTAAAAAGAAATCAAAAAACGGGACGTGCGAACAATTGGGAAGACTCAAGGGTTTGAGAGGTGACGAAGGGCGGACAGCCGTAACCGACCTGCATACAGGAACAGTCAAGAATAAGGGATGTGGTCAATCAGACATAGAAAAGACTGGGGCATCGGCCAAGCTTAATCGTTGAATGCATTGTATGAGAAGGGGTTACGTGGGGACAAGAGTTTGGGGGGGGGTGGTTTGGGTCAAGAAGGAGTGGGTTAGGGAGAAAATAGATCGCATTCATAAAAAACCGGACGGAGTGTGGACAAACGCACCGGCTGAAGGAGCAATTGGGTCTAACGTCGGTAATCTAGGGCGGGGTGTCAAGTCTAGAGTAACCCATGGGGGTGGTAAGGGAAGAAACCTGCAATTCATCCAAGAGGAAAAGATCGTCCTGTGGGGGGAGGAAAGATTTTGTGGCCAAGCTGGAAAGAGATGTCCCCACACCCGGCAGGCACACGGAGGGGAATTCCCGTAAAGAGAAAAAAAACTCTTGGGGCATATATTTAAAAAAAAAAAAAAAGAAAAAAAAAAAAAAAACAAAAAAAAAAAAACAAAAAAAAAAAAAAAAAAAAAAAAAATATCTTGGAATTGGGAAAGGTAAACGTGCACCACGGCTTAATGAATAGGGGAATCCGGGGGCACATCAAAAATCATCGGGCAGCAAACCCTGGATAAAGGGTGTGGGAGTCTGGCAAGATATAAGATCGGGGCATGCGATGATAAAATTGGGGGAGGATCAAATCAGCCGTGTGAAATTAGGGAGAAAGGGAAGGGCCGGGTCAGGAATGGTAACGAAGAAAAAATCGGATTTGACGTGAGTAGCAAGTTGATCTTGCAAAAAAACCAGTATATACCAAGTCAAAAGTGTTGGAAAAATAAACAGGGACAGGCCGTAGTACAATTTCCAAGACCAGGCTTCCGTTGCGAAGGGAGGGTTGGGAGAATAGGGCATCAACTCGGATACTAGGGAAGAAACCTGTAGTAAAAAAAAAAAGGCGCAGACTAAGAAAAGCGCTGGGTAAAGGGTTTAATTAGGAGGGAATAAAGGGACCATGAAGAATTGGGGATCACCACTGGCTCTGTCATCGAGGAAGGGGGTAATGAATAGCTTTTCCAGGGCGTTGCCAAAAAAATTTCCAAAACCTGTTGCAAATAATCCGCGGGTTGGGGGATGTGTTGAATGGAAGGGATAAAGTTATATTTGAGGACAGTGAAGTTGAAAGAAAAAGGCATATGAATATTTCATTCGGGTGCTGGATGTATTTAGGGCCTACCTTTTTCCACGTCAACTTTGATCCTCTGTGGGGATGGACGTTGTTGGTGAGGGCCGGAGCAAAAGCCACCATGAAAGAGTTCAGTGGGTTTTGGGGGGGAATGACAACTGGGAAATACTGAGGGATAAGGGTCCAGTGCTTGGTGACAATGGAGGTGCGCAGCAGGGGAAAAAAGTCAAAAGGCCCGGACCAGCAGGGTTGTTTTGCGATAGGAGCACCAGGAAGGCAAGAAGTGACGAGAAGTTTGCGGAAGTTTTACAACAAAGACCTCACTCGGGTACGAGAGGGGTTTGACGGAACAGAGAAACTTAAATTACTTCAGCAAAGACTAAGGGGGGCGACGGAGAAAAGCTAGGGGGACCTCTCGCTTCAAAACTCTACGATACAAGTGGAGCGCGGGGACCTGCCGGTAAATGAGCCGCACCCCCTGCCCAATGCAGGGCAGTGCTCGGGCGCTCAAGAAATTCACCATAATCTTCTACACCCAATTGAAATCGTTTCTCCTGGCTTTACGTCCTAAGTCCTCCGCACAACTTCCACAGAAAGAAACTGGGATTGGTCATTTGGTAAGCCGCTGAAGAGCCCACGGACTTTCCCTTTGGTGCTACTTCTTTTTAGGACCCGATATCTATCCGCCTCAGACTGCCTTCATTGGACCATTTGGTTTTCTAGTGTGCGATGAGGTACACTTGAACATGGTACAGATGTTAGGGTATAATTTTGGGAGCGGAGTGGTGACCACAAAAATGGGTCACGTGGGTGATGGGGGAACCAAAATCCGGTCCAGGGGGGGGTGTGTCACAGACAGGTTGAATATTCCTAAGGTTCAAAAATTTCAGATAGAGTTTGTAAAAACGCTAACAAAGGAATGGACACACAATGAGGTCTCATTGCAAGGACAGGGTCAAGAGTCTTTTTGGGAAAAAACAAAGCACCGTGACTTTCCAAACCCGGAAACTTTTTAGGGAGGTAGTATAGATGTGGAAATGTTGAAATCAGAAAGAGGACTGGATCTACACAAAGGGGGGAAAAGGAGAAATGATCATACTCGACTGGGGATTGAAAGAAACTTCAGGGTGAAAAGAGAAATAAATAAAAAAAGAAAGATGGGGGGGAAACATTGGTAGAACGGGTCGAACCAAATGTTGGAAAAAGGGAAGAAGGAAGTAGGGGCAAGGAGGGAATTCATGGGAAATAAATCATTGGGGATGCGAATACCTAGAATCCAATTAAAGAACCGAGAGTGAAAAGTAGGCCAGGGGGGAGAAAAAGCATGAAACAGGAGGCAAATATTGTTCAAAGAAGGGGGGGCAATTGGAAATCCCCCGGCCACAAACGAATGTTGCTGTAAAAAAGATATTGTCACAGTCAGGAAAGGGGGGAAATGAAAAAATCACGCTGGGTCTGGTAAAAAAAAACATCAAAACATGGGAGTGGTTGTCGATCAAGAAGGGGTTTGGGTATCGGGTTTGGGACCGGAGAGGAAGCCGGAGAAATCGATGGGGTGTGAAAGCAGAATGGTGCGGGGGGGGCTGGACAGCGAAAACTCTACAACCAAAGTTCCGGATTTTTAGGATAGAAACATCACGTGGGCTGCGGAATCAATTTTTTAAGGATTAAATGGAAAACCGAAGGCTTGACTGATCGAGGGGACGGAAGGGGAAGTTAAGTGGCCGATGCACCCCACAGAATGTCCACAGGGAGCGGAGCTGATAATTAAACGATTGAGGTGGATGGAAATTTGCAACACTCAGATGAACAGTAAAAAAAAAGACGGGGGAGATCTGGGGGGATCTGGGAAATTGGAATTAAACCACGCAAATGGCCCAGCTTTAAAGGTGTACATAACCTGCAGATTAGGCAGAAGCCTTTCAAACCCCACACTGAAAATCGTGGAAATGGGGTGCAGGGGGGATCGGCAAATGCAACAGGAAGCACCACCTGGTAAAAAAAAGTGTACAAGGCACATAGGCGGGGCCAGAAGTCAATCACTAATGAAACCATAGACACCAAAAGCGGCAAAACTGTCTAACTCACCGGGAAGAAAGTGAACAAGGAGGGATATCATTGGCAATTTTGTGAAAAATCCCATGGAGGGAAAAACAGGGGTGGGGGAAAGAATTGGCTCTCAACCGGCGCTAGGAGTGGGAAGGGGAAAAATCCAAGAAGCAGCCAGAGTTTGGCTAAACAAATTCTGAAAGGAGGAGGTGAAGAAAATGCAAAAAAGGGCCACACGGTCTTACCGGAGTGAAGACGTGATATCCGAAAGGTTAAAGATTCTGGTAAGCCAGGAGGGCCAGAGGGGCATGGAGAGAA
>Ga0179591_1299775_pt1 | contig 15751 bp, 24 predicted proteins | sample CZOMad2_1_08_16f_FD_182891 | JGI IMG/M metagenome (GOLD analysis project Ga0179591, IMG submission 182891) | Vadose zone soil fungal communities from Angelo Coast Range Reserve, California, USA - CZOMad2_1_08_16fungal (PacBio error correction) | ecosystem: Environmental > Terrestrial > Soil >...
TATTGATGGGAGGAAACGTGGTCCGTTCCTCAGTACCCCGGGGGACCGTCCTCCTTTGAGGAGACACTATTATACCGACTAACCGCCCTCGACCGGGATGATCCGTACCTCAGCGAGAAAAAAATACTCCCAATCCGAAAGGGAGAAAGACTAAGTGAGCGACAAGCTCAATATAAAGACTGAACGACAATGGAGAGCAACTTCCGAGGATCTTTCCCGAAAAGGTGTTTGATATCCGAGAAAACCATCCACGAAGTACTCAATAGAAAGTCACCGTTGTGGGAGAGTAGAAGGACAGACCTAAGGCATTAACCTCAAAAACAAGGATTACTTCATTACAACTGTCATCTATCAGTACAAGAAACCACCGTCAAAAGAAAAGGAGGGGAGGGGGAAGAACACATTCACTAGGGCTCGACGAAGTGGAATCCAAACTAGTCCTGGGGGAGCCAAATAACATCTTTGACCAAAGACCACTAATATCTAGGAGTAGAATACTCCTCAGCCGGACAAATCTCACCAAAAAGAAGAGGGGGTTCTGCGAAAAACTACACTAGGCTTCCAAAAAGGGGTTACTTCTTTTGAAAGAAGCTTTGATCAACACAGGCCCACGCCTGACGGGAAATTCCTAAGAAAGAACCGGCTAAAATGGACCCGGAACAAGGCCCAAAGATCCCTTAGGGTTGCAGAGAAATCCTCCCTTCTGGGCAAGGCCGCCGTTTGGATGTGATGGAGACGAAACCTTCCTAGGGTTGCCTAGAGGTCGCCGACTGTCAAAGCCCTAACTTCTAAAAACCCACGAGGCCAACTAGTGCAGGGACATAATCAGTGGTCAAAGGCCAGGTCTTTCAAAGTCCGAGGGAAATTTAATATGAACTAAGAAAAACCCCCAAGATGAGGAAAGGGCAGGGAAGGGGACTCTGGGGTTCCAGTAAGCACGCTGCTGGTTGAGTAACACGTGGAAAGGCGCCCTAAATGCTGCAGTTTTTGGAAAAGAAAGACCAAGGAGAGGGGATTGAAAAATTAGGAGCTCGTCAAAACAGATTATAAGGGGGTAGCCGGGAAATGTCTCCAGGAGGTTCGCAGGGGGAATGGGGGGGGGAAGGGGGGGTGACCAGGACCAAAAAGAAAAATTGCATTAATCGGGGGAGGGAAGACCAGTTGGAGTTTGTGGAATTAAGAAGGGGACACCTAGGGGGAGGGGATTTGGTGCTCGGGGGGTGGAAAACATGGTGTAAGCCAAAGTCATTTACAGAGGTGAGGGGGACGAAAGATCGAGGAAGGGGGGTGGAACTTGTGTGGTCTAGGAAGGGGGGGGTAATTGTTCATTTCGGAGGGGGGCTTAGAGAGGGTATTGAAAAAAGGAAGAATCAGGAGGAAAAAAGGGGGGGGGCGAAGGGTAGTGAGCGGGTGTCGGAGAAGTGTCTAAGTCTGTTATAAGGGAGAAGGCTCTTGGGGTATAGGGGACTAGGGGAAAAGAAGCAGGGAAGGAGGCTTTGGGGGAAGGGGGGGAAAGGTCATTCAGGGTCAAAAATTCGATGTCCCTGGGGGGTCAACGAGGAGAAAGCGGGAGGGTCAGGGGGGGGACAGTAAACGCCTTTAAAAAACGCTCTGTAGGTGCTAAATTCAAGAAGCGCGAGAAAAAGGGAAAAAGGTTATAAGGGGGGGAATTTAAAAAGAAAGTTCAAGGGGATGGGAAAAGCTAACTTAGAAAAAAGATAAGAGAGGCGAGTTCGGAATTAAGAGGGAGGGATAAGGGAATCTGGGTCAATTTTGGAAAAGGATGGGGGGGAAAGGGACGATGGGACAACTATTAGAAGGAATCTAGGAAAAAGGACATCGTGACTTTAAAAACCTGACAAAAGCAAACTTCGTAGGGGAAATTCCATGCATATGAAGCCCGACTTCAGGAAATTGGGGGGAATACCCCTCAGGTGAAAAAAATTGGACGATGAAACTCAAGAAAAACCAAACATGGGATCCTATAAAAAAAGGAGAATCCCTTACCAAGCAATGTGGGAACAAGAAGTCTAATTCTGAAGGGGAAAAGGGGCGTGCCAAACAAGGGCACCAGAAATCCTGGAAGGGGGAGAGAAAAGAAAACTCCAGTAAACTTCCGACTCAGGGGGGGGGAAAAAAAATCGGAAGAAAAAAATACTAAAAAGAAGAAAGGAAAGCATCGCGGAAGCTAAAATAGACTCGATGCTTAGAAGCTCGGAAAAAAAATTCGCATCACGTCGACAGACGTGCGTCAGACTTTCAGATATCCAAGAACCCGAAAAATTCGGAAGGGGAAGCTTCAGAGAAAGGATCCATACATTCTAAACTCAAAAAAGCTGAGGGAGGCGATCGGAAGAACACGTCCCCCTCAAACCAGGTCAATCAAAAGGAAAAAAAGGAGTATGGGGACTCGGGGGGGGACAGAAAAGAACTTGATCACTCAGAGAAAATTGGGCGGAATCCCTTCTATGAAAAAACCCAACTGGGGGGGGCAAAAAAGGTCTTCCCTAAAGTTGTGTGGAATATCAAAAACCCAGTACCTTCCAAAGGGAGTCAGAGGAATCCAGGAGGTAAAAAGAAGCCCCCATAGGATTTGTCCAAGTGAGGAAGGACAGGTTTTCTGGGGGGGGGGCATAAAGTTTTCAGAAAAGGAAAGAATACCATTACAAGAAATTTTAAAGATGGAAAATCGAAAGGGGGGAGTTGAAGGAATAAAAGAGTAAAAAAGGAAGTACGGGTTTGTAAACAGGGCTAAAAAAGAGGATATGGAGTGATCGAAGGGCAAACTGAAGAGACCAGGCCAAAGGGGGAATTTTTTCTAAACGTCGAGGCATTGCTAGCAAAAATACCCAATCTTAGGAGGGTTAAAAAAGAGGGACATGGAGGGGGAACTTCCGGAGGGGTTTGAAGGGGGTGTGCCTTTGGTTTTATTACCAATTCACCTGCTGCTTTTGAAGTACAATTAAAAGGGGGGGGGGGAATTTTGGGGGGAATCGCCGGGGAACTGAATAAGGGGAGGTGTGTTGAAAAGTAGTGCGCCCAAAAGGATATTTTTGGGGGGGAGAGGTCACCCAGAAAAATTTGAGGAGGGGGCCTGGGGGAGGGGCTTGCTCGAAATTTGGGGGAAAAGGCCTCCAAGGGGGTAAGCAGGGAAAATTATTCTGCTTGCAAAACGTGCGGGGCGAGGGGGGGGCTCTTGGAACCAAGACTCGACAGGAGCGCTCGTATACGGAGGAGGGAAAAGAATGCGCGGGGGAAATCTTGGGGGAAACTTGGGAGGGGGAGCTGGGAGAAGGGTGTAGAGGGTCTAGGAGGGTAGAGTGGGAAAAGGCTTCAGGGATTCCGAAGGTCCTTTAGGGGGAAACCAAAAAGGGGGCCCTACTGGCTGATTGTAGGTGGAAGAGGTTACCGGGAAGACTTCGAAGAAGGAAATTCGAGGGTCTCGGAGAAGAAAGGGGTGGGCGAGGGGGGGTTCTGTGGGAAGCAAGAGGGGGTCTTTGTATGTACCAAGATTACTGTCTCGGGGGAGAGGGGTGTGGGCAAAGGCTTAGACAAAGGTTTTGGAAAAAGATTGTAAATACAAGGGCGGGGTTTTTGGATATATCACCTGAGGGGAAGAGAAGATAATAAGAACGAAAAAAAAAAAATACATCGGGGAAACAAACACCAAAAAGAGATCCTACCACGGAGAAGGGGGAAACCAAGGGAAAGAAAGGAAAAACCAAGAAGAAGAGGAACTGAAGCTTAGTATACTTCTTAAGGAGGTACATCATACCTTTATGTAGCCCCAAGAAAGGGTTGCCGCAGGAGAACAGTTAAAACCAGAAAAACTAAGGGTTTTGACGGGGAAAAAGACTTCGAAACGAGAGAACATTGAGGAGACAAACATGTGAAAAGTGAAGGCATCAGGAAAAAATCATAAAAAAAGGCCAAAACAACTCCTAGCTCGCTCTACATCGCCGCAGACATCACGGCCAAGTAACCGAGTCGGGAAACATCAATTCCCTCTGCATAAAAAAAATTAAAATCGGGGGGGGGGAGACAGCCACCCCTCGGGGAAACGAGAATCCTGTGGAAAAAACTCTTAGGCCGGGAAGGGGGGGACGAAGGATTACTTACGAAATCGGCAGAAAAAAGACAAAAAAAAAACAGACCCCGCGGATCGGGGGAAGCTCTCGAAACTAGAACAAACCCCCGAGAAAATCTCCAAGACTTCACCAGATATGATAGGGGGGGAGCCCGAGAACCAAAAAATGGGGAGAAAGAAGAAACTGGGAGCAGCTTCGGGAGACAACCCAGGCCCCGGATAATAAGTTCAGAAAATGGGCGCCTAAAGGGGGAATACTATCCGGGCTCAAGATTGCGTAAGAGATGTAAGGGGGCTGGATGGTGCAAAAATCTGAAACAAGGGGGGGAAATGACGGATTTTAAATCCGAAACTCCCAAGGCGAATACTGAAAAATCGAGAGGAGGAGAAGGAAGTTCAGTAAGAAGGGGATTTTAAAAAGATGTGTCACGGCGGGGAACGGGTTCGCGCAAAGGAGGTTTTTGGAGAGCCGCAAGCGGGCCGCAACGCAAGAGCAATCAAGATGAGGGAACATGGTCTGACAGGGGGAGGTCGGATGCGGGGGGGGGCTGGGTTGTCCACGCTATTTTAACCAAAATGCCTCGTGACCCCATTTGGGGGGGGGTTAGTACGAAAAAAAGGGAGTCAGGGTATTTCTTTGGTGAGATCTTGCACCATTTTTACGATTTGGCAAAGGAAAAAGAATACAAGGTGACTAAAGAGAAGGGAAAATTTTCGGGAGGAGTAGCCTATGTTGGGTGAATTATCCTGGGATTGGGCAAGGATGGTCGCAGCGATTTTGACGAAGGGGAGAGCTTTGGTCTTGGGGGAGGGGGGAAGGACCAAAAGGATCGTACGGGGCCAGGGGGCGGGCGCCGCTGCGGTTAGCTCCGGAAGGCGGGGGGGGAGGTTTCGCTTTTGCAAGGGCGCTGATTGGGCTATTAAGAATGCTGGGGGATTGGAAAAGAAGGCTGTCGGAACGAGGGGGGGTTTTACAAGAGGTCGAGACAAGGGTATGTCTCGGACGGGGAGGAAGTGGAACTTTCAAATTCAGGGGAAAGGAGATCTCGAGGCGGACAGGGGGGATTTTGGGGGTTCAATACCTGAGACACGGGGGTCACAGGGGGGGGCTACATGGAGAGAAAGAAGATTTCACAGGGGGGAAGCTGGGTCCAAGGGCGACAGTGTATATGGGTGGCGGCGCGGTGTAAAAAAGGGCGGTGCTCTCTCACTAAAGAAAATATATCGGGAAAAGTGTGAGGTAAGCAAAAGAGGGACGAAAAATCGCCACCAGAGGTCTAGTGTGCCTGTTAAACACCGGGACCAAAAGACTAAAATCGGGGAAATACGCTTGAGAAGGTTACAATAAGTAAGGGGCGAAAAAAAAAAACAAACTCCGAAACAAAAGAACCTTGATGCCCTCCTATCTCGCCTATTCGGGGGTGGGAAATCCTTCTAAGGGGGGAGGAAAGGTTAAAGGAACAAAAAAACAGTCTCAAAAAAAAGAAAAAAAGCACAGTGAGTACACAAAGGGGGGAATCAAATGAAGGAGCGTCCTCGCCGAAGGACCAAAGAAACAAGTCACATCACCTCGGGATCAAAGCGAACCAAACGCCTTGATCTAAAAAAATTCCCTCGGAATCTCGGCGGAATCCGTCGATTGGACTTGTGATACCCTCTAAAGAAAACCAACTTTTAAATATCGGAGATTAGTTCTTTAAACTCAAAAAGAATTAACGGAAGGGAAAATGGACAGAAAGAAAAAAACAAAAAAAAAATCTTTGAGGCACATAAAAAAGTGTACAACAAAGAAAACCACACTTACCATCCAGAGGTCACCAAGGGGCGGGAAAATCTCAAAAAAAAGGAGTACTGATCTGCGAAGATGCTTTTGGAACCCCAATCCCTACCAAATAATGCGAATGAGCGGATGTAAAACCCAAAAAACTATTGGGGGAGAGGGGTATGTGAAAAAAATCCTCATATTTAAAGGACCGGAGATAAAAAACCGGGAAAGGCAGCATGGTTGGGAAGGGTCCCGGGGAACACGTTCAAGGAAGTCTCCAAAATTAAAGGGGGGGGGCGAGGGAAGAAGAACAATAAAGGGGAAAAAAGGAGTGTAATAGATATTTCAGGAAAGGGTTTGAAGGGGGTCTGAGAAAAAAAGATTTTAGGGCTATTTGGGGGCCACACCCGCTGTGAAAAAAGCTGATGTTGGTGAAAAGAAAAAATCCAAAGGGCTCCCCAAAAAGATCGCAAAAGAAAAAGAATAGTTTGGGTCCATAGTGGCAAAAAAGAAGTGAAGGCAAAAAGAAAAGGGTCCTTCGTGGCCTGTGGTAAAAGGTTGGGTTACAAAAAATGGGCAGGGGAAAGATTTCTGGGATGGCTTGGAGCCGTGATATCGAAGGGTGGAGGGCTTTGACAGGGGGAAAACCGGGGCTGCCAAGGAGGATGTCGAGCGGGCGGGGAAGAAAATTGCCGGTGGAAGAGTTGGTAGGAGAAAAAAAAGGTTTTGTAAAAGTCAACTGGGGTGTCGTCGGGGGATGAAGTGGATTCAAAAATTTGAAGGAAAAAGAAGAGTTGGGGGGAATCGTTTGGGGAGGTATCAAAGAAATCGACGGGGCAAAAAAAAGGCCAGTGCTGCCGAGGTCATTGGGGAGCCGCGTCAAAAGTCTAAGGGAGAGGGTGTCGTGGAGAAAAAAAGGAGGATTAGGGGGGGTAGGGGAGTGTAAAGGAAGAGAGGGATATGACAAGGCTCGAGGGGAAGGGGGACAAAGTCTCTAAAGGGTGATACTGGCAGCATTATGGTGACTTGGAAAAAAAAAGGAAGACTGACGCCAAAGGGCGTTAACCAACGAAGTCGGGTACTTGCGCGCGAGAATGAAGGGTGGGGGGGAATGAGTGGGGATGGGGGGAGAGGCGGATTACTAAGGTATAATCGAGGCGGGCGGAGGGGTGTTAAAATTTCGTTCTGGGACGGGAAGGGTGAAAAGCGACTTTGTCAAGAAGAGGTGGCGAGGCACGTATGTCTGGGCTCACGACTCAAAACAACAAAAAAGAGATCTAGCCACAAAAAAAAAAACCAACACTCGGGGGAACAGGAGACAGCTCCACCTTGAAAAGGGGCTGTACAAAAACCAATCCTTCACAAAAGACGAATCGACCCGCCGGAAGGAAAGGGCAAAAGGCAAATCAAGGAAAAAAAAATTCTCCATTATCGCCCCAGCCAAGAAAAGGTCCCAAGGAGGAAGCCAATTTAAAAAGAAAACGCCCTCTAAAGAAGTCGTATGAAAACCCCAATAAAAAGAAATATCTCCAAAGGGGATAGACAAGGGCGTCCATTCCGAAAAAGAAAAATTCGAGAAAATCCTACAAAAAGACCCACAAAGCTCAGACATCTCGTTCAAAAAGAAAAAGAGAAAGACCTCACGAGATAGTGACATCATCAATGGAAAAGAGAAGAAAAAAACCAGTCTGAAAAAGGCTAGATGGATGGCTAAACCAAAAAAAACCGAGAGAGCAGGCCAGTGAATTCTTCTGCAAGTCCATACGGGGGAACAAAGAAAATCATGAAGGAAAAAAGAGAAAAGTCAAGAAAAAAAAAAAAAACCCCACGGAGGGAGTCTTCGGGTAAAAAAAAGGTAAGAACGAAAAAGGGAAAAGGGGGAGAAAAGAACAGCTGGAAACTAACTATAAATCGAAAAGAGCCCGGCGCGGTAACAAAAATCCCAATTGGGTACGAACACCGAAAAAGCCTAGAGGAAAATCAAACAAAAAGGACAAACTAAAGAATTCACGCATAGGCGCACGCAAAATACTAGTGTCCCGGGGGGTCTCCAAAGATCAATTGGAGGGGCTACAGAAGGGTATTGGGCCATGCATCAAGGGGGTGACGGGGGGACATGACAACTTTCTTACAAGAAGAAGAGAAGTAAAAACTACTAGGAGGGAGCAAGTTTTACTGAACAACTTATGAGGAGGAAAGGGCATTACGAAAAGGGGAAAGGGGGGAGGGGCAACGCTTATCTAAAATCTCTGATGAGATTTTATCGGGTAAAAGAAAATACATGAGGTGACTTCAGTAGTCAAATAAAAGGGAAGTTCGCAACATAATTGCAGATCCACCTCAAAAGGATTAAGTGAATCGGGGGGGGGGAAAAATTTGGACCAGGGGGTCCACTGAAAACGGGGGATCTTCAAGGGGAAAGGGGGTCGCTTGGGGTACCACTCTAGGGAAAAACGCCTCGTTGGGGGAAATCACTTTGGGGGCGTTGGTGAAGGGTTATTCGAATAGTGGGGAAAAACGTGAGGGGAGAACCATTGTTACTATTATTCCACTGAAGAAAAAGAGCGTAAGGATAAAAACTTAGGACTTTTTTTCTTGTGAAGGGGAGGTGTTGGGGAAGGGTGTGGGTAATTAAGGGAGGACTATTGGGTGAGCCGGGAAAAGGGGGGGGGTGGTCGGGGGCGGCGTGAGCTTTGAACAAGGAGGAAACTGAGACTGACTTTTAGGGAAGAAATTCATATCGTAGCTCCAGGCTTGGGGGAGGAACGCGTGGTGGAAGAAATAGACTTAGTTTTTCCTTGGGGGGGGTTCGAGTATGCGAAAAGATGGAAAAACCCTTTTTTTAAAAAAAGACTTCTTGGGGTTTGAGCATAGAAAAGGGCTCTTGAAAAAACTGTAACGACTTCGAAAGAAGATCTCGGGGACCAAAAGGTTTGGGAAAAGGGATTTTTGATGTGGGGGGAGATGGTGGGGGAAAATTAAGTCAACGCTGACGTCGAGCGGGCGAGGAAGGGTGCATGAAAAAGAAAGGAACTTTTTGAAGTAGCCAAAGACGAATGGCTATTGGTTTGAAGCCGAGTGAAGAGGGGGCGATGGTTGAAAAACAAAATATATGGAGGCAAAGAGAGGGGGAGAAAAATCTGAAAAACCATCTTCCCGGGAAAAGAAACTAAAAACAGGTTCTGCGGTTCTTGGCCGGGATACCGTAAAAAATCGCAAAACCAATACGAAAAATAGGGGGTTCTGAACGGGTATACGGTGGGGGGGCCAAAACCTGACATCATCCCAACCTTGAAGAAAAGGAAACTCCGCGAAAACGCCTTCTCCATGGGCGCGAACAGTAAACCCCAACGGGGAAAGGGGCCCTACGGGGCTAAATTCTCTACCGGGGGTTCACCCTAACTTAAAAAAAAAAAGGAGTATCAATATCCATTAGGCCAGAGGAAAAAAAGGGGGGGTGAAAAAACGTAAAAAAAGAAAAAGGGATCAATAAGCCACCAATACCAAAAGGAAGGGCACGCTCAAAAAAAAACCTCGAAGGGGAGGAGCATCGGGGGGGCAAGAAGAAGACCATCCAATCAGGAAAAACTACGAATACAATCGCTTCATCAGAAAAAAACACTCGGAAAAAGATGCTAAAAAAAAAGGGGTGAAAGATCCACCAAAAACTCCAAAAAAAAAGAAGGAAGCCGTGGGAAGAAAGAAACTTCTAAAGATCCATCCAGGCCTTCTTGGAAGAAATTATTAGGGAAGAAAAACCGGGACAAGAAACTCAAAATCACCTTCTGTCATCTCAAAAGCAGCAGAAGAAATGGGTATCAAAAGGGGTCGAAACCTAGTCATCAAACTTTGCGCAGAGTCACAAAAAAACTCTTTGGGGGAGAAAGGAAAAAGCTCGGAAACAAAAATTGGGGAAACAGGCTGGAAAAAGAGCTTCTTGGAGTCACCCATGACCACCAAGGAATATGCAGGGGGATCCAAGAAAAAAAAAGCCACAGATAAATATTGAAGTGAGTATATGACAATTCTTTTTGAATCTCTGGGTTATGGTTGAGAAAACCTTCCGCAAAGTCTGGAAGAAGGGGAACTTGACCGAAGACAACCCGGCCTGGAAGAGCTTAAAAAGGTCACAATACAACTCACCGTTCTGGTCTGAAAGGAAGGAGTAAAATGAATAATGGAGGGGGAGAACGTATAGGCTCTTATGGGTCATTGAAAAAGAACTAGTTGAGACGGGGAAACGGTCACGGGTCGTCGCAAAAGGACACAGGAGGGGTTAGGGAAGAGAAAAATTCTCTAAAAACAGCATTAAAAAAAGGGGAAAAGAAAGGAAAAAAACTCAATCGGGGGAGGGGGTGGCAGGTCCAAAAACGCGTGGAGAAAAAGGAATTCATGCAGGGAAAAGATTCAGGGGGGAAAAGGGGTTGGAAATGAAAAATCTAGAAGCCTCGTTGAGGACCCCAGTGGGGGGGAGGGGATCGTCGCCGGATCTAGAAAGAAAGGTCTTGAAGGCTCTTGGGGGAAAAAAGGGTTTGAGGAAAAGTATTACCGATGACGAAAGAAAAAAAAGAAAGATTGTTTCTTTTAAAGGGAGAAAAGGAAGACCTGGTGGGGGGGGGGGGCCTTGTTGAGGGGGGTCCCGGATGGAGGAAAAGCGGTTCGAAAGATTCCACTAGGGGGTCGATTTGCGTGAAAGGGTATATAAGTCGGGAAATGAAGGAATCTCCGAAGTGGCATTAGAGGGGAGAAGGGCTTTAGAGGGGCGATTGAATTTTCGCGAGGGGAGGGGGGAATGAGCGGGAATTTTGTAGGGGGGATTTAAAGTGATTTTAGAGAAGAAATTTCCTGGAAGGGAAACCCAGGGTGTCGATGGGGGGTCGAGCAGACGGTCCGGATTGCTCGACGGCTTTTGGGAAAGTTTGCGCAAAGGGGGGAAACTTCTCACGGAAAAGGGGAAGTCGAAGAGTTCTCTCGGGGTCTAAGGGGGGGGGGGAATGTTTTTGGGTTTGGCTTGAGAATTTGAAGGCCTATACGGGGAAGACGTACGGGAAGGGAGGGCTGGGACGGGGTTTTGCGGGGCTGAGTTACTTTGGGAAAATACCGGGGACGACTATTGGAGCCGGTGAAGAATGTCTTTGACGGGGAAGGAATCCACAAAAACGGATTAAGGAGGGAAAAGGACATCTTCAAGCATCTGGAAAAAAAAGCCGCCACCGAGAAAAAAAGGGGAAGTTGCCGGTAAAAAGAACAACAAACACCCAACTTGAAACAACCATACGAAAAATCGCCAATCCGCGACTGGTGAGGAAAAAAAGCCTGTGAGGCTAGCAATAAACAAAAAAAAAAAAAATTCCAAACCAAGTAAGAAAAGACTCGCGCAAAAAAGGTAACCAACTCGCATTTAAAAAAGGCTACTTCTGGATAAAGGAAACGAAAAATCAAAAGAAGTAAGGAAAGCGACATCGCAAAAATAAAAACAAAGTCCATGACCATCGTCGGATCCGACAAAGCCAAACGATCACAAACCCTCTAACCGGAGGAAGGGGCCGCACGCAAAATTGATAATAAAAAAGGGGGAAAACTCCAGAAAAAGGGTCGATGAACAACTTGAACATCAAAAAAGAAATCCAAAAAGGTCTTCATAAGGGATTTCTAAACAGCCGGGGGTGAAAAGCACGACCACACCTAGAATCCGGGGAAACAAAATGAGGATCAATCTGAATGACCTTTAAAAAAAGAAAGGAGAGGGGAATCTGGCAGAGGGGGAAAAAGAAAAAAAAGAAAAAATTCATCACAAGGGGGGGCACGCCGAGGTGGGTGGAGGGCTAGGTGGGGGCCTCAAACTATTCAGAAACAAAGGGGCAAGAAAGACAAATACAAATAAAGAGAGAAGCTGAGAAAGAGACTCACCAGGCTCAGACAACGAAAAAAGAAGGCAATCGGCTTGTTACTCTAGAGGGGAAGGGAAAAAACCGGAAATTCGCATTGAGGAAAAAATTTCCTGGAAACATAGAAGGTAGGGAGGAAAGAAAGGGAGCCTAACCGCAATTCTGGGGTGTTACTAACTACTTCAATTTCTGTAGTGCCGGAACCAAAGAAGAAAGACAATCAGGAGACAAAACCTTCCACAACGAGCCGGAAGGGGAATTGTAGCACTCTCTTCAAAAGGGCAGAAGTTACTGGGGGAAGAAGAACGGAGGAAAGGGGGGGGGAATTGTGTGATATGCTCTTGGGGGTCACAGAGGGAGAATTCTTTGAAAAGGAGGAATTAGCTTCCGCACCGTGGGTGAGAAAAACTTATGGGGGTTTAACCTATTGCAAAAAAAGGGTGGGAAATTATCAGAAAAGAAAGAAATGAAAGGTTAAGCTATTTTCTGGGGAACATAGATTTACCACTGACCTAGGCGAATCGTGGGGGGAAAGGGTGTCCATAAAAGGGGACAATCCATTTGCAGTCCGCCGGGTTTCAGGGTTTGAAAAGGGGGGATGGATTCTCGCCGAGTGTCTGGGTGGGGAAAAGGGGATCTTTGGAAAAGGGGATGGCGGCCCTTCGTGACTCGGAAAAGGGAAGCGTTTCCTGGGGAGACGCATTGAAGGGGGGTAGGGATTGACCGAGGGTTGAACTGGTTGGAAAAAGGAAGAGCAGGGGGCGTCCATTTTTCATACGTTCAAAAAGAGGGGGGGGAGAGTGTTAAGGGGGGTATAGAGCAGATCAACAAGGGATCTACGGACCGTAGGTTGCAGGGGAAGGCGCGGTAGCGAAAAAGTGGGATGTCGTCTATTAAGGGTGAGCAAGGGGGAGGGAAGCGGTGGAACAGGGGGGGGTTTTCTGGGGGTTGGAAAAAGGTGTATTGAGTTCTAGATTTTACCCATGGGAAAGTTAGTACGCTAAAAAGGAACTGCTTTGCTCAGAAAGGGGCATTAGGGGAAAAAGGGAAAAGGAAAAAGTCACAAAAGGAAGACGCACCGCATGGTTCTGGAATGCGGGGTAAGGGAAAGAAGGGGAGGGCGGCCATGTAGGGGGGGAAATGTTTTGGGGGGATTTTGGCAATACAAGAAGGATGATGTCAAAACTACTTAAGAGAAGTCTAGAAGGGAGGGCAATTCTTTACTGGGTGTAAGGAAAAGAAAAGGGTCGAAGGGGGCGATGAAGGGGGAACGCGGATTTTCACGAGTCTTTTACTGGGGGGCTCTCAAAAGAACAGAAGAAAAAGCAAGAAAAGAGGGGGGCCTCACCGGCAATCGAAAAAAAGGTCGTCGGGGAAACGTAAAAACCCAAGAAGAGGAAAAAGGTCCTCTTTGGGATAATTTCAAAAAAAGAAAGGGACAGAATCCAAGGGTCAAACCTAAAAAAAATTCCAAACACAGAACCTATCAGCGCCAGGACAAAAAAGAATGTTAAAAAGGGGAAAAAAAGAGGGGTTGAAAGGAGACATCTGCTCACAAAAGAGGCGGCACGAAAGGGGGCGCTCGACCTAGGGAAAAAAAGGGGAAACTTCCAAGCCATCGTCTACGAAGAAGAGGAACCGAAAAAGACTCTAAAAACCGAGGGTCTTCGCGAAAACATCGCCATCCCAGCAAAAAGAAGAACCGCGAGGTGAAAACGAGGAAAACTTAAGAGAAAGAAAGAAAAGCTTTCCGCATTTGATAATAATCTCACAGACTCGAAAAAGAAAGCGTGAAGAGGGAAAAAAGCTTCATCAAAAAGAAATTGCATTATTTAAAAACGACAAAAAAAAAGAAAGAGTCAAAAAAAGAAGGGGAATCCCCATCAAACTGCCCCAGAAAAAGGGGGGGGCATCACGAAAGCTCTAGCAAGGGAACTAATTGGAAAAAAAGAGAAAAAAGGAGCAAAAGAAAGAGAGAGAAACAAAGACAATAGTCGTTTTCCGCGCTTGAAAAAATGCCAGAAAGAAAGGAGAAAATTGGGGAGCATCAACTCAAAAGGAAACGGGAAAATGCTGCAGGTGTACGGGGAGCCCAAAAGGAACAAGGCGAAGAAGAAAAATGGCTCCACAGATTTGAGAAAAATGAAGGAAAGGGTCTCGGTAAGCCAAGGGTTGAGGCCTTTGTTTTTGGTGAGGCAAACAAAAACCTGAAGAGGGGCAAGCTGGCCGAGGACCTGACCAGAGAAAGCCGGGAGAGGTTAGCCCGGAAGAGGGGGGGGAAAAAAATCTCCCCAGTAAGAAGATCTCAAAAAAAGAAAATAGAGGGGGGGAGGCGAAAGTTTGTCAGAGGGGGAGGTTGTCCAATCTTTTCTAAAAAAGAGGTTCACGGGAAGGGACTGTATCAAATATTCCAAAAGGTTTTTGGGGAAGAACAAAGACATCACCGGAGGGGCTCAACAGAAGGAGACTAAAGGAAAAACAAAAAAAAAAAAAAAACTACGCGAAGTTAATCTATCCAGGGAAAAAACCAGTCTTTGAAGGAAAAAAAAAATCCGGCAAAAGTTGGGCCGTGGGTAAGACACGAGAGGTTGGAAGACGGGGGGGGCTGAGGGAAATTGGGGTTTTTAGCCAAGTGATTATAAAAAATAGGTGGGGGGAAGGGGGGGGGAAGAGTGAGGGAGGTTTCGCCATGGGGAGAGGGAAAAGTCTTTAGGGGAGGGGGAAAAAAAGGGATAGCGTGGAAAAAAGGGGGGAAGACGAAGGGGGGGCTTGTCTGATGGAGATTTTTGGGGAGGTGTCGTCGGGGGAAGATGATGGTCTAACGATTTTTCCGGGAGAAAAGTGTTCAGAGGGGGTGAGGCTTAGATAAGGAGAGGAGGGCGCTCAGATAGGGCATTGATGAAGAAGGGGGCGTCTGGCGGAGGGGGGAGGGGGGAAAATACTTTGACTGATGTTCGGGCGAATCGGTCAGGGAGGGGGGTCTTGGGGGAAGGAGGGTTCAGGGAATGAGGGAAATTTCCTTTCCGGTTTAAAGGGTGAGAAGGGGGAGGGAAACTTACTGGAGTCGGAGGAAGGGAGGTTTAAAGGCGTATGGTCCTGGTGCTCCTGGAAAAAAGGGGAGTTCTGCCTGAAAATCTAGCGAAGGGAGAGGAGTGGGGGCGAGGGGTTTTGGGAAAGGGGGGGGGGCGGAGTTAAGGGGGAAAATGATGATGGGGCAACTTAGTTTGGTAGGCGCTGAAGAAAAATTTCAGGAGGGGATTTCTGTGAGGGAATTCCAGAAGTTGGGGCGAGGGGAAGCGTGCGGGAGGAAAATGTTAAGTTGGGGGGGGTGCTATCTCTCTAAACAACAAAAAGAGTAGATAAAAAAAACAAAGAAAAAAAGGAGAGACCAAACACCAAAAAAAAAACTTTCACACCTTAAAAAGGGGGGAAGGACCTGGGGTCCTCAATCTCCATCCAGGGAAAAACCGCAGAAAAGAAAAGGCTATAAAGTAGGGGGCATCATACCAAAAAGTATTGGCCCAAAACCAAAAAGTTAAAAAAAGAAACGACTTTCCGCCGGGAAAGAAGGAGCGTACAACCACTAGCGAAACATAGGGGGGGGTTAAGGGGAAAAAGGCCTCAAAAAAAGCCAGTCATCAGGCGCCGAACAGGTTTTAAAAACGTCGGACTCCTTACCTCAATAAAAAAACCTTACAAGGCCAGTAAACAGACCCGAGGAAGCGCTCAAAAGCGCCATCAAAGCGAAGAAGGGGGAGAAATCGCTTGAGAAGGGGTTCTCGGATCCGCGCTCGCTAGAAGTCTGGAGAAGGAGGGGGGATAATAAGAAAGACTACCAACCTCAGACAAGGTGGAAGGGCGGAGGAAGAGGACAGATCATTTTACCTTATTTGAGGAAGGGAAATTACTGTAAGGGGAAAAAAGCGTCATGGAAGAAAAAAAACGGACATTTCTTCAACAGGGTACGACTCAAGAAAAAGGCCATAGTCCAAGAGGGGAAAAAGATGCAAG
>Ga0179591_1305498_pt1 | contig 15750 bp, 21 predicted proteins | sample CZOMad2_1_08_16f_FD_182891 | JGI IMG/M metagenome (GOLD analysis project Ga0179591, IMG submission 182891) | Vadose zone soil fungal communities from Angelo Coast Range Reserve, California, USA - CZOMad2_1_08_16fungal (PacBio error correction) | ecosystem: Environmental > Terrestrial > Soil >...
CGCGGCATGTCGGGGGGAGGGCAGGTAAAGCTTTCCCGGGCAACTGACGCAAGAAAGAAAACACGGGAGAGAAGGAAGAATAAGCCGGTTTGTTCGATAGAAGGGGGGAATCTCCGGAGGTGGGGTCATAGCCAAATTTGGAACGTTCTGGGGACCTGTTTTGGAGAGGAAAGAGGGACAGGACACCCCGCGTTTCGGGGTATGGGCCCGCTAACCTGTTGTGGTTGGGGGGCCCCGTTTGGGGGCTTGATTTAATGGGAAGACAGGTAGGACATCGCCTGGCGTGATATTACTCAGGGTCAAGGGGTCAATTGAAACACAGGAGTTCAACAAAATTAAGGGCTTTGGGGTCGAGAGGGAGTAACAGGCGGAGGAAACGAAAAAGGGAATGACCCTATCGGGGAGGACTCCAGTTGGCACTGGGAAATGTGCGTAACGAGGGGGGGAATCTGCGTCAGACAGGACTCGCCGGTGGGGGGGGGGGGCGTTGTGATCACTCAGGCGTTTGGTGGAATAGGGGTGCAGGTCCGGGGGTGGCCTACATATACAAGACATCGGGGGGAGGAAGGACATTTGAGGCAGTTGAAATAACCAGGGACAAAGAAAGGCCTGACCAAGGAGGCAGAGGCCGGGCTCTATTTTCGCTGGAAGGATAGTTTGTCAATCGAGCAGCAAGAAAGGGGGCTAGATGGAATCACTGGGATAAGAGCATCGGCCAAGGGGAAGACCGTTAATGGTCGTGAAAGAAAGGCGGCAACGGCTGGTACGAAAGACGCGGTGCCCCTCGAAGGAGGAGATAAGAGGGGAAGGTGGGTCCCATATTGACTTTTCCAGCTCGGAACACAAAGCAAGATCAGTCGGGTCGGAAAAAAGGTTGCGATCGGAATTGGAAGCGGAGGGGGGGGAGGTTGGGTAACCTGAAAAACTTGCAGGGGTGGCGGGCACATTTAAAAATAACTAGCCACTGTGAGGACCAAGGTTCTAACAGGATGGTGTGTAAAATTCCTCGTGACCGGTCTGGAGAAGGAAAATCGTGCGAGTAAAAGGAAACAATTCGGTGGTAAAGGTGCGAACGGATGGAACCCCCTGTTGCATCTACGGGAATCTATGGGTCTTGAGAGAGGAAGAACGACGAGCAGTCCAATGCGTCGAAAGGCACGTCTGGATTTATTTCTGGACAGGGGGGGTAAACCCTACAGGACGTGATTGAAAGCAGAACAAAGGAAAATTGGGGTGCGCGTTTGGGGGGAACGAGGGTTTGTCGGGAGCAGTTGAGGACTTTGGCGTGGGCCGACAACCAACGAAAAAGAAGGACCTACAGTCCACCCGCTTGACATGTGGAAGGGAGGAAACTCGCAAAGGGTAGAGTGGGGGATCTAGCAATGATTGTAAGGAGAGTTTTTGAGATGTGCAAGAGGGTTGATCAAACCAACGGACATTTTGCGCGGGGATCTAAAGAAAGAGGCAACTGGTCGATCGTTACCCTGAAGAGGCGCTCCATGAAGAAGGTGTCGGGAAAGTGGGAAAACACGGTGTATAAGGTCTTGGGAAGTCAGGGCTTCCGTAAAGTGGCTCAAAAAAGTGTCGACGCAAAGAAAGGCATGCTGATAAGGGAAAGCAGGCCCCAAAGGGGTTGGTCTCGGGGGGAGGTTCGTCTCATAGTTATGGCGTACGCGGGACACGACCTAAAAACAAAAGTCACGAAAGAAGGGAGGAGGCTGCGTTGGAAGCAAAAAAGTGGTCGTTGGGGGTGAGGATTGGGGTCTTCAGACGTGGAGGACAGGCGTCCGATGTGAGTGGCATTTACGGATTTCCTGGGGGGGGGATATCACATTGAACCGTTGGCGTAAGAGGGAAGATTATTTTCAGGGGAGAAGGGGAGACCGGGAATGAATGACCAACAGGATGTGGGGGCTGTCCTCAGGCCATGTCCGACCGGTTGCGCAGGGAGGAATCCCGTGACCTGGACGAAAAATCAGTGCATGTGGGGGGAGGAATTGTCCATTATGCCGAGGGGGGGGGAAGGATGGACATCGACTGCGAGGGGGCGTAAAAAGTGTTTCGCCATGGATGACGAAAAAGCGACTTTTGTTAGAGAAAAGTAGCATGGAGCCTCGGCCCGGAAGAACTATCGTTCATCTTCAAGTAAACTATAACCATTTGGCGTTGAGTGCACGCAGTTTTAGGTTAATAAAATGCTTCGGGTTGTCAATCGACGAGAGAAAGTAACCTTCGGTCACTATGAGGGATCACCGCTAATATATTAGGGCTTGGGAAGATCTTCGGGACAGGTCAGGAGAGCTACGGTGACGAGGGGGACTACATTGGTGTGGGAGCAGAACCTTTTGTAGGCAAAGGGAGGCCGTAGGCGGCAGGAAATGGAGGAAAAAAAGGTCCGGGGGTATGAAGATGCATTCCTCCTTGACAACAAAAGCGGGAGTGCGGGGCGCAAACGAACTTTAATTCCCCACGTTGAAAACTCTTGCCGACCGAGAAAACTCGATGGCCTGGAAGAAATAAACCGGTATTATACCAACCAGGCACACGGGGGATTGATCGGAAACTATACTTTGAGTCCTTGAAAAGAGGTTGATTACTCTATGAGGGGTATACTCTGAAATCCCTGGGCTTTGGTGTATGGTTGAGGGTGAGGCATGTCCATGAGGAGCGACGCCACAACGTGCACCCCGTTCAGGTGACGACGAAGGATACTTTTCCCCGAATAAACGGTCTGTCTCATCGCCCTTGTGGGCTTTAGTTGCGGAACAGTCGAGGTTTTCCTGAGGAAAATCTTTCAAACCTGTTTGACCGTCGAGAAAAAAAACCAATCCCGGGTTCGTGTGAACAGCTAACCGGTACTTTGGAAGGAGATGGGTGGATGACCTGAAGGAGAACAACAGAGCGCTCTTTGACATCACAGTGTTTTTTTCGGGGATCCCGTTGTTTAGGTCAGCGCAAGGCAAAAGGACTTGCGGCGGATTTAACAAGCACCGGGAAAAAAAGATAAAACAACACCAACGTAGGAGGGGGGAGAAAGGAAGAGAGATGGCTGCTAAAGGAGGTTTGGTACGTCAAGCTGGCCTGGCGCGGCATCAAAAAAAGATCCGCTCGACGCAAAAGACAAAGGGGACGCGCTGGGGGACGCCGATTTTCCGGGAGACACAGAAAAGGAAAAATATATATCATGGGGATCGGGCACCGACCGCCAAGGGCGGGATTTTTTGTAAGCAAGACGCCATTGTGGGACCGAGCGCTAATGAAAAATTCCTGAGACATGAGTTAAAGAAGCACACTGTCGGGGGGAGGTGTTTGCGGGCCAAGGCGCCCGGGAAGCGTGGACGGGGAAGAAAGTGGCGTGTCGCAGGGATCAATGGAAAGGGTGGGATCACGGCCCAATATAAGCAGGATCCCAGTTTATCTACAGGAGTTACCGCGTCAGAGACCACAAAGGGCCCAGGGGGAAAAGATCGATACTGCCTGCGAGAAGGTATTTGGGGGGTGGGTTGGAACCGACCGGCGGGAGTAAACATTCTACTCGCATAAACGGCTCATGCGAGCGAAAGAGAGGTCCACGAACTGGTGACGGACAGACGTCGGGTGTGGGACGCACAGCCGCTTGGGGGAAGATACTTTTGTCGATGTAATGACAAAGAAATACAACACAGGTAACGCAGGACAAGGAATGGACGCGCCAATCCAGTACCCGACCAACAATGAAACGAGTCGTCCTCTAACGAGAAAGTTGAGCTATGACCGACTTCGCTCAAGAAGTAGGGACCTAGACCCGTTTAACAGTCTGACAAGGAGTGATTTAAGCAGAGGTAAGAGCATTTTAATGAACTACAACTTGTATGGGGGGGGAGACGCGCGCGACTGTTTGGGACGAATTGAAATTTACGGGCACGCTCGCGGCGAGAAGCAGCAGCTCCAGCAGGACGAAAACCGGCGGAAAAGGGGTGTGAGCGGCGAAAAACATCAAAGCCCTCGCATTCAGGGCCGTGGCAGTCAACCACGGCTTAGAAGTGAACCTACAAACGCACGGCCACTTTGGGGGCTGCGGCGAGAAAGAGGCAGAAGGCTTGCCTCCAAAAAGGTCCAACCTAGAAATGGGGGAGCAAAAGAAAGCCTGTTGATTCGGGGGCTCACTCCCAAAAGGCGTCTCTGAGATAAGACGAGCACGGTAATGGGGGGGGTAAAAGAAAGAGTAAAATTGAAAGCATACATTCGCCAAAGAATAAGTCCACGGGAAATCTCCTCAAAACAGGAATTCGATGCACCAACGATAAAGGCCGGCCTCGTCTGGACAACATAAGGGTGAGTGAAAGAAAAAAAAAAAACGGGGAAGCAATACCTTCCGATCGACAGAAAAATCTAATCAAGGCACAAGAAAGGTAACATCGCAGAGACGCTCTATCGCCGTGGGAAAATGGATTAGACATGTCTCATCTACAGAACATGTAGTCCAACATTGGGATACAGGGTTTTAAAAACGAGCCAAATCTGGGCGCGCCCGAAGAAATGTCTATCGATAAGAACGTGAGGACTATGACTGAAAAAATGTGGCCAGGTTGGGGGATCAAACCACGTTATCGGTTAGCAGTAGGAACGATCATAAATCGAGAGGTCGGATGACGCTCTTCTGGTCGTGGAAAGATACTTCAAATTGATCTGGCTAACTCATTGCACTTTTGTTCGGTGTATGATATTTGAAATGAGCCTGGAGAACGCTACACCGGCAAATGGACGATCAGATTGGCCATACGAAACGATACCCATTTGTTTTGGCGGTCACCAAGTAGTGCGTGTTGATCTGGAAGTCGGGGACCCCGGAATAATCACGAGCATTGAAAACTGCATGTGGACGCCGGAGAAAATGATGGTCCCTCGGGCGTCACCCACGCGATTTCCGCCGATGGGCCGGCAGAGCCGGTGGGAAGCTCACCGAGAAGGCTCAGGTACGTAAAGGGGCGGAAAAAGCCCGGCACCGGTCAGACACCCAAGCTTGACACCGAGGGGAAATTGGGGGGGGCAGACCGTTATGGGGTGACAAACCGACAATGGTGGAAAAGAAAACCCAAGGGAACGCACCCGAAGTAACCGATCGCAGCATCCTGAGGTTTGGGTCGAACCGGCGATGTCCTGTGAGTGGTGGCAACATTCTACTATAGGAAAGATTGGGGAAAAACGAAAAAATGGACCTCATCGCCTACTGTGCTGTCAACGCTCGTAGAGGTCGGAACCATAAGGGCGAGGAGGGGTGGCAGACGGTATGGCTACTAGGGAAGGGCAAGAGCAAGAAATGGAGTCAAGACTCTTCTCGAGATGGCAACCAAGAGAGGCATCGTCCATAGGTCCCAAAAAACGAACAGATACGTGTCTAGAGGGGATAACTGGTCGTCTTTCCCATAAAGAAAACTGGTTCGTTGCTCAAAGTGTCGTGAAGTTTATGTCTTCAAAGACGGGACCGAACCAAGCGAATATTACCAGATCGCCGATGGTAGCGCACTAACGAAACCGGAGTTCAAGGGAGGAATTCCCAGATCTGGGGGCCGCGTCAAGGGAAAAAAAGCCATGGAGCTGAACCGATCGAAGTGGGTCAAGCGCAATGTGTTCAGGAAAGGTGGCGACGGCTTTGGTCGCTTCGAACAAAAGCACGTTAGAAGGAACACGACTGGGTCAGAACAGGGGGGATATGAGTGTAAGAACAGCCGGAGAAGTCAATGATCCAGTCCGTAGGAACCCGCAATCCGCCAGTGGGATTTATCGGCTGTCGACAGACCAGAACGGAAAAGTGTGGGGGTCTAATAAATTGCTCGTGCCCCAACTTGGAAAGCAAAAGGGGTGAGAGGAGCATCATAAGAGACTCGAAACCGTTCGATCGTGAACCGCCTGCTCTGGTCTGCGAAGGTGGTGATTCAATGCTTACGAAAAGGGGAAGATTGAGGGGGGACATGAGACTGAGGGATCTCACTAAAACAACAAAAAAGATCGCCTTCAGTCAAGGGGGAATCCCGTGTCAGCGCGAAGATGTGGCGAAATCGACTAAGGCAGGACGGGGGGGATGCGATCTAGGGGTTGAGTGGCTCCTGTGGGAGGTTGTTGACCATAACTAGGTTGGCCTGTACTGGGTTGGGGGAACCTTGTTGTGGGTGGCAATCGAAAGCAACGATGGGCACGCAACCTCGAGGGGCTGTTTGAGTTGACGACATCGAGTAAACATGTGGTATAACACATGGAATTTCGCTGGGCCTTCGGGGGTGTTTTACTTGACGGTCCGGTCAATCACACCAAACGGTACGAGGTCATCCTTACTGAGGGAAGTAAACAACACTGAAGGAAGGTTGAGCTTGGTGGCGGAAGGAAAACCTACAAGATGGACCTGGTGGGTGGGGGTGGGGGGGAGTTGAGAAAATATGGGGGAAAAGTCGTGGGAACCAGACTCTAATTGGTGGAGGGGGAAAGGCGATTCCTAAAACATTGGTTAGGGAATAGTCGAGGGGGGGGGCAAACCTGGCCCGGTGAGTGGAATAAGACGGTCATAAAAGTGACAAACGAACAGTGATTATAGGAAGGGAACCCAGTTGGAACTCATACGTAGCGCCATAGAGTAGATTCCTCTGTGCCGGAAGAGGGGGGCTGGCCCAGTGTTCGGAAAAGTATTTGAGAATATTTTGGCCGACATGTGAATGGCAAGCGTCCAGGGAAAATTATGTCGAGTGACGGAAATAGCAAAAGGCTGACAAATGAGAGGTGACACAAGGGGGGGCGAGTCTAAATGCCTAGGTTGGCAATCGGTGAAACTTTGCAAAGAGTAAGGGTAGGAAAAAACAGGCCAAGGAATGGAATTGAGGTCGGAACATCAGGGGGATGCGTCAGAAAAAGGTGGGGTCGAGAGGGGTTGTTGGGGAGCAGATGAAAAATTGCAACGCTACTTTCAAAAAAGGGAATAACTCCAATCTGGGGGCTCCACCTGGGGCGTGGGGAGATATTAGTGACGTAGTGAAAGGAAGACTGAAGGAAGTGTCATTTGAAGACCCCTTCTCTTTTGAAATGGGGCAAGGAGGCAACATGAGCCAATAGAAGGAGAAAAAATAGGTTGACGGCCGAGTACCGACGATCAGTCACTGCGAGGGCCGGTACAGAACGGGTCCTCATTGGGGTAAAGGATCTCGACTAAAGAGAGACCTGTGGGAAGCCTACAACTTCAAACCGGTTGGGTCGGGACGTTTGGTGGCACTAGGATCAAGGGGGAAGGACTCGCATTTATGGCACAAGGGGGGCGTGTGAACCCGGCAAACGGAGAACGCACTGGCCTGGGTTCTTACCAGAGATTGGGGAAACCAGGAGAGGAAACGGATAATTTGTGGGATCGATCTATTTTCGGGAGTTGCAATTTTTGGGACGGTTATTTACTCTGGTTTGACATCTTACATGGTGAGCCTGGTATCTCAGGCAAAAGACACTGTAATACTGGATCGGAGCCCCATGATCGCAGTGTTAAAAAAACCGGGGCTACATGGACGGAACCTTTATCAGTCCGTGTCAAAGGGAAGCGAGCAGGAACGAATGAAAGCGATAAGCGCGGGCTCACTCTTACTTGGTAATCCAGAAGGTTTAGTTCTAATCCTGGAGAGCAGTTAGGAAGAACGCGTCCTCGGAAGGGTTAAAATCAACCATCAGGGCATAGAAAGGCTGTAGGAGGTATCGGGGGACAAGAGACCAATGTAAAATTCGCTTTTCAGGAGTATGGAGCAACCCGGCATCGGGTTTATGCCCACTGAAGGAAATGTGTGGAAGATACGTCAACATGGGGGAGGAGGTTGAATTCGATAGCCTAGTGAAGGGGCTCTTGGAAGGGGCGAAGGGGAACTATGAAAAGGATTTTGGGCCGGGGAGAAGGGGGAAGCCAGTTGATAAGGTGGGGATTGCGTAGGCAACTTTGCTCCTTTAGGGCAAGCATTTTTTCTTGGGTTGTGGGAGTAAAATCAGTCCTATAGCGCGGGTTTAGAAGCAACAAAGACGAGTGCTTAATAGATGGTTTTGCGAAAGGCTTAACATGTAAATTTTTGACGGATTCCCTAGAATTGCTCGCCGGAAAAAAAAAAAATCGTCGGAATACGGACTTAACAAGGAAACAGAGGCAAAGCGGGGCGCGGGGAGTTGGGGATTCCTGTAAATTAGGTGAACAGAAGAAATGCTTGCTTTTTGGAGAGGGAAAGCGCATAATCAACTTTAGAGAGGATGGAAGTAAGAAGTGCGCGATGGAGGATCGGCGGCCATATTCAAGCGTAGGAGGATCGGGGGGAACTGCGGCGGGAAGGATTTGAGGACGCGAAACATTAAGAGGGCTTCCGGGGAAAAAATGCGATTACCGGGGTCGTTGTGGATGGCCGGGGGGCATTAGATTCGAATGGAGGTCCTAACCAGTGGAAGGGACGAAAGGAAACACCGAAAAATGCCGGGAAAAAAAGAGAAGGAAGCCGAGCATGGCTGAGGATGGAAAAAGTAATGTCTTTTGACGATAGAAGGTTTGAGTCCAAACAAGGAACAGTTTTTCAAGATAGAAAGAGATAAGCGGCGGTTGCAGGCAAACAAGTGGGCGTGATAAGCGGAGGGAGAAACGAGGTCCTCTTCGACCGGTTAACGGTATTGTTTTGGAAGGGGGGAAGCCGGAAAAAGTAGGGACGGACAAATCAGGCCATGAACGCGAAGAAGGGACTGAGATAACATTTGAAGTTGGGAGAATGAAAACGTTGGCTTTAAGGTGCGGTAAAGCAGTTTGTGGAAGAGGAATCATTGTGCGAGCGATGGTTGACCGGGACTGAAAAACGTCCAAAAGCACTACAAAAAAAAAAATGAACCACCAACCAAGAGGGCGGGTCCGTCCCGAGGACATGTCCGTGAAGGAGAGCGGGTTTGGCATGAACCTCGAAACAGAGCGGTCTTTGGAAAAAGGTAAAAAAAAATGGAGGGGTTTGGTCGCGGGAATACCGGGGTTGGAGGGCCGCTCCATGACCGGGTCGAAACCACGGGAACCGGCAGAGGAGACGAGGGGATCTCTAAGAAAACGAGGAGGGAAAAGAAGAGAAACTAGCTTTCTGCGGACAGGAGGTTTGGAAACGGTCCAGCAGGCGGAAGGGGGGGGACTCCCTCAACAAACGGACCGAGAAAAATCCACGAAACTGGGAAAGGGAAGACGCGCTCTTTGTCGCAGATGGTGGGCAATCACAACAACGTGTCGAGAGGTAGGAAGGGGTTAATCTCGCCAGAAAGAAGGAGGGGGGAGATTGTTGCGCAAGAGCCCGGAAAATTTTTGACCAATCTCTAAAAAAGAATTTAATCACTAAAGGAGTTAACGACCCCTGAGAAAAAGGTACGGGAGGGAAAGTCATGTTTATAAGTCGGTAAACAAGGAAGGGAAGGTAATGCGAGGGGAAAGTTTCAGGGGTCTTTCGTCTCATGGGGAGATTTTGAACTTCCAAATACCCACAAGATGGAAAGGAAAGTCACTAGCGTCACCGTCCAGGGTGAAAGTGACATCCAAGTCATCTCCTTCGATAATACCGGTGAAGGTGCCTCAGCAACCGGCGATCGTCAAAGCAATCGAAAGAATCAGCATGGCTCGAGGGGGAAAGACTGTGGGGTACAAAGAAAACGGGGGAAGAGTTGGCAACCGTCAATTACCCGCAAAACGTGGAGAGTGAAATTTTTCGATTGAGGGAGAAAACGGAATCTTCAACAAAGGACAAGTAATCGCATTGGAAAGCGACAAAGCCAAATGCGCGATAAAAAAGGAAAGGACTCTCTAAAAAAAGGGCACGCAGCCTGTCCAGTCGTCAAGCGAACTCTCGGGCTTATGGGGAACGATCTTTAAACCGAAACAAATCGTGAAGAGAGGAAAAGGGTAAAATCGTGACCTAGAAAGTTATGTGCATCATTAAAAAATGAATTTAGGGAGAAAAAAACTTGGTAGGGGTACAGATCGACGGATGTGGGGCTTTGAAGTGGGGTGTAGGGGATACCGATCCCTATCCAAAAGACCATAAAGCAACCTCCGGGGAGCATTTTTTAAGACGCTAGTAACGGCACAAAGAGATGACGATGGAGAGGGATGGGAAACACAGAGGAGGATAAATGGACATATTTACATCAAAACTCAGAACCTTTATGCTTCAAGGAGAAAACCCTGAACCGGGCTTAAGACGCAAGTCCAACAGGAAACTTGGAGGGAGCCCAGGCCCACAGAAGGGAGCATTCCGAAAGTGGGTAGGCCAGGAAAATGTTCTGAAAACTTAAAGAGCGGATATCGCGCCAGGATTGCACGGTTGATCAAGAGGAATCGGTAAAGTGGAGCAACAAAACGGAAAGGTGAGGCGCAAGGAAGCCTCACTTAGAGAGAAGAATTTTTTCGCTAATAACTAGAATTTCGAAGGGACCGGTCGCGAGGAAATCCGGGGGATTAATGCATACGCAACGGGGGTCTCGAACCTTCGATCACATTGAACGAAACAGGGTCACCCGATAGGAAAGAGAGGAGAAGCTGTCGCGAGAGGATGGGCGGGGAGCCTAACGGATTTCCAACGGACCAAAGAAGAGCTTAGTGGGTCCGACCTGATAACGGGGTTCCAACGAGAAAGAGAATGGGGCACGCCTAGCCATGGAGTACACGATCGAGCCGAGGGAGGGGGAACAGGAGAAAAGTGAAGAATTGTGTGGCACCAGCGGGACCAGACCCTCAAAGGAAAGGAAGAAGAGAGGGAACCACGAGACGGCGTTTTCAAGAAAAAGTTCTTGGGGACCCATGTCTGGTACCATTAGAAAGGAACGGGGGAATGTCATTTCGTTATCTGTGTCTTCAAGAAAAATACTTACAAAAAAAAAACCATGAGCCGAAAAAAGACAGAGAGGGAAAACCAAACCGCGCACCGGGACACAAAAGGGGGGGGAGCTTGCACACCGATATGGACAGGGGGGATGTCGATTAACCTTCGTGGTCCCAAAAGAGAGATCACGATCTGTACGGCGGAAGTTGGACGCAGGGGAAGAGGGGGTGTGTCGGAACAAGAGAGGGGACGCCGATTGGAAGGGTCAATGCGAAAAAAGCCTTTGACGAAAAATTGTACAGAGGGGGGGCGGAGGACGTAGGAATTGCAACGCGCAGGATATCGACAAAAACGGACGGAAAGGGGGGGGGGTCTCCAATTGCTCAAAGATTTACTAAACTTCACAATTTTTTCATCGGAAAACAATAAACAAAACTCTACCCTCGTCCCCATTGGAGAGAGGGCAGAAGAAGGAGTGTTGGGCGGGAGGAAAAGACAGTAGATTTCCGGGCATTGTTTACCGGAAGGCGAAGAAAGTCACGATTTTGTAAAAACCTCGGAAGTTATCCTACCTGCGGGTTACCAGGGCATATGTCTTAAAAATTGAGAAGTTCTGGCTCGACTGCAGGGGGGCATGGCCCTCAAAGATTATATATGACCAAACTAGGTCTAGAGATCGGGGTGCCAAGTAAGGCCGAGAGGGGGAGAAGATAGTGTAAGTCGGGTTAGGGGGTGGAGGAGGGGGGGGTAGGGGTCGGAAGGGAGGGGGGGGGGCTAGGGGGCGAAAGGGGAAGGGTGGCGTGAAAGGGTGGGGAGGGAGGAAACAAGGATGAGGGAGAGAGGTGAGAGGTGCAGTGGCGAGGGAACACCGTCAAAAAACCGTAAGATGCATCAGAAATCCTCTGAACAATATTATTTAACATGGGGGCTGAACTCATAGAGATCCAAGGAGGGCTCAGTGGGGAGAAGCCATTGTCATGGGAAGAAACTGCAAATGGGAAATAGAATATTACAAAAATCCCTTTTTGAGAAAGAATAAAAAAGAAAAAAGGGGAGAGGAACTGAAAGGGCATATAGGGGAGGGCATATCACGGAAGGGGTCTCAATCGATAGTCAGTGGGTCAATGTCCTCAATCTCCGTCAATGAAGGAGGTTTGGTCTGCCTTCAAACGAAATTTAATATGGCAAAAGAGGGAGGAAGACATGGGGAAGAAGGAAGTGGGTTAATCCTCCGGAACATTCAAATAACGAAGAAGGGGACCAGAGGAAGCTGCACGAAGGGTTGTGTTTTGGCGACAAAAAAGGGGAGAGAGCTTCGGAAGGAAAACAGTCATGAGGGTTGGCGAGATCAAAACAGTTGCAGAGTTCAAAAAAAACGGACTACAAAAAGGACAAAGGGGGGGGAGGTTATGAAAACAACAGAGAACCTGCAATCGGAAACCAAAAAGGCTGTCTCTTGGACGGAATTTACAGAGTGGGGGTATGAAAGGGGAGAGATGCGACGGAACGGGCAGATTTATGGGAGACGACAGGAAGGAAATCGCGCAGAACACAAACCCCAAAAAGGAGGGGGGGAAAGGGGGAAGGGAATTAGTTGAAGAAAATCTTTCTTCGAGAGGGGAGAAAACCCGGAAATCGAAGGGGGGGCACAGGGGGTGGGGAGCCGCAAGGGGGAGAGCCGGGGAGGGGGTAAGACCTCCAATTTGATATGGGTGATGTCTCCCGGGTTGGTTTGGAAAGAGGATTAAGACATGCCGTGTTGGATTGGAAGAAAGAGGAAGAAAAAACCGTTTGGTAGGGAAAAGGGAGGGGAATTGATTGACGCTGGGGAAGGAGCTGCTGGGGGGGGATTCGGTCCGACGTTACACCCAAAAGGTAGGAAAGAAAAGTAGTTTCGCCAAAAAGGGGGGGGGTAGAAGGCTTAACAATTCCGTCAGAACCGCGAAAAGGAGAGATGGGGGGAATGAAACAGAGGGATGAGGGGAAAGGGCCGTTTAAGAGGGGATTGAACATCGGATTCAGAAAGGATGTGGGGGGTGGGAGTTGGTGAGAATGAAAAGAGCGGAGTGGGGGGAGGAGAGGGAGTGGAAAAGTAATTTCATTTTGATGTGCATACAGTAAGATCGACTGAGAAACAAGTTAAGTGGTCGGAAGAAAATCATTTCAAATAAGAAGAGGCATACCATTAGAGGCGTACGGAGGACGTGCGACTATGGGAAAAATCTCGGGGGGCAACGGCGAGCATCACGTCAGTGGGTGACGGGTGCCGCAGATTGGTGGGGGGGGAAGAGGACATTAAAAGAGTTATGGGCAGGAGGCACATCACTTCGCAGAGGCGGCACGAAAGACGGTGTCCCTTATGGGCGAGATGAAGGGACCCAAGATTGGAAAGGTTGACTTGAGAAAGGAACTGGGAAAAAACGCAAAGGCAAGCGGCGGAGTGTCGTCCTGTGGAGAAGATTATTCTGAGAAAATGGTGTGAGAGTTTTCGTGGTTGGGAGAAGTAAAAACTTGGAGGTGGGAGACTTTCACAAATGTAAGGATCTGGAGACAATCTGTCTGGAAAATTAGGGACATGGGGGTGTGGGAATCGTGCATAGGAATATTCCGAAAGTGTATGCAAAAAGTTAATACTGGGGAGCAACAAGGCGGCAGGCCCCCAACTGGAATCGGAGAAGCCGAGGTTTACGCTTCCGGAGGACCAGGAAAGCCTATCGCCTAAAGAGAGAGGCATGAAAATCCTAAGAGTAGGTTACGAATGGGTGGTGACACTATTGTAGGAGACCACGTCCGTTGTGAAAGCCGCACAACACTTGGGAATTTTTTCTCGTTTTGGGGGAACTTGAGGGCCATGGTCAAAAAAAGGATTTGGAGGAAAGGGTGGAGTGTCACCACCGGAAAGCCACCCAAAGTCCCGACCTGAAAGAACACCACCCTACGTTTACCATACTTGGGCAGCCAGGGGAATGAGACCTTACTCAAGGGCTATGGTTGGCTAGATTCTGATGGTGAGGGAGGCCGGGTGAGGACGGGAGTAAAGATGCGTCACAAAAGAGACCTTTGGGAGCTTGCACAGATCATACGTCTTCTTGCAGAGGGTCCCGGAAAGACACATGGAAAGTGGCAAATGGGGAAAAAATTTAATGGGAGGGGGATAGTGATGAAGAAGTGGTGAGAGGTATTCCAAAGGGGAGAGCGATAAAGAAGAAGGTCTGGTAACAGATCGACGAAAGGGGGGGATCCATATAGTTTAGGAGAGGGGACTTGGAGATAGGGGGGGGGAAAAGGAAGGGTGAGTGTCACTCAAAAAGTCTTCCAGGAGCGCCGTCGGAGGAACGGATCGGTTGAAACCAATTGTCCTTGAGTGGGCACGCCTTACAAGGAAGAGGGGGGAAGGGGAGAGGAAACTTTAACGATTGGGGGTCACTTGATTGGTATCTCAGAAAGTTACGTTGCCAGGGAGCGCGTAGTGGACCTGGGAACGAAAAAGAGCACCAGAGTGAGGGAGGTGACCAAAGGGGTTTTGCTGAGCATTCCATTTCGAGGTGTTCGCTTATTCAATCCAGGGGGAAGAGCCTTATCTTTAAGAATAAGGGTTGGGGGAGGGAGTGGGGGGGGGTGTGGAGTCCTTATAGGAATCTTAGGAAACGAAGCGGCCATCGTTCGGGGCTTAAAGGTCTAAGGGGGGGGGGTCACGGGGGCAGAATGGGTATGCCAGGGGAAATTAGGATGGAGCCTTCTGCAGTGGTACATAGGAGGGAGAATAGGACGTAGCAGAAACAGCGAAGGTAACGTTTGCGTTAAGAAAAAGGGGGATGGGACATGGATGCAGGGGGGGTGTCATCAAAAGAAATAAAAAAAACAAGAAAAAAAAAAAAAAAAAACAAAAACCCCCCCAAAACACCCCCAACAACCTAAAAAAAAACCTTACGGAAAACAAGAACACTCAAACCTAAACGAGGCAAAAACAAAAAAAAACACCTCAGACCGGTCGCGGTCAAGATGTAACGGTCGAAGCAGGAGGAATTTCATGATTGTAATATCGTCGGACAATATCTCATTATGAGGCATGCGAGAACGAAACTGCATCATTGGAGGGAAGACGGATGGATGAGTGGGGGGGGGGCCGTCTCGGAAGGAGTTCCAACTGCAAAAGGAAGGGGTAAACAGTTGGAGGGAGAGGACGGGAATTAATTCATACGCACGCTCCAAACGGTGTCGGGAGCATGGAAACGAGCGTCACAGGAAGGTAAAATCGATGCAAAGAGATAGAGAGGGATTTTCTGGGTGGAAAGAAAAGAATTGGGAGGACCAAAATTAAAGTTTTCCTTAGCGGGGGGGGGGATCCAGAGGGTCCCTTGAACAGGGTAGGGGGGGATTCCGACTAGGGTGATTGGGGACAGGGAATCGGGGTCGTCAAGGGTGGAGGGGGTGGGGGGGAGATGGGGGGGGAATGCCAAGACTGAAATGGGGGGGGGGACTCAAGCCAAGCCTTTCCCGACGGCAAATCGAGTGAAAGATCAAATTGGGGTGCCCTTAATAAAAGTACGGGGGGGTGAATATAGCCGTTGGGATTGAGTGGCGTAGGATTGTCCAGAATACATTGGTCAAAGATGTGGTGCAGGTCTCGCGAAAACACGAAAGACCTGGAGTTAGAAGTAGGAAGGACAAATGTACATTTTAAAATCGGGTACAGGTTGTTCTTGCACTGAATCGGGGGCGAAATAAGGAAGTGGGGAATCCAGTGTGAGGGAAGGGTGTGGTCAAGGGGTAAGGAAGTTTAGTTTGGAAAGCCTCTTGATCAAAACGGGTACATCGTCGAATTGGTACACCACGGAAGTGCGCAGAAGCACTAGGGGGAGATATCAACAACCAAAGGGAGGTTAGGGAGAGGCCACCACGAGGACGGGGTTCTCTGTATCCGGGT
>Ga0179591_1139707_pt1 | contig 15748 bp, 11 predicted proteins | sample CZOMad2_1_08_16f_FD_182891 | JGI IMG/M metagenome (GOLD analysis project Ga0179591, IMG submission 182891) | Vadose zone soil fungal communities from Angelo Coast Range Reserve, California, USA - CZOMad2_1_08_16fungal (PacBio error correction) | ecosystem: Environmental > Terrestrial > Soil >...
AGTAGCACCGACCGAATGGTAGCTCGGAGAGTCTCGTCTAACAAGCTCAGGGGAGACCCAGCGTCGTCCTATATGAGTGGGTCTACGGACATGATCTGACCTGAGCGTCAAGAAGGCTCGGGCGAACGGGAGGAGACAAAGCGCAAGTTATGAGGAATCACTCCGGAAGCTCACTACCTGACTAACAGCAAGAAAGTGAGAACAAGCGCGGGTGGGGGGTCTGGGGAGACAGCTGGCAAGGCCAGAAAAGGTAGAAGTGGCAGAGCAAACTTACACGTGAATGTACAACCTTATCGTGAATCACTGCAGGGGGGGATCTTACCACTAAATGCGACGTGAGAATCTCGGGACCGCAGAGCCTGGCACACTAGTGCTCAAAATATAAGTATTAGGAACTATAGAGCCATGACTGAGCTTCGGATGAGAACTTAAAGCCCTCGTCACAACTCGCAGACTACTAACTAGCTGAGGCAGCGCCATTAAAATATTGGGGGGAATGAAGGGGAATAAGAAAAGGGTACGGGTTCAGGTAAAGAAAACAATTTAGAGGAGAAAAAAAAAATACATACAGAAAAAAAACAAAAAAAAAAGACACGAAAAAAAAAAAAAAAAAAAAAAAAAAAAAAAAAAAAAAAAAAAAAAAAAATACTAAGGCAAAAAAAAAAAAAAAAAAAGAAAAGGTAAATAAGACAAGAAAACGAAAAAAAAAAAAAAGAAAACAAAAAAAGAGAAAAAAACAAAAAAAAAAAAAAAAAAAAAAAAAAAAAAAAAAAAAAAAAAAAAAAAAAAAAAAAAAAAAAAAAAAAAAAAAAAAAAAAAAAAAAAAAAAAAAAAAAAAAAAAAAAAAAAAAAAAAAAAAAAAACATCAAACGAAACGATCTAGATGAGGCTGAATGACACTGTGCGCGGGGGGGGAAAAAAGTGAGAAAGTGGGGGGACTCAATATGAGCACTGGACGAAACTTGCGGGCATGCTTTCCTAGACAAGTCCAAATTGCCGACTCAGGCACAACACCGCCCTAACTAACGATCGAGGGGGCGTGTGGGAGGGAGGAAGAGAACCATGCAAGAAAAGGGGAGCCTGCGAATTCGCCGAGCATAGGAATTGAGGGCAGTAGTTTACAAGGTTGGATGTAAGCAAGGGAAGCGGTCTATTACTTTAGCGTCGGTTTACTTTAGGTGGGGGGGGGGGGGGCCAGGAGCGCAGCAAAAAATTGACTCGCTCCAAGAACTTCCGTCACTGCCATCAAAAACAACAAAATAAAAACTGGGTAACCTTTCCTCCTGAGCCGACGTGGTCGACCCCCACCAATCAACCAAGAGCCCAAAAACTCAACATGTCACAAGAACACCACCGGCTCACGAACAAAGTGACTAGTCTACCTCTGTCGAAACAGTGATGGACACGGCCGGAAGGGGGGCAGCTTGGGCGCTGAAGATAGCTGAAACCTACGCAATCTTAAAACTTTGGTGGCTGCTTTGTGGAGACGTTACATGTCGAGTGAAGGGGGGGCTTGTGGAGTCCTCATGGGTAAGGAGAGGAATAAGGGGGACCAAACGCTAGCGAACAGGGGTTAAGGGTCTACTGGGTACGGTGGTACGGACTTAAATACTGGAGAGGGACATAATTCCTAAAACAGTGACTACGTCTGGCGTCTTGAGAAAATAGGAAAGAGGGGGTCGGCAAAAGCTGATTATGGGAGGGTCTCCTACTTCCAAACAAAACGTGGGGGTGCCACTCGGCAGCTCTCAATTATCAAGTAGACAAGAGGTTTGATAGTAAATAGAGAGTCCTGCTAAGGGCTCCGGGGAAGCAAAAAAGGAGGAAGCGTCACACTCTCTTGAGATGCACCTGGACTACCTGAAGGCGGGAATTATGAACGAAACTTTCTCGAAGATGATAGTGCTCATATTATTCAGGCCATCCGAAATTTGAGACCAGGGACCTCAAGGGAAAAAACGATTAACCGGTTGATGAGAAGTGCAACGTGCAGGATGGAAGCTCCAAATGGCGCCAATGGTTCGTAACTGAAGGAGTAAAGCGATGGAGAGGGGCAAACGTAAACAGCACGTTTCATTCACTCATCCTGATCTACAAGGGAAGGGTAGCAGACATCATGTTAACATGGGTGAACGAGTCACGGCAAAAGAACCCGAACTGAAGGCCAAAGAGTCAGAAGGCGAAAAATAAGTCATTAAGGGTCAGTCCTGGCTCGACGATCTCACCGAGGCGAAACCATCCTGCTGTGCGAAGTAGGGGGAAAAAGACGTCCCGGTGCCTGCACGGAACGACAGAGGGGATTGAGGTAAAAACCAAAAAAGAACAAAAAAAAAAAAACAAAACAACGATAGTCGCTCTACGCCACATGGAAAGGACGAACTACAGGGTTGTGAGCACAACAGGAATGGGGTCTCGAAGAAAAAGAGTAAATAGTCTCCAACGGCCTGTTCCATTGGGTGGACTTCTGGTGTAGTACAAATTTGTCAAGGTTGGACGTGCAAGCGTGTAGCTTAATGAAAAAGATCGCCCAATCGAGAGATATAACGTCACTAAGGGGCACTTCCCTGCCCGTTGTCGAAATACCTGGGAAAAAACACGGGAGGGTTGGTTTGAGGGAGGTCACTAATTAAAAGGCCCTTCGGATGGTCAATGAGAAAAGTGAGACTGAGGTCGGGTTTCGAAATTAACCGGGTACTGAAACTGACAGATGGAAGATCTGATTAGCAGGATGAAAAAGGACATCTTGCAAACAGGCAAGAGAAGAAAAACTAATCGAGAAGATATAGCTTTTTCCAGCCAATGACTCTAGAGGCTCGAGAAAGGGGAATGCACGGTTATTGGACTGGGGCAAGGTTAGGACGATGACACCATTGAATAATTGACGAGGTGATGACTGAAAAGCGACTGAAATAAAGATGAGCCAACACTAGCTGGCCCTGTAGGAGTAGAACTCGAGAATAAAAAAAAAAAAAAAAAGGTCGTTTCTTAGGCCTCGAGGTTGAGGAAGAGGAGGCGAAAGCAGGCTACTGCAAAATTTCGAAGGACGCATCCCAGGTAGATATTACCTCTACGGCTACACGAACTAGAAGGGGGGGGGTTCTAAAGGACCTACTGCGATCAGGAGAGGAAGCTCAACAGGGGGAAGGGATCGAATAGTCAGAATCAAGGGGGGGACCTCTAGTTATGTGAAAAATGATTATAAGGGGGGGGAATTCACACCATCGTCGCGTGATATACCAGGATGGGGGGGAGGGGGACCAGGGGGGGGGGATCCAGGGAAAAATGCTGAGCTTGGAGGAGTCCACGGGTCGAGTTAGTCCTACTGACAGCAGTAATTGGTTGGCATGATCAGAGGGGGGCGGAGATATAAATGCGAATTTGCTCACCACCAGTCAACCAAAAAAAAAATGAGCAAATCGGACCTGGGGATCGCAGGGGAATATAGGAGTTACCTTGAGAGACTAGAGGTCGACGGTATTGACTGATATGGAACGTAGGAAGAAGGGGGCGTGGCGCGGGGGAGAGTCAAGGAGCAAAGAAGAAGCCTCGAAGTGGGATAGAGGCCACGTCGAAATCACACGGGCCAGAACCGAGCCAGTCGAGGGGGGGGGCTAGTCATGGGAAACGGAGCGGAGCAAGATTACTAGGTTTCTGGGGTGAAGGAAGATCACCGAGTCATGGTAACGGTCCAACAGGGGACAGTTATCTGGCAAGGGAACTCTCCATACAGAAGAGGCTGTTACAGGTGTCGTACCCTTCATATTAACTCCGATCGTAATATAGAGGGAGTCCTTCAATTTTCTTTGAGTGCGGACCGGGGAGCGTAGGTAAAAACGCGTAAACGAACGGAGAAGCTACAGACTCGGCAAGGGAGGCACTAGGGGAAGTCGAACGGCAGGTGATGACACAGGCCTGCCGGGGACGGAATCACAAGGTGAGTTGAAAAAAGAGTCACAATAAAGGGTCAGCGGACAGCTGGCGCCAGTCGCCGTGCGACATCTCTTCCGTCGCATCACAGCTCGAGTACTAGAAAAAGGGGCAATAAGGATTAAGGGTCCGGGGTAACTATGGGGGCGAGGCAGTAGAGACTGGGCGCCAGGTAATTCCGGTGAAGGGCATAAACAACACAGGGGAGAATAACACATATGCCTCCAGGGAGTCACTACGGTTAAGACTTACAGAGATGGCCAGAGAACATCCACATCCAAGGGGTTGAAAGGAAAGTGGAGCGTGCGTCTATGGTTCCGGAGGCGGTGTTTGCCTCTGGCGGCTAAATTGAGAAATACGCTCATCAAGGAAGGGAACAGAGCTGCGAAAAATGTCTACACTTGAAAGCGGGACGGGAGGGTGCGGTGGGGTAGTAAAAGGTCCCGTCTGGCTAACGGCCTTCGGGCGGTTCGTGACATCAAGTACCATGTGGTTGAGGAAAGCCAATGTCGCGTAAAGTGAGAATCTGCTCCCCACGTCAATCGGGGTAAATGCCCAACTGGACGCAACGGATGCATTAAAGACATCAAAAAGGTGAATCGGGGCGGGGGGGGAATCAGTTACGGCGGTCAGGAGAAGATTGTCTGAGGGACGACGACCCGAGTGAAAACCACGGGGGAGAGGAAGGCTTGCAGCACGACGGGGGGGTCGACAGGAGGTCGACTTAACTTTAAGGGGGGAGAAGGGAATGAAATAAGGGGCGGCGATTCATTTCAGGGAGGCGCAGAAACCAGTACCAAAACAGTAGCATAACTACAGTACGACAGTGAATAAAGATGGGCAATGGCAGATCCCATACCAGCTTAGGACGTCCTTCAGGACGACCAATTTCCAGCATCAACAAAAAAAACTTCGGATGCTAAATGGTTACTCAAGAAAAAAAAGTAAAAATCATCAGGGGAAGGCGTCGCAACCGAAAATTCTGAGCTCAAGCAGCTCAGAACTGTGGCGGTAAGAGGGAAATATTCCTATTCTGGAAAGGTAGCTGTTAACTTGGTCACCAATAATCCATGAAAAACCCAAAAAAATGCAGGGGGAATGATAATCACAGGGTCTTTCAAAAGAGCCAGGTTCCAACGCCAGGATACGAGGAACCCCTTTTGTTAGCTCAATTCGGACGCTAAGGATTCAGCTCCTCTCCACCCCAAATTAGTGGGGTCAAAACCTGACGCGAAGGGCGGCCTTTTCCTTTCTGATCTCTCCCGCCCTTGAAGGTCTGACTACAAATTCCGAAGGCATGGGAGCTCACGCTGTCACGCTACGTAAGAGGAGCATTCTGGAAACAAATGGAGGTCGTGAAAAAATGGAGGGGAGGTAAGGCGGCATAAAGTAGCTGAGTGTGGCACTTGAAATGGATCCTACCGAACGATAGTAGAGTTAAAAAAAAACGCTAAAAAACTCACAGACGGGGGGGGGAGGGGGACAAGTACAGAAAAAAAACACGTCTCACAGTCTAGGTAGTGACGTTACAGAAACCAATACATGGTGGAAACATCCGGAAGAACCTCTAAGTGCAGACAGTCCGGTGTCCTAACGATCTGGGAGGGGGGGCTAACCGTTACCGGGGCAAACGATGAAGGGAAATAGGGAAATGGGGGGTTGGGAATTAACTGCCGACTGGGTTGCACGCCAATCCTCTCTGCTTACTAGACGGTCCGTGGGATCCATGGCAATTGTACAGGGGGGTGGAGGCAAACGTTACTAAAGTCACTATATGGACAAAGTCGAAGTGAAAACCCTACGCAAACGGCTCGCTCTCATCTCATCCTATGAGGCGCGCTAGGAAAGGAAGCGTTCAAGAGTGGGGGGGAAGACCTCTCTCGCGCTCAAAAAAAGCGACAGCAATAAGGAAAGGGAGGGGGAAAAAGCAGGAGCGAAACAAGGTGGTAGCGATGGGGGAAAGAAATGCGGGTCTTGGGAGGGCACAAGAGGGCTGGGAATCTGCGTACGCGGGCGCAAAAAGGTTTCTGAAAAAAAATCATGGAGAGGAGAAGAGAAAAGGCAAGGGGCTCAGGGAGGAAAAGGGTCTATCAAAAACCGGGCAGCCCGGCTTATAATAGGGGACTCTATTGCCGCTGGCCCAGAAAAGGGTACTCCTTAGTAGACGGGTACCAAAAGATAGCATAGAGAGAGTACAAACTAAACTCAATTCCGTAGGAGAAATCAATTAGACCATATGGAGTTCCAACACCGATTATGTTGAGGGGGACGAGACGTACAGAAGATAGACAAGAAAGGCAAACTCGGGAATAAAGCTGTTAATACGGGGACATACGTGTTGAGAGAAGGGAAAGTGCGAGGGGGGTAGCTAAGTGTCAAACGAGGAAAGAAGGGAGACAGACTGAAAAGTAGGACCTAGTTCTCGAGATGGGGTGGGCATTTAGACTCTAGGGGGGGGAGAGATTGCCTGAATCTGTATATGGGGCGAGTGAAGAAAAAGATAAAAAAAATTGAATGTGGAGCAAGGTGGGGGCGGAAAACGAACAAGTGGAGGGGTCCCGGGGGGAATTCAAGCTAAAGGATGGAGTCGGACTCATTGGGACGCACAGGAGTAACGCGACAGGGAAGGGTCAAAAGGGGGCCCTACAAAAACTCACTCGGCAGCGCTTCGCGTTGAGTAAAAGGGTAGGCGAGGAGATCTCGGGAGCTGGGCAATTGAATCTGGCAACCAAAGGGAGGAAGTTCGCGGGCGCAGGAAGGTTCATACTCATTGGCCAGAACGCTAGGTCTCCAGAGGCAAGGGGTGCGCATAAAAGTTTTTCTTCTTGTCCTCGTCAAAAGAAGTTCGCTCTTCAACAGGATATTTACGTGTGGTTCAGGGCGAATTGGTTACGGACGTAGAAAAAGGTGAGGGTAAGGGAGAGGGGTTGACCAAAAATAAGGAAGTATTTGTCGATGCAGGGAAATGGCAACAGCGAAGACTGTAATACAAGAAAATCGTACCTGTTGAGGGACGTCTTCGTGCTGGGGGGAGGACAAGTTGTATGGGCAAAGCCTGGGGGGGGGGCGGGAAACGCGACGGTTATGCTGCGGCGGGCTGGTGTGGTTTTGAAATAATACTCATGGCAAGAGGAAGAAAAAGAGGGTCCAGGTACGGAGATGTCGTGGGGGGGGAAGGAGGGGACCAAAGAATCCATGGTGGAGAAACAAGCACGCGGTGTATGCCGGCTGAGCCGTTTTATAAGATATTGTCTTGCTAATACGTTTGTAAGTATCATCTTAAAAGTAAAAAAGGGGGGAAAGACTGTCCAGTAAAAATGAAAAAGGGGGCTTTGGAAGCGCGCTCAGTAAGGACATATGTCGGGAAAATGGACGGCGTTTGGAGAGAAGACCTTAAAAAAGTGAAAAAAATCGGGTAATTCAGAGGGGGCCTTTGAAAAAAAATCCCGGCAGGAGGAGGAAGGAGTAAGGGCGTAAATAATGGGAGGGTCCGTAGTCGACAACAGGGGGAATGTTACTTCTATTCTGGGTGGGTTCGAGGGTTTTAAATGTCTCTTGACCAAGGAAAAAAACTCATCGAAAACGGGAGGGTCAAACTAAAGGACTAACCAGATATAAAAAATGGCTAGGAAAGGCCTTATGGTTGTCGCAGAGGTCCACGGGAGAACGAAAACTGGGGGAGAGAAAATACTTCAGTAAAAAACTGAGCTTCCTAAAAAAAAAAAGAGGGGTCAAAAAAACTTATAAAGGGGAGGGCGAAGGGGGCGTCACTAAGGCCAATGCTAAAAAAATCGGGACCGAGTGGGCGATTTTAAATGTCTGAACCTTAGAGGGGTTAATTGTCGGGTGTGCTGTTCGGAAAGGGAAATGTTGGAGGCTATTATATCTTTTCAAAATTCGGGGGTGGAAAGGGGGGAGGAGATACTGGTGTCAAAACGGTAGTCCGCGGTGACTTTGCATAGGAAACGAAACATTGAACTTAAGGGGAGCACTCGGGAAAATGTCGAAGTTGGGGTTCCTAGGGCTACAGCCAAAAAGAATGGTCTATGGGGAGTGGAAAACCAGGAGTTGAGTATCGCACAGAATAAGGCCGGAGAAAAGTGCATGGAAAAGAAATGTGAATAATCACACGGTTGGCTCGAATTGACAGGAGAGAAGGACGTCTATTAACTAAACGGAAAAAAGGACTTATTAGGAACGCGCTCAGTGAGGACAGAGTAAAAACGATGTGCAGGGGCGACTTTGAGAGGTCTGGCCAGAATCGCTCTAAAAGTGACAAGCTACAAGAAAGGGACGTGAAACACAAAGACGAGGACAAGAAAAGGCTTCCATGGAGCGAGCATGCGGACCTTACTAAGGGGGGGGTAATAGGAAATGCTCTGGAGGCCACTCTGTATAGGGTAAAGCGTGGGCAGCACTGGAAAGGAGTCAGGGGTAGAGAAAAGACATACGCTCAAAGGGGAGGAGAAATTGGTTGGGCCAAAAAGGCTTCGGTATGTCTGGGACTAGAGAACACAGGAGAAGTTGAGGGCCGTAAAAAAAAAAAAAAGGGAATGAAGGAAAAAAATAGGGGAATAAGCCAAACCCACTTTTGAAAAGTCTTTTACTAATATAGGTTACTCTTTGCGACAGTGGGGGTCTTCAAAAAGTAAATTGCATGGAATTGTAAATGAAGGCAAAAAAAACCACAAAAGGGCACGGAAACATCAAAACTGTCAACAAAAGCGTTATTTAACGTTGGGTACCTTGCAAGTCGCTTACATGAGGAGGGGAGGGGGGAAAGACTTCCAGGCTAACGAAAAAAACAGGGCTTGTCATGGCAACCGAGTTACCAACGATGGCGAGCGGTTCGAACCTCAGTAATGGGGGGCGGATTCACAAGGAAAAGGTAGATCATAGCTCCATGATGCGGGACAGTAAGTGGTCATTTGGGCGAGTAGGGGGAAAAAAATGGAAAAAAATTGGGGCAGTGACAAGAAAAGTGCCTGAATTTTAGTTGGGGGCTACTGCAGGGGAAAGTCAGTAGCAACCACAATGCAACTTGAGAATGCAACTAAGTAGGACCAGGGAGAATGAGTTCACGGGGGAGTGAAGGGAGGGGGGGGGAAGAAGGAGGAAAAAAATTGAGGGGGAAAGAAAAAAAGAGAGGGGGGAGAGGGAAATCGGGCGGAAGGGTAGAAAAAATACGGTCGAGAGATGGGGAGGCGCAAGAAGGGGGGGAGAGGTGGAGGTAGGATGGTGGGGGAGACGGGACCGGGGGAGGGAAGTGTAGGAGGAGTTGGGGGAAGAAGTGACCTCTGGTAGCCCCATATTCCATTGTGACCGTATCGGGTACGCCGAGGAAAAAGACGGTACCCATCTCTCGGGTCGGGGACTCAGTGGGAAGGAAGGAATAGTAAAAAAATGAAAGGAGGGGGTAGATGGGAGAGGGGGTGGTCGTGTCCGCGGTCAGTATACACCTAACAAGCCACTAATGAAAGTTGGGGAGTCCCCTAGAAATTAACGAAGGGGGGAAACGTTCAATCTGAGTCCAGCAGAACTTAGGCATCATAACGAAAAAAGTCCGGCTATTTTTTAGGGTGGGGTGGGGGTTGTTAGGGGGGGGTTCTTACTTTATTGCAGTGGGGGGGAGGCTTAGGGGGGTTAGGGGGGGCGGTGTGGGTGATTGATTGTTGATGGGTGCGTGTTTTGTCTGGTCTCGAGGGGGGACTTTGTTTTAAGTGGAGGGGTCTTTTCTTTCTGTTAGTCTGGGGCGGGGGACGTTCTAGGGGGGGGGCAGATTGGGGTTCTTTTATTTTGCTTGTCCTTCTTATCGTCTGTTATATATCTTCGTTCTTGAGGGCTTTTTTCAGCTCCCTTGGGACTTTATTTTTGGTGGGGGGGGGGGCCTTTGGGCGTTGTCAGCCTCGGCTAGTTCTTTTTTTTTTTTTATGGGGGGGGGGGGCTCCCTCTCTACCTCTGGTGGGGCGTATTCTGTCAGACTAGCCGGGGTGAGGGGGCTGGGGGTTGTGGGGGGCTCTTGGAAAAAAAAGGGGTGCTTCCTGTTGCGCGTTTGCGGGGGCCGGGTGAGGGGGGGGTGTTGCTCCTGTTCTGGTCCTTCAGCTCTCATTTGCCTGGGAGGGGGTTGCTCTGGGGGGGCCGTCCACAGAGTTTCTTGACGGGTTGTGAGGGTCCCTCTTCATCTTCCCCCCCCCCGTCCTGGTGGGCCTCTCTTGTGGGTTGCTGGGGGAGGGGGGGGGAAGTGCCCTGAGTAGTCCGGGGGTGTAGCTTATGCTCTGGCTTATCCTTTGGGGGGCGCTCCGAGGTGCTAGGCCTTCTCTGGAGCGGACTTGGGTGTGGGGGTTGGGGACTGGTGAGCTCCTCCTTTTCGTGGGCTCCGATTTGGGTTGGAGGGGTGGGAGACGACGCGTGTTCTGTGTGGACCTGCGTTCTTTATCCGCGCCTTCTCTCTTGTGTCGGTCTGGTGTAGGGAGGAGTTCGGTCTGTCCTCCTGGTCTCCCCGGGGGGGGGGGTGGGGGGGGGGGGGGGGGGGAGCGCCTTGCCCTACTTTCTGTCTCTCCGTCTGGCGGTCTCGACTTCGGCCCCTCTGCGGGCCCTATCTGTGCCTGACTCGGGATCCACGAACTGGGGGCGACTTCCTTCGCCTCAAAGACCCTTTCGACCCCTCCGTATTCATGGGGAGTCGAAGTCGCGAGACTAGGCAAAAAGGGGGCCAGGGGGGCGTGAAAAGCTGGTAACCCAGGGGCACACGCTAATGCCGAGTGCGGCGATGAAGGTCAGGGCAATTTGGTCTCCATGCCGTAACCGATAAATACCTGCATGAGGAGAAGTAATTAACGGTAGTGAATGGAAGATATGTTAGGGGGAATTTACAACACTTTAAAAATCATGGGGGAAACGTAAAAGAAGTAAGACTCTAGTCGCGGAACTCGTCGAGATAGGGAAATCTGAACTCAAAAATTCTAAAGCTTCGAAGGAGAATGGAGCGCAAAGCAGGCAGGAATGGAGTGTGTCTGGAGCACGCAGGGAAGAGAGTGGGAGAAGAGAATTCTGTAAAACATGGTACTCTTCGGTCTAGTCTCAGATCGTGGTCAGAGGGGAACTCACATAACTGGGGAAAAGAGGGGAGGAAACCGAGAAAAGATTGCATAGTGGTACTCGTCAGGTGAGGGAACTGGGAACTAGGTGAAAACTACCTGATTAGTTCTCAGTAACGAGGCATGAACTCCTAAATAGTTATGGAAAAGGAAAGGGGAAGCGCAATGTCAGGGGGGTCCATTCAAGGAATTTCAAGGGGCTGCAATACTCGACCGAGGAAAAAAGAAGTACTGTCTTCCCGTCGAGTAAATAGATGGAGGCGCACGAAAGGAGGGTAAAAAAAAAAGTGTACTGCCGCAAAAACCGCAATCTCGGTCCCGTGGTAGTTTAAATCGGGCGTCGAAGCATTTGAAAAAAGCAATCCCAAAGATAAGCGCAAACCGGATTGGGGACTCATGAATGCGTGCGCGGGCGAGGGGGAAAAAAAGAACTGACGTGACCGGGGGGGGTGATAGGGAAAAATACGAGAGATGACCTCGGCCTCTAGAAAAAGATGGACGAAAAAAAAGCGGGAGTGAAGAAAGAGACCCTGTGTGGGGCAAGGGAAGAAAAAAGAGAAAAAATGGGCAGAGCGAGAGGGAGAACGGCGGCGGTATCTCCTCGGGGGGGAAAAAAAAAAAAAAAAAAAAAAAAAAAAAAAAAAAATCGCGCAATCTGGGGCGCACACCGAGCAGCATCAAAGTTTCACAAGGGGCAGACATACTGGGAAAAAAAAAGAGCAGCGGTGCAGGAAAAAGTCGCGGGGGGATTAATAGGAGGGCCAAATGCGAGGGAACAGGCATTAAAAAAAAAGTGGTGCGCAAACGCAGGGGGGGGACTCATGGGAAAAAGTCAGATCTACAATCCGAAAGTCTTGGTGGGGAGGCCGACAAGACTGAGCGGTTGCCCCGAGAGGAAAATAATCGGATAGGGGGGGGCGGAAAGCGTTGAAAAAAAAAAAGATTAAGTCTTCACAGATAACCTTGCCGGGGGGGGGAGGTGTAGTGGTGGGAAAAGGTTTTGTTTATAACGGAAGGCTTTGTTAGGACAAGAATCGTCAACATCGAAAAAACGACGGACGACCTATTCGTCTCGTAATAAGAAGGACCGTAAGGGGAAAGGGAAAGGACATGTAGTGGGGAGATACTGCTATACGGGGGAGTACTGTAACTTGTAGGGTCATATACGAGCGCTGCAGGGGGCGATAGTGAGAGAGAGGGGAAAACATTGGTGAAAGCCCTAACAGCAGTTAGAATGCATAATGTACAGCGCCTAAACAAATCAGAACATAATGGGGGAAAACGCGTCGAGTGTCTTTTCCTCCTCGTGGGAAACTGAATATTGAATTAAGACCTTTCTGGGTACGCCATAAGAGGAAAAAGACGACGTAGTCTCGACCTCGAATTAAGAAAAGCCTCAAAAAAAGCGTGGCATACCACCTCGATATAACGACGTGGCATGCTGTTCCAAAGAGACTTGAATCCCGTGGCAGGTAAGTCAGGGATGCTCAGAAGATCTTCTACGGTCCAGATTATTTCTCAAATTAGGGAAGGAAACGCATCGTTCAGAAATTCAAGAAACATCTGGAAGGCCAAAAAATGGGCGGGACAAATATGTTGGAGCTGCCGGGGTTCAAGGGGGGGATGGCTGTAGAGGGTTTCAGATTCTAGGGGACAGCTGAGCAGACTGGGGAAGATAGGAATTCTGAGTTATTGGGGCTACGTCAGGGGTAGAAGAGGATTGGGGGGGACAGTCGAAAGGGTTTCAAAAGGGATGAGCTTCTAAGGAGTAGTCATAAAAACAAGGGAGAATTAGGGTCACTAGAAGGAGAGGAAAGGCGGAAGGTCTAACTAAAAAATTATTTTAATCTTCGCAGACCCTGGGACCAATGATCAAACTGACAAAGATCTGTCTATCAAAAAGCAAAATTAATACGGGGGGAATTGGGGAGCAAAACATTCCAGGAAACTATCGCTCTAAAAATGACTGAACATATATTACAAAAGCCAAATAGGAAACATACATGCTACAGGGTAAGGGGGATGGTCTATGTGGGAGAATTTTAACGCTCAACCGCAAGGAGGAACGGGAAGAAAAGGGGGCTGACAGGAAAGTACATGCGAGTACTAACCAGCAAAATGGGGCGGACCGGGTGAAGATGGGCCCACAGAGGCAAACAAAAGGTAGAAAAAAAATACAACAGGGGGAAGGGAAACTGGCGCTATGTCTACACCGAGAGGGACACAGAAGGACACGAAAAAAGAGGTCCCCCATCCTGAATAATCGGTCAGAAATTGATGAGAAGGACATTATAGGGGGGGAGCTACATGTGAAAACCGTAAGGACTGTCGAATCTAGCATATGCCGGCCGCGTGCCTTGGGAACATAAAGGTAACAAACGTCTATACACCTAGAAGGGAAAATAAACATAGAAAGGGCAGGGGGGGTCACGCATTTAAGAGATAAAAAGGGGGGGGGAGGGGTTAATCTGGTAGCGGGAATCGAGCCGACAGGAGAGAAACGCGGCGCACGTTGGGGGAAACATAAGCTTTCAGGGCGTTTGTCGAAAAAATGGGGGGGGCGGGTGGTGGGATGATCTGATTCAGGTGGGGCGAATTTATTGGGCTTCTACGAAAATTTAGTATGACAAGGGTGCAAAAAGAAGTGAAAGCGGCGCTCTCTATCAGCATCATCGCTGGGGTTTAATTCCTTGAATATTCCTTCACTTACCGAATGGAAAGGAAACAATCAAAAACCTGTGGGGAAGATGTCGGGGGGTAAAATGACTAAGAGCTGTAGCCATAGTGTGGTGACCAGAAAACATTGGGTACAGATCGGAATAAAAGGCAGGATGAGGTGAATGAAAACGGCAGTAGTTGTGGTAGATGAGGAAAAACATGAAAAGGGGGGCGAAGGGGAGGGGATTAGAAATGTGGTTGTCACGTTGTCTGAAGGGGGCGTCAAGAAGACTCCGTGGGCGACGCCCGCTTCCTGCTAAATCCTCAAATTCATTGCAGCTCGGGGGGTTACTGGGTGAAGATAGCTTTCTCCCATAAAGGTTGCCAGGGGAAGATGAAGGAGTCGAAAGTGTCATCGTTCAGCACACGGGACAATCTTAGGTGGAAAAAGGTAGGCGGGGGGGGGTGTTTTTAAAAAAATAAAATTGGCGTCTAAACATCTGGGGAGGTTCTAAAAAACTCGACCAATAGGGAGATACTGACCAAGCCATAAGTTTGTGAATACCGGGGAAGGAAGCACCACTGGGTGACCCTACAAAAAGATATATTATTACTTACGACAAAAAGAGATACTTAATTTTACTACGACGGAGGAAACTGAGTTAAAAAGGCAAGCGAAGGGTTAGAACTACGCCGCTGGGGGGGCGAAGCGCGCACAACGAAAGACTGTAGGCGCTCAAATCCAACGTCTGAAGGTTAGGTCACCTCTAGCGCTATGTCTAAGCCTTGGATAGGAAAATACTCAAACAAAGAGTGTATCGGCCGGGACCTAGAAGGCCGGTCGAGACAGCGGGTCATGCGATGAAGAGAAAAGTTATGAAGAAAGGCGTGAAGTGAGGGTTATAGGAAAATCAACAGAATGGTCTGTTGTCACGCCACCTCTTAGGGGTATATACTAAGGGGGGGGCGGGGGCACATACAGCAGTAAAAGCAGCGGGACAAAAAAAAAAACTTTACGCCTGCAAAGAATCAAGCCGCGGATAGATGGCGGCAAGAGGGGGAATAGATTTTACTTCCCGCAGTGGGAAGGGGAGAGAGCCGAGCTCGCCAGAGACGGCTGTGTTCAGGAAAAACAGCGGGGCTTAGTCTGGGACAACATGAAGGAACCTCTGAAAAAGTCAAAAAAATGACATTAGACGCGAATCCTTTCGACAAAACATCGCCCCAGATTCGAGGAAGGCCCGGGCAGTCGAGTCCGTTGTGACACTAATCAACAGGGGGTTCAATAGGCTACAAATGATGATTCAGGGACTGATTGGGAAAGAGACGTCTCAAGTTATAAGGGAGGAAGAAAAAGCCGGTAAATGTCATCAAATAGTTAGGCGTGCTGGAGGGGAAAGACGGGTGCGCAAAGGAATGGGCTTAGTCACAGGGTGAGGGGTGGGATGAACTCAAATGGTCGTATGGCGTCGAAGTAACTGACTGCTAAAATCCATGAAACATGAGCTCAAGGCGTGAGTTGAAGGAGGGTAAGGAAAAGGGCAGATGTGGCTGTTATTCTTCTTAAATATCGTCTGGCCCGCCGGATCCGCGGGGCCGGCCGGGGGGAGTTGACAGTAGGGGGGGGGGGATTGCAAATGTTGTCGCGTTGACCTAAGTCTATAAAGCACAGTGTTCGCTTAGGAAAAAAAGAAACTTGGGTCTGATGGGTCAGTAGGCACCTGATTGGACGCCAAGTCGCTTAGCGGACTGGACTCGGATCAGGTTGGGCTGGCTGACGCTCAAAAACTTTTCGACACACAAAAAAAAAACAACGGGAGGGGGACGTTCGGTTCTGTCAGACCCAGGATGACGGAGAAAGCTGGAAGAAAGTGATGGCGAAACTGGAAGGTTAGGGAAAGTGCCTTGTAATAGAGCAGACGAAGGTAACTTTCCAGCACGAAATTATGTGCCTACGAACACGCGCCTCAACCATAAATTAAAGGAGACTGCCTTGGACGTTGGTAAAATTTTTTTGTTGGGGTGTCAGGGGGTGGGAGAGGTTTGTGAGGGGGTGGGGGGGGGGG
>Ga0179591_1283826_pt1 | contig 15748 bp, 19 predicted proteins | sample CZOMad2_1_08_16f_FD_182891 | JGI IMG/M metagenome (GOLD analysis project Ga0179591, IMG submission 182891) | Vadose zone soil fungal communities from Angelo Coast Range Reserve, California, USA - CZOMad2_1_08_16fungal (PacBio error correction) | ecosystem: Environmental > Terrestrial > Soil >...
TCAGAGAGGAAAGGTGGAACTTATGGCTTTGTACTAGACCTCCTTCATTTGTGAAGGAAAGGTTGCGGGAGAAAGAAGGGGGGGGCTCGGAGTCAGACACTTGCAAGGGGGGAGAAAACAATGTGCTGAATCGAAGGGTAAATGCATAACAACTCCTTGGTAAGTCAAAGATTAAAGAAAAAAGACGGGGAGAGGAGCCGGGGTAAAGTCAGGATATCCTGAAACTCCCCCCCATAGGGAGGCAAGGGGGAGCAACGGCCAGAGGTTGAGAAACTTCTTATAAATGAGCTAAGGAAAGAAGGTGGAGAATTGGTGAAAATGATTACAAACGTTCTTCAGCGAAACGCTGGAGCAAGAATAGGCGTTGGATATTCAACAGCCACTTATTGCGGTTCTTTTCAAATAAGGCGGAATACCACATATCTGTGCCCGGGGAAGGATGGTACACGCGTGACTAAAAACATGCACAAAAGAGAAAGCTCCAGTATTCGGGTTGCGAGTGTGCGGTAAGCGCCAGCAACAACGGAGTAAAACGCGCGAGAGTTACAAAGCAACAGGAAACAGAAAAACGAAACAGAGTCTTCGGGACGGGCGAGCGACCTATAGGCGGACTGTAAACAAATCCATCTAAAAGACGGAATAGAGTGGAGAATTCCGGCCTCAGTAGTGAGCACACCGAAGTAAAAAACCCAGATGGGGGGCGTGAGAGTAAACTCCTCATCACAGCGGGCGAGACCGTAGATGGCCGAATGAACAACGAGAAATTCCTCTGGGAATGGAATCCGTACTAAGAGGCTCAGAAAAGGAGGTAAACATCAGCGTGTCCCAGGGATGCGATTGGTGAGTGGTTCAGAATTTGCACAAAGCACTCGTGGAGTGAATCTTAATCAGAAAAAACTTCTAGAAAATATGGGAAAAGGGGCGCGGTCATACAATGTTTGGGAGGGGTCAGTTAAGACGAATTGACCTGGGGGGGGGGGTGAATCGGTAGGAAAAAGAAAAAGGAACAATCTCGATGAATAAGTCTTTAAAGCCCCTACGGTGAATGGAAGATGGAACTGCGATTAAGAAATAATTCCCGTTCGGCGGAGTGGGAATCGCCTGCCGGTATCAAAGATGTCGGGAAGCAACCTGGTCAAGAGGGCAATGGGGGGACTCTCCAAATATATGTGGCCTTCATGAAGGCGCTAACAGTGAAGAGGTAGGATCAGGCAGTCACTCAAAAGGCTGTCAAGGGGAATTTCAAGAAATATCAAAAAGGAGGGGAAACAAGAGGTCTATTGCCGAACAGGAGGTTTAGATTAAACTGAGGTCATGCTTCAAGCACGAGCCGTCCGGACGAAGCCGTTCCGAATCGACAGGGGGGAATGGTGGAAGTGGAGGGGTAGAAGAGTGGGGCGTAGAAAGGGTGGGGGGGTGGAGATTGGGTGAGGGGGGAAAGAGGGTGGGTGGGGGAATGGGGGGGTGGGAAGATAGGGGGGGGTATAGGGTGGTTGGAGGAGGTGGGGTGGGAGGATGGGAGGGGGAGGGGGGGTGGGAGGGAGATGGGTGTGGCGGGGAGAGTTGAGAGAGGGGGATGTGGGGGGGTGGCGTGGGTGTAAGGGGGGGGAAGGAAGTGGAGGAGGATGTTTGGGAGAAGCGGGGATTGGGAGAGGGTGGGTGGGGACAAAGGGAGGAGGGGATTGGGCGGGGTAGAGGGAAAAGGGGGGAGTAGGGCTGTAGGGAGGTGGGGGGAGGGGGGGGGAAGGGGGGGGGGAAGAAGAGGGGGGTGGGAGGGGGTAGGGATGGGTGGGGAATGTGGGAGGGGAATGGGAAGGGGGTCGGGGAAATGAAGAAGTGGGTGGAGGAGGGGGTAAATCGGCGTAGGGAGTGGGAGTGGGGGGGAGGGGTGGGGGGGGGAGGATGTGCAGATGGGGGGAGTAGGGGGGGCGGGGGGGGGCGGGTAGGGGGGAGTGTGTGGTGGATTAGGGGGGAGGGAGTAGAGGGGGATGGGAACGAGGAGAAGGAGGGGTCTGTAGGTGAGGGTGGATTGGGAGTTAGGTGGCGATGGGGGAGGGGAGAGGGCTAAGGGTGGGGTAGAAAGGGGGGGGTTTGGGAAGAGTGGCGGGAGGGGGGGAAGGGGGGGAGATGGGGAATTGGAAGGGGGCGGAGGGGACATGGGGCGGGGGCGTCGTCGGAGATGAGATGATCAAACATCGGCCGAAGGTTTGGGTCGCCATAAGGTGCATGTCTTCAAGGGGTGGGGGTTAAGATGGAGGGGGTTTGAGAGGGGCGTATAATGATTCAATTAAAAACCAGGATAAAGGTAGTGTCCATAGTGTTCGTGTCGTAGTGGCTTGGGGCATAAACGAACAGGTACAAAGGGGAGCGGAAGCAGGGACGGGGGAGAAAGTGTTATTATAACTAGAAAGATGGATTGGGGGCGAGGGCAGCTCATGGGGGGGGAAAGCTCACGATGAGTACAGACTTTTCTCCCAGATTGGGCGCGAAAAGAGTCGCCTTCGAATTAACTAAGAGAAGAGAAAAAAAAGAGAGCCTTTATCGAGACAGGGTGTGGGCCGACTCATAATCAGGGAAGGGAAACCTTAAATCGGAGGTCCGGTGCCGCACGGTTTGGGGGGGGGGAGTGCAGGAGTCTCAGGGGGTTTCTGGAGGGGAAAAATAAAACGCCGACAGGGCAAGTCTAACTGTGTTGGGGTCAGAAGCAACGTCGAAAAGATGCCTTAGAGGAAGAGAAAAAGAGTAAGGAGGGAAATTTCTGCGGGGTTGTGTCTAACTGTTTGAGGACTGGGATGGGTCTGACTCGACAAAAAACAGGGAGTACGCTCCTTCGCCGTGGGAGTAATCAGGGGAAGAAAACAAAGAGGAGGGGAGCATCTTGAACGTAAACCAGGTGGTTGTATAACTTAATAAGCGACGCCTTAATGGGAGGTAGGGACATAATCAAGCCGAACATTTACGTAACCGGGGGGAAAAAGGGGGGGAAAAAAAGGCCAAGCGGGGAAGAATCTCTTCACGACTGGGGGGGAAAAACTGCGATTCAGGACGGGACTGACGGGGCGGCGGTATAATAGAGAAGAACGACGAAACGTGGGTGTGGCCGGGTCTGCATGGTTTAAGGGCCGGAGTATCGAATGAAACGCTGGTTCGTCCGACGAGCGGATTAGAAAGAAAGTATTAGGACCGGGTAGGGAGGTAAAGGGTTGTCAGAACGCAAACTGAATCTGCTACGCAAAAAGAGGAGAACTGTCGGGGACGAAGGGTGTAGTGGAGTTTGAGCCACGCGCATAGAAAAGTGAAAGGAAACTGCTGCGGCTACGCAGCCTGGATAACGGTTACTGGATTTGCCCATGAGGTGGGGGAAAAGAACGTGACCAAGTCAGGGGAAAGGGGGAAAGTACGATTAGAAGGGGGGATCGCAAGTTGGTCCAGATAGAAGTACGTTGCCTTTGTTTTGCGAAGAGGAGCGAGAGACTCAACTTCTTTGAGGGGTCTTAAAGATGAGATCCACGCAGGGAGGGGAATCAACATGGAAAAAAGCGGGAGAACTTAAAAGAAGGGAAAAGAGAAGAAAGGGGGAAGGGTGAGATGATCACACCTCGAATGTAGTAGAAAAACTTTTTTCTGACGTATTCAAACGCGAAGTCGCCCGCCCAAATTGGGCAGAGGGTGGCCTAAGCTCTCAGAGGAACCGGGAACCTCCGGGGGAAAGACTGGCTTGTCTCAATCTTGGATTTAAGAATCTCGGGATCTGTCCCCAAGGTATTGCTGGGAGAGGCATATCTTCCCATTTGTATCTGACAATCCACGTAAAGAAAGCAGGGGGGGGGGGGTCTCAAGGACAAGGGATTTCCCAAAGGGGGCAATCAAAACTCCAACACTCAACGGCAGGAGCCTCGACGATTCCAAAAAAAAAAAAACACTCCTCAATTCACACAAGAAGAAAAAGACAAAAGGGGGATAGGTATGGGAAAAGACACCGGTGAAAAAGAAATCAAGTCCTTAATTGAAGCGAGGAAGAGTCCGAGAACTTGTCTGTCGCAATAATTCTGCCGGGGTAAAGTCTACGACCGCTCCCGCAGAATGTGTTTGGGAATGTCATCATCTTGGAGAGAAGAAAAAATAGAAAATGAAGCAAGTCCCAAAAGAGAAAAAAAAGGAGACAAAACATGAAGAAAAAAGAGGGGGTGAGCTGTCGCTAAATATCCTCGCCAGCACGAAACGAGAGAAAACATGCTAAAACACATTATCCAGCTCGGCGTCGTAAGGGAACAAAATAATAAGACATAAAAAAGAAAAGATAACAAATCTCCGCTAAGGAAAAAGAGGAAGGTGGTTGAACCGAAAAAAAATAAACTTACAAGTGGCTGCGTCATTTAAGTCGGACGCACTGCATAGGGAAGGAACGGACGAGGGAAAGGTCGGGAGTAAGAGTGGGGGGGGGGCTTAGCAACGCTTGTGCAAGAGGCGGCGGGAAACGGTAAGACAGGGCCGACCATGCAGAAGAGTCAAGAGACGCAGGGACAGAAAAAAAGACAGATAGACTAAGAGAAGTAAAAAAAATGATCAAAAGACCAATTGGAGGACAGAGACGGAGCTAGGGCGCTCAACCCCACACACAGTCCGGTCGAATAGGAATGGGGGAAAAAATGAGGGGAGACTAAAAAAGGGGGATCTCATTAAAGATAGGAGCGTGTAGCCAATACGTTCACCCGAATAAAACTGAGAGGCCAAGCAAGGAAAGTTTCTCAACTTGGGGGAAAAGGGGGGGGAGAGAGAAGAGGTAGAACCCGAACAATAATAGACAGCGGAGAGCATTGATAAGGGCGGAACAAATCCGCAAAGGTCAACTGAATCCTCATGACAAGGAAAGGGAAGAGAAAACCTCCATGAAGAAAAAGCGACAGCCGTATTAAGATAACAATAAAAGTATAATTCATATAACGTAGTTAGACATGTAACCTGGGCTTGGGGGGGGGGAATGCAGGGGGGATCAACCTCCATCCACCCATCGGATCCGACAGTCGTAATGGGTTGCGTCGAAATATGAGTTTAGGGGGGAATCGACAAAACCAGAAAAACCTCAAGAGGCAAAGGAACGTGCCTACTAGCCGCCGAAGCACCGATCCAGAGCAACCACGTGAGAATCCTCGATGCGGCAACACCATAAAACCACTGGCCAGGAAGCCTACATAAAAAGGGAAACCCAAACAATCGGTTGACGAGAGAAAAAAGGAAAAAGGATAGAGGAGACATAATCCTCTCCAAGATAAGGGGAGGGAAGGTGATTGGCTAAGAAAAAAGGGGCAACCAGGGGGGTTGCTGTAAAGGTTACCAGGAAACTTATCAAGGCGTCCCTGGCGGAAAGTACTGGTACTCCTATTCAGATTAAGATATAAAAAAGGTGACTGAAAGACCTGCTAAGACGAAGGGGGGGGAAGCAAGATCCCACGCCGAAGTGGTAGGCTTACTTTCCTCAGTGTATCTGCAAAGGAGGAAAAAAATTAGAAAAAGAGAATATCAAGACAAATCCAGAAATTGGACGACGTCCGGCAACACTGTGAAATTATACATCTGGGTGGCAATCCGACAGGGGGGAGGGAGGCACGGGGGAGGTTGGGGGCGAAAAGCGATCAAAAAACCGAGAAAAAGCCAGACAAAACCAGGGGTTGAAGCGGCACCGGTCAGGGCTCTCCCTTACCCCGGTGGAATTGGACGGAAAAGGGGGAAAAGGGTCCGATGGAGACATTGGGAATAAAGACCCTGGACGGCGAGGTCCTATTTGCGCGCATTTATGACAAGAGGGAAAGAAGAGGAAAAACCAAAGGCAGGGCGGAAAGGGCGGGCAAGCCCCATACATCTTTGAGGGGGGCTCAAGAAGCATCTCTAATTCAGGGAAGCGGGGCAGTAGAGCTGATCTTGCCGGAGGGAATGTCAACAAAACCTAAGAGAAAACACTACAAGGGGACGGGGAGGAAAAGGTAAGTTAATTGGTTGAAATAAAAAAGGGGGAACCAACTTACGGAAAGCCATGGGTCGCATCGAGGGCGAAATCACGTAATATCGCAGGAAGGGGGGAAGAGGTGCGGGCCCCCCATGTCAGGAAGGAAAGAGTGCCTTGCAAGTCAGCGGAGAAACTGCGTAGATTCCCTCACTGTCACGGACTAAAGTTCAAGGCGGAATGAGACAGTAATCCGGTCCTATAAAGTGTTTAATGACCGTAACCAACTCCAAGGGAATGAAGTCCCGCCTTTAAAAAGCGGACTGGGCGCGGGGGACACAAGGTTAAAAGAGGGTTATTTTAGAACTCGACCGGATCTACGTCAGCAGACGCACCAAGGAGATTAAGCTGCGGGAAGGGAGGGAAAGATCCGAGAGCAAGTAAGAAATACTTGAGTCAGCATATTTTGCAGGTTATCGTGTAAGAAGGGCCGGGGGCAGAGAGAGACCTGTGAACACAACTTGAGAAAAGGAGGCGGGCAGGAAAGAGATACAGGGGGGATTCTTCAAAAAGGAATGGCACGGGTGGAAGTCCAGAAGAATGAACATGTCCATGCAAGGGGATGCAATTCAAGGGAAGGTGGATCGTGCTGTATCATTTAACCGGAGCGCAATGAGAGGCAGCGCCGTAATCGAAAGGTTTAAGAGAAATGATGGTGTGAGCAGGTAGATGGGTGATCACACACCCTAAGGAAAATCGTCAAGGAGGCGTTTTGGAGGTGCACGAAATCTTCCCAAAGGGCATAGGGGCCAGTCGCGGTAAGAGAAAAGGGACCACTGCTCTCCCAGAAAACGCCTAAATGTCGGGGGGATTTAGACGTTAATCAAAAAAAAAAAGTATGAAAAAGGAAGAGAGATGTCAAATTTCCAGGTATTGTTTACTTCATTTTAATTTGTCGCCTCTTTGTCCAAGAGTTAAAAAGGGGGTGGGAAGGGTAGTTCAAAATCGCCCCCGGCAGGTAAAACCGTTAGTATTTTTTACGGATGGGGGTTGGGGTATTTTTGTTACTTCTTCGGATTATGACTCAGTCGAAAGTTCCTTTGCTGGTGATGTTTGTGGTATAATTTTTCCATTTTCGTTCCTTTCACATCCCGTTCTGAACGGGGTTTTCTTGGATTGGGCACTTTTTTTGTTACGAAGATTCAATACCCTAAAAAATTTAATTCAACTGGTAAGGCAGAAAAGGACACGCAAGAAGAAAAGAAAACTTTATTAGGCGCGGAGTGCGGGTGGACGGTGCAGAGAAGGGAATAAGACAAAAGGACACAAAAGACTTTAACCCGCACAGAGGGAGGAACAGCACAAAAAAACAAATCATTGCGCAGGGGAGACCCATCTTCGGCACAGAGGGGACTAACGAGGATCTGGGGGAGACGCATTTGAAAGGAAAGGCCTAGCGATGAGGGAAATCGTTAACGTCAAAGTTCGAAGAAGGAAGGGCAGCCAAAGTGCATGGCATCGGGAGGAAAGTGCTTTTTCTCTCGCTTCTCCGAAGCCCTATAGTTGGAAAAAAAAGTTTCCTCGAGGGAAGGCACCGATCTGTCCTAGGGAGAGTAGTGAAATAATAGGAAGGGACTCTCTGGTCAGCGTAAAGGGGAAAGGTCTAGTCGTAGAGGAAGTCGGGGCTTTTTGTCTGAAAAAGGGAGCACAGGAAGGAAACACGGCTCACGAGAAAAACCATACCCGGAGGAGCGGGAGGAGGGAAAACCCATAATGAGGATGTAAGAGAAAAAGGAACAGCGGGAGGGAGAGGGAAAACCGCAATGAATGGCAGGGGGGAGGGGACAAAAGAAAGAGACGGTCGACAAACCTTCCTGGAGGAAAGAAAGAAAGAAGTCAAAAGTGTGGACATTCAGGAGTTTCAGGAGTATTAAAGTTAAGTCCAGGTGTTAAAAAACGAAAGTGGAAGGTCTCCGCATCCAATCTTTAAGAACCGCATTTCACGACTTCTGTCGGAAAAGCGAAGAGAACAAAGTCCATTGCCGCATGCACGAAGCCAAAAATACATTTACAGGCCAAAGTCACAATAGCACTCTAATACGAGGAGCAATGGAACAGGCCATGGTTTTGAAAAAAAAATCATCATAAGGGCTAATTGTGGGAAACGAGAGAATATAATAACATAGGCAGTGAAAGTACGAAAAGAAGAAGGTGGGTATTTAAAAAAGGTTCGGCGGACGTGGTGGAGTGGGGGAAAGTCCAGATCGTAACTGGAAAAGCAACGTAGGAAAAGGAGTTTCTTACACGAGGGGGGAGCGATAACGCCCATGAAGGGGGCATGAACGCGTAGGGTCACCTTAGCTCTGAAAATGGGAAAAAAGGCGCGCAACAAATCTGGAAAGCGCCGTCCCGTTGGACGCTAGCCCGGCCTCGGGTGAAGCTACAGCAGTTTCAAAGAAAACCAAACCAGGTTTAAGTGGTAAACCATAAAATCAGGAATGGCACGGGTGACATCTCTTTGGGGTTGGGCGGGAATGGACTGACGTACTAGGTTAGGTTGATCGCTTTCTTAAGACAAAAACTTCATTCCGACAGGAAAAAAAGACCCGGGGAGCAAAAACACAGAGAAACGTCTAAAATATTGAATGGGTGGTCTCGGATCAAGGTCATTGAGGGTTTAAGGTGAATGGCGCTGGAAAGAAAAGAGTCGACCCAGGGGACCTTCGGAGGGGATGCAGGAAGGTGGAAAAAACAGACTGCGCAGGTAAGTGGGAGTCACAGAAGTTAGAACTTGTCAGAAAAGCCGGACCTTAATCAGGAGGTTATGTAAATTAAAGCGCTCTCCTATTGGTACACCAGGGAAAAGAAAAAGAAGCGTGAAGGCAGTCTCGACACCTAACTGTACTTCACCTTGTCGAAAACGGAGCGGTCTCATTGGGAAGGGGCGGACTGACTATCGAAGCGCCGAACTATCGAAAAAGGTGTTGTTCCGGCTTGGGAAAGGCCTTGCAGTGTTGGGGGTAAAGGGGTTTGCAACGGAACGTAGAAGGGAAGAATGGGGCTCCAAAAGCTCTAGAGCAAATTCATGAATCACGTCAAGGGTAAGAGGAGGGGATATATGGGGGGATATTCACTTTAATCCAGTCAGGAGAAAAAAAATCGGACGATTAAGGTCGGGATCCAGAGGGGTGGAGTGATGTTGACCCAAATCAAAAATACATCCACCCTCACCTGTGAGCTACTGTGCAAAAAACTTTGGAAGTAGGAATTAATTAAAGGTTGCTGCTGTGTGGGAAGTAGGAGGAGGCTAAGTGACGGCCAAGTGACTGCCATTTGTTTTGAGAAATTCCAAAGTGGAAAGGAGGGGGGGTGGGTAAGCCGACGACTAAAGCGGAGGCGGGGGGGGGGATAAAGCGGACGGGGAGGAAGTAAACCACGCGGTCGGCGAATCGAAACTGGGCCCGCAAATATTAGAGAACGACTGGGGAGAGGGTGATTGGAACGCAGTTCACGACTAAAAACACTGGGATAAAGAGCACTAGTCTTAAAAGAAAAGGAGGACAAGCCCCCATGGGAATGTGAGTTTGCGGGGAGCGAAAGAGAGAACGTAGCGACCCGTTCCGGCCGAATACACTACTACAACGAAATTTAGTAGGAGGGTAAGGGACCAAGTAGCGGGAAAAGGGCTGTTATGGCCAAGTCTGCTCAACAGTACCGAACGCCGCAGAGGTGTGTGGGGGGCCCCAAGTTCAAAGCATGAAAACAATCAAAACAACTTTCGGGATCTTCATACAAAGGCAAAAAAAAAAAGAGCTCATAAAGCCGTCAGAAGAAAAAAGAGGGGCAGGAGCCAACGCGAGGGGGAAAAAAGTTGGACTATTTGCAAAGCCGCTCCATAAAGAGGATCAAGAACGAAGTCGGCGGAAATGTGAGGAACACTCACGGAGATACCAAAGATAAAGAGGGAAAGAAAAGGTGCTGGGAGGAGAGAGAAGAGGAGGTCAGTGGGGGGTAATTGCCATACACCACTTCTAACCAGAGGGAATAAATATAGATCTTTTTTGAAAGGACTAGCTAGGAAGAAGAAAGAACTAAAAGGATAGTAGAAAGCTACGCAAGAAGGAAAGGGTAAACCGTTTATTCAAGGCAGAAGTTGCAAAGCCATAGTAGAGGGGAACCCCCAGGAAGGGGGATACTGGGGCCTGACCTGTCGTAATTTCAAGAGGGTGAAGATCGGATTTCGTGGGGGGGAAGACCCACTAAGGGAAATCAAAGGGGGCGGGCGGGCATTGAGGGGGGTGCTTACAGGAGGAAGATTTACTGGGAGCCGCGCGGCCGTTGTGTTTGTGCGTAAAGGTTGCAAGGAGGGGAGAAAAGCAAGAAGGGTTTTAGTTAATGTCTACGCTCAAAACATCATTTTGGACATACCGGCACGCCTACAAGCTATGGGCCAAAAAAAGGGAAAAAAAAAAAGACCAAACGAAAGATCATTACCTTGAAAATAACAAAAAACAAGGCCAGGTATGCCGCGGAAAGGTGCCATAAGATATTCTCGTACTCAAAAGCCACACGCAATACTTGACATGGGGATGACTAACTGGAGAACGTGGGGGGAAGAAATTCGTGGAGAACAGGGGGGAAGATTAAGGACTACTGGAGAGGGGTGTACCTTAAAAAACCAGAGAAGGGACCGCTCCTAAAAGGAGTGATTAGTCTCAAAGATAAGGTACTTAAAGGAACCAAAACGGTGGCTAGCTCGGAGTGTAAAAACCCAGAAAAGAAAGGTAGAAAAAGATTGAGATCGTCGGCAAAACTCCGCAGGGTCAATCTAAGTCATCGCAACAAAGACGAAAGAACGGGGGGGGGGGGGAAGGTTCAACGGGCGGGCCAAAGCCGAACGGTACCGGAAAAATCAGGGACAAACAGACCGTTCCTGGACAGTAGTACTCGAATATCCATCATCCTAATTAAAAAGAGAAAAAAAAGGGAGGACAAGGAGAAGGCGACTGGAATGGTTTGATAAAAAGGTACCCAGCCACGACCACCATAGAAGACCAAACAGTAGCTAGAGGAGAGGTTCGGGAAGTAGGGAGGATGGATATCAGTGAAAACAAACCCAGATCTCCTCACCCCAAAACGGATAAAAAAAAGGAAAGTGAACCTCCGAAAATCCTCCTAAACAAACTCAGGCAGACGTCCCGAAGTGGACCCACACCTGGCACTTAAAAAATCAAGGGTCAAAAAAAAACAAATAGGTGGGGAGGGAGGTCGCAAAGGTTCCCTCGTCAAAGAAGAGAAAAAGACCTTCGTCTCCCTGAGTAGGAAAAAGGGGGGGGAGCAAGGACCACTGGGGAAGGTTCACCTGAGGTCAAATGACGGTAATCGCGCCCTGGTGTTTAAAATTCACCGGAAGGAGAGGAGGCGGAGAAAAGGGGTAGAAACCTAACCCAACGGGGTTACGGAACCCTGCCGGAAGTTAGGACAATAGGGAAAAAAAAGAAAATAAGAAAAAAAACTACCGTATCGGACTTTCATCCCTGGCCTAAACTTCGCCCAAAAAAATGATTACAAAGAAAAGGAGTAGGACATAAAAGGGGGGACCGCGAACGCTATAACAAACTAAAACGAGCATCTGGGGTCACCCATGCCAGAATGTTAAAGGGGGCAAAAGCCTGCCTTTTTCTGTCTACAAACACGAAAACGGAGGAAGAAGGCATAAAAAAAAAACCACAAAGGGGAAAAGAGGGGAAACCTTAATGACAGGGCAACACCTTGCAATTAAAAAAGAGGGGGATGGTTCTAACGTCCCGTCGAGGAAGACAGGGTGGGGAGAAGAGAAGGAGGAAATGACGGCGAGGACCTTTGAGAAAGCAATATGGGAGAGAACAGACTTAAAAGAAAGATGAAAAAAAGGGCAATTGGGTTATTGGAACATCCAGCGTTATTTGAAGCAAGAAAAATCGGCAAGTCCAAAACTAGAAGATAATCGGAAACGAGGGAATGGGGAAAAAGAAAAAAAAATAAGCCGAAAAAAACCTACAATATGGGGAAAATGGAAGGGGGGCACGACCGATCAAAAAGAACAAACTGGAGGGACGAAAAAGGAAAAAGAAAGAAAAAGGCCAGGGAAGGGTTTAATGCATACCAGTATTTGCTGGAATGGAAGGGACGACGGGGACACCTGTGCGTTCCCAGTGCCGAAAAGACGATGAGATTTACCGCAAACGCCTCTTCGGCAAAGTCAAAAACTTAAAGGAAATTGATCTTCATAAAACCGGGCCGATGAGAGTAAAAAAAGAAAAAATAAAAGAGCCAGGAGAGAATTGGGAGGATACCTTTGAAAAAATCTCAGTTTTCAAAGTCAACATTGAAACAGTCTGGCCAATTTTTAAGCTAAGCCTATAGGAAGGAACGGCCCATCCATGAGATTAAGGGAAGAGAAAGAAGGGGGCACAAGCGGTGGGAGGCGAGGCGAACCATCAGGACCAGGTGACAGAAGGTTTAAAGAAGCGCTCCCTCATATTGGCAAACAGGAGTAAGCAGGAAGAAAGGGAGGAACGGGGAAAGGCGCGTCAAGGATGCGAAAAAACTGAGCGGATTCACGGACACGACGCCGTGTTGGGTAGGGAAAACCAACGAGCTGGGGCGCTGGGGGGAAAGGGAAAAAATCGCACTGAAAAATCCCCCATGCAACTTTGGGGAGCCATGTGGGCCCGTAGCTATCATGACGAGGAAATATAAATGAGGGGAAAGAGGGGGGGAGCTGGGTTCAGGATGGGAAAAAAAGACGGGCAATTAACTGCGCCCGCAGGGATCCTAAAGGAACCGAGCAAAGATGTACGGGCCTCAAGGGAGAAAGTATAGAAACTGAGTTCCCGTTCTATTCGCCGGGAGGAAACATGCGCCTTACTCAAATAAAGGCAAAATCCGAGATCGGAGAGTGAGGGATGGAAATACTCTCAAAAAAAAGTAGGAGGATGAGAAGATTGAACTAAAAGAGTCAAACCAATGAACACACGAGGCGTTAGGAGAGGCCTGAGAGTTGGGCAAGAGAAGAAAAGCAGGTAAAGATCTCGTTGGGATAGCGGCCCGTAGGCACCGAATCAAACACGCCATCCTTGATGAGGGTACCAAAACTAGGGTGAATCACAGAAAGGAGGGAAAGAAAAAGGGAAGGGGAACAAGGAAAGGGAAAACGAACTGTGCAAGGTAATAGAGAGACAGAGGCGTCCAAAATGAGCTGACCGGGGAAACCTGAGGGTTGGGGGGGGAAGAAGAGTTTACTGGAAAAAGAGCCCAAAGCAGGGTGTGAAGAAAAGGGCGGGGCTGACATGCGCGCGCAATTTTGAGATTCAAGGGAAAGAGAGAAGGAAAACCGGGAGACGATAAACGACTCATAAATCTGGCGCGGAGCGTCATGTTAAAAGTAAGGTAAGGAAGAAGGGGGGGGGAGAATGTAAAAAGAATAAAAGTCAAGGAGGCGGGAGGAGGGAGGGGGGAAGAAAGGCACAATCTTTCATTAGTTTTCATGATTCGGGTCATGTACAAGATTTGGGGATTCCGCATGAAAAAGTGGGACCGTCAGCTTTCTAGGAGGGAAGGACTACTGGAAGTCTCTTCACAGGTCAAAAAAAGAGGTCAAAAAGCGGCAAGGGGGAAGGCTCATCATCGCCATCTGGAGCAATTTCAAAAAAAATTAACACGGCTTTGAAAAAGGGGAAAGAGGAAGACAGCAAAAGAAGGCCTGAAGGGTAGGAAACACGTATCTCCAGAGAAGGCCGCCGATTCCCCAATCAAACAACTAAATCTGATCACAAAAAAAAAAAAAGAAGTTGCATGTTAAAGTCTTTTGGTGACGATCAATGGTTGAGCGGGCTTAATAAGGAGGAAAATAAAAGGTGAGGGCTGAGTTCGGGGGGGGAGGGGTGTCGTGTTTTGGGGCATTAACGAGCTCACACGAGAGCCGGACATGGGAGCAGAGGATTTTTTAATCTTGTAGTTGCAACACAGAAAAAGGGGAGCTCAGGAAGGGGTTTCACGCTGGCATCGTTCTCCCAGGGCCGGGCGAGAAAGCGATTCCGCCTCTTCAAACCGCTTCAGCAGGAAGGGGAAAAAAAAAGACCGGAAAAACGCGAACTGAGGGGTTACAGGGGTAAAGCTGAAAGAATTTAAGGTGCCATCCCACCAAACCAAAAGGGGTGGGTTTTTCTTATGCTGCAAAAGAGGGTGGGGGAATTGAGAGGACGTCAGAAAAAGAAGAAAGAAGGGGACGACGTGAAAAGTCTAAAAAATAATGGGTCATAGATCTCGAAAAGAAGTGCCTGAGGTATCTCGGCGCGGAAGGAGGAAGTCTATATGTTGGTTGGTCCTAAGGGGGGGGAGACTTGAGGATGGGAGAGAGGAAGAACATGAGGAATATACCAGTTGAAAGAAAGTGAACCAGCGGCGCGGTCGGACCGCGTGAACGTAAACAGGTTTTTAATCTAAACTTGAATCAAAAAGAAAAATGAAGCGGGAGTTTAAGGTAAGGAGGACGACTAAAAAGGGGGAAGACTCCAGTGAACTAACGGTCAGTAATCTCGTTCACCCTAACTGGGGACGAAGACGCCAAAAATGTAGGGGGGGGGGGGAGGGACGGGTAGTCAAGGGAGGAGGGCAGAAACTATACTCCAACTCCTCAAGTGGTGGTGGCAACGGAACGGTCATGTGGCAACCTTACTGGATGGTGGGAAAATCAGTGTCGACGGGAAGAATGGGTATAAGCCGAAGGAGAAGAGGGAAGGGAAAGAAAGGAAGGGGATCACTTTCCGGGGTGTATAGGGGGTATGTGGGGGCGTCACGGTATCACTAAATAACGGAAACTAATGAAAAAGGAAGTGGAGAAAGACGATGGGGGGGTATGGGTAAGATATAGCAATCAAAGCTGCAGTACTCCCGTTGGACAGTCGGAGGGGGAAGTGTAATTTCTTAGAAAAAAAGAAGACGTAGGGGAAAAGGAATTAGGAAACCCACAATAAGGGGCGGGACGGAAACATTGCTATTGGGGGTCCAATAGAAGGGACAAAAAGTTGTTTTGCCGCCGAATCAGCGAGGGCTATCAAAAGGGTTCACTTAACATCAAAAATGAGAAAAAGAAAAGAAAAGGGTAGGGGTTGAGAGAAAAGGGAAATCAGCGCCTCAAATCGGGCTGAGGGCGGACACACGCGTAGGATTCCTTTCATCAACCTACCACTTTTTTCTCGACAAAAGACTTAATAGAAAACGCCTCAAAACGCCCCATGGTGCCTGAGAGGGGGGGGGGGAGGAAAGAGACCAGAGAGCGAAGGAGTCATTCAGGCCACGGGAGTGTTTCTGCTCATCTTTTTACTTCGAACAGTCGAATTTCTCTTTCTATAACAAGGTTCCTTAGGAAAAAATGGGGGGGAAAAAGCAGGGAAGGAAAAGAAGGACTTGAAGCCAAAAGGTGTTGACCGCAAAAGCATAAAGCCAATCCACCCGAAACGTCAGCTGCCTCCACGGAAAAAAAAGGCCAGATCAAAGTACTCTAAAGGGGAGAGACGGAAATAAATTAAGCCAAAAAAAAGAGAAAAAAAGTGGGATGTGTGGTACAGTTGCGACTTTCAAAAAAATGTAAGTTGAGATGGGTTACAAAGGAGAGTGATGTCCTGTCGGATAGGATGGAAAGTCTTCTACGAACCCGCAAGGAAAGGTGGGGGAAAAAGGGGAAAAAACTATGTGTGCAGAGAGGGGAGTTGAGAGTATCTAAGAAGGAGTCAGGTGTAGTTCGCGAAAAAAGAGAAACAGAGA
>Ga0179591_1255564_pt1 | contig 15747 bp, 15 predicted proteins | sample CZOMad2_1_08_16f_FD_182891 | JGI IMG/M metagenome (GOLD analysis project Ga0179591, IMG submission 182891) | Vadose zone soil fungal communities from Angelo Coast Range Reserve, California, USA - CZOMad2_1_08_16fungal (PacBio error correction) | ecosystem: Environmental > Terrestrial > Soil >...
TGGCAGGTTAGTACAACCAAGGGAAGTGTATCACCCGTGGCTTCGGCAGGGGGAGAACCGAGCCACGGAGCTGGGGGAGGACTGTGAGGGCGTAAAACCTAAAACACCGGCTTAATCATAAGATCAACCACTAATCAGGCCAGCCCGACACCCAGGATTACTGGTAGAAGAGGGAGGGAAAAAAGAAAATCTCTCTCAAAAGAAAAATTCTTATTCGGAAAAAGAGATACGGAAGAATTCTCAAAGTAGACACTCCTAGTGTGATACTGTTCATGGGGACAGTTCATTCGCTTATGTCCAGGAGAAGGGAGGTTGCGACCTCACAAAAAGCAAGCGAAAAAAAAAAGAAAATTCCCCCCGAGGGGGTGATGGCCAGTAAAAAAAAAAAGGGGGAAGTAAACAAAGTCCGCTCGCCATGGTTTCCGGACCTGGACCCAAGAGGGAAAAAAAAAAAAGGCCACTGGGGTATGGGGGACTTTTCAGAAGCGCGGCCGCCGGGGTTGTTGGGGGATGCCGCCAAGCTCTACTGAAGAGAGGTGGAGGTCGAATCACTTCGCCGAGATGAGGGTGCCCCTTACACCATGAGTGGGCAACAAACTTTTTCGCGGGGAAAAGGAAACCTCGCCATTAAGACTATAAGGGCAATTCGAGACTCGCGGGGGGAAGAGAACGAACCGCGGAAAATGGAGATCTCCGATCCGCTAGCCCTCATGGCTTGACTGTTAAAGGAATGAGAGACAGAGCGAGGGCCTATACTACTATGGAAACGGCCCTGAATCTGACCGAAAACAGACCCCTATCCACGGGCAACAAAGTGCGGGGTCGGACAGCCAATGGTCAGACCTAAAAGAAACGGGGAATTCATTGATGAATCAAGTCTCAAACCGCGGTTCGCGATAAAGAGGAGTGGTTGACTGAGGGCGAAAAGTCAAAGGGGCAAAGAAAAACGACCCGACAAAGGCGACCAAACGACCGAAAAATTACCTCCATAGTGGCGACTACGAGCGCTTTCGAAATCATCGCGAACAACCCCAAACCAAATAAAAGCAACACACTCAAAGTCAGACACACCGCATGGTTTCCCGTAACACCAGAACAAAATTCCGGTGGACACTAAGGACTAAGCTCTAACCAGTTCCATTGAAAGGTACTGGGAACCCGAAAACAATATTGGGATCCTATCACATAACCAAGTGGAAGGGGGGAGCTTTTCATAAGTTCCATGAAGCGACCGCGATCCCCGGCTTCTCTACATGGAAGGTCGAAGTACTTTGCAAAAAGTGAAGAAGAGATTCTGTCGAAAAAGGGAATAAAAAAACTCATCGGCCGCGGATACAGAAACCCGGGGAACACGCCTGAAACGACTGGGCCTCACATGACCAGCCCCAAGGCCATAAAGGGGGGGGCGCCCCTGCAAGCACCTCCTGAGGAAGGTCACAGCCACAATAGAATATCAGGAACCGGAGAGGAAGCGAAGTAAGAAAAGGAGCCACGCCCAGTCCGATGCTTCAGGAAACTGCTAAAGATGGGCTCCGGAAGGCTTGATGAGCGAAGGGGGGTGCCCCCAAACATGATCCCGACAGGCAGGGGAAAAAAAGTACGCGCGTCGCGCAAATGGGAAGGAAAATGATCGTTCATCACAGCGAAGGTAGGACGCGAAAGAAAAATTAAATACAACTGAAAGAGGGGTCTCTAACCAGAGCAAATGTTTGGAACTCACCATCCAGACGAAAAGAAAGGGGACATGCTGACGCATAGACGCCGAAAGATTCGAGAAGGAACGGACAGGCTCCTGTGGGGGCACCCTCTCAATTCATCTCAAACACCACCCACCTAAAATTAAGATGAACCTAGTCTAAAAAAATGAAAGAAAACGAATAAAGGAGGAAACGTTGCCACCTGAACAGGGGAGGGTGTCAAGCCAGGTCAGACTGGAACCGGGGAGTTATCATGTACACGGGAAGCTTTAATCATCCGTAGAAGCAAGTTTCGAGGGAAAAAAATCGGATGGGAAAAGAAAAAAAAAACTGAGCCTCCGTCTCAAGAGTGGACCGGGATATGCTTCGTCGAGATGGGTAGCATAGACGCACCATGTCCGGCGACCAGGAAAAAGAAATGCAACGGAGGCTAAGCCTGCGCGAAGAGGGGAGGGGACCGTGGGGCGATAATATCAAAAAGGGAAGTGTCGAAGTGAACATGCGAGGAGAGGCATGGAAAAAGAAAACGTCCTTCAGGAGGAAGAAGGATTGCGATAGCGTGTGAGCTTACTCGAAAGAGACGGGGACACGGGAAGGGCCAGAGCAGATCCAAGGGGAAGACGAAACCTGGGGGGACCGACCTCAAAACCCTCAGAAAAAAGAGATGGAGGGCCCACGAAGCAGGAGGGTCGGATTACAGCAAACCAGGGGGGCGTCATCGGATGGTAAGAGGGGACATTGAACGTGCTAGGATGGAGGAGGCTCGTGACACTGTAATGCAGGAAGAAAATTCGGAACTCAGTGCAGATGGAGAAGGGGATGTGTGCGCGAGTCCTCAGAGGTCGCAAGGTACCTCAGAAGTACGCAAAAGGTGGAATGATACTAAGAAGAACTCTGAACGCAGCATTCAGCAAAGAGGGAAAAAAATGGAACATGTGAGTTGACTTGGTCGAGAAAACCGACTTAATGGCAATATTGTTCCACGCTTCAGTGTGACGGAAAAAGGAACCGCGTACGATGTTCCGCGGGGAAGGGCTGCAGGGGATCCCTGAAATCCTGCCTCGATTCCAGAAGCCTGCAGGCCAAGAAAGCATAATGATGGGCGATCTCAGGAGGAAGAAGATTTAGGCGGACAGCGGGGGTCGAGAGTCTGTCAAACCGGAAAAGGCAGATATGCCCTAAGGTCGCTTTGGAAGGGGTCAATGTCATTTTAATCAACGGGAAAAGATAAAGAAAAAAACGCGGCGAATCATCGTCTGCGGAGGGCTATCACTGATGGAGATTTTGGGGCAAAAATCGTGACCTGGTCTTGGGGGGAAAGAATGCTTGGAGGAAAGGAGGCGAAAGAAAGGGATGCTTGAAAAGCTCAAAGAAGTCCGAAAGAGGTCTGGCGGAGATTACTGCTGCGGTGGGGATGGAGCAGAAAGATTCCTCGGGGAAGGAAAACTCGTGGGGGGGGGGGGGGGAGAAAAGTGTATGTGTGCGAACTTTTCTCTTGCAAGGCAGAAAAAGACGAGGGCGGAAGAAAAACTTGAATGGTGGACACTACAATTTTTGCATTACCTCAAAGGGGAAGGAATGATCGTGCTTAAGGGTGAAGAAAAAAATCCTTGCAATCTCACCAAAAAACATCAGGGAGACCAGAGAGTTCTCCATGAGGGGGTGGGGAGGCAGGTATCAATGAATCAAGGGGGGGAGAGAAAGGCGCAACCATTTGTGGTGGTCCAAAGTTTCTCATGAGGGAGCCAGTCGCTGCAAGGAACGGATGGTTAATGGGGTCAGTCGCAAAAAAAAAAAAAGAAACCCTTGTCATTCCTACGCATGGGGGGGGAGGGAGAAATCTTCTTGAGGGAAGCAAGCAATAGCATATTCCTACGAAAAGACCGTCTACATGCGGGGGCTTTTCAAGCGACACCCCAGGACCTCCCTATAAAAAAGGACGGGGAATTGGGGGAGGACGAAAGACCTAGAAACAATTTGCCTCCAAAAAAACTCGGAAGCAGGGGGAGGAGCGCATTCACAGAGTCAAATGAGCATCAGAGGTGTACAGGAAAGTAAATGAAAGTACCACATACCGAGCATATCCGAAATTGAAAGCCTATCAAAAGCGACGCAAGAATGGCCGCTAACGAATGGCGGCTCACCGCTGAGATGCCCAATCCAGATGTGGAGGGTCTCGGGGCCAGAGGGATGCATGATGGTGGCTGGAGCAGCGCAGCCAGTGGCAAAGCTGGACAGAGGGAAAAGTGTTGGCGGAAAAAGAAGTGAGATCCAAAATTTTCCCGGTGGGCTGATCGGTTTGATAGGAGTCACACGCACATTTGGCACACGGGAATGTGGCTGGAGGAGACCGCGAGGCGGATCGGCGAATAAAAACTCTTACAATGGGCGAGGGGCCGCCCAGAAAACCGGGAACCACGCGCAAAAATGCCACAGAGGGAAATCATGGAAAAGAAGAGGCACCAAGGGAAAAAGCCTCAACAAATACGCAGGAAAGATGCACCTGTCCAGACAACTAACCAGCAACTAGGCAGCGGGAAAAAAGAAAGGCGGGTGTTACAGCATCTTTTGGGGGATGGGTAGGATGGGACTGCATGGCAAGAGGAGCGACCTTGGATCTGGAGACAGGTCGGGAGATATGGGGCCGTAGAGTATACAAACTGCTCTAAAAAAGAAGACCCGCAATATAACCTCGACGAAAGGAAGAGGGGCGGGGCCTTGCGAGGGAATCTAAGTAGTAACGGGCAAGGCATCAAATCGACTTAAAAACAAGACACAGAGTAGAAGCGTTGTTTTCCGATTCAGGGGAAAGGAGGGAAGCGGCGGCACTGGTGACTGGCGGGGGGGGGAGGAACCTAATCGTGTGCAAGTAAAAACCAAGGGAGCATCCCCTCTGAGAATGCAGGATACAAGGACCGTCAATTAAAGGCTATTCAAAACTGCCTCGAACGCGCGCAGGGGGAGGAGGAAAAGGAGGGGAAAAAGCCGATAACGCGCACGAGCATTGAAAAAAGAATTGTCCTTGATCAATACAAAGGGAAGCCCAACAGTTCAAAACGCCGGAGGAAGGCAGGGTCAGGTATATTAGGCTGACAGAAAATGAAGGGAAGGCGGGGAAGTGCGAAGATAGTGTCGCTGCAAATAAAAAAAAAGTCGTCGTACGGCCTCTGCACTTTCGGCCGCGTCATCAACACGGAGGGGAAGTTGTATGGGAAGATAAACAGAAAAGTGCCCGTTATTCAGTTCGCCAGATTTAAGGATCGCGGGTGCGTTCCTACCGATCGGTCTGACCGAGCGGACAGCTTTCGCGTGAGGGAATGAAAACCGTAGAAAGAAACGCATAGCGAGGAAGTGATAAAAAAATTACCCATCCCTTAATGTCTATATCTAAATTGTGTCGGGGGAACTCCGAAAAGAATGCGCGGCAAAACCGGAGGGGCATTATAGTTGAGATGGTCAAGGTCAGCCACCTCGATCGGTGAGCATCATGGGAGATAAAAACAAACACTCACATGGAGGGGACTCTGGCGGGGGGGAATTTGTCAGGCGCAGAAGGAGGGCGGAAGTGAAACTTTTCATACCTCGGGAAGTATGCTGGGTGATTACCTGGAGAAAGAAAAGAGAGAAGGTGTTAAAAAAGTCACGTAGCAGGAGAGGGCGGACGCCCGGCACCCCATCGCGGTAAATGGATGGAAACTCAGGGTACATCGAAATCCACAAAAAGTGTGGGATAGGGGCATATTCCGTGGTGTACCACAAGTACCTTGAAATGTAAGGATAAAAGGCTGAGGTCAGATATTCCAACGGTAGGGGTCCACTAATAAATTGAGTGACTTGCCTTCGTGTCATAGGGAAGGAACAGGAGGTGTGTCGCGTGGTCTACGAAAGTAGAAGTTCCCAATAGGAGTGTACGGGCAGGGGGTAGAGTGTAAGGCACTGCCTGCCTGCTCTATAAACCTGGGAGCAGGTGCTACATTCGTTATTGAGACATTAATCAAGACTACGAGGAAGGGGGAGTATGCTCTGGAACATTGGCTGTTCCGGGCCTCAGGAGAAACCATATGGGTTTGAAGCGGTGGACACTCTGTCAGAATTACGTGCAGCGTGTAAATAAGCCGCGCATCCTTCGAGGAAAAGTCGTTCCGCAGAAAGCAATCGTGTATGACTTTATACGCGACGACGGGCAAGGGGGGGATTCAGTAGATCATCGTAATTCATTAGATTAGGGAAAATGGGAAACACAGACTCGCGACCTTAGTAGAGGGGGCCGAGGTTGAAAAAAGCTAAGAAAAAGCAGCGGCAACAAAAAAGAATAGGACTTGGGGGTCAAACACAAATTGCGGGAGATTCTTCAACAGAAATGGCAGGTGCGAGTATCGCAGAGTGGTGGCATGTTGAGAAAAAAGGGGAAAGAGGAGGGTTGATCAAGGTGGGCAGGACAGACAACTAGCCGGGCTCTGGCGGGTCAATAGACGGCTAAAGGGTGTGTGAGGAGAACAAAAAGAAAAAAATGCAAAAGAAAAGCAAGAGAATGCAAAGAAAGCAAAACTTCACCCGACGTTGAAAGGGTGAAGGGAAAATTGCTTAAGAGCCCGAAGGGGGTCGCACAAGGATGAAAGGGAGAGAGATTGGCCCTACGCAATCGCGTTAACATTAAGAAGGAGGGGGCTGGCATGGCCGTGGGAGAATGGCTAGGAGGGAAAGGCTGAGGGGGTTGGCGTTTTAGTACGACCAAAAAAAAAATCAAGAAAGAAACCAGAGCCCCCTCGGGTTGAGCAGGGGGGGACCAGAAAGCCACGGGTGAGAAAATGCACGACAGTGGGGTATACCGCCGCGTCCCCCCCCTGAGCAAAACATCATGTTTCTGGAAAAAGGAGGAGCGCCGGGGGAATGTGGTGACGACCAGCCAAAAATAAAGGAACTGCCTAAGTGGGGCCGTGGTCTCCGAAGGTCTTGAGGAATACCCACAGCGACGAAAGTACGGGAGAATGATGCTCGCTCGACAAGATAAAACATCGATAGTATACCGCGAAAAATTAGAGAGACGAAGCACTTAACGGGGAAGGGGAGAAGGGGATCTGCGGAACGAGCGTATCGCCGAGAAAGAGCTAATATTTCAACGCGCAAAACCTGATTCTTGACGGAAAGGGGACAACAGGGAAGGGAAGAGGGAGTGGAATTAGACTGCAGGGTGGGGAAGGAAAAAAAGGGGGACACGAACAAGAATCAGGACAAAGGGGGAATTGAAATCCCCCAATCCCAAGGTCGCATAATATTTGAGGGTTGAAAAAGCCACCGAAAAAAATACGCGACAATCTAAACGTCGAAAGTCCAACCAGAAATGAGTGCAAATACGCAGTCTGGAGAAAATAAAATCGCGGCCACTCACCAAAGAGTCAACGATAGAAACTAGGAAGTACACCTCATGTTTACACAACGAGCACCAGAAAAGTCGTGCACGGCAAAACAAGGCTCTCTTTTCGCATCGTGAGGGGCCGTAACAACACCTAATGGGATCGCACTCAAAAGAGGGGACTTATGGAAGTGAGCTGCAAAAAAACGATTTAAAGACTCTGTACCGGCGAATGGACAGGCTCGCAAAAGACCGGGAAGGTTCGGAGTGCCCGGTTGCCCAAAAAAATATTTCTAGTATGTCGCCGACAATCATAGGGAAAGGATCGCCTGTGCAAAAAAATGCAGGAAACGGGAAGACTAGGAGGGGCAACATACATCCCGAGGAAATAATGGAGGTTGGATCTGAACCCATGAAGGCAAAACGAAGGTCAAAGGGGAAACTCCAGCGACAGTCTCGAAAGTAAAGGACAAAGAGGGCCGATCAAGCGAGACGATCAAGCGCCGGCCACAGATTGGAGGCAACGTACAACCAGAAGGGATGGGACCTTCCTGGAATAAGTTTAGGAAAGCGGAAAAGTCAGTAGCAGACGGCAAAGGTGTCCGTACGCACGGGAGTCTCCCAATTTTCTGGGTCTCCTTCTATTTAAAAAGAAAGGTAGGACGCACAAAGAGAGAAAGTCCCCTTGAAGACGAACTATCCCGAGTCACCTAGATGGGGGTAAGTCCATCTGGGAAAAAGTCAATACATAAACTCTCAGTGGAAAAAAAGCTGCCGACCTGCAAAACAGAAGAGGGCGAGAAGATTACTAAGAAAAAACGTTTGACCATGGAAGTGAACGCTATCTCGGGGAAAAGACTTAAAAAGGGGGAAGACCCGGTGTGACAGCCTCGGCGAAGAAAAAGAAAAAATCCGCCGGCGGTCAAAACGTTGAAAGCAAGGCCAGCCCTTGGTTTCCGGTGCAACAACAGAACTGCGAGAGGGGAGCGCGGGCTGGCCATTAAACTCTTGTAAAAAAGCGACGAGGCGGGCGAAGTTCGATTCCGGGGAGCGGGGGGAAGGAAGCGGTGCCTGATCCTGCCGTCGAAGAGTTTTACATGAAAGAGAAGGGGTTGAAAATAAAACGATTAGGTCTCACGCGTCAATTAAGGCCGGGGGGCCTGAAAAACGACACGGCATTCGGGAAAGAAAGCAGAGGCGCATCGGGGGAGTGGTGGGACTGCAAGAAGGGTCCACTGGGGGAAAGGGCTGGCGCCGTGAAAGCAAGAAGAGAAAGATCAAGCGCAAGGTCCCCTAAAAAAGGATTCGCGAAAGGAAGTAATTCGAATCAGAGTCGATCCGTGTGGACTACAAGGCCATGTAGACGCAGGAAAGGGGGGGGACGCAGATCAAAGTGAAAGGGAAAGACCGATGCCCTTCGAAGCCCCTCAAAAAAGCAGTCGGCCAAAAAGCCGAGTCACGGATGATCACACTTGCGGAAAATCGGAGTTTAAAGGAGGGGAGGAGTGGTGAAAAGCTTTCCGAGGATGGGCTGAGAGTGAAAACAAGGGAATAATCATGCTTAAAGGGAGGAAAATGGGGAATTACTTAAGCCGTCAGAACAAGAGCAGTACGACAAGGGGTAGCAGACGTCCTCCATAGGAGGGAGCAAACGAAAAAACCGGAAAGAGAAGGGGGGAAAGGTGCGTGTGGGGAGTAGCAAAAAATCATCCAGTGGTACCCGTCGCATAACTTAGTCCGCCAAAAGGACGAGGTACTGGTTCCTCGATATTCGCAATGCAGGCTGGCACAGCTGCAAAGACAGGGGAGTCCCCGAAGTAAAAGGGGGAGACAAAGAATAGGAAATGTGGCTCGAGGGAAGCGGACGCGAAGATTAGGAGAGCCAGCGTTTGAGAGTAGAGAAATCTGATAGGACGTCAGGGCAAGGAAATCGATATGCCCGCCGGGAAAAATTGGAAAGGGTGGTGACATTTCATTGGATTTCCACCGCGATGAACCGCGGGAGGAGCACGGATCTACTGTAATTCAGGAACTCTGGCAATAATGGGGGGCCGGCAAATCTGATATAAAGGGGAAAGAATAAACAAGTTACTGTATGAGTCTTTCGAGGGGTGGGTTATCAGGTAAAAAACCTAGCAAAGGCATTAAGCGGGGGCGGGATTTGCGCGAGGAAAATAGGCGTAGTTGGGAGGGCGACGGAAAGCTACGCCGATAAACAATCTCAATTAAGGGGGTATTTGATTTTGGGGGCATAAGAAAAAAGGCCAAGTCGCCGTGGCATTCATCTAAAAGGGAAGGCAAAACTTTCAATTGGGGTCCCATGTTTCAACGCCAACGCAAAACATTCATGTCTCTGTGGAGGGAAGAAACCCAATCCCTCATGAATCTCTCGACACAAGAAAAAAGGGGAGAGGGAGTTCCGACAAGGTTGTTCTTCAATAATCATAAAGATCCATGAGCCCGGGAAAAAAAGGCGGGAAACATACAAGTGGATGAACATGAGTTCTAAGGAGCTGCATGAACAACATTGGTTAATTTTCAGGATAAAAAATTCCCATACCCTTGTCAGGAACTCCAAGGTTTAAAAACGATGAAAAGATCTGTAGGAACGCCATCAAGCAGACACGAGCGCAAGACGCGCTTCTTAAATGAAAAAAGAGGGGTAGCTGTTCAACGAACCCATTCCAGAGCTCCAGAACACAGTTCGGAACAGCGGAACGATCATTTGCCGAAAACATCTAAGTAAGGGAGGGGAGCAGATCAAGAACGCGGTACGAAAAGTCAGGCTCGGTTGACCGGATAAGGGGAAATTAACCACATGTAAGACAGGGCGGGCCGAGAGAGAATGGCACTGAATATCTACCGCTAACTATCCCCACCTGGAACCGCTGACAAAGAAAAGGGAATGGCGCATCCGCTGGGAAAGAGTGAAAAGAAAGGATTGGCTGCGGTCGGAGGGGTACCTCATCTCTGCAAAGGTAGTCAGGGGCATGCCAGCAACATGAAAACTTAAGTCCATAGAAAAGGGTGGGCAACGGAAAAACAAAGAAAGAATGGACCGCCTGTCCCATACAGGGATTAAGATGTTGGGTCGAGAAACTTGGACACCTTTGAACCACCTGTGGGCTTGCCTTAGGCAGCCGAAGTTCGGGAAGTACGCCGCCCCGGCATTCGAGGAAAAAGCCCGAGACAGATTACGGGACGAAAAAGGGAAAGAGACTCATTGATAGAGGCATTCCGGGTTTAACCGAGAAAAAAAGGCAATCATGAGAAAGCGTTGCACTGCCAGAAAATGAAAAAGACTATCCTAAGTTTCTGTCATCAACGACCGCGGGTGGAAAAGAGGGGGGGGGAGGGAGGAGTTTTCCTGAAGGTTCAAAAGAACCAGAGTGCGAAAAAATGGATGGCCTCGGCCAGTCTATTCAAAGGAAGTGATAGACGAAGTCCACAAAATCGCGCAATCAAACGCTAGGGAGAGGAAAGGAAGATGGTTTAGGGGTGACCGCTCTGATCGATCAGAGACGGGATTGAATCCTTAAGCGGCCCCACGTACCATCCTATTCAGAGATTTTGTTCATAATGACGGGGCCGTCGGTACGGCGGCGTCAATGGTAAGGAGGGGAAAGATCGGTGGGGCCGTAAACGAACCCTCAGGGGGAAATCATTAAAAATCGAAACGGCATCCAGCCCTGAGTTTGGAAAGTCAGGAGAAAAATGCCGTGCAAAAAAATGAAAAGAGGTACAGGGTTCCAAGAAATGAACCGAAAAAGAGAGCAGTTCCCTCTTAACGGGGGGGCCGAAGAAAAGAAAAAGGGAAAAGAAGCCGGCAACGTTGCCCGCCGGCTGAGAGTCAGGAAATGTAGTTAGCGAGGAAGAGAGAAGAAGGGGGAGTGGCGGCAGAGGAGGTGCGCGGTGACAGAAAACGTCAGCCTTAAGGGGAGGCGAGGACAAAAATCGGATCCTGCGGCGTCAGAAGGAAACAGCGTGTTTCGGGTTGCTTGTCGGTTACCGGAGATAGGGGAATCGGGAAGGTTTAATTGAGTGGCATTTGTGAGGACACATCTATGTCTGACCGCGCAGGCTCCCCTAAAATGGTGCGACGCTGAGGGGGGGGACCCTGACCGGGAGTTTATCAAAAAGCTCGACAGGCAACGGGAGTAATAGCACATCCCTTCTGTAGAAGGGCTAAAAAAAATAAAGAGGAAGGGGCATTGCGGGCTGTGATCGAGCAGCGTAACGAAGAGGGGGAAGAAAGTATTTGAGATTGTCTCGGGCGGACCATGTAATCGACCTTCTGGAAGAAGGAAGTGGAGAATACAACAAAGACAAGTCGATGGTGCGTGGCCCGGGAAGCGCTCGCCGAGTTGCAAAAGGGGACTTATAAGCCCGATACGGTGATTCATCACAAGAGGGAGGAAAAGGGCAAAGGCCTCGCCGACATTCCAGGTCGAGAAAATGACATCCAAATCTGTCAAGGAAAAAAGAAAAAAAATAAAACAGATTTTGACCTCGTGAATCGCAGGAAAAAGAGGGGGGGGGGATCGATCAAAGATGCAAGGTTTGACGTCCAGTACCGTTCCTGTAAAAGCGAAAGTCGCACGGCAATCGTTAACGACTTTAGGGGGGGGAAGAATATGACATGCTGTAACTGCCTGTTGGGGAGAGGGGAGGGAGGGGCGGAGTTGTGGGGGCGTCGATGGGAGGGTCTGAATAGGAATAAAAAGAACAGAGGGACTGGCGAGGTTAGAGGTGCAGTCTCGGAAAAAAGTCTTGATAGACGAATACGGTATAGAAAAGGCCGGATTGGAGAGGGATTAAGAAATGAACTACAAGTTTAGGGGAGATTCGGGGAACATTTGCTGTCCGAAAACAACCCATCTCCAATCAAGAAGGGACCTGTCGCGTCAGAATGAAACAGGGAAAATATTGAAATATGAGAGAGGACCGAAAGAAAAAAGAGTCCGCAGACAGCAGGATCAGACTCGTGATAAGGCTAATCACGCCGGGCGAGTCTTCAAAAGTCGAGTAAAAGGGCACATTAGAGGAAAAGAAGAAAGGATCTCGCACCTCTTTCGCTTGGGGAAGATGGTGAATAACCACGCACGCGGAGCACGCGGCCAAACCGCAGAAAGGATTAAGTGGAGGGAGGGGGGTAGTCAATCCAAGAGGCGACAAGATTCTCAAGAAATACCTTGGGGGCAGTCAAGAGGGTCAGTGAGGAAAAAAAAGGGGGAGATCAACCCGTGCGGCGCAATTGCCTCACAGAAGAAGAGAACTTGGGAAAAAGGCGTGGGTTGGTCTACAACCCGGAAAAAAGACAGCAGAGAATGATCAACTTACCCCATCCTCCACCAAAGGGATTTACTGGTTAATGAAAGGGACGTTCCGGGAAACTCTCCACAACAAAAAAGGGTAAGAGAAATGTTCCAGATAGACGCAAATAAGAACAGTAAAGCCGAGGGGAACTGGCATGGGAACGGCATTATCCTTGCAAGCCAAGGAGGCAGGTGTTTTCCGGGTGAGACCTCAAAAAGAATTCTCAAAAAGCCATAGCCCGGCAAGGGTGAGGATTGCAGCAGACAAGTGTTATAAACAAGGAAAAAGAAAAGGGTTCCTACCTTCACCCAATCGAAAGACCAGGTAACTCAACCCTAGATTTGAACGCGGCACGCCTGGGGGGTTAGCCGCAAAGCCATTCTACTTCCTTGGGGGAAGAAGTGTCAACTAGCGTGGAGTGTCGCACATCGAAAAAAGAATGTCTAGAAAATCCGAGACTCAACCAGCATACGATGGGGAATAAAATCAGAAAGACTGCAGACCGCGAACCCTCTCGAAGGGCAGCGGAGCCAGATTCATGGCAGGGAGAAAGCTGATCCCGAGTAAGCATTCCAGAGAAGAATTCAAAAAAAAACAGGGAAAAGGCTAACGAAAATCCACCGTAATATGATTGACGCCTTGCTGGGGAGGGAAGCGTTCAGCGATACCTCAAAAAATTGAAGAAGGGAGAAAAAAGTTTTTCCTAAAAAAAAAGGCCCACGGCGCGATAATGTGGAAATTCAACTCAAAAAAGAAAACGTGGGCGGAAAAACATAGACCTAGCAGTCGCCCTATGGTTCGAAAGAAGGGGAAGACATCAATAGCGACACTCAAAAAAACGAGAAAAAACAAGCACAACACGCCTTTCACACGAGGGGCAACATAACGTCTTGCACGAGCGGCAAAGCTCCTTTAAGAAGACCTAAAAGGGAAAAATTACACCCGATATGAATCAACAACTATCACCTACAAAGTTTGGAATTGAGTTAACTCCAGACCCACCGAGGGGTAGCCGGGGGCGTCTCTACAGGGAAGTTTCGAACCGCAATGGGGCACAAAGGGATGAGAGATCTTTCGCCATGAATCCAACCAGCTCGGCCGCGGATAGCCCGGGGGGGAAGGAAAGGCCGAGAACTCTAGCCAAGTCAAGCCAGAGAGGGGAAACAAAAGGGAGTGGTAATCAGCCCCCTGCCGGGAGCTCCGAGGGGGGGGAATCAGTTCACCTCGACAGAGCCATAAAGGAAAAAATAAAAACTTCTATGCAAGCACTCGATGACAGCGCCGGGAAAAAGAAAAAGTAATGCTTCTCACTTCTAAAAAATAACTAACAAAGCGGAGGGAATCCCGGCTGGTGTTCTTATGGGCCCGCCTTTCAGGGGGGACCACGAAGCGTCGCGCAATGGGGGGACCAGGGGAGGGAAAGGAGCGGTCAGCACAAGAGGTCGCACAAATAAGAATTAAAACTGAAAGATGAACTACAAACCAACCTGGAGTTCTGGGCGTCCTAGACCAACAGACAACAAAGAAACTGCGGGGGATGCTATCCCCGCTATCCGAAGAAACGAAACGGTTAAGGGGGAGTTGACCACGCACAAGCAGCTTCAAGCACTGCCCACAACGCACCAGGAGGTGTCACTCAAGACCGAAAAAACTCCATTAAGGAAAAACTAAAAGGCCGGGAAAAAACGTTGCGGCCGCCCATGTCTTGATCAGAAAGAGGAACTGCTCGCTGAAGGGGACGTCAAAGGCCACTGGAAAGTCTTGAAAAGCGCGAGCAGCGGTCACAGGTGTAAATACGAAGAACCGGAAAGAAGATCCTGCCCGCTCAAGTGGCCTGTAGCGGTTCAGTTTCTAAGGCCCAACAATCACGGAAAAAAGGCCGGAAGGGGACGGTACAACTAAACCCTTCAGAAAAAAAGCCGCGAGCAGAGGAGTGGGGGTAAACCGTGGGCCCTTACGGAGGGGGAGGAGGCTTCCGTTACTCGGGAAGAATATAAAGACAAGTCCCAATAACGAGCAAGGGGAGGGGACGCTTGATTAGGGAGCGATAGTTACGAGAAACGATACAGGAAGGAACTAACTGTCCGATCATCAAGGTATCCTAACTATGGGGACATGATGGGAAAAAATTCAGGAAACTACCTCGAAACATCATTACCTCAAAGTCGGAAGTACATCACAGCGGGCATCACTGGTCTTGCTCAATGGGCAAACGAGGAGAGAGGATGGCGGATTGCCGTGGGAAAAGGGGGCCTCTTATCAATGCTTCCGCTGAGGAGACGGGCGTCCGGGGTCCGCCGGTCTTCGGTCGCCGGACAAAGGATTAGCCTACTCCGCGCGGCGGCGCACGCAGCAAAAAACACTACCAGGAGAAGGCGTGTGACTTCGATCAACCCGAAAAGAAGACCCTACTAGGTACCCAGACGACGGTTCCACCAAAACGGGCCGCTGTACGAGGTGTGACCCAAGGAGAGAAGGTCCTACTGCATACTGCACCAGGGGGACCCGAAAAGAAGAACATGTATGGATGGGGCGAATCGAAAAGCGCATTCTTAGTGATCGGGCACGGGAAGTGAGAGGTCCTATGGACGAATTCCCTTCTCAAGATGCCCTCACGGGCGCTGGAAGTGGCTTTGCTGGTAAGAAGGGAAGGGGAACCGCGGCTATCAGGAGGCTGCTAAAAGGCGTCACCTATTAAAGAAAAGGGTGGACGGAAAAAATCTCTTTAAGAGTGGGACGTAAAAGAAAACTGCTGGCTGAAAGAGAAGGATGTTGGGAGGGGACCTACAAGAATTGTCATGAAGCATAGCGGTCGTAAACGCGTGCAGGGGCATTGTGAGGGCGGCCCGATAGGCAAATCGTCCTAGAAAAACCTGGCGTTCAGGGACAAGGGGGGATGGGAGGGGGTGAGCAACTGGGGACCAACAAAGGCCGACGGAAGCATACTGCTAATAATGAGAAAATTGATGGTGCCGGACCGAAGGCTGGCAACATTCCGCCACATGGGAATCGGTAGGTAATTGAGACCCAACAAACAGTATAATAGAGATACAACAAAATTGGAGAAAGAGAAGTCTCACTGAGGGGGGGGGGGGGTATGAAAAATCATGGAACAAATAAATTGGAAGGGGAGGATAATGGCACCCTTCAAAAGTGGAGAAGACAAAAAAAGTCGACTGGAAAGGAAAGGAGTGGGTTAATGGTGCAGGAAAAACGAAATCATGGCATTAAGAAAATTTCGGAGGAGGAATCTGCATACTGAAAAAGAAAATCCCTCAGAGTACGCGCGAAAAGACGCGCTGGAAAGGAATGAAAATGAGGGAATGTTTCAATCAAAATCCTAAGGCTGCGGGCCGAAGTCAGAATTGTAGGTCGAAACCT
>Ga0179591_1382785_pt1 | contig 15746 bp, 11 predicted proteins | sample CZOMad2_1_08_16f_FD_182891 | JGI IMG/M metagenome (GOLD analysis project Ga0179591, IMG submission 182891) | Vadose zone soil fungal communities from Angelo Coast Range Reserve, California, USA - CZOMad2_1_08_16fungal (PacBio error correction) | ecosystem: Environmental > Terrestrial > Soil >...
CGGAGGGAAGGCAAGGCAGAGGGAACAAGAATACACCAAACACGGCCGACCGGAAATCCGCGGAATAAGAAAAACCTGGGAGGCCGAGGCAAAGACGGAGAAAGGTGGCCGTCAGGGAATAATGCGGAAGCGAGGACGGCGAACGAGTGCGAACGACGTCGAGGTTGAAAACAGAGCCAATACTCGCAAGTAAGAAAAAGGCTAACTGTATAGTGGGCGAGACATGTGGAAGGAACACCGTGATGGGACGCAACGAAGGGCGTTGAGAAGTAGAACGTCTGGGCCGAGAGTTGGAGGGATTAGCCAGTAGACGGAAAAACAAAAAGCTCACCGCTGGCCCTGGGGGGGACAGGGGTATTTGGGGGGGTGAGGGGTTTCAGTTGAGTGACAGTGTAGGGATTGGTGGGAGATCCTCCGAAAGAAAGCCAGAAGGGTAAAGGCCACGTCGAAGCCGCCGATGCTGGTTACTTCACGCAGAGCGACCAAGTACGACCCCCCGTTCTCGGACAAAAATTCGATGGGGAGGAACGGTTGCGAAGCGGAGGGTAACGGCGGTTCGTCCGCGCACAACTTGGGAAAATTCGTCGAAAGGCCACCCACGTCTACCACCCTCGGAACGCGTGTAAACTCCTCGAGTGGCTGTCAACTCCGCCGCCAATTCCGACGCAAGTCGGGTCAGAGAATGACGAAGAATTCAAGAGGAATGTCGGCGGCTGGGGGAGTGGATCATCGCCACGGGTAACGGGGAGCACATGCGAGAAGGGATGTGTGGAAGGGAAAGGCCGCACGAGAGGGTGTGAAAGAGCGGGGGGTCTCGATCTCGGATCGGGCGACCTAAATTGACTTCGTGGGAAGGGCTGGGCCCGCCGAAAAGGGGAACGAAAGACAAGTAGCAATACCATCTAGAAAAAAGAAGGCTCTTGTGCTTAGCACATCGTCGAGAGGTTGTAAAGAACCTGATTACATTCGGGGACGACGAGACCTCGCGGCACGAAAAATCCTTCGATAAAAACAAACTCGCCAAAAAGTCAAAGCGAAGCACCGTGTAATAGGTAGCAACCTGACGGAAAATGCGCCGTTCGCTAAGGCGGAAGAAATAAGTCATTAGCGTCCGCACGTTCTTGAGGAATCTAAACTCTTCGGCGTCAGAGCTCGCGGGGTAAGGGGACCCTCGTCTAGCATTGCAACGCTATCCGCAGTCGTCTTTATCATAACTGGCGTAAACGAAGTAAGGATGCACGGGGCTAACTGGGGAGAACGACCGGTAGCAAGTTAAAAGACCTGCTCTTATGTCTAAATCCATTTAACAGGGAATTAGCACGCGCCGTTGCCTAGCTCCAGCTGGTAACCCGAAGGAAAGAGCCCATTGTAAAGGCAGAAACATTTGAGAAGGAAAATAGCGCCAGGCCTCGACGTAGCATGTGTATCAGAATGTTAAACGCGGGTCCGGAAGAACCAAATGCGCGTTCGGACGCATCAAACGCCAAAACGGGGCGGGACGGGCAGGGGATACGGTCGAAAACAGCAATCTCATGCTGAGAGTATCGATAACACATGAAGGTGCGTAAGGCACAAATGGACAAAGAGGCTCCGTCTCGAACTAGCGTTGAATCCAGCAAAAACTAATTATTTGGGGGTCTGGGTAAAATCTGCCTCAGTAAGAAAAAAAGAAGCGTCAAAAAAAAGCCGGTGGACAAGGGGGAGGAGGAGGTAGATCGAGAAAACTCAGCAGCCGAAATGTAGTAGGGTCCGGGCTATTAAAAGGAGGGGACGCGGTATATAAGGTTGGGACAAAAAAACAGAGGTGGGGCGGAGATTCGCTGCAAAATGCGCAAGTTTTTCAAGGTCGTCAAACAGAGTGAAAAAAGGGAAAGGGCAGGTGCCTGACAATTTGAGTGATATGAGGGTGCGCGTCACGGTAAAAGGCCGATCTGACATCGGTCGGAAGGAGGACTGGGGTGACCTTCGGCCGCGATTAAGTAAACAATGGAACGTCCGAGGGTACTTGTTAGGGAACCAGCTCCTGAGTAACGAAAGGTGAATATGGCTCCTAGTCGATGCCGTACTGGGTCACGAGACAAGCATATTCGAAGATTGAGCGAAAGAGCAAGGGGCTGGGCCGGTTCTTCAGCACCTGGGCTGTGAGAAAAGGTGCGGCTCGACCTGGACCAAAACGGCAGATCGCCCGGTCGGTGCATGAACCGGGAGCGTACTGTGCAGATTGGGATCTGACTTAGAAGAGCCCAATCCAGCAAAACGGTCACGGCGAAGACGAGGACGCAGGTGGCGAAGTCTCAGTGACGAGAGGGAGATCTGTTAGGAGTACGAGGGTAGAGAGTGTAACCAAAAAAGAAGAGAGAAAAGCGGCGTTGGCGGCTTCGCGAAGACAAAAGAGAAAATATCCGCGAGAGGCTCTGACGCTGTCGGAAAGAAGCGGTCGGAACAGCTGGGATGGTATAGGTCGCCGCAATAGGGTGAAAGAGTAAAAGAGAGGTGAAGATTCTCGATCAGGCAACGGTGCAAAGATCTACGAGAAAAGCGTCTGTTCGACGGCTTGTGTCGGGGCGATGCTTGGCGGTCCTGCAAAAACTCGGGGGGGGGCGGCGCTAGGACGCCGTGAGGACTTAAGGGCGGCCGACGTGGGACTTTGACAATCTGAACCGCGGGACGAGCCGGATTGCAGTAAAGCCTGGTGTTTCAAGGGATTTGTGGCACGTAAGGGGGCAGAACGGAAAATGGATAACCGCACGTGGGCCGGTGTGGGCGGGTGATCACAACTCGATGGGGTCAGCCAAGGAGATTTGAGCCGCGGGGAACAACCGCCACTGTGCCTGGAGAAGTAACGTACACCTAAGGGCGAAGGACGGGCAGAAGATCAACAAAAACAAAAAGGGAAGAGAGGAGAGAATAGGGGCAGAAATGAGCCGTGGCAACAACGCCAAACAGGGAAAACGGAGTAGAGACTATGGTCAAATCTTTGGGGCGAGAACTACCATGAGGGGCGGGGGGGCGTGTTCTAGGGGGATGCACTGTGTTTGGGGTAGATGGGGCCAAATCGCAAGGAGGATGTGAAGCAAACCAGATGATGACTCCGACAACATGCCCAAACAAACCGAAAGACACAGAGCATGAATCGGGAAAAAACAGTCTCAACAAAGAAACACGTTGAAGAAAACTCAAGCCACGACCGTCATTCAAAGGCTCAGACCCACGTTCCCGTAGAACCTGTAAGCAGAACCTCGAAACCCACCTCGAAAAAAGCGGGACAATCCCGAAGGGGGGGAGACTGACAACCCAACGTCCTACCATGTGTAGCTTAAACAACGATGTCATAAAGGGGCAGAGAAGGTACGAGACGGGCTCGACATGACGAGCATCGACTACTAAGTCCAGAAAACACCGGGCGAAGTCACCGAAACCATCTCTGGTGCCCAAACGTTTTAAGCGCTTGGAAGGCGAGAAAGGTCTTTAAAAAAACGTCAAGAAGAGAACAGGAAGAAACACAGGCAAGGGACCGACATCAACAAATGGGTAAACAGGCAAGAAAAAAAAAGAGACCAATACGACCAATCCTCCCTCAGATAGTCGGTGCAGGAAACCTCTCAATCTGGAGCTGACATATCGCCACGATATAGGCACAATCATAGTGAGATCTGGATGAGGGTAGAGAACCAGGGCGCGAACTACCAAGTCCATTGTAAGAGAACACGGCCAATTGAAACCCGGTGTTTAGAGTTACAAACTTTGGGTTGGCTCGAGGGGGAATTATTGAGAGCGTGATAGATACTCCTAGTCAAGAGCACAAAGTGGTCTGACAATCGAAGCAGCTCGCTGGATATAGTCGGTTCGCAAGCAAAATCTGCCTTTGGGAGTTCAAATACGCAAAACGCAGGTGACCTCGTACTAGAGGGCATTCATAACATACTGTCGCGTAGACTGATACCCAACGCGGGTCTACAAAAAATTCGCGAGGTGGCCCGAGTCATAAGCGTGATGGAATTGTGGGGAGGAGACGTACAATGCTCAGGCATTACAGGGAGAGGCTAAATGAAAAGAGAGTACCACTAAGGAAGCGCATTGACCGAGGCGCTGGGGGGAATGTCAAAAGGCACGCGCCAGATTTTTAATCTAATTTTAACATGAATTCCGGGGGCCATTCCCCTAAAACCTTCCGATTGATCGGAAAAAAGTGAAAAGGACACAATATGGATTAGTGCTCAGTAAGACTGACGACTCGCACCCCACCTAAGGTTGTAACCGAAGCTCCTGCGGCCACTCAAACGGAAGAACAGAATTCAAATCGAAAGACCCAGAGTAGATTGACTGCATCTGAAAGAATAATAGAAGTTCACCACCATAAGTCTGATAATCCTTCAATGCGAAGAGCACTACAGGGAGCCGAAATAATGGTGATGACTCAAAAAAAGTTATGGGGAGGCCAGAGGAGTCCAAGCACAAAAAAGCCCAAAACCGGAGGTTCGTTTGAGACAAATATAAATCACACAGACCATAAGCCGGAGTGACGATGACATAAAAGGTGGGGTGCCCAGGGGCAGGCCTATAAATGCGGGGATAACCCGCTACCTTTGAACCAACCCCCTTCGGCCTTTGTCACCCTCTAATCGCCACACGCGACGGCGCACAGTCAACGCAGCGAGTGGTGCGAGCACAGGCCCCCGGGGAGAAAAAAGGTTCGAGCTACAGGACGCGCTTTCGCGGGCTGAAGGCCTCTGATCAAGCCCGGAAAAAATGGAACCCTGTCCGTACCAGCTGCTGGGTCGTGATGAGTAAAAGAAACGTGTGGGACGCCTGAAAAAAGCCGGGTTGAGGGCTCATAGGACGACGTCGGCGGTGGGGCCATCCGTCAAATGACGACAAAGGGGTCGAGTAATGGTAATACTTTGAGAGGCCGTAATCTAAGAAAAGGAGCCGCAGAGGCAAAGTGATACTGATTGGGCACAAGACGATTTACAGTGATTGAGAATTCCTGGCGGTCGTCAGTCTAGGGGGAGCAGTCCGGGAGAGGTCCTTGGGCCGGCGACACGGGAGGGGCTTCGGGCATGAGTGGGGATAGACATGTTCGGAAGAGAGGAAAAGAACTATGAAGGTGCTATAAGGGTGATCGCGCCAGCGCGTAAAAAAACACGGTATCCGGTACCCGACGGTCAAGGAGCGAAAACAAGAGGATAATCGGGCACGTGCTCATTACCAACGCGCCTGGGAGCGGGAAAGTTGGAGTGACAGTAAAAGAGGGGTGTCGAGAGACGAACACAGAACGGGCAATTTGCCTATTGAACTAACTCCTAGTTCAGTATGCCCGAGTACCTGCATCGTAGACGTGTGTAGTGCATCCAAACTTGAGAGTGGTTCGCGGTAGATTTTCTCCTGTCTCGTGGAAAACACTCTCTGACCTGATTTTACTACCCAGTCACGGGTAGCGTCCTCTCCATAGTATGATTCGGTCTAGACGCTTGTAGTGCGGTCTTAGAGATATGCCGGCTGCTACTCTCCGAAATTTAAACCGTATCCCAGATCTACTTGATCACTTTTGAGGTAGTCCCCATGGGGACCGTTCTCCGTTCTTTATAAGAGCTAGTCGAGTTGAGCGCGGGTTCTCGAAAAAGCTAAAAAAAAAAAAGAGGAGAGACCTTTGGGGTAACTTGCCAGTGGGAGTCGCTGGGGGGTCGCTCTATCACAAGTCAAGAGTACCACTCCACCACGGCGCCTAAGCTTCTCTCGTCTTTCCGCCATCCTTCCCCTTCCTTTTTTACACTATTTCCCGAAGCTTCGGCAAGGGCTGGGCATCGAATCGTTCGCCCAACGGTTTCTTTGGATCCTCCATTGCCTTTCGGCCCTAACGTTTTCTCCTCCCCCTTTTCTCGTTTTCTTGTCCTGCAGGCTCCCACTTGCTTCTATTTCCCCTCTGTAATGCGGATTGAAGAAAATATCTACCTTTGACCGGGCCAATCATTTCATTACGCGGCAAGTCCAACAATCGGGTTGCAAAGGAGGAAGTTTCGACAAAACACGGTCAGATGACCCATATGTATGGTCCCGTTCAAAAGAAATAGTGGACGACAAAGTCCAGGGATGGTATACACGTAGGCAAGCGGGTTTTGCATTCTACACAGAAACGGACTGGCATAACGCCTCGGGGCCAGGGGGGCATGTATCACAAATCTCGCGATGTAGGAAGAACAGGAAAATGAAGAAAGATCTGCGGCGGCGGATAAACACTTGCCCCATCCCAAAAATAAGCAAACAAGACAGATTGAAGAGGGCCGCGACTCTCTTCTGGTTATCCGGGGGGCGTGTAGCGGGGAGTGTACGTTGTGCGAGGGGAAGTCACCATCGGCTCGGTGTGAACAACGCGTCCGCGCACGGGCATACCTGTGCGGGGAGCAGGGCGGAGCGAAAACAGAGAAAATGAAAAAGAGGGAGGGAGAGCGAACGGAACGCGGAAGCGATGCTGCGTCGTGAAAGTTCGCGTCCATCTGGACGGAGGACAAAAAGGCCCGGCGCGCCAGTAGACACCGGAAAAACGCTAATGGGGATGCGGGCTTCCAAAGGCGAAGGAACTGACCTGGGTGGTGGCAGATGGCAGGAAAAAAGGCGACGCGTTCAGAAAATCATAAATTCTCACCCTATATTCAAACAACTGACCAGCGGAGCAAGAGAGAGCGAAGGTGCGGCGAAAAAAAAAGACAGGTTCGAACGGACCGAAGGGGGGATGAAACTTGTGTCTGCAGCAACGGGGAATCCCCGGAAGGCGTCCAACCGTGGAAACGGCCTAAGTAAAAAAAATCCCTTTGCACAGATGAAATGGTGATCAAGGCTTCGGGAATGGGGGGTAAGACTTGTACTAAAAACCTGCTAGCAACAGATGTTTTTGTGTAGGGCCGAAACGCGTCGCGGGAGTGCAAACTAAGGGGAGAGTGGTGTAAAAAACGAGTAAAATAACTTATACATGCACCAGGTCCGGGTTCTTACAAGGAAACGATGCGAGGAGCATAGACTAGGAGGATAGCAAAAAGCGGCTGCAAAGATCAAAGCCAAACTCTAGTACCGAAACGTTGAACCGTAAGTGGTTCATGGAGCCAATTAGGACGGCGCCCAAGAAAGAGGAAAAAACCTCAAGGCTTATGGCGGCGAAGGTCCCCAAAAAGGCATTAACTTAATACCCTAATTTCCACCCTAAAAACTGAAATCGCGGGAAATACGGGTGACTTACACGCGGAATTTAGGGAGTGAGAACACGTCTAGATGAACAGAATGCTTGCAGCAAGAAGGGTCATGAACCGGGGGGGCGTCTTCATGGTGCTCAGGTAAGCCAGTTTAGTCAGCTCGAGGGGGGGGACAGAAACGATCTTTCACTTGGGAGCGATGTCCTGAAGGGCATAAGTTGTGGACGGAGGACAAGAATCTAAGGCGGCTCGCAAGTGTTTGACGTTCCTAAGGAGGATCGGAAAGATATGTTATTGATGGGGTCATGGGATGGTTGTGTGGCTGATGATTCCATCGGAATATGGGGCGTGTTAGGTCCGTCTCAAATAGAGATGCGACCACTTTCATCAACGGAATGATGGACAATCGGGGTCTCGTCGGCGCTACCTGGTGAGGATTAGGAAGTATCCATCTCAACAAGACGCCGAGAAGAAAAAGAATGAAAAAACACATGAGACACCGTCTACAGGTGGCTCGGTAAAATGTGGCGACACGGTTAGTGCCCATCGTCGGACCGCACGCGTGCGGTGGTACGGGTAGGGGGAGCGAGGTCACCAAAACGAAGGGAGAGAAGTAGGAGATTAATGTCGATAGTGAGAAAAAGGTCCGGTTTTGCAAAAGCTTAGTCCTTGGGTTGGAAGGGTCTATTGCGCTGGAGGACCAAGGTGAGCGTGCAAAGCCCGTGAACACAGTACTTTAAAAGACCGAAAGAGAGGAGGCAGAGAGATAGGGCAGGTGGCATTGACAGAATACAGCTCAACTAAACAGTCATGGAAAATTAAAAACGCAGGGCACCCAAAAGCGGACGACGGGGGAAGGGGGTCGAATGGTTCGGGCGCGAGAACTTGGTGCAGACCGCAATCCCTGGTGTCACGGAACCAAGGGGGCGTCGACGCTTTGCAGAAATGTCGTCGGGGGGACTGAGGGATGCGACACTCGTGATGGAGAAGAAGAGATCGAAACCAGGATCGTCCGATAGACGCAGCTTGCACCAACATCACCACGTAGAGTCCATCGAAACATGAAAAGGCGACGGAGGGAAGAAGAAGGGCGGGCTATGAAGTGCCCTTCCAGAAGTGCGGACCCTGTGCAAGTGGCCGGTTGCAAAAGACCGGCGCAATGGGCGTATTGTCGGAAGATTCCGGAAATGGGCGGGAAGAGCGGAGTGGGCGAGGGGGGACGGGAGAATACTGTGGGCCGTGTACGCGTGGGGTAGTTTATATGTGGGAGAAGGAGCAGCACGCATACGCAGCCAGGGTATGCAAGAGAATAGCAAGCTCGGAAAGAAACGAGGGGGCCTAAGGGGGGGCGGGGGGAGGGGTAGTTGTATCCGTATACGGGGTTGACCAGCGTGGCACCGTGACGTAGACACCAATGAACGCCTCAAACTGGTCAAAAAAAAGATCCGGAGGGGAGGCGCTAGCGCCGGCAGCGGGGGCTGGGTGACAGTGTTTGCCAGGGCTTAAACCCGGACTCGATCACCATTAAAAAAGCCTAGCTACAACCTAGTGGGGGTGGAAAAGGGGGGCGTTTCAAGGCGAACCTCAAAAAAAGACTAAACAGGAGGGACGCGGGGGGAGATCAGGACCGACAAAAACCGGATGCGCCGATGGGTTTGAGGGATATGGCTGGGCTGCTACTCGAAGAAAGGTCATGTCGGGTGCAAGAAACGGACCTGTATCGGACTGGCCGCCGGCTTGAAAAAAGGACGTGAACGCCGCAAGTGTCCTTACAGGTGGCGATCGGGCTGATCTCAGTTACATCTTCAGCGCAATTAGAGAAATAAGGGGGAAGCCGGCCTAAAACAGGTGTGAAGGCCAGCGAATAAAACCTCGAGCAACCACCCGCGCTAACGGAAAGTCCACTATTCTAGCAAGCGCGCGGTGGGCGCTATAAAAAAAAACACGAGGAAAGGGGGCACGGTCTCCTGTACCGATAATGTCGGTCAATCGAACTGACTTGCCGAACCGTGCGCATACACCCGATTGCGGGGGGCGTGGAAAGGACAAAGAAGAAACGCCTCGACTAGTGCGCCGTTGGAATGGGGGCAGCCATGAACCAGGTGCGCGGCCGCAAGGAGTTGGGCGACACGTAGCATGCAGCTACGAAAAAAGCGAGGCGATGAGAGACAAGTACCCGGAGAAAAGAAAAAACGCGGATCACGGGAGGGGGGGTTATTGGGGGGGGGGGGGGGGGGGGGGGGGGGTGTACGAAGACGAAGTACGGCTAGAAACGAACAGAAAAGACGACAACTTCAACTATAAGCGATATCCATTGAGAACCCGGCAGGGGATAACAGACAGGGGAGCCCGTTAGCTCGAGAAAATGGGGCAGGTGAAAAAAGGGCAAAAAAATAGAGGCCAAAGGGTGTGGTGTAAGGTCTGGAGTTGAAATGCGGCACCAATCGCTGGTTGACGTAATCACCCGGGGGCGGAGACAAGGTACTGCGTCAAGGAGGCTACCGAAGGTGGTGTTTCGAGGACAAGCCGAGAAAAAATCAATGGAGACAAACGCACCTGGTGGAGCTGTGCAGCACCTTAGCATCGGGAACACGAAGACGTACTGGATCGGTCAAAAGCGACTCAGAACGAGGGGCTACTTCCTCGGAAAGGTTCAACGCGAAACCCAACCCTATGAGTCGCGGAATCCATCAAATCAAGCGCTCAACTAAAAAAAACGGGAATCGAGGGCCTGAACACTGGGAGGAGATCTGGGTGGAAAGACATCTAAAGGACGAAATGCCGATGGTACGAGAAAGGTGGGGGACCGATGAAAGGGTTGTCGGCCAGGGAACCGAGGCACTTGGTGAAACGAATCCGACACCGGTGACAAGAAACAAGATGGAAAATAGATTGGCTATGAAGTCGAAGGGCGTAGCCGAAGGAACGGCTGAATTACAACAGCGAAATCAATTTCGCGAACAGAAAACTAGGCGGAAAGAACCCAAAAAAAAAGGATGACCATCACTCAGCTGCAGCCGAAAGTACCTCGCCGGGAGGCTTCAAAAAGCAGGGCGACTGGGATCAGGTCAAAGGAAAAGGCTTTAAAAGAAGTAAGGGTCGCGGGGAAGTGATGACTAAAAACTATAGGAAACCGAAAAAAGGGATGGGGTGCGTCGGAATAGTTCAGCACCGGGGTCGAAAGCGTGATAACCTGAAGGGACGTCTTCGGGTTTTCGGCGAACCTGAACGCCGAAAAACGAGCGAGGGAGGAAACAGTGGCTTGTGTCGGGTCAGCCGAATAGGCCGGCGGTAGCAGTCGGTTTCGAAGGGCGAGCAGATCGGAAGGCCAGGATCATTCGGCAGCCGAACCGGCGATTTGGGCACTCGGCGAACCCGGGACAAAGGGCTTAGGACCCAGGGGATTAATAAAAGAAGTGTGCAATTGCCGCGGAAGTGAAAAAGACTTTCAGAGCCAGAGGGTTACCAGGCGAGCGAGGGGGGGATTCTCATCACGGCAGCCAACCGACTGGGAAGGTCACGTGGTTCTTGGGGGAAGACAAAACATGAAAAACAAGTTCCAAACCATCCATGGCAGAGCAGGGGGTTCGTCCGGCGGGAAAAGGAACGGCATTGGGAACGGCTCACAGTAAGTTAAAAGAGAGCGGAGAACGGACCGGCATACAAAGGGATAAGAAAAAAAAAACGACGCAAAACGACTGTCGGGGGGTCGACACCGGTACAGTTTTGAAAAACATCAACCCCCAAAGGCGGTAAAAAAAAAAGAGCTGCCGGGAAACCCAGCCAAAAAAACCAAAATGACGACAGCGACTAGTCAGAAACAAAAAAAGATTTAAGTGCACAGCGCTCTCGACACCAGTCGAAAAGCACAAAAAAAACAATGTGGTTGGTAAGAGGTCAAAGGAAACCAAGCGAGCCCAACCTGTTAGTGTGAAAAAAAAAGAACCACAACGACTAGAGCGGAAAGAGGGAAAACAGGACAGAGAGTCCTGTGACTAAGATCCACCTGTCAGATTACGGCCCACCGAAGTCAGAAAAAAGAGCGCCCCAGGGAGACGTGACAATCAGGGGTAAAGGGAAACCGGGCCAACCATAGACGACCACCTCAAGTATAGAAACCTGGAACATAGAAAAAGAAACCGCGAGAAAGGAAGCGCCAACCAAAAACGACGGGGTATCAGCTCAGATTGAGACGATCTTGGCGTTGTGGCAAAACAGGAGGAACATCGGACCAGAAAGACTCTAACAACCTTGACGACCAACGATTGAGGAGTGCAAAGCTTGAAACAAAGACCCACCAAAACTGTTAAAAAAAGCAGGGCATCTGGATTCCGAATGGGGTGCCTATCCATCTCGGGAGCATCACAGGAAGGTGGTGGGAAAAAGTGCAGCGACGGGAGGCACTCGACCGAGAATGGACAGACCAAGCTCATGATCTCTTGAGATAGGGTCAAATCGATGCAAGCACCACGGTGAGAAAGGGATAAACAGTGCTAAAAACGGACCCGAAAAAAAAATGAAAGTCAGCGCTGGGACAGAGAGGGGAAAGTCCCTAAAAGCTCATGGTTTTAAGTTCCCGACGACGTCACTTGGGCTGGCAGGAGGCCGAGTGATTAAGGAAGAAAGAAACATGACTTCAGCGAAGAGGAGGGTGGTGGGAACTAGCCGTAACAGATGTCTAAAGACCGATAGGCTGTTGAACTCGAGTAGACGTCCTTCAACCGGGGTACAAACATCTGGGCAGGATAATTAAACATCAGTTTGGCGAAAATGACCGCTTTGCGTGCCGGCTAACGGATGACAAAAGCGCAAAACCGGGCGGAAGACCACCGAAAGTGTCGGGGGGAAAGGAAAGATAGCATAACCTACCCGGAGCAACAGAGCAAAACGTAACGCTGGGAAGGGGCTAAACACCAGCGAACCTAGGAAAAACAATGGCTCAAAATGCAACTTATGCGTTCATGGACTAGCGCTCGCCCCATAAAAAAGAGGGGGGAGCGGTAAGAGCACAGAAGGCCCGTGTAAACAACTAGGATCGCTAGCGCCTGGGAAATATCGTCGCCCAAGTTTAAGAGTACTCATGACAGGAAATCGCAAGGAGTCGACGGGTGTAAGCTGAGAAATCCGAGAAGCGGGGGAAGGTCTTCTGGAAAGAATCGTATCTCGAAGCACGCGGTTTAGTGGCACACCGGTGTAGAAAGGGACGTCTAAACTCAAAATGGGGCACGAATGGCCGGGAACACTATGTGATCGAGTTGGGAGTAGGTCGCGATGGGGGGGGGGGAATCTAGGCTGATACGGTAGCGGTGCGTGAGGACATCACCGAATCAAAAGGGCGCCATGGTCGCAACCGGACCGATGCAAGAAGTCAAGACGAGAGATAAAAAAACGGTGTAGACGACTGAGCGGATGCTTTCCAATGTACGGCGGCCAAACTTCGAACAAAATGGGGTTTCCATTTTGTTTTAGGGGGCCACCCATTCTAGGAATGCGGAAGAGGAAAATTGCGGGTGGAAGATGGGATGGGTGAAGTTTGGTGGTGAGGGATATGATTGGGGGTAGGTCCGTGACGTGTCGGAGAGGAAAGCTTAAAACTCAAAATACGAGCGCTACCACGCTCTCACCAAAAGGGAGCAGGGTATCCGGAACGCGAATCAAAAAACCCCGACGAATGGCAACGGAACGGAGCAAAAATTACCAAAAGCCTCCTATCCCCGGCCGCCCTCTCTTGGCAAGACATAGTTAAAGTCTGCGGAGGACGCCGAGGAAGCCACTAGCAGGCAGGCGTTGGGAATCAGAGGATCTTTCGACAGCAATCGGAATGCGTTGGGAGACGGACGACACCTGGGCAAACGGAAGCGGAGGAAAGGGCAAGTAAGAAATGTCAAAAAAAGCGCTTCAGGAAGGAACGGTGGCCGCAAAGGTGAAGGCGAGTCACCAAAGCAGAAGATTGACGTTTCCGGCGGTGGGGGGCGCGTCAGAGTGATCGTGATAAAAAAAAGCTACGCACGGACTGATCGCCCCTGCCTGGAAAAAGTACCTAAAAAGGCTGAGAGCACGAAAATGTGAACGCGGAAGCGGAAAAGTGTCTGACACTCCCTGCCACTACCCGACTTCAAGGTCCCCGACGGCTTAGCCGGTAGCCGGCGCGAAATGTACTTCAAAGGAAATGAGAAAAGTCAGTGACGGAGACGGTGGAGGAGTGGGAGCTCTGCTTCCCGAAAACGGCACGCGAAAAAAGTTAATCGAAAGCACGGACTTACCGAAAAGGAAGACGGGTTCTACGTCGGCGACGATGAAGCACGGTAGTGGGAGATCAATGGCAGAGGTTGAGATAACAGGGGGGTAAAAAGCGGGATGGCGAGGCAGATATAGAAACCGCAAACGCAAACTCGAACCGACGAATCCGACAGCAGGGGAAGGAGAAGAAATACCGCCACCACCTGGTCCCTGAAGGCGCTGGAGGACGAGGCAAGAGTCGAAGGATAGGGGATTCAAGTGGCTCAGGGGGCCAATGAATGCGTAAGGAACTCTGGGCTTAACGAAATGAAGAGCACGTAAAAACTCGTCGCCGAAGGGACATAAAAAAGTCTAGACTTCAAGCAGTAAGAAAAAATCGCTGCGATACTGTGTAGAGTATGGCGGCAACGAAAGGGGGCGCACTGAGGAGCCTTCTAAACCGGTAGAACAGGTCCCAACCCTCGTCTGGCTTTGAACTGTAATCGAGATGCAAAACAAACAACGGAGGGAAAGGGGGAGAGGCTCTGCAGACGCACAACAGCCAGAGAGTAAAAAAAGTTTTACGAGGGCGTTGGGATACTGACCCAGCCATCGAAACGAGCGCGTCGGCAAACCGAAATAGGAACGTCGGACTCACTTAGGCTTCGGCCGAAAAAAACCGGGAGACTAGTGTACCGCGGGGTTAGTCGATGCGTCCTGGACTCGGCCAAGCGACGTGAGACTAGGGCGACGGTGGGCGCAAGGAATCAGCATGAACTACGGGAGGAGGGAGGCCAGAACGTCAGAAAAGGGGAGGGAGGCGAATTCATCCCACGCGACGGACGGTGCAAATGAGCACGTGGGTGAAGATCGGGCAAAAAAAAGCTCGCGTGACAAACGCAAAAAGTCAAAACGGACGTCGAGCGAATCGGGATCGACCACTCTACCGGTGCTCTATAGGGAAAATAACCGGCAAGCAAGACAGAAACCGACACAGCCGAGATGGCGATAAATGAAAAGAGTAGAGGGAAAGACGGGGGAGGGACGGGGCCGGCCACGACAACCCAGAAAAAAAGGGCGCGGGGCCAGGCACGAAATTGGGGGCCGGCGTCGAATCGAAGCGATCCGGTGAACATGATATGGGGATCGTGGGGCCGGTAGGGGCCACCGGCGTGCAGCGGTGAAACTGAGAGAGCGAGAACGTAAACGGGGTGAAGTCGTGGCTAGGTGAAGGCGTAGCTGAGGGACGAGAAAAAGAAGACGCAGGGAAGTAGCTAACTTCGTAGACTCAGGGGGGGAAACGAAAGGCATCGTGCAAAATCGCGAGCAACAAAAAAAAGAGACTACAAATCGAAGGCGGCCGTGCCGGCAGTGACTCGGCGGAGAAAGATTCAGAGAAAAAACCCAAGGACCACAAACTTCGGACAGAGGCGTAAAATAGAACTACCTTTCGTGGGGGCACGCCCAACCGAAATGGCTTGAAGGAGGACTCGCCACTAGAGTGGAGTCAGAATGCGAGGCGGGGGATGTCGGAGGATGGGTGCTAGGGGAGGAAAAGATAGAAGTGGTGCGAACACAAGCAGTTTTTAAAAGGGCGTAAGCTGTTGCAACGTGAAGCTTGTTGCAGGGGTTGATATCTCGGTCTGTGGCAACGAGCGCGGCGGAAGAACATCTGGAGAAAAGAAAAACTGAAATTCCAAAACATCCCACTATAAAAAGCGCGGAGGGGAGCGGGTGGGCAGGACATAGGGAAAGTTGAGGGGCAACTGTCGTGGCTCACCGCCCGGAAGCCTTGAAAGGGGCGGGGAGGATCAGAAAAAAAAAACAAAACCCAACATAAACTGCAAAGCCAACATCGTAGCCGCACGTAAAAAAGGGGTCGGAAAAGCAGAGCAGAAAGGAGGGGAAGAGGTGCTCTCGGGGAAAGGCCGGTTGCACACATCGAACTGTAAGTAGAATCAAAACGTCCGCTCGAACGAAACGCTTCAAGGATTGCAAAAACGACACCGTCGATCCGACCCGATAAAAACCGGTCACTAGATCCTAAGGAAGAAAAACGTGGGGGGAAACCTAACTAACCGGCGAGGAGTCTGGAAGAAGAGGAACAGGATTCCCCCGAGGAGGGGAGGTCGGCGAGAAAAGACTGGTGACCTAGCCCTTGAGACGAGGGGAGGTTCGGAACACTGCACAGGTGTGTCAGTAGGTCGTGGGAATAGGACCAAAGCGAAGTGGGAAGTAGAGCAATCCACGAAAAGGGTGACGGAAAGACGGCACGGGAACTACTTCGAGTCGGCCGCCAGGTGGGCGAGTCAATAAGGAAAACTGAGGACGCAACATGGGGGG
>Ga0179591_1366712_pt1 | contig 15745 bp, 14 predicted proteins | sample CZOMad2_1_08_16f_FD_182891 | JGI IMG/M metagenome (GOLD analysis project Ga0179591, IMG submission 182891) | Vadose zone soil fungal communities from Angelo Coast Range Reserve, California, USA - CZOMad2_1_08_16fungal (PacBio error correction) | ecosystem: Environmental > Terrestrial > Soil >...
TTTATCAGGGGAGGTGAAAGCACTACCTCTCCGGTAAAGAAAGCTGGGCCCAAAAGGAAAAGAAATTCTGCCACCCTTCAATCCGAAAACCACTCCGACATGGAGAAAGCCAAAACCTGGCTCTCAAGAATGGAGTGTAGAGAAAGTGAACCTTCAATCAAAGATGAGGCATCACACGATCACCGAACGGAGAATCCAAAAACTTCTGAGGAGTCGAAACCGTCTGAGGTTAGAATACCGTTGTACAAATCTCACCTTGAAGGTACCAGGGGGGTTGGGGGGACTTTCCCAAAAAAAAAAAAGGGAACGCTCTCGGTGCTTAGCACTTTCGTTGAAAAGTCATAAAGTAAAGTAGTCGGATCTTTTAAGCAACAGGCTAAAATCTCCAAAGGGAGGGGGAAAAAAAGGGAAAAGAAAGGTTTTGGGTGACGGCCCTCTTTGGAAGGAAAACGAGGGGGGGAGGGAGAAAATCGTCGGAACGCAGGAGGAGCAGCAGAGGCGGGAAACTCCGTTCGTCTTCTCTGGGACCGAAAGGGGGGGGGTTGGTTTGGGGTGTGGGGGGGGGGGGGTAGTCTCGGGGAAATTGACAGGAAACAAAAGGAGAAGGACAAGCATCTCGTTCCTTGGGTGAAGGAAGATTGTAAGGTAAAGGAAGCCAGTCGATCACTCTCATATGACATCGTCCAACCTTGCCGGGGTCGGCAACATGGGTCTCGGAAGTGCGACGGGCACCCATAGGGGGGGATTGCGACTGAAAAAAGGTCTACCTGGAGAAGGGCAGGGGCCCGCTTCTTTTGAAGACTGCGTGGAGCGGAATCCCAAAAAAAAGAAAAGGTATGTAAGGGTCAACAGGACTACCATCGCTTGGGGCGAAAAATAGATCACAAAACACGGAGATAGATATTTTGGGCCAAAGGAGCTAGGAAAAAGCGAAATGCAGGGGGATTGTGGTTGAACGCTCCGCATTTCAGACATGCGAGAGGCCTAGAACTTATCCCTTTTGCAAGCGACCTGAAAGTGTTTTCTGCGCACAAAAAAAGAAAAAGTCTAGCTGATACGATTAACCTGTTGGGGGAGGTGTTCTCGTTACTTCTCTACGCTCGCCGGATGCTGGGCTAGCAGAGATGGGCCAACTATCGCCGGAGACTTTATGCTTCAGACGGCGAAGGGGGGCTGAGGTCATTCGTGAACCCGGCACCGCGAATACGACGGCTGATCGCGGCGGCAGAAGATCTCAGCGGGAGGCCTATAAGAACTATAGCTCAAGGAAGCGGGAAGGCACCGCCGGTCGTCAACCAAAAAGGTCTTCTAGTTCGCAAGGGGGGGATGCGCTTCAAAGGAAATACCTTTGCTGCCGTGGACTTCAAGGGGGGGATGGGGGGCACCGCGAGGGGAAGGCTGGCGTCTGCCCGTCGAACCATACATCAAGAGAGACCTGCAGAGATGAAAGTAATCGGTACAAAGGAAATCATCCAAGGAGGAGCGCGGAGCATCAACGCGTGCGGAGGGAATGCCGTTAAATGGACGGGGGAATTGAATGGCAGCCACCGAGAGAAGACGGAGCGAGCCAGGTAGTGGGGATAAGTTGCCATGCAGGCGGCCCGGTTGCCTTGGGGAAAAATAGTAATGTTTCTGAAAAAAGAACCGCCGGGAAACCGTAGGGCGGGGGAAGGTATCGAGACGTGCAGCTCAGCTAGCTGGTCTGTATGGTCCGTCGGAAAAGAGTCTGCTAAAAAAATCTAGGGGAAGTCTCGTAGTCGGCTACGCGGGCTAGTCCTAAGCGGGCGGAGTTCAAGGGAGTGCCACGGGGAACTGCTTTACTGTTCGAATCCAGGGGAAAAAAATACACACATTCCTCCATTCGAGCTCCGTAAAAAAAGCTCTCAGCGGGTCGTTGGATCGGCTCGGCAGGACGGTGCTATGTTTTAAACTGGGAAAAGAAAAGGGGGAATCAAAGGCCTGTGTTGCGCACGGGAAAGACAGTGGCCAGCTGTGCGAGCTTCGCTCGACCCGCCCTTGCCGAGTTTCAGGGAACCGGATGTCTGCCTTCTTATGTCTGAAAATAAAGAGGGTCTTCTCCTTTTGGACGGCAAAAAAAAAAGAAACCTAGCACCTAGCCTCTCGGACGCATCGTGTCCGGGAAAAAGACAGGGAAAGAAAAAGTTGGATCTTCTTGACCTGGGCATCGAAGCAACACCATCTGCCGCTCCCGAAGAAAACTGGTTTGAAAAGAGGCGCGAGCACAGTCCCATATGTAAAAAGGACACGTAAACATTCTCAGCACGTACTTGAAAAAAAAAGGATAGGAGCAAGATTCCAGATCACTTGGCGCAAAACATTAAAAGTGGCGTGAGTGGGTGATCACCGATCAGTTATAACCTCCAAAAAACGCGATTACGCAGAGGGGGAAAAGGGTCCTTTTCGGCTGAAAGGAGTAAGGACTAATGAGACCGCTCAAAGTAATTAGACTGGACGCACCAGATGGCTTTCCACTCCAGGATAGAAAGCTGAAAAGGGGAAAGGCGAAAAGACATCGGCCGCCTCTGGAATACGAAGAAAAACTCCAAAAGAAGAACATTATAACAAGGTACGTAAAGTAAATTCTGACTGGAAGAAACCTGCACCCCAAGCGCCATGTATAAAAAGTCGTGAAGAAAGAGGGGCACCAGCTAACCCGGGAAAGAACGATCCTCCAGTCCGCCTGTCAAGGGGAAAGGACCGTTCTCCTATCGGAGCCCGGAAATTGGAAAAGAGATAGGGCGGACGGGCCTATCCGTCTCCTGATCGCATTATGAGCAACCGGAAGAAACGGGGAATTCTCGCTCTTCCGGGAAGGGAAAAGGGGAGGGCCTAAAGTACACTCATCCGGGAAGCCAGACGGGGAGAGAGACAAAAAACGGCAAAGCGTACCACTTCCTCTTTCTCATATCAGGTTAGAAAGACACATCACAGGGCGCATCCTTTCCTCAAAACGTTCGGGAAAAGAGGGACAACTATTGTAGTACAGGGACAGGAAAAGTCCGTAGGAAAAGAAGCCTAGACCACCTCAGAGTCAGAGGAAACGCGGAAACGCGCCCCCAAGGGGACTGCATCGAGAGGAAAAGAAAGAGGAAAAGACTCTCCCACTCCATGAATGTGAAGGATTAGTCCAGTCACGTGATCGCGAAAAGGTGCACCGCAGAACCGATAGGAGTACTCACCTCTTTAAATAATCAAAACTGAGGGGAATAAAAGACAACCATCTCCCTCAGCTCAAAAAGCGTTATGGAGAGAGGGCGGTCACGTCACCTTTTGCGCGTTTTCACTGTGAATGGGAGGGCGGGGGACGCTGGCCGCGAACTCGTAGGCGAACCGCCAGGAGGGGAAGGAGTTGATTGTCCTTGAATTGGGACACAAAGGGGAGGCATAAGGCAGGAGATAGACAGGTCTGGGAAAAGAAAGATATGCGCGATGCTGCAAGGGTAATAAAAGAGTCGTCGGCTCCCGTTTACGGGGGGGAGAGGGGGGAGTGGGCGGGGGGACGTTATTAAGAAGTCGGAGGGCCGAGGGGGGAAGAAAGAATAGAGGACCGCTGCCGTGGGGAGGGTTGGAGGGTGGGGGGAAGGTTTGGGGCTGTCGCAGTGCCTTGCCCAGTTATCAGGGGAGAGGGATGAAGGAAAGGTTGTTCCCGTTAAAGTTTGTTTAAGCTCTCGCAATGGGGGGAAAAACTCCGAAGAGAGAGAAAAAAAAACAACAGGAAGGATGAAAGGCTATCGAAGGCATACCGTAAGTTCGAAGGTAAACCAAACATGTCCCGGCCACCTTTCAGAAACAAGGAAAAAAAGGATAGAAAGGGGCACTTCACTGAGAAATGAAAACCCAAAAAAAAGAAATAACAAAAAAAAACCACTCAAAACCTCCATCCGGGCCCGGCCGGGGCTGAGGACAACCGAGACCCCACCCGGTCCCCCTCTCATCCCGAAGGGGAAGGGAAAACGCAAAGACTAAAAAAGCCGCATCTTTCTCGCAGCAGGGGGAGGGGAAAGAATAAGTCTGGGGGGCCTTTTCTCTTCCGCACACAAAAGGGGGCCCTGGCTCAAGTGACCAGCAGGTGGGAGGTTCTACAAAAGAAGAGTCGAGGATGGGGAAAGAAAACTCCTCGTCCGCTGGGGCGGGGCCCTAAGCCACAAAGGGTGAAGGAAAAACTCCGCTCCTCTCCTTGCTGGAGAAAAGGTCTGGGGGATGAGGGGAGAGGAGTTAGGTTGCCGCTCGCAGGAAAGCATTCAAGGAGGAAAAAGGGGGCGGGAGGCTTAAGTCATCTGCTTAGGGTCTGCGGAGAAGACTTGACCGGGGTACGAGTCAACCCTTATAGGATGGGAGTAGTTGAGGTCATTACCGAGGGTTAACTAAGAGGAGGGGGGCGACTCGGAGGGTGAAAGAAGTGAGCTAAAAGGTGTCATCCGCCTAGGGGTACTTGCTATTTATCTGGCCTTGTCGTTGGCCTGTAACGAAAATATTTTACCAAAATCGTGACGAGGAAAATAAGTCGGGGAGGAAATGATCCGAGTTCTTTCAAAGGGGACTAAGGGGGCTCTGGAAGGCAGGATCACTCTGAAGGGTACGCGTTTCCGTGATAGAAGGAGTAGGCAGGGTCTTGCATAAGGGGGAAGAAGGGTTCAGGGCAGGCCCCCGAACAGGACGAGATGAGAGACCTGGTACCTTTGGTTCGGAGGGGCTGGAGTCCGAGCAAACGTATGAAGGAAGGGGCCGGAAGGACGGTTCATCCCCTACGGGGGCTACCTTGAATGGGAAGACAGCGCAGAGATCCGGTCTTCAGCAAAAAACCTAAAGGGGAAAATTAGAAGGGGTGGCCTGGATCCAGGAATGAACCGGGGAAGGAATGGGATCTCTTTAGCTGGCTGGCTGGTGGGTGAAGGGCTGAAAAAGGAACGACGGCATTCAGGAGAAGAAAAGAAGGACATCTTTAGCAGAAAGAAGAGAAAGTCAGGGGCTCGATCTATTCTGCTAAAAACTCCGGGGTAAATCTGACGCGCTTTTCAATAGGAATCGAAAGGGAGGGAGGGGGGCATCGTCCATTTAAGAATCATTAGAGGAGAGTCAAAGAGTCGACATTAATTGAAAAGCAGATGGACAGGAGCCTGTAGGGAAGAACCAAGGTTTTACCCTTGCAGTTTCACTTAGAGGAAAAGAAAAGTCAGAAAAGACCGAAACCTACTCTAAGGGGAAGCACTAGGAGGAGAAGCACGTCAGCACGGACTTAATTACCAGCTGAGAATGCTCCGGCCTGGGAGGGATATTGTTCGCCTCAAAAAAAAAAAAGGAGAATGAATCCACCGTTATCGGGACAAGCTCCCTGGCCCGCCCCATCGGGAGGCCAGGAGAGCTACGATTTCCACAGAGGCTATTTCCTTTAAAGGGGGACGCCACTAAAAAAGAAGTACCTGGGGGAGGGACTAAGTCCCTAGTTTCATATCCCGGTAAAGTGCCTGAGTGAGCCTTCGGAAATGGGCGCCCCCGTGAAATACAAGGGGGCATTCCCTGAAATGCGGCAAAGGGGGAGGAAGAGACGGGGGAGAACTTCTCATTCATAACTAACAGGGAAACTAGCGAGAAGGTATGGCATCCCAAAAGTGGGCATAAGCTCTTGGAGAGAACTTTCTGCCAAGGGACCAGGAAAAGGGAGATCCGATAGAACATTTCTCATCCCAGGTAACTCGCAGTCACCTCATCGAATGGAAATAAGCCAAAACTCTGCAGGTAAGAAAAGAGGGCCAAACCGAAACAGGGGGGAAGCGACTCACCTATCCAAGGGAACTGGATGGAGGACATACCCCATCTATCCAGAGGCGACAGGTGTACGGTTGGGGGGGGCCATCACTAAGAGGTTACGAGAGGACGGAGTGGTCTTTTCCATGAGGTCATAGGGGGCCAACCTAACCGCAAGCCACCGCCTAAGCTTCCAGCACCGACCGACCTGGAAACTAAAGAAAAAGGAGGTCCCGTTCCCATCTACAGAAGAAAAGAGAAAAAGGCAGATGTCATTCTGCACTGTGCAGCCGCTGGCACCGACTGGTTCTGACCTCCGTCCAGGGGACCGTTCAGGAAAGTAAAAAGAAGTGTTCATTTGAAGTGGAAACGCATGACCATCACTTGACCGACAGGAGGGCGCAAAGTGTGACTTCCGAATCCGAAAAAAGAGCCATGGGTAGGAAAAAAAGGAAACACCGGCGAAAGAATAGAGACCTCCGATTGTGTGGGGCGAAATGGAAACCGGTGTATTCCGCTGCCGACCGCAGTGCGATCGTAAGTAAACCGCGCAGCTGATTCCCGGGAGGGAAGGAAGGACCAGGGCGTATTCCGCGGACTCACCGAGCGGGGCTAAAAGTGCGCACATCTCCTAGGACGAAAAGGGGGAATGACTTCCCGAGTGCCGGGTAAATTACGCACGCGAATTTCGAAGGCATTTGGTTTGTTCCCACAAACAAAAGAGAAGTCTAACCGCTTCACCAAAGAAGGGGGAGGGGAGAGGCAGGGGGGATTCAAAAGGGGGGTCGGTGGCACTACCCTGTCGGAGGAAAGCTCTCAGAGGAGGGGGGGGGAAAACTGAGGTGTGAGCTGAAGCCGAGAATTCGTGAACACTCACTAGCTGGCAGGAAAAAAAAACTCAAAAAAAACACATAGGAGGGGTCAAAGAGAGAGTTGGGAAGGCATCGATGGGGAAAGAATTTAGATACCTTTCTCCTGGGCACAAACAATAAAAAAAATCTTTTCATCCAGAGCGCGGAAAGGACCCGATTGTATGTCGCACGACCGCCTTGAGGAAAAAAGAAAGAGCCAACAGGTTGCCAGGTCTAGCGGAACTCCAGACCATCTGACGTTGTATGCTAAAGCGTAAGGAAGGACCAAGGAGAGAGACGGTACATGCACAGGGAAGGGGGGAGAAGATTGCTATTCCTCACCGGAAGGTGAGACGGAAACACAAAGCTGAGCTCCTTACACTGCCTGTCGCTGAAGCTGCCTAGAAGACGAAGGCGGAGCTAAAGAGAGAAGGAATAACCGCTCTTCAAACAAAAATGAGGAGGTCGTCAATTAAATTCTCCTTTCTGGATGTTTCCGGGACAGAAGGCTCAAGACCTGGCCCCCACAAGGAGGCCGGGGGAAAAAAAAGAAGGAGTCTTCAAACAAGGTGGGTTTCCAAACTTGGGAATTCGTTTCCAGTCTTCAACATGCCTCCACGAGAAAATCCCTCTCGCAGGTAGCTTAAAAGGGACGAAAATAACAAAAAGGCAGGCTATACACACGGACGTCATTGACCAACGTGATCATAGTCTCGGTGACACACAGCGTCCATGGCGCGAGCCAGGGGCAGGGGGGGAGTAAAATTTTCTTTTTTCCAGGTCGCCAAGGGTTGAAGTTTTTTTCCGCCATAAGAGTGATGTACTCCTCAGGAACCCGAAGAAATGTAAAGGGGGGGGGAGTCACATCACTTTAGCGACCGTGCAAGAAGGGCTAGATTGACTGATAGCACTGGTTGAGTCCCTTGGGAAGGGACAAAACTCTTTTGCGGGAATCAAGGGCGAAATAAGTCGGCGTCTGAGCTGGCGGCGCCAGTCAAAGGCTTATCAAGTCCCGGTCGACTCTGAGGAAAAGTTGAGGGTCTTGCCTCTCAGGAGGGGGGGGGAGCAGGACGCCAGGCTAGCAGATCCTTCTCTCCATTTTCTGGGCGGGCAATTAAAGAGGTCTTTTTCGAGGGGGTCCGGTGAGCTGCGCAAAGTTTAAAGAGGGGGCTCCAGAACCATCCTCATGCCTGCTTTGCGATCTCAAAACGCCGAACCGCCCTTTGGCAAATTAATCATGGTGGAAACCTACAGGGTAAAAGGGAGCCTTAGTATTACGGACCCGGTCAAAGGAATTTTCAGGGAAAGGGGGGAAAACGAAAACTCGTCTCCGAAAAAGCGGCGAGAAATAGGCTTAGCCTCGGGAGCCTTGGGGTCCGGATCCCTGGTTGGGGGGGAAAGGGAGATTTCCATTGTGAGAAATCTCAGGTCTGGATCGCGGGTTTTTCGGGGGACGTCGAGACAAAAAAGAGCCGAGTCAGGTCTTGGTGGCGCGAAATTCCCAGCTGGTAAAGGCGCAGTCCGCCAGTCGAGATCAAGGAGAGAGAGGGGTGGTGTCTCTTCGATGATAAGCAAGGAAATTCGGTTTGACGATGATTCGGAGGTATCACCAAGATATGACCATTACAGGGCCTACCTGCACGCAGACTCCCATGCACGGTGGGGGGGCTTCTTCTAAGGGGGAGAGGTTCATTCGCTGGAGGGGCCACTCTTCAATCATTGGGGTTTACCTGGCTCGAAGGCGTGGGGGATTTCACTCCATTTACGGGACCTATCCAATAGACGGTAACAGGGACAAAAACTCTGACCATGGCAGAAATCGCAGCAAGCCAAAACGGCTCCCTTCTTAGCCCCAAGGAGGGGGAAGTTTAATGGGGGGAGTAAAGCTGACGTAACATACATGAACAGGCGCCATTGGTCCAGTGGGGAAAGGACTAAACTCCGATCAAATGGAAAGAAGCCCAGGTCGGAAGACCTTCCATTAAGCAAGGCGCTTAACTAAAAGGGATCCTTTGGGGGGTAAGGTTTGCGCACGGTCGGCCAGCAGTATCCTTCTGGGGCAGTGCCGGGAGAAGTCCTTTCCAAAGTGTTCCGCGAGATGCTCGGTCCCTTGACATGGGAAAAAACGGGTTTACCTTTCGATCTTCCGTGGGCCCCAGTGCTTGGGGCCGTTTCAAAAAAGTCGGGCAAGCTCATCCCGGTCCTGAATAGAGAAAAGACAAGCAGGCAGCAGCCGCGGGGAAAAAATCACGCGTTAAGTCTCTGAAAGGAAAAAGGAGGTCATCTTATAATGAGTCATTTGCCATCGGGGAGAGACTAAATGCCCGCTGTCGGGTAAGAAAGTTTCCAGCCGGACGCTATATGTCACTATTGCTTTACGGTCCTACCGACGCCGATAGTCTCCGGAGTCTCCCTCCCTACCGCAGCCCTCTCATTCGGTAGAAGAGAAAACAAAAATAGGGGGGGCCCTAAACATCGATTGGCAGCTAAACACTCCTCCCGAGCATACTCCATGACCCGGGAAGGGTTTTTCTGAAAAGGAAAAGGCCAAGGATCGATGAAGCATAAAAAAGCAAACGGATTCAGAAATAAAAACCGAGGGGAAAGGAATGAGGTCAGCGGGGCCGAACACATCCAAGCTCAAAAGACAAAAGAAAAAAAAAAAAAACTGGTTCAGCACGTCGGAAAAAACGGGGGGTACCGTCACCGTGGACGGTCGGCTCTCCCAATTCAAGGCGGGGTAGGGGAAGGGAAATTTCTCTCACATCAGATCCGCTGTCGAAATAGTTGCTAACCGAAAGACGGGTACGAGGTGGGCTCCTTTGGGAAGCCAGTTTAAGTTAAAAAAGAGGCCACTAAAAGGATCACCCTAGAGTCCTCAGGTCGATCCTTTCAGTAAGTCTGCCTTCGTGGGGAAATTAAATTTCTTCTCTGCCCGTTGGGGGAAAGGAGCTGACCAGTTAAAGGGCCATGCTAATCTCTGCCGGTGCATTGTCTTGTTTTGGTGTTTCTCTGTGTTGCATGGGGGTCAATTTCAAAAATGTCCTTTCAAGTTTAGGAATGAGGAAAATGGTCCTTGTTATAGGGGGTGCCTTGAAAGGGGGTGGGGAAAACTCGTGTAACGGTCAGGCCTGGAGGATAAGAAGAAAAAAAAAAAGGATAGGAGGAAAATAGAGGTCGAAAGTGCATAAAGTCGTACAAAATTGGAGGAAGAGCTTACCACCACGTTCCCAATGCATAACCAGGCACCCCTGGACCAGCCTCCAGAGCAAAAGAAGGTTAAAAAGTCTACATAACCACCATGACAAATAAAGAACCAACAAGACACACGCCGGGAACGCAGTCTGGCTGGGATTGGACCCACGTCCACGCTCATCGACGCGGGCCCCCGCAGCCTACGAAAGAAAAGCAGAGGGGGGACTGACCGTGCAAAGCTCGCGCATAAAAAAGGGGAAGATCGCGGGAAACGGAGGGGCGATCGCCGAGCGGAAGGCCGGGTGGTGTGCCACGTCAAGAAAAAAAAAAATCCGACGCGCGGTTTCTAAAAAAAACGACTAAGTGGGGAAAAAAAAAACTGAGGAAGCCTGGACTGGCCGCCTGACGAAGGCCATTGCTTGCGCGTTGGAAGCGCCAAACGGACGAGGCAACAGCTACTGCTCCACGCGTTTGCAAAAGGAAGGTAGGAACTGGCCTCGTGCCTCTCGAAGAAAAAAGGGGTGTCGAGCTGGGGAGGGGAAGGGAAAATCCCGCTTAGAGGCTTTTTCAGATTCCGGAACGAGCATTCCTGGAAGAACCGTCACAAACCTTATCGTTTCGGTTCTGGGTGAATGTACCGCTGGAAACGCCGCTCGCTGGAAGGGGCTGGGTGTCGGGAAACTCTCGGCGGGATCGTCGCCAGAAAGCCGAAAAGATGAGGCCGGGACGTAAAAAGTCGGAAGGGGAGTTGACTTCACCGCACCTCACGGGCGAAAGGGCGAACGACTCGGGCGGTCCAGGATGAGCCGAATTCCCGAAGGGGGGGGGGGGGGTCCGGTATCCTCTGACAAAAAAGGCAGAAAAAAACACGCTGTGGAAGAGGCAATGCTGATATTCAAGTCAGGCGGGGGCGGATAGTAGAACCCCCGAACTGCCAGGCGGACTAGAGCGAGGAAACCCAGGGTGAGCGGGACGGCTCCACCTGCTTCAAAGAAAAGACTGCATGACGGCATCAAAAAAGGTCTACCGGACTGGACGTCACACCCAGTAGAAAACCAGTGCGAAAGCCGTACAAAAACTGAAGGGACCGGAATGGGCGCCGTTGACGTTAGAAAGGGAAAAAAAAAACGGCTCCGGGCGCAATGGGTGCAGGTCTGATGTGTCATCCAGTTCACCTGGCCCTAGAGGAGCGGGCGATAAGAAAAAAGGGGATTGACTAGGCATGGTCGCGGACCGCTCTGTGCATGGGCTACGGGAGCAAAGACGGAAGCGTCCAGGTCCGAGGTGAAAAGGGTCGCCTCGAAGGCATGGGGGGTCTAAGGGGCCCCGAGAGGGAAGTTTCGCATAGTCGCGCACCTTCCTTGTCGTTTTACTGACGGTGATAATCAATCCAGAAGGAACAAACTGGACAACCGCTGTCATAAAAAGAAGGCGGCCTAAAATGAAGGGATACTCCTGGCGTCCGGGACGGGGCCTGGGGGTACCACTGTTAAAAAAAAGGGCGAAGAAAACAGACTAAAGCAGAGGGAACTCTACGCGCACCAGCCCCCTAGAGAAAAAAGAACCGAAGCAGGGGAAAAGCTCGAGGGACCATGATTTCCACGGGATCCCGGGGGCAAAGGTGGTGCACGAGCCCCTGCGATATTGCCAAAAAAGGCGAAAGGAACCGTTCCTTCCTACTAAAAAATTACCACCAAGGACCGGTGGTCCAAAGAGGAAAGGGAAAAGGTCGGGGACGGGCCGGTCGAGCTCGCAACCGCTGGCACAAACATAGAAAAAAACTTGCGCACCGATAGCCGGAGAATGTCACCTGCCTAACCTCGACAAGCCAAAAGGGAAGAATCCGCCCCGCGACCTGAAGCAGGAAAAAACGGCGAGAGGTCTTCCATTTAATTAAGCCATGCAGCGAAAATATCAGACGCAAGCAAAGTCTATCCTTTCGGCTCAGCTGACCGGGGAAAAGGGAAGTCCTAAAACGAATACCTCTCCCTAAAGGCCAGGTGTCAGGTCTCCTCCGCTATCGTCTCCTCCAGAGAGGACGAAATCCATTCTATCTCGCCAGAAAAGAGCTGGGGGTATTGAAGAGCTACTCCTTTTAAAAAAGGCGTACGGCCCATCCTTCTTTGGGATGTCCACCCTGGCTCCAGAAGCCTAAGTACCAGCACCCTACCTTTCTCAGACCTGTAGTGGAAACGGGGTGCTGCCAGCACATTCTCAAAAAAAAAAAATCCTCACCGGCAATGCAGCCGCACTGCGATGACGTTCAACCGACGGGGGGGGAGTCTACTTCCCTGTACAAGAAATCCGACGTCCGCGACTGTAGAGGGGGGTTGACGTGCGCACACACGGCCTCTTTGCAGCATCACTGAGGGGATCCACGGACCGAAAGGCCTCGTCCCTTGCCGGACCAGCTGCAAAAAAGTCTATAAGGAAACGTTCCAAAAAAAAAGAAAAAAAAAGATTGGGGGTTCCCCGTTGAGATTTTTGGGTCCCCCACACCACACCCTTTAGCAGCTGCGGAGAAAAAGTAGGGCAGCTATTATCAGTAAAAGCCGATGGAAAAAAAGACTTGGAAAGCGGGGGTTGACCGTCAAGGCGGTGTAGCATCGAAGTCGTCATGACATACCGGCTCGTAAGAGTGATTCCCGATAGGCAAACGCTTTCTGAGGTCACATCAGGAAGAAACGCGGCAAACCGGGCCTTCTGAGCGCGGGGCGGCTAAAGAAACATCGTTTCCATACCGTAGGGATACCCGGGAAACTCAACAGGGGAATGAAAGCTCGTGTCCAGTGAACTTGAGTGGCAGAAAGGCCAACATGTCGATTACTGAGACTGGTCGTCCAACTCTCTCAAAAAAAAACGGAGGTAGAGGGGCCTCCATCAGGGATATCAGTTTTCCCGTGGCCTCTCCAAAAAGGCAAACCGCGTCGAAAAGGAAATGCAGGATGAGCCAGAACGGTACCCGATTGGGAAGGTGCGCAAAGTCCGCTCTCCTGTCCCTTGTGGCCCGCGTTCGCGCTGTGACCTAAGAACCGATGTATAAACCGGAAATGTGCAGTGAGCCAGGCCGATCCGGTATGAATCCGCGGGCTGTCTTCTTAGGGCCGACAAGTGACGCGAAGGAAAGAAAACGAGGGCGACTGTCAGAGTAAACGGTTGAGGTCTCCTCAAACTCTTGACGCGAAGAGAGCGAGGATCTCAAATGAGCTAGAAGACAGCTTAATACAACCTCAAAGGCTCAAACCCAAAAAAGAGTGTTTCGGGTCGCTGGCGGGGGGTCTGTAGGCAACGTACAAAAGAGGCCCCAAGGGGGGGCAAAGATTTAACATCCCGCTGCAGGCACATCGCGGGGGACGTCGTAGCTATTTTGGGGAAACGAGAGTCAAGACTCTTTCCTCGCATCTAGAAACGGCTGCTGACTTTCTGCGGATCCTCGGGAGTACCCCTTGTCAGGATCAACTTTCTAAGAGAACCCGAGTCATAGCGGCGTTTCTGGGCTGAGGCTCCGTACCAATGGAAGAAACGCCGAAGCTTTGACCGGTTTAGTGTGTCCTATGTCTAAGGTGGGGAGAGGCGTCTCCATGGGTGGAAGATTGTTCCTGCCACCGGGGGGCGTGGTTAAGCAGGATGGAAGCTCTACCATGGTTGGAGAAGTGTCCATGTGCGGAGATTTATAGGCTCTGTGGGGGGAGATGCTTCACCGGTTCCTTCCTTTTAGGGTGACACTTCTTGGGTACCAGAAAGTTATTTCCCGTTGATGTGGAGGTGCCCAAGCTCCGAGCAAGTCTTGGCGCTTACGGAGGCCTCTGGTCCCCAGGAGCTTAACACGGGGGGGGGGGTAGTTCACATTACGTAAGAGGGGAAAAGATCATAGGGACGGGCTTGCGGTATATTCCTGGGGGCATTTGGTCCGAGAAGGGGCCTGAAGGAAGCTGGGTGCGGCGGAGTCCAGGAAAAGCTGCTTCGAGGATCGGAATGCGCGTCTATCGCATGGAGGGAGGCCTTCCCGATTGCGGAAAAGGAGTAGCATTGAGCTTTCCGGATAATACAAGTGAAATTACATGGGGTCCAAGGGGGATGTGTCACGTCAGCCAGTAGGTCTCAGAGTCGTTTCCTTTCTCTTTGAAACTTCATAGGCCTGGGAGAGGTTCTCTTTGGGCTGTTCCTGGGGCACCGTCTCTTCGGAAGATTTCGTTTTTGGGAAGCCAGGGAGAAGCCCTGCCTCAGGAAAGCTTTTCGTCTCTAGTCCAGACTTGCTGCCTGTCTCCAAAGGGGAACGCCTTAACCTGGGGAACAAAGTAAATTTTACAGGTCCATCGCGGCTGGTACGGAAACCCTAAGGATGGGCTTCCGGCTTGAGGCCCAGTCAAAGGGGCGGCATCGTCGCCTCGCCAAGAAGCCGTTCCGGGATCCCGGGATCAGGAAGGGGAGGCGTCGAGGGATCTCGGCTGAATCCGTGCAGCCTAGGGGGGACTGGCTGGGGGAGTCGAGCAGGAACTCTCCGGGAGGGTCGCTCTGACAGGAAAAAAGCGAGGCCACAAGGGTCCGATGAGCATGAGGTGATTAGGAAAAAGAGTTCCAGTCAAGACTTTATCAGGGGACAGTTCTTTCTTAAGGCTATCAAAAAGGGGGGTAAGTCCATGAGACACGGTTCAGCCTTCACTAAAGATGCTTAGAGCCGTTTGAGCTTCCAGGAGGAGACTTCAGCCTGGTATGCTCCCTCTCGGGGACTGGGGGACTTCATGGTGGGGAGGCCGTTGCGCCGATTCGTGAGCTGACAATATGGTCCCTCTTCCAGCATCCTCCGTCCGCCGAGGGTCATAGCTCCTCACATCTCCCGGGCTTAAGATTTATCTGGAGGGCGTTACCGTCACTGACCCCAAATCCTGGACCATTTTCTACTCTAAAAAGAGACCAATCTCCAAATTCGGATCTGCCCTGAGACTTGAGAGCGTGTCGCCTTGCTATACGGTGGCCCCTTCTTGATGTCCAAGGGATCATAGTTTTCGTCAAGTTTGCCTAGTCGTTCTCTTCATGGAAATTTAAGAAAAAGTTCTCTCTTATTCATACACTTATCCCAGACCACGCCCTGGTACGGCACTGGGGAAGGATCGCTCCTCCGGGAAAAAGGTCTTGTTATAATCCCCAGGAAGCCCAATCAAAGCCTGTGTCCTCCGGGACTGGCTCCGCCTGCCAAGGGGCCTCCCTTCGAGAATCGGGGGAACGGCGGGTCCGGCTGGGGAACCTTAGGGCTTTTCCTTAAACACCTCAAAAAAACCAGGATTAAGAGGGGGGGGAGCCGAGGGCTCTCCTTAAGCCCCAGCGTCGTTCCCGATGCAGGACGTACGAGGTGCGGGACCAGAGACGGAAAAGGAACTGCGCCTCGGCCACGGTGCGCCTAGGAGAAAATCCGGGGAAGGGAGTTCACCCTATTACCTAAGCAAATGCGACGGCTTAGATGCTTGGGTCCTGCTTTCAAGTCCCCATAAGAACAGGAGAGGGAGAAAATTGTTGAGTGGTTCTTGCCCTTCCCTGTAAGAGAAGTTGACAAGTGCACTCTCTCATACAGAGATGGTCGCCGACGCCCCTAGAGGGGGGGAGAACGATCAAGCGTAAAAAAGCATCCAACTCCCGCTAACATGGCTTGAGCACAAGGGGAGGAGGGAGACGGTGGTGCCTCGTCTTTGGAGGGGACCGAGCGTCAGGCGTGGGAAGGACGGCCAGGTCGAGAAAAGCCTCTGTGCTAACGCGGCTAAAACGAAGGGGACCGGCTGGTCGGTTTCAAATTGGGCCACCTGTGCGTCAACAAAACCGAGCGTCATGAGAAACGAGACCTAGAGAGTCCCGGTGCGGCTGCGCGGCTGGTCAGGAGCCCTCATTTTTAGGGAGGGGGGATTAGGAGGGGCCAGGAGGAGATGGAATCTCCGCTGCAA
>Ga0179591_1429682_pt1 | contig 15745 bp, 27 predicted proteins | sample CZOMad2_1_08_16f_FD_182891 | JGI IMG/M metagenome (GOLD analysis project Ga0179591, IMG submission 182891) | Vadose zone soil fungal communities from Angelo Coast Range Reserve, California, USA - CZOMad2_1_08_16fungal (PacBio error correction) | ecosystem: Environmental > Terrestrial > Soil >...
AAGCAACGCCAAGCAATAATCTCGCCGTGCACTGGTTGTGGGGGTCGCAAACTAAGAAGCGCGGCGGAGCACTCCGCCTATAGGCGCCGACAGCATAGCGGCATCCTCTACGCCGCGCGGAAAAGGGGGGGGGGGGGGGAAAAAAGGAAATGCCTTCAAATGGAATCCCATTTCGACTTCTTATGAAAGAAGAAGGAATATCGCAAAGAAGGAAGTGTTGCGGGGGCCGTGGCACATGCTCCGCGATTTAGGCGCGACATTACAACTTCAAAGAAAGGGGGGGGCCGGGGGGGGGCCGCGGCTGGAAACGCCGAAGAAACACACCCGCAGGGGGGGGGGGCGAAGGGCCAATTAAGTTTGAAAGAGCATCGCCCGGTGGGGTGCTTGCAGAAAAAGCTAATCGCAACGGTCGAAAAAGGCTTTAAACAAGGAACGGGGGGGGGGGAGGAAAAAAGGATTTGAGAAAGACAGCACTCGGTTTCACGCGGGCGGGCGGGGGGTGCAAGGACCCAAAATTCGGGGGGTGTTTCCTATCTGGGGAAAAAAAAACCAGAAGGTCCCTTTCGGGGGGGCAGGGGGGGGGATCGTCCCCTAAAAAGGTCTAACAACGTAAAAAAATAATTTCCTCCTGCCGCTGGGGGGGGTGTGTAGGCGGGGTGAGTCTTGTTAGACTGGGGAGAAATAGTCCTTTTCGTATGTGTGGGGCGGGGGGTGGAGTGGGGGAAGAGAGTCCATTTCTTGCGAGAGGTTAACTAGGGGAGGGATCTAGCGGGGGGTGTGGGTGGGGCAAAGAAGCCACTCGCTTTTTCAGAAGTATATAAAGAGAGACTGGTTCCGTGGGAAGGAGGTCGGGGTGCGTCGAACGGCTAGGATTTCCTCACCGGGAGGATGTCCACAGGGCCATAGGAAGGGGGTTAGGCGACGTGCAGTTGAGCTGCCGGAGTCGGCAAAATAAACGGCGCCAGCTCCTGAAAAAGGTAGTCGCAGAAAGGCCCCGCGAGGGAGAATGAGCAAGGCTAAGAGCTTCTCCGCCAAACGACGAGACGGGTCGCCAGAGAAGCAAAAGGGGGGTAAACGTTATGGTGCTAAGTCTATGGTTGTGACGGTGGGGGGAAGCGTCTTGTCGAGGGCAACTCTCTGGAAAAGAGGTCTAAAGGAGAACGCCGAATACGCGAGACTTCTTCAAGAGGGGCAGTCCCTTAGGGACTTCGGGAAACTTACAGTCTTTGCTGGGGGGGGGGGTCCCGACAGCCGCCGATTTCGTGTAGGGGGGGGTGTGCGGGGGGCTGGGGCGGGAGACCTGGGCCCACTCTCTCTTGAAAATTCACCGGACCAAATGCTAGGGACGCTTGGGAGGGGAAAAAAGGGCCTCTCGTACCTTAAACAAAGCAAAAAAGGGAAGGTATCTCAAAGAAAAAGTCAATGTCTTCCTAAAGGGTGCCGGGGGGCGGGGAGGGGTATTTTCGGGAGAGTTCTTCGAAGGTTTAATGAGAGGCTCCCGGCTGCGCGGGGTCTCGAGAAAGGGCCGCCTCGTTCAGGAACTCTTTTCTAAGGGGAGAAAAAAGAAATGCATGGGAGAGGGGGGAGGCAGGACCTCGACGGGAGAGGGGGGGGGGGGGGTTACGCTGCTTGCTCGACTCTTCCAGAGAGGAGAACTGTCCTACGGAAGAAAGGGGCTCACCACCAGGGAGGGCTGAGGGGTTGAAAAAAAGAAGGTCCTGCTGCGCGATTCTGCAAATCCGTTTTCCGTCTGGCAAAAATGGGTGGAGGAAAGGCCGCTAAGATGCGCTTCAAGAAAAAAATATCAGGTGCGGGGTGATAAAAAGAAGGGGGGGGAGATCGAAACAACAAAAGAGATCCACTCAAAAAAGGAGAAAAAGAATAAATACGGGAGGAGGGAGAGTCAGCTGCAAGGGAGGGGGGGCCAGGCCATGGCTGCCGACTGAAAAAGGCTTCCCTCTGCGGGCCTCGCAACGCGCGGGAAAGAAAAATCATCCTGGCCGAAGGGGGAGTACTTGAGGGGGCCGAAGGAAAGAGAGCGATCTGTCAGAGACGCATCTTAATGTCAACACAAGGGGGAGGGGGGGGCCGAGACGACCGAAAGTAGGGGGTCGAGAGGCGGTTTCGTGGAGGATTGCTATCGCTCCTGAAAGGCTATTGTGGCGAGAGGGGAGGCGAACCTCACCGCCGGCTGAATTCCAAACAGCTCGTCAAAGCTGCTCCGTATCCCGACCATCAGAAAAATCGCAAGAAAAGGCCCAGATGAGAAGACTTTAAGCGGGAGGGGTGTGGGATAAAAGAGTTTGGGCTTTGTTTAAGAGCCGTTCTATGGCGGAAGGTCACACACGGAGGGAGGTTCCAGATTAGCAGCAGGGAGGGCGGGGGGCGCGGAGAAGGCAGAGTGAATCGTTCAGAAGTTTCCTTTCCCAAAAGAGATCTGAGGAGGGGACTAAAGATAGGGGAGGGGGGGGAAACTTGGGTCCGAGGGGGACTTCAAGAAGCTAGCTTCAGGCTGGGGGGGAGTCGCGCGCCGAGCCATCTAATTGGTGTGACCGGTGAAGACGCCGGAGACTGAAATCCCAAATAATGTGAAAAAAAAAAGAGGACACCCTTTTGTAATAGGGGGCGGGGATCGGGGGGCGATGGTGGCTTGAGAGATTTACCCGGGAGAAGGGGGCCTAATCTGGGGATGGAAGCCTTCGTATACGAAGCACGCAGCTCTGGTGTGTGTAATTCCCTACTCGAGCTTCCACTTCTTTCTAAAGGGAAAGGAGATTCTGAAAAAATAGGAGAAAATTCTCCATATCTCCGATACACTGGGGGACCAAAATGAGCTGTCCAGCGGGACTTCGCCCGTAACCATCTAAGGAAAGACCTCTTGAGACTGGGAGGGTGTGCTGAAGACTCTCAGGCGTCGTAGCCAACTGAGAGTCTATTAATACTATCCTAACCAGATCCGGAAGACAAAAGGGGGGCGCGGATGCCATTCCTATAAAAGAGAAACGAAAACGGGAGGTAAGGGAGGGGCGCAGAAGAGTCCTTCTCCTTTAAGAGAAGATTTTCTATACACCACGAATTGGCAAAGAAACGGCGTTTGTGAAAAGGTGCAATCTCAATTTGGAAGAGTGCAGGAGGGGAGCGTGCGACACGCATGGGCGAAGGGGTGTGGACAAGGCGAGGGAGGCTTCTCCGTTTGCTGGGAGTGGCGGCAAGGGAAACGGGGGGGGGGGGGGGGGGGGGGGAGGGGGGGGGGTCAGCTGCTCTTTGAAGAGGAGAGAACCTTCTTTTGTCGTTAGTGGGGGGAGGGTTTCTTTCGGGGGATGAGCTCTTTCCTCAGAACGGGGGGGGGGGGGTACTTAGAGGGAGAAGAAACTTCTGGGGGAGGATTTTGTTCTTCAGCAGGGGTTTTCTCCTCGGGGGGGTTCTATATCTCTCTTGGCGGGGGGTAAGGGGGAAAGTCCTTTTTCTTTCCGCTAACTTTTCCCTTCTTGGGCTTCTCGGGGGTCTGGTCGGCTATTCCGTTGAGGGAGGGTCCATGGGGGGTTGAAGGATCTCGGTGGTGGACTGCTCCTCCTGCTCTCGGGGGGGGGGGGGGGGTTGGGCTGCCCCTGTCGGAAAGGTAGTTTCTCCCCGGAAAAAGAAGCTAAAGAAAAAATTATGCATCTGGGGGGTGGGGGGCAGGGAGATCCAGAGGAGGGGGGCTGCAGATAATGCTAAGCTGGGGGATGAGATTATAGGGGACCTATAGAGGGAAAAGCTATGAATCTCTCCTGGCGATGGGGGTGTGGTGCAAGGAGGACCAACTACAATATCGGGGTTTCCCTCACCATCCTCAAAGAGAAGAACCTACATCCAGGGAGGAAGCCTCTACTCCGCGGCATCGGAGTTGAATACGGGCGTCCGATTAAAAATTTTTGCACGCTCTTCCTCCGCTAATAAAGTTCATAAAGAGGGAAAAATAGCTCAAAGCGGCTCAGAGGGAATGGCGGGGAAACTCCAATCTAACCCGACTTTAGTATCAGAGAAAGGACGGACCGAGATCGGCTGGGGCGCTCGGAAGGCTTCTTTGAAAGCCATTAAGGAAAAAACCCTAACAAACGTTTGCTACGAGGTGGCTAGAAAGGACTGCGGCATCAAGCTCAACTTCTTACTAAGGAGGGGAAGGAATGCCTTATGAGAGGGGGGGAGGGTCCAAAAAAAAAGCGGGCTTTTCAGAAAGGGGTCACTCTTCCACCTCTCTAAGAGGAGGATTGACAAGAGGAGGCCCCAACGGCAGTCAGGGCGTGCGGGATGGCGGGGATCAGTCCGCTCCCTATGACAGGAAGCCCCTGCAAAAGGATAAGGGAGGGAGGGGGGGTTTGGTGGGGGTCGGCGCTGAATCTTCTTTTTAGGAGGGGCAGGGGAGGGGGGGGGGCGAGAAGAGGAACTCTGTCTCGTCAATGGGTTATTACTTTAATGAAGGGGGGTATTCAGGCATGACTTCGAGGGTGTGGCGGAACGTAGACTAAAAGCCTAAGATTTTCTCCTCGAGAAAAGAGAAATATCTTGGGAAGGGGGGGAGGACGAAGCCCCCTCAACACGGGAAGGGGCGGGGAGGTGGAAACGTGTCGAGCGCGGAGATCTGGCGCGGCATCAGAGACGCTCTCCTCTTTCGGAGAAGCCGTTGTAGCTGCCTATGAAGGGGCTGGGGGAGGGGGGGTGCGCAGAGAAAAGCGCCTGCTTTTTCAGTACTGGGAGCATCTAAGTCTCACGGCAGGGGAAGAATTCGAAGACAAAGAAAAAAAAGACTATCCGGTCGCCGATACTCCACAGGTGTGGGGGTAAGAATGGTGCTCAATTAATAAAAGGTCATTCTTCGCTTTTCTAGGCTATGAAGTAATTTCTCGGAAGGGAAAGAAGCAATCATGAAGCTCAGGAATCAGGGGACGGGGGGGCGAGGAAAAGAGCTAAAAGTTTCTTCGTCCCTCCCTCAGGTAGGTTTATAGGGGGGCACAGGGAAGAACGGCGCTGAGTGTGTGGGAGGGATCCTGCCGCATAAAACTCAAGCCTAAGAAAGAACTCGAAGGAAGGAAGAAAGAAGTGCAGCTTTATCTCCCGCAGAGGGCAGGGGGTGGGGCTACCTCATGAGGATGGGCGCGGCGGTTCACGGGAATCGGGGATGTTCTGGAAGGGTTCTGAGGAAAAAAGGGGTGATCTTTCGTCTGCACAGAGAAAGCTGACGGGTGGCCGAAATCGCCGGCCTCGTGAGAATCTCCTATTTGCTCAAACAGAAAACCGCATTGAGGGCTGGCAGGGGAAAAATAGCGCACCTCTCTCAGAGCTGGAAGTGGGCGGAGAGCTCGGCCAAGGGGAAATCTCTTCTTTCTCTCGTCAAGAGAGCTGGACTGAGGGAGGAAGGCCGCGCGCGTAGGCGGAGGGCAAGGGGTGGGGGCCGTCAAAGACCATGGCTGATCCACGGAGGATTCAAGCGCTCTAAGATTTATCTGGAAAAGGGCTCTCTCAAACAAAAAAAGGAGAAAGTCCCACCCTTCAGAACGAAAATAGCGGTGAGGTGGGTGGAAAAAGGAAGAAGGGGAGCCAGCCATGGCTAAGCGGCACCGGCTGTCAAGAACGCGCAGGCAAATCAAGAAAAAAAAAACCAGCCTACGGTGGGTGAAAGTAGGCGGCGGGAAAAAAATCGTCTGGCCTAGTCTGAGAGCTCAGCACCAAAGAAAGAAAGATAAAGGGAGAACGCCAAGGGCCGGCATTGGTGCGGAAAGCCTGTCGAAAATATGATAGTCAGGGACGATTCGTCTATTAAGCTCTCGGAAGAAGCCAGAATGGAGGGGGGGGGGAAAGCTGGTCTCATCATAAAACCAGGGAACATCCCCGATAAAGAAAAGAGAGGAACGCCTCGCCGGGAAAAGTCTGCGAGTTAGAGATTTGGACGTTTGGCGGTGCTTTTCCTTTCAACGAAAAAACATTTTGAGAGAGAAAACGCACGCGGCGCGTTTAAAAAGGCGGAGGTTGCGTAAAATGCATAACCGGAAATCGGGGGCAACATATTCCTGGGGAAAAGTGGGGGCCGCAGGGGAGAAAAGAAAGGACTGCCGACAGAAAGTTGGGCTGGGGGGGTCTTCGGCCGAACCATCGAAGAACATCTCCTCGACCAAGGAATCGGGAGAGAGAAGCCTGTGACCCTTTGGTATCGAGAAGAGCGTGTGTGTCGGGAAGGCTGGACCCCCAACTTCTCTGCTGCAGGGAAAGAAAAAGATACTGAAACGCAAGAGGGAAGGCGGCCTGATCCGTCCAGGGGGGGCGGGAGGAAAAAAGGCGCAAGCCCGGAGATCTCCCATAGAAAGAGCCATAAAGAGGAATCCTGTTGATTGAAAAGGAAGACGGGGAGCGGAGGAGAAGGCTTGATGCGGCTTCGGCGTAAAAAAAGTTTCCGGGATAGGTTCAACTGTGTCAGTGTTTGAGAAGAAGATCGACGTCTTAGGTAGCATCTCATTCTATGAACTTCCATTAATAAGAGGAAGCGACAGTTCGCGAAATGGGGATGGGGCCGATCCTAGAAAGAAACTCCCGTACAAGGTTTTCTGCGGGAAAGGAGGAGTCGTCCTTCTCCTTCGAGTCTAGACGCGCAAAAGGGCGGGGGAGGCGGCACGGTTCAGATGAACTGGGATCTTCACGGGGGAGGGGGGGGTTGTTCGAAGGAGAAGTTTAGGAGCGAAAGGGGCCAAGCTCGGCTTTTTTCGAAAGCTATTTCCAAGAGCAGTTTCGATTAGAGGAGGGGGGGAGAAGCCGCTCGGGCGCTCTGGCGGGGGTCGGGAGAGGGCCTGGTTCTTCGCTAAGCCGGCTGGCGCGGCAGAGTCCTACCAGAGAGAGAAAAAAGTCGGATCTCTAGCGGGACTAGCGGAAGAGAGTCCGCTTTGTCGATATCTGAGTGGAAAGGGGGAGCCGCGAAAAGCGGGACCAGGGAAGGAGCGGCTAGGGGACTGCGCGACGCAAGATAGTATCCGAGACGGCTGACTCCTAAGAGAACCCCTGACGGAGTAAGGGCCGATGCGGTAGGGAGCCGCGAAAGTCGCGACGTCTCTAGAGGAGGGATTTGGAGGGGGGGGACAAGCTCTCTCGGCCGTGGGGGGGGGGGGCAAAAAAAAGGATGAGGTACAAATAGATAGTCCTCCTAGAGAAAGGCCAAGAGGAGGTCTCGCCGTTGCTCAAAAGCGGGTGGCCGTGGGTCGCAAAAGGAGCAGTGTTTCCTCAAAATTCTTCGTCTAGGTAAGGGCAATCTCGAAGAGAGAGGGAGGCATCGGCTTCTGAGGAATCTGCAAGTGTTTAAAAAAGAACAGAACAAGGCTACGAGGAGGCGCGACTATATCGCAAAGCTCAGAAGCGCGAGCCGCCGCCAATCTAGCGAGGAGAGAGGGGTGGGGGGCGAGGGGTGGAAAAGACTCCGTAAAAAGTGCTGCTTTTATCATTCGGAAAAGGCCCAAGAAAAGAAAGCCACGGCCGGTTGAGAAACAAGACTTCGGGGGGGGAAAAAAAAAATAATCGGCAACGGCGACTCAGAGGGCATTTTACCTCCACCCATTGCGGGGTGAACACTCGGTGCAAGGAGGGGACGATCATCCGCCCAACAGACGTGGGGTGGGGAGCGGAGGGGGTGGATAGAAAAAGGGAAGCATCTGAAAAAGACGACGGGGGGAAACCGCCCCTATCCTAGCTCAGGGGGCCGGACGCAGACTGGGCAAGGAGGGCGCCGCACGCATTCTTAACTGAAGGATCTCCTTCTTCTTGGGGGGAAAACGCCTTTGAGCAAAAGGGGGTTAGCGGTGGAAGTGGTCCAAATAGTACCTTTAATGATCTGCCGTATCATTACTTCTTAAAAAAGAAACTATCGAAAAGAAGGAAGAAAGGCGCCCACAGAACGGGACGGGATGGCAGAATTTCTGCCCTGCAGTTCCTTTATTCAAAAAAATCAAGCCTGAATGGAGGAAGTCCTCAAAGAGTAAGGGTAAGAAAGAGCATGGGCTAAGACGCTTTCTTTCGAAAAAGGGATTCTTCCGGGGAGTCTGTAAGGAGGCGTGGCGCGTGGGGCCCTTCGTGTGCGGCAAGCCCTCTTCGGCATCGAAAAGAAATCTGGGAACAGTCAGGAATCCACATCCCTCTGAAGGTCGGGACGGGGGGCGTGGTGTGAAAGGCTCTAATTTCGTAAAGTTTCAGCGTCGCGAGGTCGGAAAATAAGCTGTCATCGGAGACAGGCGTAGAGGGGGGGTGGAAGACCCCCTTTCACCTGCGGGACCGCGGAAGGGAGGAGATCCCAGCCGCTCAATGGTCGTGTGATCAAACCGGCCCTGAAAAGGCTTTCTTTTAGGAGGGACTGCCGTAGAGAGAAAACACGAGCCTGGGGGGGAATGGGTGCGGGGGGGTCCTAAAGTAGCAAACTGAAAAAGGGGCATTCTGTAAGTAGAAAAGGACATTCCTGTCAATTCTTAAGAAGGGGGGGGGGGGGGTGCTCGTGAGGGGGTCTCGGGGATGTTCGGGAGAAAGGTTTTCTGATGAAGGGATCTTCTTCAGAGATGCCGCGGGGGGGCAGAAGGGTGCGGAAAGAAAAGCCACTCTCCGCCGAGGATCTCCTAGTGGCGGAAAAAAGACCCCGAAGGGCTCTTGAGCGGCAAGGCAACTGGCATGGGCGAATGGTACGCTGCTGGAGACTCTGCGCATAATAAACGGGTCCTAAGAGAAGCGACAAACCCCTTCGTCGGTCAGGGGGAGGTGGGCGGCGTGGTGGGGACTGCTGGCCCGCAGGAAGGGAAACCGTTTCCTGCATCCCCAAAAAAATCCAGGATGAAAACAATGCAAGGCTGAAGATTCTCTGAAAGACGGGGTGGGTGGGGGTGCGCGGCAGAGAAAGGGGGGATATCCAACAACAACAACGGTATCGAGAACGAGACCGGGGATCACCTACAAAGATGGAAAAAGAATTCATCAGTGGAAAGGAGGAAGGGAGTCCGCCATGGCTAAAAGAAGGTGGGGGGGGGGGAAGCCCGGCTTGCCTGCTAATCATCCTCGCTCGAAAGAAAGCAGCCCGACGGGGGGGCAGGATGACGTATGACGATAGGATCTGGAGTCTGGAAAAAAGCAGAGTAAGGTCCACAAAAAAGGGGAACTTCCAAGCGTGAAAAAAAAAAAGCAATTCGGGGGAAGGGGGGGCGGGTGCGGAGTGCTGGGCAAAGAGAAGGATAATGACAGTCAAAGCTTATTCTACCAACGAAACCGAAAGAAGGAAGAATATCAACACGTCTTAAGAAGCGAAGTAGGAGGGGGGGCCCGGGTCCCGATCCAAAAGGTCCGTCCAAAGGGGGGAGGACTTGTACCTTAATTTCTGCGAAGGCTTCTGGGTGGGGTGAAAGGGTAATGCGTCCTTCCTGGTCCAGGGAGAGGACCAGAGTTCAAGGAGCAGAAATCCGGGAACGCAAATTGGGAATGGCGAACAATTATCCCCTGCAAAATCAGATTTATGGGGGAAGAGGAGGGGGAAAGACGCTGAGATTTACCTATACCCGAATGAACGATCAGTTAGAAACTTTGCAGGGGAAGGGCCGATCCGCTAAGCCTAATCTCCAAAAAGAGGAAAAAAAAAAAACGCGGTAGATATTTATTGGGGGGGGGCACCAGCAAAGGCGACCGCTCTTCGCCTGAAGGGGGGGAAATCAGTGTAAAACCTAGCCTTGCGCGAGGTGGGAATTTGTCGACCTGCAAAGCGTCGCTGGCTCATTAGGCTGGAAAGCGTCATCTCCAACTCTTGGAAAAAAAGACGAAGGGAAGAGGGGGGATGATGCCCTTTCGAAAAAGGGACGGTGGGGTCTGAAAAGAGACCGGCTTGATTCTGTCTTAGGGAACCCTCTAGCGAGGGGAAAGAGTTCCTGAGGGAAGGAGGGCGCTGTGGCGCCTGTTGGGGGGGTGCGGAGGGGGCTAATGCTCGCGAGGAATAAGAGGGAGATTATCCATTGCGAAAGGAAGTCGACAGAAGAAGAATGCCGATCGAGAGATTGCGGCGTAATGGGAGGAGACGTCAAGTCTATGGGCTAGTCCGGCTGCAGGGTGGGGCTACGGGGGGGGAGAGTATCCGCATCTCCTACAAGATTACTGCAGGGCTGGAGGTGGGCTGGGGGGGGGCAATCCGCAATTTTGGTCCTCGCTGGGGGGAAAGCGTGCAAGGGGAAAAAAACGCGCTGTTGTGTGGGTGCGGTGGAAGGAGAGGGCTCGTTCGGGGATTCGTCTTTTCTTGTCTAGCCGCGACGCTTGCTACGGGATCGTCAGGGTTGGTCCGGTGGAACGGTCGCGCGTCAGGGGCGTGGCGGGAACGGTGTGTACGGATTCAAAGAGGGTGGCTTAAGGGGTCTTAAAAAAAAGTCGGGATCGGTCAGGGGCTCTCCTACTGCAAAGGAGACCTCTTTTGGGTTCGCGCTCGGGTGTTGCTTGCGGCGTGCACTGGCAGGGGGGGCCGCTAGAGTATCTGCTTCTTTTCCTGAGAGATGGGCCTCGGGCCGAGAAAAAAGAGATTGCACTGTCTTTGGGGAGGGGGGGGGCGGGTGAGGAAAAAAAACGCTGAAGAGAGTTTTGCTCTCTGGACGAAAGAGTCGTCGAAAAGATTATTCCATCGGGGGGGGCAGGTCGCGGGAAGGCAAGAAGCTCGAGAAAAGAGATGATTATCTGCAGGAAAAAAGGGGATATGGCGCGAGAGAGAGAAGGCTCGACGCCGATGGAGGCCCGCTAGCGCAGGGCCGCAAGCCGCACGATCTCGAGGCCTTCAATCTCGCAAGCAACCCGGCGTCGAAGGAAGAGGGGGGGGGGGGGAATGGTTAAATCTCGCGGCAGCCCAAGAAATCCGCACGCAAGCGCGAACATAAGTCGAGCGGTCGGTCGGGTCTGAAAAGAAGCGCGAATCCAGACTTTTGAAAGGGCCGCAAAACGGAAACTCCGAAGAAGACGTGTACGGGGGGGGGGAGCCTGCCGCCATGAAAAAAAACCCTCCTCCAAGGGGCGACAACAATGAAGAAAGCATTTCGTCGGAGAAAAGAAAGCAACTTGGCGCATCGCCGGCATGTACCAGGTCTAAACATTAAAACACTCGGACGGAGACATATTGGAAGTGATTAATCGTCAGGGGAAAATCTTCGCCGTTCCGCGGCCTGCCCAGCTGAGGCGCCCCTCGCCCTATAAAGCAAGGGACGGGGGTGGGAGAAAAGGGCCGCCCGCAGCCGGGCGGAAATGTCGTTCGTCGATCTGATAGGGGGAAGGCATACAGAAAAAGGAGGGACTGTCGCGGCCCGGAAAGGTAGTCGGAGGGGGCTAGTCTGTATTAAGAGGCTACTCGTCAAAAAATCGATCGAGAAAAGAACCGCGAAAAGGCGCTGGGTACGTCCACCAAAAACTGGTTGCCGTTCGGAAAAAAAGCCGGGTCGATGTCTCAAAAAAGAAACTCTCTGGCTCAGGGCATCAGCAGGGAGGGGGGAGGCGGGGTCGGCGACGAAAAAGATTCTTCGGTCGGATGCAGAAAAAGGAATTCTGCCAGCGAGATGGGCTTAAGCCGGTGCAATGCCACGAGGATGGATGCGAGTAGCACGGAAAAGGAAAGAATTCTCGCGCCAGGCCAGTAATTCTTCCTATACCAAAGGGAGTTTTCTCAAAGGAAAGAAAAGCGGATGGTTATGAAAGAGAGGGGTGGGAAGGTGGGAGAAAAGAAATGACATTCTCGGGAAGCCATCCTTCATCTCAGGAGAAGACAGTCCCATGAGATTTCACACTAGGCAACAGCTGGGGGGGCGGGCGGGGTCCCGCCCTGACTATTTCGTTGAGGGAGGGGCACCGTACAAAAAAAAAAAGTCCCGCGCGCGTGTCGGGTTACGCGGTGATGAAAAGAGCTTAAAACCGTTAACGGCCCCGGGAAAGGAGGGGGAATTACCAAGGGAAAAAAGCGTTTCAGCTTTATCGGGGGGGGGGGGGGGTCCCCATCGCCGCGCTTGCAGCATCCTGGCGATGGTCGAAGGAGGTTGGGGAGGGGCGGGATCTGAAGGGGGGGGTGTCTGAGGTCTTCGTCGTGCAAGGGCTTCTTCCTCAAAAAAAAATGCCGCCTAGAAAAAAAGCAGGGATCTCCTATTGGCGAAGGAAAAAGGGGCGGGGAGTGAGGGGCTCTTGAGGGACGGCACCAAGGGGGACCTTTACGGAGTAGAAGCTCGACAAGGAAGAGGGGTAGGGCGCGCATGTGGTAAAAAGACGTCTCATCCACCGGGGGCTTTTATTGGCCTGGAGAGGAAGAGGGAAATCCGTTGCCGAAAAAAGAAGGGCTGGATCCACTGAAGAAAAAAGGGGGCGGATGCGAAAAACCCCGTCTCCGTGGGGGGGAGACAACTGAAGAAGAGGCCCACCAAAAGAAGGAAGAAAAAGAGTAAATCTATCGAGCTCTGTGAGGGAGTGTAGGGGGTCGGCGTAAAAGACGTCTCAGAAAACTTCTGCAAAAAAAGAAAAACTCCATACCGACAGCACGGGAAGAAGGGGGGGAAGGATGACTTAGGACATCGAGTGAGGGGGGGTGGTCCTAAAAGCACGAAGGTCCACACCAGGCCTATCCTGAACCGAGAGAAGCCGCCATACACGGGGCGTCGCAGGAGGTCGGTCCAATAGGAGATAAAAAAAGAAAATTACTAGGCGAAAGGGAGCGGGGCTACTGGGCGGCGCGACAAGGTGAGATTCCCTACTAATATAAATTCTCATAACACCCTCCTCAGAAAAAAGACCCTTAGAAGACCGACTCCGCGCCTAGGGGATGGCAAGGGAATGTGAAAGGGGGAAAGGGGGGAGATACAGTTCTTTTTTTAAGTTGCTCCGGCGATTCAAAGCTGGGAGGTGGGTGGGGTCTGGGTTCCATATCATAATGACATCTCTTTAAGAAGAAAACTTGAACGTGGAAGGGGGAAGGGCGTATCCCGTGGGCCGGAGGCGTGTGGGGGTGCTGAAAGGAAGAAAGATAGGCTAACTTTTTGCGGAAAACAGGGAACGGAAGAATGATCGGTGACGAGGCGGGAAATCACGGGTTCCGAAAGGGGAAGGAGGGTGCCGACATAAAAAATCCCATCCGCTTGTATATAAAAGCCAGTGACCGGGGGGGAAAGAAACCGGATCGTCGCCGCGAGGGGGTCGGTAAAAGAGCCGTGCTCTTCGATGAAAGCCTTCTTATACTAAGCTCTGTCGTAGGGGCGGGGTTTACGCTGAAGGTAAAAAAAAACGGTCTTCAGGGACGAAAGGCGGTGAAGGGCTGGGGGAGAGCGCCCCTGATTATGGCTCCCGATCGCCTCAAAAAAAGAGAAAGCACTAAACGAATCGGAAAGTGGTCGTCTTCGTCGAGCCCACCCAGGGGATTGGGGGTCCCGGAGAAACACTATGGGAGGGAGGATCTCCGTTCTGTCAGAAAAAGAGCTCGTAAGAGGGAAAGGAAGTCCATTAATAAAGGAAGTACAGGAAGGCGTTATTAAAAGGAGAGAGCATTATATCTCTTAAAAAAGAAAGGACTCCAGGCGGAAAGAGGCATGGCTCTCCTTCTCCGAGAGGGCTATCGGGGCGTGTCAGAGAGGCCACGGGCAGAGTTTGTGGTTGACGGAAAAATCCGAATTGTGGGGGGGGTGATCGCGTTCAGGCAGCTTACAGGTTTATATGACAATCAGTTCCGGAAGGAAGTTTTGGGGGTTCTCTGAGGAAGGGGCGGGGTTTGCGTGGGTAGGAAATCTTGCTTGCGCTCTGGGAGGGGCTTTTCTTCGGGTTTTGAGGGGAGGTCCTGGGGGGAAGGAGGTACCCAAGCCGAAAGATCGTTGGAGTGCCACTCGGGAGAGGGATCTCGAGGAAACGGAGAACTTCGCATCGGGAAAGGGAGATATCGTCGCGCTTGGGAAAAGAGCAGCTTCAGGGCTGCCGCGAGAGTGAAAGGCGTCTCTTTTTCTGTTAAAAAGGGGGAAGGGAGGGGCGTCGAGGATGCAGAAAAAGATTCTCTTAGGTCAAAGAGGTTGGGTAACACTCCTCGCTCTTGTAGGTAAGAAGGGAAAAAAGAGGCCGGGCTCGGGCACGGTCGAGAGGGAAAAGGGGGGGTGCCGGGGGAAAAAAGGCAGATAATCTCTCAAAGGAGGTGAGTAGTAAAAGAAGAAAAGAAGAGGGCGCGGCAAAAAGGGAAAGAAAGAAATACTCGCCGTGCTCGGAAAAAAGGGTTGCAGCGCGACGCTAATACAATATCTCGGCGCAGTGGGGAAAGGGAACTCGAGGGAAGGGGGAAGGGGACCAGTTCAATCTCTAGCGGCGGGGGGGGGGTCGAGAAAGGAACCTCGCCGAATTCAAATGGGAAATCTCTAGGGCACGGGGGGGGCTTCGAAATTCTCTCACGTGCAGCAATCTGCTCGGAGAAAGGGGGGGGGGGAGGCAACTCCGCCAAGCGAAAAGACTTTTATCTCCGGGGGAAAAGAAATATGACGGGAAACGCCTCGGAGGGCAGGATTGGGGGGGGACAGGAACCAGCCATCAAAGGCCTCCCATCCTTGGAATCCTCATCTTCGGGGAGATAGCCAACGCCCCTCTAATCTCAAACAAAATGCTGGGAGAGGCGTGCTGGGGGTCCCCCACATTAAGGAAAAAAGAGGGAGTCACGAGGGGGGGTGCGGTTGAAGCTATCATCCAATTCTTATTGGGAAGGGAACTAGAGAAGTCACCGCAACCAGTCGGGGGGTGGCGCGCGGACCTCTCGGGGGATCTAAATCAGCCGGGTCGGGGAGTGGCGCGGGAAAGTCCCTCCCGACACTGGGAATCCTTGCAGCGGCGGGGGGGGGGGGACGGCCTGTCTTTCTCAAATTCCTGGCTGCACTTGTTCAGAGAAAATAAGCCATTCCGACCTGTAGAGACGCTGTATTCCAGGGGGGGTATTCCTACAAGGGAGTTCGGGTGAAGACACGGGGAGGGCCTCCACCAGGAGCCAGAAAGAACGGCGGCAAAGATCGGCCCGGCGGTCGCCTAGCAGGGGAGCGTCTACTAAACCATGCCTGTCAGATGTCGTCGTGGGAAAAGGAGTTAGGGGCTAGAAAGGCATCACTCCTGGGGAAGGCGCTTAGATACAGGGGGCGGGGGGTGGGGGGGGATGGGGGGTAGGGATGGTGCTTCGTGAAAGAGACAGTACGCACGCCTTCGCACGAGCGGTCGGGTTGAGACTGCGTCATGAGGAAGATGTAATTCTCACTTCGGAAGGAAGGTGAAGAACCATCGCCGATCCCGGGGCCAACGGGATGGTTCTAAAAAACTCGGCTTGTTATTCGAGGGAGCTTTTTCGAAAGGGGAGAAAAACTCTGACATTCGCAGGAGAGAGTGGGAATAGAGGGAAGTCTCTTAAGTCTCAGTCCCGTAAGGGGAGCCGGAGGGAGGAAAGCTTACTTAATCACGGGGGGGCGGGAGGGGGGGGGAACGCTCTCCTATTTGAGACTGTATTCGGCACCGGGAAATCTGGAAAGTCTTCACCAAAAGGTTGTCCTCCAGGAGATGAAGTGTAAACACGAAAAAAGGACTGCCCCTTCCGTTCCCTAGGAGAACACAATCAACAGGGGGAGGAGGCTGTATCGAACATCGGGGAGGGCTAAAATTCAATGAACTTCCTCAAAAAGGTGTTTCTCCTTCAGGAAAAAAAGGGTTTTTAGAAGGGGGGCGGGATCGGGGGGGACTTGGACAGGGG
>Ga0179591_1282558_pt1 | contig 15744 bp, 12 predicted proteins | sample CZOMad2_1_08_16f_FD_182891 | JGI IMG/M metagenome (GOLD analysis project Ga0179591, IMG submission 182891) | Vadose zone soil fungal communities from Angelo Coast Range Reserve, California, USA - CZOMad2_1_08_16fungal (PacBio error correction) | ecosystem: Environmental > Terrestrial > Soil >...
ATGCACCGGGAAAAGAAAATTACGACGGGGGAATTCATCAAAAAAAAGTATGATTACTCCGGATCGACGAGGGGGGGAATGCCGGGGGTTTATAAATGGGGGGGATATAGGAATGAGGGGCTGCTTACGAAAAAGAGAGTCGACTATATAGATCCCTCTCCCCAGAGACGGAAGGCCCGCAGAAACGGAGGACAAGGGCAACCCTTTCCAAGTGTTAAGAGGTCAGTAAACCCAAAAGGTGCCGGCTCCGGGGGGAGACTAAACGGATCCTCCAGCATAGTTGAAAAAGTATAAAAATCATATATCTAACAACTAGGTAAAAAAGAGAGAGTATATGTTAGGAGGAAACGAAGATATCTGGCTGAACCATAAGTACTCGCAGTACAGAGCAGGTGGCCAGGCCCAACATACAACTAGAAGAAGAGTACTGTGACGACCTGTCCTCTGAATGGAGATCGTGGAGAGGGGATATCCAGGTTCTAAGCAGCTGGTTTTAGAGAAAGCCGCACATGATTCAAAAAAGCCTGAGCTAGTCCGAAATACTTTCATGAAAACACATCTTCTGAAAATCCTTCGGAAATTAGAGAAGAAGACTTCACAATGAGGGACCGGGACTCCCAAATCAAAAAAAAGATGTGTCCAGCAGGTTCATTAGAAATCAATTGGGTGGAATCCGGTGGCAAAAAGGGAATTTCGGAGGGGGCCCGTACCAACAGAAAAACGTGGGCTTAGGGACCAGAGATGGTCGACGGTTGTTTGGGGGTAGAGCAGAGGGGGGAGTTGGGGCAGCGGAGCACAGCAAATTCACGGGCAAGTGGCAGGAAAGCTTAACGCGTTTAGGTACCTTGGGCAAACAAGACAGGAAGCCCCGGCGGGAGAAAGAAAGCGGGGCAAGGGCCCCTTGGTAGAACATTTTTGGAAACTTACTCGCCGGAGAAGCCGCGTTGGGGGAGTCGGGGGGGAGGGAGGTGGTATGTGGAACGTGTAGAAAAAGGTTGGTCACAAGGAATCCCTGAAAAGGAAATAGAGAAAAACAAAGGATAGGCGTGGGGAGGAATAAGGTAGCCGGCTTGTTTGAGTTTGAGGGAGGACGGCCCGGCTTCAAGGGGCTCTTTGGGACGGATGTCAGAATAGGGGAAATCAACGCGGAACCGTAAATAGTTTGGGGAGCGGGGCTGAGAGACATTCGGCGGGCCGCGGGATTTGCGGGGTGTGAAGAAAGGAAAGGATAAAAAACAGGTCAAAACGAGAATACCAAAATAGTGGTAGGAATAGATGCATATCTGAGCTCTAAAGGCTGCCATGAGAGCAATCCATGCCTAGAGAATGACGCCGATATACCGGTTAAAGTGGTGACCCTTGATTAATTTGGAAAGGAAGGGAGAAAAAAGAACAAAATGCAGCCGACAGCAGTACCACCGGCAGACAGGGTAGAATGCCTAGGCCACAGTGCAGGCGGACAGCCAAAGAGGATAACTTCGAATTGGGGCAGTAAAGAGTGTTGGGTCGAAAATGACTGGGGGCTCGGAAAGGCCGATCGCTTATTAGATCATGTTTCGGCCCCCTCCGAGAAAAGGGGGGTAATCTAAAACAACACCACAAGACGCTATTCTGCCGAGGGTATAAGAAGCGGAAATGTGGAGGAGGTCAAGGACAGGTCAGAAAGAAAGGCAAACATACACTATGGAGTGGAGGATATCGTGAGGAAATCGAAGCCGGGGCTGAAACTCTCAGGGTCAGGGGGACCAGTCCAAAACGGCAAAGGTCATAGGGGAATGGGGCTTGTCCAATGAGCCGAAGGTCAAGAGAGCGCTGCAATACGGGGCGGCCTCCTCTTCGAAGGTAGGGCAAGGCTGTTGAGGACTATAAACAGAGGGAAGGGAATCGTCAAACCCCCAGGAAATATACCGCAGGGCGGAAAACCAGAATGAGTATAGGCTTGGGTCTCTGGCCACAATGCTTCGTGAGATAAGGAAGTCTGGGTCCGCTCGGCGTAGGGCGGATAGGAAATCCGGGAAAGGCCCTCGACTTCTAAATGAGCGTGTCGGTTCTAATCGACAGCACGCCGCCGGGGAGGAATCAGCAGAACCGAAGAGACAATGCCATGGCCAGTTTTTATAAAGGTGTGGTAGACCCCACTCGCTCTGGGGAAACAGAAGAAGGGGGTGACGTGAAAGGCAAGGTCTGAGGGAGTTAGAAAGTGTGAGGGGACAGCTGCTTTCAAAGAGACAAAACGAGGGAACATTCTTCGGATCTTGAGCGGGATGGGGGGGGGCCAAAGCAGGGAACATCCAAAGGGGGGGGATTGTCCGGAAGTCGTAGAAACCGACCCGACAGCCGTTCCACGATACCCAATGAAGAAAAGGGATTGTCATCAAAGGACCGCAAATAACGGGATCAGCGGGACTGGAGAAAATCTTATCGGACAGGGGTGATTGGGCCCCGGGAAGAGGAAGATTCACGGAAAAAAGGCCACGTTGTCCAGAGCAGTATAGAATAACGAAGGGTAAAGTCGGCTCTGACAGCTGGAATTGAGAAAAGTAGTAGAGAATCTACGTAAACATGGATGGAAAAGCAAACATCAACACTGCCACCTTGGATTTCCTTAAAGTTTCGAAGAGAGCGGGAGGGTAAGTCGGCTCCAAGTAGGGTCAGTTAGACTTCATCGGAAAAAAAAAAAGGAGAAATATATATGCCCGCCCGCGGAGTCGGAAAAAGGAAGATGAAAGAGTACCGATTGTAATGGGAGGTAGGACCTAGGACGCAACCAAAAATAGCCACACGAGGATAAAAGAAGAGGAAGTGCCTACGGGATCAGGGATCTCGGGACGGCTATAAGACATGAGGACCCCGACTCCTAAATGCCAGGAAAATCACGAGGAAGAGGCAGCAGCATCTGACTAGAAATGTAGGAGGGGAGGGAGTGTCTGAACTATCGAAAGGGCACCCTTTCTATCCCTGGGGGGAAGGGGGGCTTTTCAATGAAACTGAAGAAACCAATGGGAAGACGCTGCATTCTGCAGTCAGCAAAGACATCGATCTTCGCAGTGCCACAGGGTCCACGAGCTGAGGGTTTTCGCGGTTACAAAAGGGCTGTTCGCACAGCTCAAACTTAAAAAGGTATAGAACGTTGCAACGACGGTTCAGCATGCTTCAATCCGTTTGGGTGTGTGTTTTTCGCAACCCGACAAATAGAAAGGCCGGGAATTGGGATCCTGGTAAAGCTTGTGCGGGTCCAGGTCTGATAAACCCATTTACTTCTAAGTATGTCGGAAGTGCTGATTCGGGTACGGGATGAGTTGGGCGAGCTTTCATTTAATCGGTAAGTCTCACGCCTCCGAGTCAGAGTCTCCTCCAGGAAGAAGGGCCGCGAAAAAAGGGACGAGACACTGCCGACAAGGAGAAAATTCTTTCCTCTGGGTTTTGGGGAGAATCAAAACCTTTGTTGCATAGGAGAAAAGTCAAATGAGAAGGATCTGTGCGAGCCTTAGAAGCTTTTCGGTACACCGGGGAGTGAATTGACAAAATCAAATGGAGGTGAGGGCAACATAGGAGGGAGGTCGCGAGCCGCTGGGACAGAATCATATCGTCGTTGAAGGACATCTTGTTGGAACAACCGCAAAGTTTTTCGACAACTGAAATGAAACAGAAAATTTTCACCGGGTCGGGAGCTCTTCATTAAGAAAAAAAAGAAGTGGGTGGGATCTATTGGACAAAGGGGGGGGGGGAAAGAGGGAACGACTAGATCGAAGCAAGCTAAAAAGGAGCTACGAAGTTCTACACCGATCTTAAAGCAAAAAGGCGTGAAGAAAGGTATCAGCCTATTTGGGGTAGGGAAAGGCAGAGAGAATAATACAAATGGAAAATAGGGAACAGGTGGTAAAAGCGCGGAAGAAGTTCCCGATGATGGGCGGTAGAGCCTGGGGAAAAGCAAGGACCGAAGCGGCGGGTCTACAGTTGAAAAAGGAAGGGATCAATAAGGCCGCGAAGCAAGGCTTGTGGGAAGCAGGGGTCGAAGCTAGGGAAAGAAACCCAAAACCACGAGATCATTTCGGTCGAGCGGGAGTATTTCTTTACTCTCGACGGGAAGGCGATCATCGGGCCCACGCAGGCGCGCGGGAAGAACCAGGAGGGGGTAACACCCAGTATGGCCTATGTCCGGTCGAGGAGCTTTCCCTGGAGGACTAGAAGAGGACCAGACATCGCCCGAGGGCAGGGGATTGTAAATGAAGGGCACAAACGGTGTCCACGTCGGTAGACCCAGACCGGGGGTCGGCCATTGTCAATTTGAGGAGAATGCTGGGGGTACAGGCTGGCTAAAAGGCGGTACCATTTCACCTAGACTAAAATAAAAGGGCACGAACTAACCCCCTAAAACAACGAAGCCTTGGCCGTGAGGCCTATTAAAAATTGGGGGACGGTGGGGGGGGGACGAGAGGGGGAAGGCCAATTTGGGCAGGCGGGCTACAAATGGGGTAAAAGACTTGCAAGACTGGTAGTGGCCACATTGGAAAGGGGGTTTGGGGGTTAAAGGAGTTCCGACAAAAAACCTTCCCTCGAACCACCAATAACATCCCCGCTCTCCACTACCACCCCCGTGGACCGTGCGCCCGCGCCAAATGGCCCCCCAAAAGACCCAAAAAGGAAGTGTCTCACTTGTCCCGCTATAAACTTTCGAATTTAATTTGTTGCGGCCCCACCATGAACCCAAGGCGGAAGGAGTTGCGTGTCCTTTGATGTGAAGGCTCTCCGAAATTTACGGCACCGAAAGTCAGGATAAATGGAGGAAACAGTGATTAGAACAAGGGAGTCTGAGACCATTGTACTAGCGCCCCCGATCGTAAGGCACTCAGGCCCAGAGCGGGAAAGTCACGGGGGTGCCAGAGGAATTTGAGGGGAAAAAACGGCTCCGAAGGCACGAATGGTCTCAGCCGGAAACTCTCAAGAGTGAAAGGAAAGAGATAGCGAAACACAAAGGTGGGAAAAGGAAGAGAGAGATAGAGGTGAAAACCGCTAGTCCTCGTGGGTTGAAGCGGAAAAGATGACGCGCAATCGAGCAACGGGGTGAGGCAAACTTCAACATCCCGGCAAAGAACGAAACAGGGAGAAAAAAAAAACTCCATGAAAGGGAAGGAGTGGCGCAGGGGAGAAAGATGGTACGCGGGTCGCAGAGCAGAAAGGATCATTACTGGAGCCTAGGGAACTACACTGTAACTGTGAAAAAATGACCAAAGAGGATGCGTCCTGATGAGAAGGAGCTGTCTCACGTTTCGAACCACGAAATAATAGGGGGGGAAAGAGGGGAACATTCCTTAAAATCAATGGCAAAAGAAAAAACGTCTCGGTCATGGGCTGTGCCCACCACGTAAAAAGTGGGGAGACGATTTCTTGTTGGGAGGGGGGATTTGGCAAAAGAAGACCCGATGCACATGTGGGGGTAGAAACGAGGGTAAGGTAGGGAGCTGCCAAAGGGTCAGCACCAGCCTGAGAATGTTCTACAATCACCGCGCTGCCAAATGACGAAATCAAAGGGGGGGAAACGGGGGAAATTTTTTGACACTCGTACGAAGGCCAGGATGCAGGGGCTCTTGGGTATTGAGTTCCAGGGTTTAGTGGAGGGGTAATGTTGAGCAGCAGGTACCAGAATTCCTGATCAATATAAACATGATTACTAAATAGTGAATGTGGGGAAAGACGGGCCTCCTGTTGGAATGGTGTCTGGGAAATGCCAGGGCTTCGGTTTTGGGCTGCTCAGAAACCGAGTACCTCAAGAAACTGGGGTCCGGACTGACGGAAAGGTTTGATCTGGTATTTAATAGGACTTCTGAACGCCCGGAAGCTGGGGCAGTCGGCACGCAAGGCACATTATAGGAAAAAAAAGAAAACAGATCCACGCGAACTAAAAAAAAAAGGGAGAGGGGGGGATGGAGGCAGAAAAAAACGGACTTTCCGCTGAAACATTCCGGGGGCGAGAATGAGATTGAGTCGGGGGGGGGGGGGGAAGGTGGAGACCTCTGGGAGGTCAGGGTAACATTATTTTGAAAGAAAGGAACAAGCGGTCGCGAAGACGGAGATACTCCACGGTCAACTCGGTATAATGGGGGGGCCGAAAGCGATGTGGTCGTGATACTTCTACCTCCAAGAGGTGACGGAGAGGTTGGATTTGGAAGTGTAAGCCAAGCGCGGAGGCAGGGGAGACGGCGGGGATTGGAATCAGTTAGTTACCAAAGATGAAAAATTGGAAAGGACACCATCTCGAGATTTCCGGTAATTATGAAGGAAAGAAAAAGGAAGGGATGGTCGGGTCCGGAAGGTAGAAAAAACTTGCTCGGGCCGGACCCATTGCAATCCTACTGGATTAGAGAATGAAGGACATCCAGCTGAGAATGTGACATCCGTTTCCCATGAAGATAAGTGGAATTCTCCCAAAGGTGCATAACCTCCATAAGAGAAACATTATTCGGCTCAGCGTATTCCTCTACAATCTGGACGGTAAGTCGTTAAAACCCCCTATAGTAGAATACCGCGAGGCGTAGAGGGCCATCCCGATACAGATTCTTTGTGGTTGCGGATGTCCGTCAAAGTCGGTCATCAGTTGTCTTGGGTAGCCCCCGAAGAGGGTAGGACATCTTAAATAGATATCCCCGCCTATTCCCGGCGGAAGTCCGACGACAAGAAAGGGGGCGAAAAAAGTGAGATGAGACGCAAACTTACCGGGATGTAGTGAAGAAAGGTGTTGATAGGTATACCACACACACAAACCCGAAGAACAGCTGAAAAGACCAGCGTCTTAGGGTTGGGGGGATAAATAGTGTGCTAAAGCCCTGCGTCACTCGGTCAAGGAAACAGGCAAAGGAAGGTGAGGCTTACGCCTCTGGGCGTTTCGCGCGAAAAAATGACGCAGGGACCGTGATGGCTGGGCCTTAGAATTGACCGCCCGCTCAGTTTCAGCAAAGAAGTGAACCCGCGGCAAGATATGTACACGCCACGCCACGCCAAAACAGGGGACATAAAGAAGAGCTGACAGGGATCGGCTGCGGTACGCGGGATTTTCGGCGGGAAGGATTCCTATATCAAGGAGAGGAAAAGGGGGATCAAATCGGCGAGATCAAAGCTTGCGGCACCGATCAATCGTATAGTGGACGGGGATCATCGGGGGATGAGAGAGAGAGGCTAGATCAGAGAACCCACAGGGTATTTACTTCAAGGCGGGTGGGATCCGTCGGGAAACCGGGTCCGGTGGTGGAATATCTCGAACACAATATGGAGAAGGAAAGGGCGAGTGGAATAAAAGACTCAATACCGTGGGGTTCTAAAAAGCACCATTAAGGAATAAGGGAAGGCAGAGAAAACCTAGGGATTAGATCTAATTGACAATGGGAAAGGGCAGATGCCGAGGGGTGAAAGCGTCGCAAACATTACAGTAGGAGGGAGAGAGGGAAAATAACCTAAGAAAGCGCCACATCATCAGAAGCGTAGAAAAGGTGAAGACATATGAGTGCTGAAAGGAGACTAGGCACTGCAGACGCATTATTAGAAGAAGATCTCCGTGGAATTGCCATAAGGCGACAAATAGGTGCGTGGGCAGGAGGGGAATTAGGCCGTACCCAGCAGGGTCCAGCTTACGAGGACTGTTCTGGCGAATAGGGGGGATTAGGTGGAAGTGACGCAGCCTTTAGGAAAGGGATAAACAACTTAACGCCTCAGTAAGAAAACAGCGGGGAGGGGACCCGGTCTGTGGGTGGGGGGTTCAACTGGGGAAAAATGGACTAATCCGGAATGACGCCCGTTTCTTCGGTGGATGCTAACTTGGCGGAACTCAGGGGACTGTGTGCGCAAGGAAGGAGAAAGGCGCTGTGACTTGCGCGAAAAAAAGGGGCCGCTATGCTTGAACGGCGCACCGCCGTATGAATGTCTCCTCCCCAGAACCAAACCCAGAAACGAGCCTCTAAAAAGGACATCGAAATGGCCTGGCTCTCCGCTCTGCACTAAAGGAGGGGGATCACTCGGGGGGCCCTTTCGATCACAGATTGTGGCAGATCTTTACAGAGAAGGAATGTCTCAGCGGGCTGGGTTGCTGGAAAACCGGGGGATGGCTCAAACTTCACTTTCGTTGGAAGGCGTGCAAAGAAAAAGACTGCCGATAAATGCGGGCTCAATAATCTCTCTCAAACTGGCTAGGTAACGGAGCGAACCGTTGGAGCAGACCGCCTAAAATGTCGCCGCGTTAAGGAAAAACAGAATACGGAAGAAGAACGTTGGGGTCTGAGAAAAAAAAAGGGGGAGAGGCGGGTAACTTAGCTAGAAATCCAACACGCCACTGAAAATTGGGACTACACCTATTCAAGACCTCGGAAAGGGGGTATCATAACATAGAGGGGGCGATGAACTCACTGACCTCTGCACATTCCGAACGTCAGGACAAACACCGGTGGTGATATCTTCGCCCAAGCTGTGGGGTACGGAAAAGGTGGAGGAAAAATCATACGCCCGCTTCACACTTGAACACGTGATGGGATCATATGCGAACGTCCCTGGAACTTGGGGGGACGGACTGTCTCCGAATAATCTCGATAATCCCCCACAGATTTAGGGGTTGATCTTCTTTGAGGAAAATCCCTTGGGAGGCTTGGGAAAGCTCCAAGGGACAGGAGGAACAGCGACAATAGACCATGACTTCATAGACTAACAACTATCCGAACCATCCGGAACTCACTAATTGAGGCATTGGATTACAGCAACCCGTGACCGAAGGCCGGGAAAGTTTTCAAAAAAACGGGACATTACAAAAGATCGCCCCATTCGTTAGCCCCAAACGGCCGGCTCAGGATTGAGGGGAGCTTATGCTTAAGATTTGTGGTAACTTAGTTCTCCCGGCCTCTTCCCAATAAGAGTCCCCTGGGGAAGCGACATAAAGAACAATCCCACCTATCATTCTTGGGCCGGGCACGTCAGGCCAGTGGATGGGGACCCTGAACCAGAGACGCTGAGGCACAAGTGCAGGCGTGTCACTGTCCGAACCCTTGAGGGTCTGAACCTGGCCCGGGGACAGTTGGGTTGGCTGGGCGCTGTGTCCCTTCTGAGAACAAGACCGTCAGACTCGAAAAGGTCCCGAAAGACCAAGGGGTGTTTCCGTCGGGAGCAATTAATACAGAAGCACGAGAAGGGGAAGGGGGACAGGACTGGGGACGCTATTTTCCATAAAATGGAAAGGGTGGGCACCCACAGGGGCCAACGATGATGAGGAAAAGTGGGAAAGCTGCACAGACTAGTTATTTTGGTGTACGGGCCACGTCCCGGACTATGAAAAGCCAGGGGATATGCATTGGTTATTCTGGCAGGAAAACGCTTCACGACATTTCCCAAAAAAGAATCGTACCGGGGGTGGACCCGTGAAAAGACGCCCGTCGGCGGACAAATTTGAATTGGTGGGGAGGGACCCGAAAAAGGGGATCGCGTCGCTTCTCAGGCCGGGACAGAGGGTACCGAGAAAATCCTATCACCCATGGAGGAAGGAAAATATGAGATAGTTCGGTATCGATTTCTTCTGGTGGGCTTAAAAAAAACACGCTAGATTTCGAGGGTTCCGAAAGAGAAAATTCACTCTGGGATAGAAACTCGTTGACGTGCCCTGGGGTCCTGTGACGGCAGTACGATGGGTGGATCTTTATAGCCGGGGGAGAATACCGTTGGTTCGTCAAAAATTGGGGGGTCCACCTAGGTATTATAAAGAAGGATGCGCGTACTGATACCTGAATCAAAAATAGAACTTCAACGAGTCTTTCACAGGGCAAGGAGTGGGGGCAGAAAGAGCAACCGCAATGGCGATACAGTCAGAGGGGACAAATTCCTAACAGCAAGTCTCGTTCGGAAACGGAGGAGGGGAAGAGGGCCACAAAGGGGGCGGGAGTTGAAGACGCCGGGGTTGCAGGGGATGTCATTTGGGGAAAAGGCCTGCGACCACACAAAACCCTTCGCGGGCCTGTCAAGATAAGCGTTTCGCGGTAAATTGGTCTACCGCCTGCTGGGTTTCATCGCAGCCAGTATCAAAAGGTTACAGGGCAACTTTTGGGAACCTAACATTCCACTTATCCTGGGCGAGGGGGCGGGGGGATTGAAGGGGTCAAGGGGATGGTATTTGAAAGTTTAGACGACGTTGAGCAAGCAAGGACCAATAATTCTGCACGGATAAAAAGGGATATTACGGGATGGAAGACTCCAGACGATCGGGGGGCTGTTTGAAAAATGGGGACCCAAGTCTCGGAGCTGGGGGACGCTGAAAAGAGGGTGACTCAAGAAAAGTCGTCGGACCGGAAAGCGTTCGTTCGCGGAAGGTTGCTGGACTGAGGGGGAGTAATGTGAGCTGGTGCGGCCGTCTGGGGGACAAGACATAAAAACGCGGACAGGAAGATCGCGGGGTGGGATCTAAGCATTCTGATACATCTCCTGAAAACAGCCAGTTCGGGGGAGATATGAGCCCCTAGTTTGGAAAGTTGGTAGAAGCGAGGATTTGATTGACCTATTAAAAAATCGAAAAAGCAAAAGAAGAGAGTTGGGTACAAACGTAACCTTACTTCGGGAATTGCTCTCGGAGGACATTAAGAAAGTTCCGGCTGGAAGATAAAGCCCAGACTGAAGAAAAACCTGTGGGGATGTGGGCCATATAGTTGGGTAGCCAAATTCTCTTACACGTTCCTTCTATCTCTGATTTGAATCTCTTATAACTCCCGCGCATTCCCCCTTTGGAAGGCAAAACAATCGCAATGCGCTGAAAGAGAAAGTCTCTAATCGTTTACCGTGTGCTAGGTACGGGGTCAGGTCTCCAACAGCTTACTCGCGGGAGAACAAAGGGATTAGCCCCTAATGTGGATTATCCGCTCAGGGAGGGGGCTCGCGATTTAACGCCGAACAAACACGCCTCTCGGTCTTGACAATCAGTTAAAAGAAAGAACCGGGATATCAAATCATCGTCTCAAGAGAGGTCGGCCAAAACAAAAGTTTCTCGGTCCTTCGAAAACCGGGGAGAAGAGAAATCAGAGCGGAGAGCCAGAAAGATTAACAAGGTTGTCGCGTGGCACTCCCGTGGGAAAGGGGGGTAAAGGAATGCGGGGGAGTGAGGGGAACATCGCGGGCATAGTCCCGAAATCAAAGGCCAGGTCAACGGGAAGAGGAAAATAGAAGGTCACCATTGGAAGAAGGGGGAAATGCAGAAACACAGCAATCAACTACATATGCGGATTGGAACGTTGGGGGGGGAGCAGGGTTGTAAAGCCAAACACAGGAAAAGGGAGAGGAAAAAGCACGGTTAACCTCCAGGCGGGCTTTAAGGGTGCAGAGGGGAGCCCTAGAAGGGGAGAAAAACACGAAACAGGGCTAGCTGCTTCCAAGCATGGCGTTTCGTAAGAATGCGAGGTAAAATCTCGAACACGCGTGGTAATTGGTGACACCATTAAGCACCACTGGGGAAGGGGAATAGCCCATGTAAAGAACGTGGTTCGAAAATTTCGAGACTTATTTCATCGAAGACGCAGGCTCTCCTTAAGAATGATGAGAAAGAGGGATGCTGACTGGGGGACTGTGTTGCCCGAAGGCGGAAGATATATCACGAATCCGAGGATGGTCCAATCTTGCCGGAGAGATACGTCGTAACCCCCACTCAATGAGGGGGGTTAACTGTGGCCAGGGACATCGATTCGGATTCGCTGCCAATGAATAACACACTTCGGCCGTGCAATGAGTGTCGAGAAAATAGGCCCTCCAGGATTTAAGAGGGGAAGGCAGGTGGATTTACATCCACCACAACGGTAAAAAAGGAGAGATTCACATGAATGACTTCGCGGAAAGCCGGCGGCTCTCGAAGAAATGAAAGAAGGGTAAGTGGGTGTGAGAGACAGTTCCATCAGGGAAAAGATGAATGGCAATGCTTTCCATTGTAACCTAGTTGGACTATCTGGGAGAGGCTCATGGCGACCATCAAAGGGCGAAAGGGTATCCGTGAAGCCGGACCTCTCAGAAAATTACCGTGGGGAGACAATAAAGATAAGTCTATCTTACTTCCTGTGGGCGAGGGCACCATCCCTAGCCACTTCAGACCGGGTACAATATCTTTAATGTGCCGTATATTTAAAAGTACAGGATTACTATACAAGGACGTCTGTTAAGCTTCACGAGTCAATGGAGGCCTCACCCAACATCAGGGAATGCATAGAAAGGTGATCTTTTGCGACATCTTATTTGTTTTTAGGTCTGGGGTTGGCAATCAGTTCGAGCCGAGCAAAGTTCTGGAACGACAAATGTTAAACTCTGGGGATCCGTTAGTATGAGAGCGCGGGTTGGGTGGGCCCTTTGAGGGTTTTGAGTTTGAAAAACACCGTAGACACCAAAACGCTAAGTCCTGATTTGCTATAGGGTTCTGAGGTGTATGGCTCACCACTCTTCCTTCTAGGGAAAAACCTGCAGGTTCCACTAGAAACGAAGCTCTGTTGTAAATGGTTATCTAGGGCCTGATGGCAGTTCAAGGCTCACCTCCATCATAACTTTTCATGAGCAGGTTCTGGTGTTCTAATAGTCCCATCACGGGCTGACTCTCGCAAGAGGTATTATTAGGCCGTTTTTTTGCCGAGGGACAAGTCTCAGATTGTGTCTACAGGGAGAATCGAAGAGGTCTCAGAGTCGCTGGTAGGGAAAGTAATCCACTAAAAATAGAGGAAGGGGCGTTTAAAGTGCCAGAAAGTACGAGCGCTTTCGCCTGGGGCGCAGAGGAAGAGGGAGCGCCTAGTAAAACGATTTCAAGTTGATGTGGATACATGACTGAACGAAGGACAATTTCAATTCTCTTTACTCGTCATCACACAGAGAGTGGGTTGAATGGATAAATCAAGTTGGCCTCAGGTAGAAGGATAGTCGAAAAATCAGATAAAGCGCTCTCGAACATTGGCCTACAGCCGACCAAATTAAAGTGTCATCCTATGTACTCGCAGATGAACTGGGGGGTAAGGAAAGCACGCATAGGACTTGAAAAGTGTTGCTCGATAAAAAGGGCGGCCCGCTGCGGGTTTCTGGGCATAATGATAAATCCTCGGCGGAGATTGACGGTTAGGGGATCAAGAAATGCTCGGAGAAGGTTTGCCAACATGGACGCGCTATTGCGACTAACCAAAAAGCGGAGAATGGTTTCGTCGCGGCTCCCTAGGGGCGGAGAAGGACCTTAAAGCTACCTAAGACCGAGAAAGGACGAGCATTTCGGAAGTCAAGAAGGGGCAGGTATACAAAACTACTTGCGAAAGGGGAAAAAAATGAGGAAAAAAGAAGGACCACCAGAGCCCTAACCGGCTTTTAAAGAAGCAAAAGAACACCAGATAGGCTAAGTCGTGATCCAGGTAATCGGAACAAATTTTTAAAAGAATGAGGGAAGATTATCAACAAGAGGATACACTTCCAAAACTAACTAATGGCAAAAACCCATCCAAGCCGAAAGGAACTGGAAGGAGTCCAAACCACAAGTGGGCAAAGTTTAAGAGTCCTCAATTGGGAAGTCGTCGCCAAGGAATCACACAATAGTGTTTCATGCCGCCGAATTTTTTTCTGGGGGAGAGGGGCGGCGAAAAAAGGACACAGTCGAAGAAACATTCCTATGCGGGCAAATCAAGCCGCCAAACGGGTCCGTGGCTGGAAAACGCCCATGAAAGGAAGGACACGATGGTGTTAAGGGAACCCGGGAGTCGAAAGTCTGGCCGGTAGTTGGAAAAAGGGAAAGACGCTTCAGAAGGGTCTTATGGAAAAGGACAGAAGACGGATCGCAAGCTGGCTTCCGTCCGTGGCGGATCAATGGGGGATCAAGACAAGTGCTAAGCGCACAAGTAGTCGGCCAGTAGAGACCCGATAGGGTACGAAAGCATAAAAGAAGTCCCGCACCTAGCGTTGCGATGGGTGAATGGGAGGGTCGGAAACCGATAGAAACGAAGCTGGGACAGCACGAGCAGAAAGCGGATGAACAAGAACTCCAGCCGCAAACCACAAAAGGTTGAGGAAGTATGAATTAAGTGTAGAGGGGTTAAGAGATTGCGGCGTCGGGCCCTCTCATTAGACTTTTAAACAGCTTCCAGAAGAGTGGGGGCACGAGAAAGTGCTTGCTCGTTTCTAAATGGGAAGAGGGGGGCGGAGGGAAGATATCCAATGGGTACAGAGACTGTGCCGCTATCATCAAGAATGGTAAACCATTTCCCGACACGGGGGAGGGAATGGCCAAAATCTTATTATGAGAGCAGGGGAAGAACTGAGAGACCAGTGTCGCCGTGGTAACGCCAAAAGCACTATGTACAGAGGTAGGAATGGGAAGGAACCATCGCGTGCGTCTCTTTTTCTTAGGAGCGGTACCAGAAAAAAAAAGGGGGGGCTGATTGCTCGGTCGGATGTTGGTGAAGGTGTTATTTTGGGTAGAAGCCGAGCCAACCCAAATTGAACGGCCATGGGGCAGGGAAAGAGGAAGCACGGGGTTTGTAATAAGAAAGGGTCAGTCACTGCAAGGGAAACGGCATCAGCACAATTGACCAATTCAGGAAAATGGGGGGAATCGGAACCCCCTTCAGGGAGTTGTGGGGAGTGGGTTCGTGCCATGGGAAAGAAAGGTAGGTGGGGGACTGGTCGAGTTACAAGAGGAAACATTCCATCAATATGACATTATGAAAACGAAGGAATCGGGCTGGATAAAAAGGCTCCTTTTGGTCTTGAGGGGAGGGAAGGGAAAGACTGTCGGCGACTTGTTTTCCGTCTGGAACGACAGAAAGGTCAATAAGAAAAAGTCTGCGAAAAAAGAGGGTGTGGGGAAAGCGGTCGTTTACCGGGCGCTGACTCGCGAGGAGATGGCTCGGGGAAGAAGTAAAAGATCGTCAAAGAAAAGGACTCCTCTGCGAAAAGGAACATGAACTAATTATTAATGTAATCTCCATAAGGAGACTGATGCAAAAGACTACCGTTGAGAGGAGGGAAAATGAAGTGAAACCACCGGAAAGTTGTGAAGAGAGTAGGAAAATGAGGGGGGCTAAAAAGATGGCCGAAAAGAAACAGCAGATACTAGCCGAGCGGAGGATTAAAAAAAGACCTTCAGCGATGGAAAATATATCTTAGTCTCAGGGCAAAAGGTAGCTTCACTCCCAATGATGAATAAGTCCTATTGGGCTTTGCATATAGGGGGCAAACGCGCAGACGGCCAGTAGTCGGATTTTGTGTATGTCAATGGTCTGACCACGACGAGGGAAAAATTGTGATACAACAAAGCGGGAAGGAGGGAAGGGGGAAAGAAGAAAACGGTGACATTGGATCCCCTTCGTTTTCGCCAAAATACGGAAATTTGGACCACGATTTATTCCCTGAAAATCGTGATGAAGATAAACGTCGCATTGCTCTTGAGAACTGAGAGATAAAAACGTCCTCTCTGTTGGCTAACAACGTCGCAACAAGCCGGCGAGAAGAGGAGGAGGCCATCGGATTGATATACAATCTTTACTCGTCGTCCAAAGCGATGGATCAAGAGGATATTCTTGGAAAGGAAGGTGCGATCCGTGTGTAGATGGCCAGTTTCACGTCTCGGAAAGTTAATGCGGGTCGGGAACTAGGTCTCGGCTTAGGAGTCAGCGAACAATATAGAGCGCCCTTGCGAATCCTATCTATAGACTATCTCAAAGTGATCTAAAAAAAAAAAAAAAACACACGTACCGTTTCCGTTGAGACAGGTGGTGATGAAGG
>Ga0179591_1382778_pt1 | contig 15744 bp, 11 predicted proteins | sample CZOMad2_1_08_16f_FD_182891 | JGI IMG/M metagenome (GOLD analysis project Ga0179591, IMG submission 182891) | Vadose zone soil fungal communities from Angelo Coast Range Reserve, California, USA - CZOMad2_1_08_16fungal (PacBio error correction) | ecosystem: Environmental > Terrestrial > Soil >...
TGTGTAGGTCAATGTGGCCCCTTATTGGGGGCGTTCAGTTGCGAAAGCTAACGCATTGGATGTCGGAGACGGGAGGAAGAAGGGAAACTATGCAAACAATCTGCTAAGGCCAAAAGTCTTCTCTTCCACAAAAATAAAAAGGGAGGGGTCAATGTCCCAGTTTCCTCATGCTGAAAAGCCAGTCTAATGCCGAACTGACGCAGCATCTCCGGAGGAGAGCTTGAGAGGCTGGGGGGCGCTATATCGTGATTCTCTTTCTTCAGCCAAAAAAGGAGACTTAGCCCAGCAAGGCCGAGTTGGACGGACGCGAACACCCGAGGAAACTAAACATGTGACCGGGCCAGAACGGTAAACGAGTCCTGGAAAAAGGGGGAAACCTGGGGGAGTGGGGACAAACAAGTGTTAATCTCTCTCGACCAAAAAAGATCCAACCATGCCAGGGCCCTTATGTTTAATATCTTCTAGGGTAAAGACGAGCACGTAATAGAACAAAGAAATGATAAGGCAACTAATCCTACCAGCAATACAAAAAAAAAACATCACGAGAAAGGGAAGGGGCTCCTTGAAAGCCACTAAAATTACGCAACCAAGAGAGATAAGGGGGAATAAATTAGAAAGGGGAACAAGACAAGGGTGCCCGTCCGATCCAAAGAGGCCGGCATTTTCCGATGGAGTCATCCAAGAGAAACGATGTATATCCCAATTCAGGCGGTAGATCAAAAGACGGGTCGGACCAGGTAAGCTCTAAAGAGATCGCCCTTCTACTAGCCGGTTCTCAAAAAAAGGATAGGCAATCTGAGGCGAGGATCCGAAACGTTGTCCTATTGCGCGCCTAAAAAAGAGGTAAAGCACACCAATCTAGTTTGGAAGCTAAAAAAGAATTATTAGAATCGAGCCATGGGAAAAACAGAGAAAAAAAGTACATCGGCAAGGATTGGCTCTGCCCAGCCACTGGAGGATGGTTAAACCAGGAAGAGAGGATGTACGAGAAGAGGCGCGGATATGGGAAGGCTTAAGAAATTTCCTTTGCGGAGGGAAGCTTCCGCAACCAGTCTGGCATACATAGAAATCTAAAAAAAAAAAAAACGCAAAGGACAGCGATGGCGAGAAAAGTTCGTGTGTTTTCAGTTGGAAAACAAGCCTGATCGCGAATGCCGGCAATTTACGGGTCGGGATCCGGAGACAACCCTAGGGGGAGGGTTTCCCAAGGGAGGACGAAAAGAAGAAAGATTTTCGATGGGGGTTCCGTCTCTTGTCTCTGGGGGGGGGTGAGTCGAAGACTGTTGGGGTGGATGCGGGACGGGGGCAGCAAAAAGAGTCACGAGCAATCCATGTCTAAAGAGCCTGTGGTATAGGCTGGGGAATTGGGTTGATAAGCGGTGCAGCCAAATACGAAAAAGGCGACGTACGTTTGTGGTCGGAAAAAAGGCCTGCTTCGGGGGTTCGGCAAGATGCGGGGTGAAAAGATAGAAAGACTCTCGACGAGGGAAAAAAGGGGCCAGAGCTGCTCTAAAGACAACTCGAGACCAGGACCAAAGGGAACTCTAATGGAAAAGGAAGGACCTGTGTTAATGAGAATAATGGTGGTCTAAAGAACCAAGAGATGCATTGGGCTTCTACTTGGAGGAGGGGGGGGGAGTCCGCTATGGCGGCAATATTCGAAGGGCAAGAGGGGGGCAAGCTACTCCTCTGTAGAGGACTATAAGCACCCAATTCTTTACTGTGTCCCAGGAAGGGACTCTGCTTGCTGCAAAACGGAATGTCCTTCTTACCAAAAGTATATTCGAGGTTAATTATGTGGAATCTCTCAACAACATGATATGTAAAGAAAGGAGGAAAGCAAAAACAACCAGGAACCTCACTGCGCACGGGGGGGGAAATTCAGCGGAAGAGGGTCGCACCCTCCCTCAGGGGGGAAGTTGGTTATCGGGCAGAAGGGCGCAGTTTCAACTCAGAGAAATTTCAAGAGGCTTATACATAGCCAGAAAGCCGCTCCGTAGTCGCAATGCATGCGATTGGGCGTAGAAATATTGGGGGTGGAAGCACACCGGCGGGAGAATAGTGAAAGCAAAATTGCGAAAAAATTGGTCCGGGTGGCTGTAGCGAGGGTATAAAAAGGCAGGTAGGGGGCGGAGTATAGAAGGAAACGCATCGGCCTGAAGCAACAGGGATCTGAACCCAACCAGAAAGGCCGGGTGTTGTCGGGGGCTGCACCGCAGGGTTTCGAGAAACCCCATGGTGAGGAGGAGTACCACAGCGGACCATGAGGCAAACCTTGGATGGAAACGAATTCTGGCTAGGATAACCTTTGCGAAGAATGACAATTCACTCAAACAAAAACCGATCCGGAAAAACCCATAGACCCAAGGGGTCCGAAAATCGGGTCAACTACACATACGATCTCGTATATCGAATAGGCCCGGAAGAAAGAAGGGAAGTTGCGCACTTGAACCTCGGTCGAGAAGAAAGGGGGCGTGGCGATCACTAGGACAATTTTCTATGTCTTTCCAGTTAGGCAATGAAAACCAAATGCCGAACTCTAGAAGGCGGAAAAAGGCCTGCCGCTTAAGGGAAGGCCGTCATAGATCTTCCTCAAGGATGAAACCTCCTCCTCCTATCAGTTCAGGCAGGACAAGAAGGCGCCGGAGGGAAACGAAAAGGGGGGGCCTTCTCGATCTTCATAAACTTATCTCCAATAAGCTTGTTGCGGCAAAACCCTCGGAGGGGTCTGCGCTGAAAAAGATCACTTTGTAAGAGAATGATTTCCTCCTTGGTTAGGGAACGGCATTCTATTCGACGGGCGAAGAAAAAGATGCTTGTGGAAGAAGCGAAGTCTACCACCTGTTGGGTTCCGTGAAAGATGTCCTTTTGTCTCCATCGGAAAAGAAAGTTGGGCGCCATCACCAGGTCAGCTCCGCCGGATCGGGAAGTTAAACGAGTCATTTTTCAGCCCCGCAAGCGTAGGGGGGGGACATCCGCTTAGGGAGGAAAAATCTGCCTTCTCTCTGCCCAAACGATCGATGCCTGCTGGGGGCTCGCGGGAGAGGGGGTCTTCGGGTGAAGGCGGTGCGACGAACAGTCTCCTGTAAAAAGGAAAAAAACCTCCCGGGCCCTGGGGGGTCGATCATCGTGCCTGAGTAAATAGGGTGAAAAAAAAAAAAAGTGAATTCAAAGGGAGGGCTTCTTTGAAAAGTCAATGCGGTCAGATCATGGGCCAGAAAATTCATGTACTCGGGGGTCGGGTCAGAAAAAAAACCAAAAGCTTGCTGGCTTACAAACATGGCACCTGAGAACAGGCGAATGGAAAAAAAAAAAACCATCTCTCAGAGAGCCCTTACCTGTAGGGGGCTCTGACGCGCAGGGGGCGGCATAACTCTGTTCCTTTTCTGTCGGCGCTGGCTGGAAAAAAGGGACAACTGCGGCACAGGGGACCAGGCGCCTAACGAGGAGTTTGTGGGAACAAGGATAGGGGGAGGAAGGCCTGGAGCCTAGGATCGGACCTCGGTCATAAAAACGAGAGGAAATCTTAGAAGAATTAATATAGGGCCAACCCAGAATAACATATCGAAAAAAAAACAACGAGAGGAAAAGATAGAGAGTGTTTTACTTGTTTTGGAATTGAAATTGGTTGGGGGGGACGACGCTAACCATTAGACATGGGGCATGTCGGAGACAAGGGACATAGGTCTCTTCATCAGGCGTAAAAGAAAGGGAGGCCAGCAAAAACTCCTCGTACATATATCAGCAGGTGGCCGCATTTGCCTCCAGGCTTGGAGTCAGAAAAAGGGAAAAGCGCTATGCGAAATAAATTCATCTTCCGACAACGTCAGAAAAGGAGAGGCTGGGGAGATCTATCTGGAGGATCGCTCTCCGAAGGATGTTGAGCAAAGTTGTATCAGCCGCGAACGACCAACAGGAACGTGAGAAAAGGAAAGAAGAGCCAGACGGTCGCCAACGAAGTCAGACAACAAACACCCTGGGTGAGTGGGAGGGAAAAAGATCTCTCGCCCTTCGCGGGGGTCATTTGAAAGGGATGCTGAAGCGACTGGAATTCCTAGAAAGAGAAATATCACTAAGACCCACAGGAAACACGAACGTCAGAGGAACAAAAAGGACAACACGATTTTGGGCGAGAAATAAGCATCTGGGAACGAACCGAGGAGAAAAGGTGCTGGAGGGGTGGCGATTAGTGGAAGGGGGACAACCGCCTTTGAAAAAATTCCTGCTTCTGGCGTGCGGGAGGGGGGTCATCCGAGAGCCAGAAGAACCAATACCAAATGCAGGCGTATAACGATGAGGTTGCGGACAAAGGGCTGATCAAAACGAAGACCATCGAAGAGAAGAAGAGACTCCGTAGCAATTTTGCTCCGAAACAAAAAAAACGAGCAGCGCCGAAAAGAGCTTCAGTCCCTCAGTTGGAAAAGCGAGCAAAAAATAGATCGGTCGAGGGGGTCCATAAGGAAGCAAGGGTTCTCTTACATGCCCAAAAAAGGGAGGGTAGATCGTGAGCATCCAAAAGATCGCTCTGGAAGGATATCGCGGATATGAAAAAAGAGAGGCGAGGTAGGGCGAGAGTGAAGGTCCGGGGACACCAGACAGAGAAGAGAGATTGGCGTCCTAGTGATCGCAACGGAACCGTCTTCAGGCGCATTCAAGGGGTCTGTTTTAGGTGAAAAAACACTGCCTGATCGAGGACTTCACCACTATTTATGGGAAGACTCACGATGGGGTAGGGTTGAAAAAGGGAGGGATAAAAAAAGCGAGTGTAGAGGGGGGTTGAAATCTGTTCTCTGGGAGTAGAAAAGGGTGGTGATCCTTCGAACGTTCCTCGCAAAGATTGGTCATAAGTCCAAAAGGAAGCAAAAGTCTTAAGAGGGGTAAGGCTGTCTAACGGTGTAATATAAAAAAACTTCGCAGAGAAGAACGAACCCCTCCCCGTCGGGTGGGACTGCAACGAGTGCTTAAAGGATGCCGGAAAAGTGCAGAGGGGAAAGAAAAAAAGTCGGGATTCTGCCGCTACATACCAACAGGACTGCATATTAAAAAACAAGGGGGGGGGCATAATATAACCGAAGGTGGTACCTGATGCAGAAATCAAACTAAAACCAAGTCATTGTAGAACATAATCGTCTGTGGTTTCGCAGGCTACTATTCAAGGGCGAGCAAAAGGTTTACACTGCGCGAAAAAAGGATCGCTCCGATCTCCAACATTTAGAAGGAAAAAATACGGGGAAGAGTGTGACTCGGGCTCTGTGACGTGAGGAAAATTGATGCGAAAGTGTAAAGGGCTCGACACAAACAACCTGGTTAGATATAAATTAGAACAAAGCATTTGCACCGCACTCAGGGAAGGAATACTGGTAAGAAGGGAAAGCGACGATGTCGTCAAGCCGAGAACCGCTCACAGGAAAAAAGGTGGGCTTATGGAAGAAGAAGAACTTCCGCGGGATCCTGCCTATTCGCAGGAAGGGGGAAAAAACCCTAGCTGCTCAACCACGTATGTACAAAATCGTGTAGAAAACAAATATTGTCTGCCATGATAAAACAGGAGAAAATCTGCCATGCTTAGCGTAAATCCTTGGAGATTTGGTTCTTAGCAGCTTCGGAAGAATTCCGTAAATCTTATAGACAAGAACCAAGGCATCGGCGAAGACGCCGTTTAAACAAGAAAAGGCAGCCGACGGTGTGGTTCGAGGATTTGCAGCTGCACGAGTTGGTTGGAAAAAAACATTGCGGCGATCTCTACACAGAAAAACATCTAGACATTTGGTAGGAAAAAGTACTAGTGGGCTAGGAAAGGGAAGTCTAAGGCAGCACCACAGAGGACTAGCCCCAGCTCAAATAAAACCACCCATCAGACGCCGAGGTTGAATCATTGGAAAAGAGCCCGGAGCATGAAATATTGACCGGGGCGCATAGTCAGGTGTTTCAAAAAAAACATCATCGGGAATTCAACGGGAACGGAGGGGGATCACGACTCAAGATTCGATGTCGCTCGACGGGGGAAAACCGCCACCTCTTCCGCGATGGAAACGATCCGAGAGGGCGCCTGACGGATCGGCCGTCCAGTCACTAGCAGGGGAGGGGGGAGAACGAAATCTCCTCCCTACCCGTGGAGGGGCAACATAGACCCTCCTTGCCGATGGGTCAAGAAAGAATCGAGGTCCGATGGCGAAGCTGGAAGCTGCTCCGGCGCAAGCTCAAGAAGATGGGCGGAAGTTACCAAGCGGCTGTTACGCGCGCAAAAAGCAATTTGTCGGAGCGCCTCGATTCAACTCAAAAAAAGTCTGCTAGTTCGAGAGAGATTGTGACGCGCCCTTTGTCCACACTTGGTTGTGCCTAGTCACAGGAATGGGGGGGAGAAAAGACTTGGCTCTCTTGGATGGCCCTAGCCAGAAAGGGAAATGCTCAGCCGGATCTGAAAAATGTTTGAAAGGAAGATTCCTGGCCAAAAGAGAGCCAAAAGTCTTTTTTTCGTCCTCTAAGGGAGGTACCATGCTGCGCTGCTCTAGTGTGCTTTAGGTCAAAAGCAGGTTTGGGGTAGGGGGGCGGGGATCGAGGCAGGAAAAATTAGCCAGCAGTTCTTGAAACCAAAAAAAATTAAGGTTGGATCATCGCAGGAAGATAGTGGGCTGCACACCGGGGGCACTTCCGAGACTTCGTATAACTTGAGGGAACTAGCGTGCCAGCACACGTTAATACTCGGGGGTCGTGTCAGGAAAAAAAGACACGGCTTTGCTGGCAAGGGAGGCCAAGAAGCAGCGAATTCCAATGGCGGTCCAGATGAAAAGGAGGAAGGAATGTGCGGGTCGGCCTCGGACCGCATCTGCGTCTGCTGGCGGTGCAGGCGTGGCTCAAACTGGATAAAATCTGCACATGGGAAAAAAAATATGTTGGGGTGAGAAGCAGAGCCGCCTTGAGTCCGAATCCTCAGGGCAGACCGGGGGGGGAAGAAAGAATGCTTGCTTAGCGGAAGAAACAGCGGAGGGTAATAAATAAGTGGCCGACCCATTGAAAAAAAAAGAAAAAAAAAAAACACGGAGAGGAGGAAACGGAGAGTGTTGTTATTCGGGGGGGGGGGGGCCATTTGGCTTAATTTCGTTTTTTGTTCGAGCCGCATTTCGGCATTCGGAGACCGGGAAAAAAGAGCTCCCCGATCCAGGATCAGGGACGCGACAAAAGAAAATCACTCGTCTAGGGAACTACGAGCAATAGGAGGTCCTCCAGGCAAATCAAGCCAAAGCCAGGCCCTCGGAAATGCCAAATTCACAGCGGCCGCAGCAACGGTTCACTTTATAGGGCTGGAGATCTCAGTTAGGTCAATTCCATGTGCTTCCTTGAAGCAATCAAGATGACGTAGACTGCCTAAAAGACCCCGAGACCTGAACGCTTTTCGGGCCCGAAAAGGGAAAAGACTCGCCAACGGTCTCGAACGTTACCCTGTGTTGGTAATTTCTACGCCCTTCGCGAGGAAGGGGAAACGCGGGAAGGAGGGGTGACAGACCTTCTTCAGAGAAGGGGCGACCTATCACCGAGTCCGAAAAAAAGACCGAACTACCGACCGAACTATCCAGCATACAATCTTTGGCCGAGAGAACGCGAAGCCTGGGGAAAACAAACGACACAAGTTGTTGATGGTGGGGGAAATTAATTCCACTTGCACAAGAAAAATGACCGTCCGAGAAAACTTGCGGTGCCGGCGGCGTAAAAGGGGAGATCAAAATGCCATGCGGACAGGGGGGAAAAAAAAATGGTGGAGGAACAATGAAAGCGAGAATTCAAAAGAAGACGAGAGAAAACGTAGACTAGGCCGGATCCCCATCCGAGGCGCGAACCCGAACGGTTGCTAATAGTGGGCAATAAGATAGCTCATTACAGGGACCAAGAAAAAAAGCGACTTGATCTTTCTCCGGCTCCATCAGGGGAATCATCGGGAGAAGGTGGGACCTAGACAAGAGGATTGTCCTGCATGAATCCAAATTTCTAAGGGGGGGGTCGTGAGCCTCCAAGCAGGGATGGACGGATAGAAACTAATATGCCGCTCTGATATGGTTTGGAAAAGTTTAATGAAAAGCACCATCGAAGGAAGAGACTGGCCCTGTGATCGCAAACGGAGTCTTCCACGCATATAAGGAGGTTGTGAAGGGTGGGGGAGAAAAAACGGTGAGAAATTCTGCAATATTTCAACGGGAAAGAAAAAGACTCTCACGATGTGAGTGACCTTTCGGAAGACACCTAGGGGGGGGGCCGGCTCTTGGCGCTGGGGTACGAGAAGAGTGGTTGAAAAAAATGAGGAAAAAAACATCTCACCTAGCCCGGGGAGAGAAAACATCCATTGACTTGATCCCGCTGTTGGCAAGGGAAGCAATGGGGGGGGGTTGGAGGAAAAAAGCGGGGCAGCTGACATAAGCGCACACAGACGGCGGGGCCGTCGTGTTTTTTCGTTCAAGGCATTAATTGAGGGGCTGATTGGGTGCGGGGAAAACTCGACGAATTTCTGGGGGTTCTGCCAGAACTGAGCTAAACACAAACTCGAGAACCCTGACTCACTCCCTTGCGGATGAAGGACAGACTGTGGATCGGAGAAGAGAAGAGGTGTGGCTTCGAAAACGCAAAAGAGATGCCGGGGGGGTAGAACGACGACGTCTGTTGGAAAAACTATGGCGTCTACGCTAAAAAATGGGCGAGACGTGAGCAAGTTGCGACGCGATGTATGGTCGAACCGAGGAAACAGGTGGGACTATTTCCCGTGAGAAGAAGACGGGGCTGAGGACCCTAATAGGGCGGACCTTCTTACCAGGTCGAGCGCAGATTTCTTTTCCCAAGGTAGGACATCTATAATCAACAACAAAGAGGGGAAAGCTGTTCACGCCATGGGAACGACACATGAAAAACTACAAATAAGGGAAGAAAAACAGGTCAGGCTCCTCATACAACCAGAGGTTGGGGATCTGATAATCCCGGTTCGTAAAAGTTTCACGCACTCCCGTCGAGAGCGTTAAAGAAAAAGACCATATTCAACCATCCGAGGGGGGGGTCACCAAGCATTCTCGTTTTTGTGAGGGAAGCAATTATGAATCAAAGATCCAAACCGGAGGCTTCTAGGGAAGTCGCGAAGTCATCCTTTTGTATTCGGAGTTGGGAGGAGAGAAAGCTTCTGGCATCGAAAGCACTCAAGTCTCTCAATGATTAGAAAGAAAAAAGGAAAGCCGGGAGCAAAGAAACACTTCGCCGATGTGGCGAGTAAAGAAACGCAAGTGGTTTAGGATAAAAAAGTGCGACAGACCTATGAAGAAACTCATCTTCATACTGGATGCTCAGAGCAATCTGGGCTAGGTCGCGTTCGAAAGGAGTCAAACCCAACTCAGAGCCGAGTCCGGAACCAACAAAACAAAGAGTATTTTCGAAAATCAGTTGGGCCCTACAAATCGTGGGGGAAAAAGGGGGGGAGCCGGGGATATGCCGTGAAGGAGGGAAGGCTCCAAAAAAAGAAAAAACCGCAGTCGAGAAGGGCCGGAAGAAGGAGAAAAAGGACGCAAAGATTTCTATATTCTCGGTGAAACATCGGAAAGAAAAGGAAACTCGATCAGCGAAGGCTAGAACGACGCAATCGCCAGGGTCAAGGCATGCAGCTTGGAGGGCTCCGATAACAGAATAACCGTTGATGGTCACGACAGGAACATCCTTCCTATTTCCTTAAAATTCACAATTCGATGATTCCGAGTCTTATCTTCATAAGAGGAGCAGGAGCAAAGGGTAATGGAAGGGGGTGCGGCCGGACCGCTGTATCCGCGCTGCAATCGGGGGTAGAAAAGTGATCTCCTATGGCAACCGGGGGGGATACGGCTAGAACTGGCGGATCTTGTGAGCAGAGAAGTGACCAAGGGGTTGTTTTGTGCCCGATAACCCGCGGATTGTCCCTCATCGTCATCCTTGTATTGACAAAACTACCCATGCCGGAAAGAGCGATCGGACGAATGGGCCAGGGATTTAGTTAAACTCCAGCCACTTGTGTGCGTGGCCAAGGGGGAAAATTCTCGTTTTCCCAGCTGCATTAACGCCCAAACTCGGGGCTGTGGAAGTAGAGGGTCGGACCGAGTTTGGCCACAGAGATAGGGAAGAAGGTGGCGGGCTCTATCGAATGCAAAGCTCTGCAACCGCACCGGGCATTGGTTGTAAACGAAAGGGGCGAAGATTTGAGGAACACAAACCAGTGTTATCGATGATTTGGCGACCCGTCCTGTCCTTCAGGCCGCGTTTCAGTCTCTTTGGTGCTGGGGAAAAACAACAGGCTTGTTGCTTTAAAATATGCCGGATAAGCATCAATTCGAGGTTCCCATAGACTCAAAGTCCTTCCTTGAGGGGGCTTCCCTGACGCGCTCTGCATCGTTGCAATGTCTGGTCCTCTCTTGTCTGCCTGGGGGTCAACTGCGGGCAACTGCTGACGCGAAGAGGCGAAAAGGAAGGGCGACCGTAGACGGTGTGGTAGTAAGAATCTGGTCTACCCTTGGCTCCAGAAGCCGGACATTCGAGCGTAAAAGGGGAAAGCAGAATTGCCAATAAGGTCGAACAACCCATTGAATATAGACAACAACACAAGATGGGAAAAAGGATTGTTTATTCAAGGTTGACCCCTTATTTTTCTAATCGCGGTGGAGGGAAACTAACGCATTTCCCGGCAAGGGGGGCGTCACTATGACCAGAGCGCAAGAGGCGCTGGAGCCCTGCCGAAAGGGAAAAAACATCCGACGTCTAGGGGGCGAGTGCCGCTTGCCATAGAAAGCCAGACCGAGCAAGGGCCGAAAAAAAGAGGTCCGACGAAAAAGCCTCTTTAGATTGGCGAGGAGGAGGAGTTATGCTTCTCAACGAAGGCATGTCTTCCTTGAAGCCGCGTTGGGAGCGCCGAAAGGGAGTACTTTGAACGCGGTGCGAACATTATGAAATCAAAAATGTAAACGACTTTTTTGTTGGACTACAACACCTTTCTCTCCAAAGGAAGATAGACTGCAAAAAGGAAAGTTCACACTGCGCAGCGAAGGGGGAGGGGGCACCTCTATCACGAAAAACCAACAGCCAAACTAACGAGCAAAAAGAACTGAAAAAAAGAGTTTTACGAGAGAAGCGAAAATTAAGCACCGCTCACCCAAGACGGTGGGGACGCAGGAAAATGAAGGGTCCATGGCCAAGAAAAAACAACGTGATCCGGTAGGAGAAGTCAGGGCATTCTAATCCGAAGAAAAAGGGTCCCAAATGCCAGGGCACGTGACGATGGGGGATTGGGAGTAAAAGGTCGGCAAAACAGACTGCCGACTATCCTAGCACGACGACCTAAAATCGAGGGAAGGGAAAAAAATTTTTCTCCGATGGCAGAATAGACAGCGCGGGTAATGAAAAGATTATGAAAATGGAAGAGCAGGGGAAAGAGCGGGAATCGAGAGTGTGAAAAAATAGGCAAGGAGGGTGAAAGGAGGCCCAGCCACTGGAGGTATTTGAGGCCTCGCAATTATACTGGGAGTCAGATTAAGTCTGAGGAGATGCCAGGCTGATCTATAGGGCGGGGGAATGGGATGTTAAGGCGGAACCATCGAGAATAAGAGATTGACACGGAACCTGCGCAGAATGAGATAAGTGGTTCCATTGTTCGAAACTGACGCCTAAGGAAGTATTTCAAACGGGCTAAAAAAAAACTCACGATGTGGTAGTTGCCAATATTCGAAAAATCCAGGGAGGGGGTCTGGGCGATGTAGTCGAAGAGGGGGGGGACTGCCTTCGACTGGGCGAATATCCCGGAGTCGTCGAGAATCCAATCTCATAGGAAAAAAGGGGTAAAGGCTGGGACCGTTTTCTAGAAAAAAAGGATGTTACGAGACCACAGGAGCAGTAGTTTGGGTGGAAAGACTTTCGGGGAAGTGTCACGGCCCGGTTCGTCAGATCGCGACGAATTGAGGTCGGGCGAAAAAGAACTCTTCGCCTATCGAACCAAGAGAGCCCGAAACTCTTCGCGGAAATGGAGATCGCACGCCGTGTGGGGAAAGGCAATTGGCCTTCCGAAAACAACACATTGGGCGAACATAGAGAAAAGCGCCTGCAGTCTAAAAAAAGATGGGAGACGTGGCACTGACGAGATCGGTTTGGAGGGAAACATCTGGGACTGCATTACCCGGACGGGACGGCGGTGGACCCTCGTTCGAGGGGGAAAAGGCCCTTCTTACTAGCAAACGGGCGGTGACAATATTCGTAATCGCAGAAAAGCACGGAGGAGGAGGAAATGCTTCCCAAAAGATGAAAAACCACTCATGCGCAATAGAGTTGTAAAAGGGGGGAGCCCAGCGTAAGAGGTCGTCAAGACGCGTCAGTCTAAGAACAATTCAGTCCGATGTGGGGAAGAGGAGCAGAATCAACGTCGCAAGGCAATAGAAACAGTTCGCTCGTACTAAAAAAAAGCTCGTATCGCCCAATTGGGACTGTCTTTAAAATAGGGGGAGGAAGAAAATAAACCAACCGGCGTGCGGAGGTACCATCCGCGAAAGCGAATAGGGGTTGGGTTCTGTAAACAATACGAAAATCAAGGAGGACGAAGTAGAGGACATACCCTGCGGCGGAAGAAAAATCTGAACCAAAACCTACGGCCGCCGTGGCGATTAGTGGTCACAACCGAGGTAGACCCAATTGTGTACCGAATAAAAAAGGACGACATCTGACAGAAATTTTGATGCCGAAGAGAACAATTTGGCTAGGGCGTTCGATGAACCAGGAGGTCGACTCCCAAACAGACCAAAAGGGAACGCCGCCTAACTCTCTATTTTAAAGTCAATTGAAACTACACAGATGAGTCTCAGGAAATTTGGAGTTGCCGAATGCGCTCCATTTTGGGTCGCCCTGACCAGCAGTCAGAGGAATATCAGACGGGCGTTGTCAGAATAATCCCTAGTGTAACCAGGACTGGGCACATTCACCGCTGCCGCAACTGCCTAGGATCAGCAGTATCGCCACTTATAGGAAGAGCGCTTAAGAGGCTGGTGACCCAAAACACCCCAAGAAGCCCTTGGTTGACAAGAGAAAAGGAATGGACCTGTCACCTCTCGAGGGGAGGAATGTTGTCGATCATAATGCAGGCCATAAGAAGCTGGGTTGCTGAAGGGCCACTGTCTCTTCGCGCTGTCATCAAACTTCCGGACGAAAGATATTGCCCGATTGGGATTTGCTGTTCGACGGAGGGTAGGGGGAGCGCGCATTTAAGAAACAGTCTTGGTTGGGGCCGCCACGGAGGAAAAGTTGGAATCTCAAAAAAGGCGTTGTCCCTTGGGAGGAACAAGAATGGCCGTCACGCGCCTGCCGTACATGACGGGGGAAAAAAAAACGGGGCCATGGAGGAAATTTTCGGAAAAAAAGAAAAACCTGGGTCGGACTGTCAGTCGTCTTTCCCGGCTGGCTCAAAAAAACAAACAAGGGCTTGGAAGCTCTTCTGGGATACGGTCAGCTGTGGGGAAGGGATGAAGTGTAGTCTTGATGCGTTAGCGTCTAGAGAAAACAGGCCGCTTCATTATGCAAAAAGGAAAAAGAGGTTGGATCATAAGGGGACTATAGACTTTTCGTCCCAAAAGAAAACCGGATAGGGGGGCGACCGTCTGGCTCCTTTAAAGTGGAAAAAGAGGGATGTACTCGGGGGAGGTGCTAGAAAGCAAAATAGGCTTCAAGGAAAAAGTCCGGAAAAGCAGCGAATTCCAGATAGAGCGCGCCACCCCTCAATAGCGCAAGGTGTATTAGAAAAACAGTGTCGGCATCTGAGGCAGGTACGCGAAGGAGGAGGGCTTCCAGAGCAAAGCGGCACCTGCTGAGAGGAGAATAAGAGGTCGTTGTGGCAGGCTCCAAGGAAGAAAGTCTCGCCTTGATCCTAGGGAGCGGGGCCGGCGTGTCTCGACAGGAAGAAAATTCGTAAAAAGCGAATTAAGCCAAATATGCCACACAGGGGAAGAAAATCTCTCAACAAAACGGAGGTAGATTGTTTAGGGGAGGTGCCTTATTTGGCTTAAAGTTAGAAATGTTCACGCTAACCTAATGGAAGAACGGGATGACCAGAGGCACATGAAGGCGCTACGTATCCCGCGGCGGAAATGAAAAAAAAAATCGTAGGCGCGAGAGAGAACCGCAGTGCCCCAAGAGAAACCGCCACCCTGATTCCGAACTGCGCGTCGCGGCCGAAACTTCATTCAGCTCTTGAAGGAGGACGAACTATCGTGGAATTCGATGACCGACGGCCATTGTCAGGACCTTGGAGTCAGAGCCGCGAAAAGAAAAGACTTAAAACAGGGGGGGGGGTGAGGACGCATTGAGAAGGACCGAAAGGTGAAAAATAGTACCAGTGCATCCCCGGGGGAAAAACATTTTCTCTCGCAAATGCACGCTATGATCGCACCATGACGGGCCAAGTGAGGGGAGCAGCGACTGGAAAGCAAATCTATACGAAGAACCACAGGAAAAGACGTAACGGCCCAGAAGCAAAGAAAACAAGAGTTTTGGCCGAGAGAAGCCGCAGCCTTGGAACGCGCCCGACAAAAAGGTGCTGGCGGTGGGCAGGGGGACAATTTCCACCGACCTGAACCAAAGCCCTTCTCCCGTCATGGGGAAAGGGTATCTCATCAAAGATGAGCGGAGATAACCAATTAAAGGCTGTAGTACGATGGGCAAACAAGAAAAGGGTTTCTGACAAATGTCGCATTCACAAAAGGGAGACCGTCGACTAGCCGAGAAGCCCAAGGATTCACGGATGAAATTTTGGGAGCAAGAGTGCCGCGTCCGGGGAAAAAAGAGGACAACGCGGGTACAAAAAGACGGTCTTTATCTTAAGAAAAAACTTTGAAGATCGAGCCATAACTCAAGAGGGGCAAAGAACACGGCAAGATTGGCTCTGACAGGACCGCACAAGGGAGGAGGAGGTACGGGCATCCAAGCAGACGACGTCAGATGAAGGGGAGATTAAAGCAGAGGGCATTGGCGGCGGATAGATACCGGCACCAGGCGAGAACAGGACACTCAGTGAAAAGAAGTCTGACTCGCAACGAAAGGAAAAAAATAGCATTGCCTCGACTAAGGGGGGGGGGGGGGGCGTTGGGGCGAAATAAGACCTTCCGGAGGTAAAGGGGCAAAGCACGGAAGACCTCACGATTGTATGGAAAATATTGGAATACAAGGGTAGGGGGGTGGTTCCGATCATGAGTGGATCAGGAAATGTGGGAATTCTTCGAAGTCGAAAGAGAAAAGAAGGAGGGGCATCCAATGTGGTGAAAAAGGAACACATTTGGTCCTAGGCCGCAAGGGGGGGAAGAGGGTCTGCAACGGACCACGAATCGACACCCCTCGCGGCCGTCGGTCGGGCTAACGGAGGGAGGAAAACCGTGTTCTGGAGAAGAGAAAAACGTCTCGTTGAAAGGGAACTGCCAGAAGCTGCTAAGCAGAAACTCGGACCAAGGATGCTCACAGGGAGCACTTCGCGGAATGCAGTTAACAACCGGTTGGCCTAGTCAGACAATATGGCGAAAAAAGCGCACGCATGGCTTGGGCGACAATACAGAGCAGCGGGAGGTGGCGTGCGAAAGGCTAAATGTGCAAGTGGACACTTGCGAAGAGGGGGGAAGCTCAAGATGAAAAAGGGGTAGCTGCATTTCCCGATGAGCAAGGGAAGACTGTCGAAACAGTTAAAACCTTCCTTAACCACTATGCCAGAGGAGGGGCATTGCGTTGGAA
>Ga0179591_1366466_pt1 | contig 15743 bp, 24 predicted proteins | sample CZOMad2_1_08_16f_FD_182891 | JGI IMG/M metagenome (GOLD analysis project Ga0179591, IMG submission 182891) | Vadose zone soil fungal communities from Angelo Coast Range Reserve, California, USA - CZOMad2_1_08_16fungal (PacBio error correction) | ecosystem: Environmental > Terrestrial > Soil >...
CTCGTTCAGACAGGGTGGGGGGGACTGGATCTACGGAGTTTTTTACCATCTAATGGGGGGCCGTCAGAATGAAGGAAAAAGGGACAAATCGGAGGGCGGGAATCCTACTGGTTGAGGAAAAAAAAATGAGTTGGGGAAGAGAATTCAAAAAACCCAGGAGAGAGTGACACACAATAATCGCACGAAAAAAGGAAATTTAAAAGTACTAAACTCACTCCATGGGGGGGGGGAGCCATCGGTTGTGGAGGGGGAGGTGTTCACAGGTAAGAAGGTTTTAAGTTTTCGGGGCTGCCTTGGAAAGAACGTGTCGTTAAAAACCCACTGCGCCGTACAGAGACGTGGACTACAGAAAGTGGACAATCCAGAATGTGGCATCTGACGAGGGCCGGGCTAATATGGTAGGGTTCAGAGGGGTCAGAGCCAAGAAAAAGGAAGAGGGGGGAAGTTCAGGTTATCGGGGCAAGATAGAGAGGGAGTGGTGGAAGCCCCGAACCAACTCCTGGAAGGAACCCATAAGGCATTAAAAGGGGAGATATATGGGGTCAAGAATTTCTGGCCGCTCTGTAGGGGGATCACATTAGGTAATAGAACAAAAACCGCAAAAAACAAAGGTGATGGAGGAGGAAAAAAAAGATAGGGGAAAAAGAATTAAAAAAAAGAGAGTTGAAAAACTGTAGTACATCAACCCATAAGAGGGAGCTGTTCAATCAGCTTTCGCCCACCTTTGACAAATAAGAGTGTCGTAGCCTGCGGGGGTACCGAATAAGAAGGATAACTGACCTTCTTGTGAAGCTCTAAGTACAAGCAATCGTCGCAAAAACCGCGGGGCAGGGGCTGCAACAAGATAGTGAGCAAGAAATAAAGGGTGGTGGTTTTTTTCCTGAGAAGGGCGAAGAACAAAACGCGCCACCTTCAAGAAAGGGGTCATGAACGACCACTCCATCAACGACGAGCAAAAATGCGCGTCTATCTGTTGGGGAAGAATTTAAAAAATGGGTGACTTCGAGAAGTGTGGGGACCAAAACCAGAAGAAAAAAAAAACTTGCTAAGAGGAAAGATAACGGTAGTGGGAAGCCCCTATCCTAAGGGGGGGAGGGGGAAGGGGAAAAACGTTAGATAAAGGGGGCAAAAAAAGAAGACGACGAAGAAATAGCAGTTAGTCTGGAAAGAAGTTAGATAATCATGAACCAGCCAGCTCAATTGTTCTTAACGGAAAATAAAAAGGGCATGATGCAAAAAAGGTGGTGGGGGTCTGGGGGAGGGGCTCAGAAAGAAAAAAGAGCAGCGATAATGAAAGACGATCTTGAAACCGAATATACGCAACAGAAGAGGGGTAGCGCCCTTCGCCAAAAAAAACGGACAAAGGGAGGGGTTTCAGGTGTAGGGGGCCCCGCCGGGTCCAAGTATGAAAGTGGAAGCCCACAAAAACAAAGAAAGGAAGAAGGGGGGAAAACGAAACAGCGTTTTGTGACCCACTGGAAGGGCAGATGCTATCTTTTGTGCGGGGGAATGATTGAAAAGATCGAAGGCACCGGAAAATATGAGGAATCAAAGGAAAAAGAGGGAGTTTAACGCCAGAGAAGGGGTGAGGAAGAGTAAAAGGAAAAACTCTGCAAAAGAACGACGATCATCGTCGCGGGATTCCCTCGCAAAGGACGTGAGGGACCAGCAGGTTCCAAAAGGAAGGACGAAACAACAAGAACGGCAAAGAGCGACAGGAAAAGGGCGGAAAGCCATTATAATGGAGCAGCAAAACAAGAGGTCCGCAAAGACCAAAGGCTCTACACCAAGCCATGTAATCCAATAAAGAAAGGAACGACGCCATGGGGAAAAAATTAAAAAGGCCTGGATCGCAAAAAACAAATCAAGACGGGTTGTCCTCTCAAAATCGAAAAATCGGGGGGCTGATATAAGATGAGTCCGTATAAAAAGGAAAAAAAAACGAAAAACATGGAACACGAGAGAAGAAACATCGGTAGGGGAGGCAGTTGGTCATCAAAGCCAAAAAGACAAATCAGGGCACTTAGGACCCAAGTCGCCAAGAAAAACATATCGGGATGCTTTTCTATGGCAGGTTGGCAAGGAGTTGCATACGGATCATCCGGAAAATAACTTTTCATCGGACAGAACCTGAATGCAAAGGGAGAAAAGTGGAAAACTGGGGACAAAACAAGTCCCTAAATGTTGCGTTTTGCCGTCAGAATGGGTAGGGTTTCAAACCAGTGGAGTATTCTTGGTTAGCTTGGGAAACGACATTAAAGACCGGGGGGAAAAAAAGGAGACTAGAAAATTCTTCGTTTGGAGCAACGAAAAATCGAAGGTTCCACAGAAAAAGGGCAAAAGGAATTTGTGTGGAAGACTGAAAAAGGGAGGGAAAACTGCTTGCCAGAAAAAAACGGACGACAGAAGAGTTGGAAAACAGTGAGAAATGGGGGGGCAAAGGTCTGGCAACAAACACGGGAAGGAAAAGAAAAAAGATCCAGTTGCCATGGGCGAAAGAAACTACGAGGCAGGCCCTATCGACGGGATTGGCAAGCAGAAAGACTAGACAGACGGGGGGGGGAAAAAAAAAGAGGCACCCTCGGGGGGGGACCCATATGGGAAGGTTGGACGTTTTATGGGAGACAAAGAAGAATTTCTATGTCTACGTGATGAGTAGGGGGGCGGAAAAAATACGAAAACATCAGGGAAAAACGTGGCGTACTTTAAAAGATAAGACAAAGTGCTTCACAGGAAAAAAACAAGCCTCTGGAAAGACGAAAGTGGGCCCCGCATTTTTTTGGTTTAAAGCACTAAGAATAGAGTGGAAGGATGTATAGGCTCTTACTTCAAGAGGATTGGGATCTTCTTAAAAGATGGAGCATAGGGGAAAAAAAGGTAAATTAATCAACCAACATGAGGAGACACATCTGGTTTCTAAAGCACGCCCGGTGGATTGACGGCTCCTAACTTGGTTTTCTGGGATTCTTTTAAAAAAACTGCCCTGGCCAGAATGGGATTAGATGTGGAATGTGGGGGCGTGGTGGTTGGGGGGGGGGAACGTTATCGGCGGAAGAAATGCATCAAACGAAAAAACAAAGAGGGGGTGAGAGGGAACATGCAAAGAGAGTGGACTTGGGTTTTGTTGGGGGAGATCAACAACTGTAGAGGGCTGCGCACCCGCAGTTTTGAAGGGTACTTGAATGCAATGCAAAAAGAAAGAACAGGGGGAACGGGGGAACGTCGAGTGTTTCAGAGTCGAGAAATCCCAATAGGGGATGAGAGGGGGGGGGGGGAAAGGGACGTGGTTTCCAAAGGGTGTTCCGCTCGACTACATTTTGAGGGGTTATTTCGGCGGAGGGGAGTGTGACTAAGGTGGACTTTAGAAGGGAAAACGGATGGGGGCTAAACGTAAATCGCAACGAGGAATCAAAAGTTGGGATAGGGAAGGGAACACCTACGGATCAAAAAAAGGGATGTGGAGAAATAGGGCGCAGGGGAAAGAAAAGGGGTTCTATTAAGTTTTGGGTGCCTTTAGAGTGATTGCGTGTTTTACGAAAGAAATGAACTAGGGGAAAAAGAAAAGTGGGACGGCCCTGAAAAAAAAACAAGCGCATTGTGTGGGGACGGCTTGGACGGAAGGAATACAAGGCAATCGTTGGAGGTGGGGACTCCTGGAAGGGAAGTTTGGTACAGCGTGTCGAAAAGGAAAACCTGCTTGACGGGGGTAAGAAAGTCTGACCGGCACTAAAGAGGGGGGCCCTGACAATAAGGGGTCTGGAGCACAAAATCCTTTGAAATGTTACGTCCTATATCATTGCAGACAACGACAGCACTTTTGCACAAACCCAGCTCCAAAAAAGCTCCTGTACGTCAAAGGTTCATGTACCTAAAAGGGGAACACAACCGTCCTTTTTGGCCGGAAAAAAAAAAGAAATCGCAGGTTCGGAACAAGCGACAATGATGGGCTTAGAGACTGAACTCGGGAGGTCGACTAGAAGGATGGCGAGGACCCAGCGCCGTTTGAATTCGCAAAAAGGAAAGGAGTATGGGAAGAAAAGGCTCCCTTATGGCGAGGGGGGGGAAACCGCTTGAAACCCCAATCTGGGTGCTTCAGGGGGGGAGGTCAACCCTTAAAGGAAAAAATATAAGATAAAAATTCCTCAAAAAGAAATGGGGGGGGCGACACAGAGGGGGGTGTATGGAGTGGAAAACGGGGGTTAAACAATTCAGAACAAGCAGGGTTAGTTGTTCGGAGAAGAGGGGGGATCCAGAGAAAGGAAAGACAGGAAAAACCACCGAAGATTGGGGAAGGCGGTGTACGAAAAAAAGAGGGGTACAAGCCAACACTCCGGGTTATCGAACGAGGGTGAGTTCAGGGGGTGTAGCATTGCAATAGTGAGAAGTAGATGGATTCGGATCACTGAGAAGCGACCGCCGGAGAGAAAAGATAAGGGGGAAGGGTTTCTCTAGATGGATGGGGAATACCTTCCTGAGACCTGGGTGTTAGAAAAACAGAAGAGAAATCTGGCGTCAAAAAAAAAAAACGGGAGAAAGGAGTAAATTATAGAGGAAAAAAAGAGAGGGGATGTGAAGCCCAAAAGCTCCGCAAAGAATTCAAGATCATAGATGCACACATGAAGTTTGAAATAGAGAATAGAACTGACGGGGGTAAAGGGACTATATCAGAGGAAAGGTTACCTGACGGTGGGTTGCCGGCTCGAACCCCAAAAAGTGGCAAGGAAATACTTCTCTGGAAAAAAAAAGAGGGCAAAATGAAATAGGGTCGCCCCAGAAAAAGAAATAGAAGGGGGGGGGGCAATGCTAAAGTTCGGGGTACCCATCATCCCTTATCGCCTTAAGAGGGTACATGAAAAAACTAAAACCCAGACAGCAGCAAAACGAAACACAAAGATGTGGACCAGAAACTGGAAGAAGTTAGAGAAGGTTACTGAATCATGGGGTTGAAACGGACGTTGTAAGGGGGTTTGGAAGCAGACTCCAGTTGAAGCCCCGGAACTAAGGGAAGTAACCAAGGGAAGCTAAAGGGGGGGAGTTAAATGAAAAGGAAGTTCCAGTGAAGCGTGAATAACTACTCGGAAAAGAGCAGCTCCGGAAAAAAAAGGTTGAAAGCTTGTCAAGGGAATGAAGAACCGGAAAAAAACAAAAAAAAAGAAAAGACGGGAAAACACGACCAATTTGGGAGTAAAAACGGGAAAAACTTCCGAACGAATTGGACTCTTCTTGACAGATGTGGAAACATTTGGGTGAAAAGATCGGCCAGGGAAGAGACGCTAAAAAAGAAAAGGAGTAGTTGAGAATCGTATCTGGAGGAGGAGGGGGGAGACGCCCTAACCGCCAAAAGGAAAAGAAAGCATGACATTGGTAGGAACTCACAAATATGGGAAAATGTAGAATGCACAATAAGCCACTTGGGGATCAGATTCCCCCCTCCCAACGAACGTAAAACACAAAGAAGGGTCGATCCAAGATGCGGAAAAAATGGGTCGGTTGGCGTCGGGGTCAGTGATTTGCGGGAGAAATAAACTCAACAATCGGAAATCCAAAAGGAAAATGCCGGGAATTGTCCAAAGGAGGTAAAAGCCGCCCATAAATTTGGGGGGGAAAACCGACGAGAGTCGGAACATGTAAAATTTCTGAACAGACAGATAAACCTATGAACGAAGGGCGAGGTTTCAACCTGGCAAAGAAGAAAGGGATGATGCCTCAGACACCCCGGGGTTAGGGAAGTGGGCCCACGCACAGAAACAAGATCACAACTGAAGCAAGAGGGAAGGTACATGGACGTAAAAACTAAAGATAAGGAGCAAGCAGAGTGATTTCGAAGACAGAATATTAAAAAAAAAGAGAACCCCGAATGCAAAAGGGAAGAAAGGGCAGAAAAAAAAACGCAAAATCAGGGAACTGCCGTAATGCAATGCTAGACCCACAAAAAAAACTCGGAAAGGACCTGGGGCGACAATCAAAGATCGGCGGGGGGATCGCCAGGAGACCCAAAACAAAAGTGAACAGTGCAAAACGAGAAAAAGAAAAATACCCAGGTGTTCTCTAAATCAAGGGAGCTAAGAATAACGAGGGAATTGGGGGAGAGAAGGTCACTCGAACAATCGCTGTGAAAAAAACTCAGAAAAGGGAAGAAGAGTTGGGGGTGATGCTGGGGATCACGGCCTATCTTCAAACCCTAAAGAGATTAAAAAACGGAGAAAAGAAACCAGAGGGGGGCAAAAATACGAAGCACGGTGTGAATGCCCAATATATTCGTCAGTTCCTTTACTGGGGGGGTCCACAATGTCGAGAGAAAAATGGGACTGGCGGGTGGGAGGCAATGTGGATATTAACGAATTGGAAAGGGCCGGAGTGAACTGAGTGTTCGATAGGGTTTGAAAATTGGACGAAAGAAAAAGGAGCGACATTCGAAATTTGCTGTGCCCTAAAAAGAAATCTTCCCGGGAGGGGGAACTCTACGGGGGGGGCAACCAGAAGTAAGAGTGGTGTCTGAAAGGGGGGATGTGGTGGGATTTGTGTGGGGGGGAACTTCTTCAGAAAGTAGATAAGGGAATGCGCTCCCGTAGTTTTTGCAGGGTGAGGATTGCCAACGTGAGATCGAACAAAAAAAAACGAAGGAGGAGGCCCCTAGAAAAAAAAAGAAGGTTGCATTCAAAACGAAAACGAATAAAAAAACCTTACTACTGAGGAGGAAGGGCTCTAAGACTAACTGTTCTCGGCTTGGGAGGTCAGTACAAAGAAAACCCTCAATGGGGGGTAAGCCGAACATAACAAACTATTAAAACAGGGGGAAAAAAGAGAAAAATTGCTACCGGCGTGTATCGTTTCACAGGTCTACAAAGAAGAGGTTCACTATGTCGCTACTTAAAGGAAGGTCCGTCCCCATTTCGGAAAATAGGAAAAAATCAATTGGGGAACGGGCCGAAAAGGGCCCCAAGTACAGGGGTAAAAAAAAGAACTTCAGAATAAAACATCGGGAGAAACCGAACATGACTGAGTAGAGAACTGGGTGGGCCCAAAAGGTGAAGGACCACTAACGAAGTAAGTTGAACCAACTTCAGTAAAGGGGTCGCAGGGGAGGATCCTTTAGTGGAAGAACCCTGAGGAATTGGACGAAGAAAAGGATACAACCCAGAAAGAGTCCAAAAGAAGAGGACTCCGTTGGGTCTTTCTGAACCGGCAACAAAGGGGGGAAGGGCAGGATCAAATCGCGCTGGTTCAGGGCAACACCTTTCTGCATGGAAAAAAGGAAAATGCTGTCCGGCGAAGGATGGGGTGAGGGGGACCTGGTCTTTCTGGGGCAGTTCGCGTGTGACTTCAAGGGGGGTTGTTGTGTTGTGGTCTCGGGGGGTAGCGCGTCAGACTGTCATAAATCAAAGGGTGGTTGAGAAAAAAGGAAAACCGCAAAACAGAAAGGTTCTGGGGTGTGTGAGGAGACAGGCCCCCCACCCCAGGGGGGGACCGAAAATCGGGGACGGAGAGATGTGGAGGACCTTGCAGGCGTGCGTCACTGGGGTCGAGGCTAATGCAAAAAAAAAAGCCGCTGCTGAGCCTTATAAATGGGGGGAAAAGGCCGTTTGGTCCAAAACAGTGGGCAACTCTCTCTCAAAGTGATGTGGGGGGGAGGAGGGAGGGGCTGACGTTAAGGTTGCCTTGTGGGAACATTAAGGATTGGGGGCTGGGCAGACGGTTCGCGACAAACTATTGGGGGGCTGAAGTTATAGTGAGGGAAGACGATTACAGGGAACGCCTGCCGCGTTCCGCAAAAGGGGGGTTTCTCGGGGGGGGGAGGGGGGGGGAAATCATCGAAGATAAAAAATGTCCTATTTAGATGGGGGGTCAGGGTGGGGGGGTAAAGGGGACCGAGGTTGTCGTTGTAGAGGTCAATCCCAGGAAAAGGAACGCGCAACAGACAAAAGATATTTTTGGAAGACGCAGGATGATCTTCGGGGGAAGCAAAAAATTCTAAAAAAAAGGGAAGAGCATAACCAAAAAAACAAAGGTGACTGTGGACGGTTCAGGTCAGGGTCGGGGGGCAATTCAGGAGGTTTTACAGACGGGGGGAGGCAATTAACCTGCAGTGACCGTTTTAGGAATGGGACGGGGCGGCCTAAACAAGTCGTCTCTCGGGGGGTTATCAAGAAGGAAAGGGGGGGGAAAGCGGACTCCTAGGCGGACCCGCCAGACCTGGTGGTGGTTCCCTCAAAACAAAGACGGGCATGCATAACGCCAAAAGTCGGAAGGGTCGTTCAACCGCAAAAGGGGGGGGGGGGAAGCGCAAAATAAAGGGGGGGGACTGAACAAGAGTCGCACCGAGGCCCGCTGGGGACATGTCAGGGAGGAGGAGGAGGGGGGAGGGGACTGGGATGGACAATCATCCAAGCAGGGTTTGGACCCGTCAAATGAGAGATAGGGGGGGCGTGAAATCAACTGGGTCATGTCAACAAAAGGGAGGGACGGTATACTGCTCTTGTAAGAAAAAGATGAAAACGAAATAGGGAAGTCAAACAAGATAGTCGAAACTATAGCAAAAAGCCTGGACAGTGAAACGAGGGGAGAGGGGGAGGGTTCTGGCAAGGGGGCCACTGGGGGGTGTGAGCGTCAGGGGGGGAAGGAAAACGAATGCAGGCCAAAAAAAAAAACGAACTCTTAGTATGCGGGGCGAACTATCGGGGGACAGAAAAAAGAACCACGGGGAGCCCGGGGGGCAGGGAGAGGGTTCAGTGCTGGAACCGCATAAAGTGTGCGAAGTTCCTAAGCATTCGCCAAGGCGAAAAGAAAAAAGGAAACTCTACTAGATGAAGGGGGGGGGGCAAACAATATTGGGCAAGACGAGGTTCGAGCGTGGGGCTTGCATTATATAGATAGCTCCAAAAAAAAAAAGAAACACCAATTTCATCAAGAAAGAGGAAAGGGGCTCCTTCTATAAAAAAGATAACATACAGCGAGGCCCGGAAGGAAGGAAACAATCCCGATGCGCACAAGGACTGCAGTGCAGAAAAGGTCCGGTAGACGGACGAGAGAATGGTCAAGAAAAAAGACAAAAACTGAAAGGAGGTTGGGCCAGCCAGGAGAAAAGAAACCTCAACTATAGGAGAAAACCGGAAAGGGGCGGCTGAAGAAAAGAGGTAATCAATCAATACCTTTTGTGTTTCCTGAATTGGGAGGGTTCAAAACAAAACGGGAAAAAAGAGACAAACTTCTGACAGGAGAAAAAAAAAAAATACAAACGCCATCAAAGACGAAAAACCCCACAACCAGGGGAGTATGTGAAGAAGTTCGAGAGATGGGGAATGCGAAAGAATGGGTTGCAGTCGATCCGAAGCAAGAACAGGGCCGCGCAAAGGGAAGTGGGGGAGGGAGCCTAAAAGAGAAGTTGTCTGAGGAAAACGAGTTAAGAAAAAAGAGAACATGCCCGAAATAAAAGACAAGACCGCCTTAAAAGCAGTGAGCGGAAAGGCAGGACGAAAATGATCAGTCCCAAGGAGGGGAGGGCATGAAATGAACGAACAGGTTCCAGGACGAAGGCAGAGGGGAAATGACACGAAAGGGGGTAAACGGTTGCGTTGGGAGTTGACGCCAGATCATGATAGGGAATACCTCGTGTGGGGGAGAGAATAAGGACGAAAGAGGGAGGGTAGCGAACTAAAGGAACTCTTCTACACGGCACAAGCAGGGTCATTGTCGCGCCCACGAGGGGGCCCAAGTTCTGACTTGTCCTCCAAAACCCCCGGAACAGCAAGGGGAGGACTTCCGCAACAGGAAAGGAAAGTTGTCAAAAAAAAGCAAGGAGCACTGAAAGTAAAAAAAACAAATCCCTCGGGTTGCCGTCGGGTATTAGGCAAAAACGTAAACGCAAGTCGAAATCACAACTGAAAAAAAAGGAAAATGTCCCGAATATGATTACCAGGGGAACACAGAGGTTGTAGAAAGAGGTCGCATGAAAGATTTAAAGGAAGTATAAAAACTAGACATCAACGGGAAGAAGGAAAGGCTAAGGAAGGGAAATTTAAAAAGACATCATCCCGGGAAAAATCAGTAAAAAGACGCCGAAAATCAATAACAACCGGAGCGTATCTCGTAACTTTAAGGACGAATAACATAACCGAGTAAGGGAAAAGGGATTGGCGCAGGGAAATCGGAACGCGCCGCCCGAAACAGATGTTTGAGGGGGGGGGTTTTTTTAAAAGGTACAGAGGCATGATTAAAAAGAATCAAGAAGATGGGTCCAAAAAAACCGGGAGGAAGGACTCATGCCCAACAGGAATCGTATCGATGTGCAGGGGGAGCAGAATCGGGGGGTGGACGGGGAAGGAAGGTAAAGAGAACCTGTCAAAAAAGCTGAAAAAGAAGAAACATCCTGGGTTCGCTTGGAAACAGCAGGTGTGGGGGTGGGGTGACAGAAGCAGGACAAACCCCACAGTGAGAGAGCCCGGAATCAACAACGGAGAAAAAGAAACCAGCAAGGAGGAAAAGGGAAAAAAAGAGGGGGCTAAAAATCTTGGGGGGATAAGTGAGGCCAAAATGTCAACAAGCTCATCGTCACTCCTATGCAAAAGACCACGACGAAGAGTAATTCACTCTATTCGTAGGCCCGGACTGGGTGGTCAACAAGGGACTAGAAAAAAGTTGTGTGGAGTTTGGCAAAAGGGGGGGGGGTTAAAGGAATTCGCAGAAAAGTGTTAGAAGGAAAAGGAAAAAGGTGGGGGGAGAGGTATGTTTACGGAACAGGAACGGGCCTCATCAAGGGAAAAAAAAACAGGAAAATTGAAGTGAAAGGGGGTACCCCAAAGAGAAAAAAGCGAGCGTCGCAAAAGGTCAAGAGGTAATAGTTGTGGGTCCGCAGTGATAGACATTGGGGGGGGGGTTGGTAAGGAGTGCCCAAAAAAAGAAGTCGGATAGCGCCAGTGAAGCGCGGTTAGTTTTCAGGGGAAAGGGGAAAAAGTTCGTGAGGAGAAAAAAAACAAAAACTAGGAAGGATGAAAAATCCTCTATAAGCAAGGGTTTGCCATTCTGGAAAAAAATGACAAAGGGAAAGGAGAGGAAGGAAGAACGGGTTATTTGCTAAGCTGAAACAAAAGACAAAAAAATGACCTATCAAAGCCGACATAAACCAATATTAACGACTGGGGGGACCAGGGAACAAAAAGAAACGGCGGAGAGTTGTGATGGGGAAAAAGGGGAGACTCGTTTAATAGGGGAGGAGGATTTAACTAAAATCGGCATAGAGGGGAAAACAGGGACATCCGCCAAAGCGAAGTCGGTACCTATGGGGAAAAAAAAAAAAAATCAGGACGGCAAAACCAAAAACAAAACTAGGAATCAAATGTGGGGGAACCGAATTTCCGTCAAAAAACGAAGGGGAGGGGAATGACAGGGGGAGGGTCGGAGGACGGTTCATATATCTAGAAACAGGAGGGGGGGGAATCTCGGAAGGGGTGCAAAATAGGAATGAAATACCCAAGATCAGACAAGTTCCTGAACAAAAAAAACCAAAGGCTGGGAGAACCGTCTAACTGGGGACCAGGGGGGGTATTGTCACGGCGAGAAAGGAAACGGGTTCGCTGAGGGCTGGGATGACGGTTTGAAATGGAAATGCTGTCACTTTTTAAGAAGTTTTTAGTCGACAAAGGTCAATGGGGGGGGGGGTTACGGGGAGCGTCGATAAACAGAGATCATCGCCTAATAGGGAAAAAGGGGAAAAAAGAGTCCACGCTACGAAGGCGGGTGGTGTGAGAAGGGCAGTAAGGAAATTTAAATCTCGGAGCGCCTACTTGGGAAGGAGGAGGGGGATAGGGGGAGGACCGTGGGGGCATCCTTCTGAAAAAGTTGGGGAGAATTATATGGTAGAGGGGAACGCAGGGTTTGGAAAGAGGAAGTCAAACAGAGGTGGTCAGGGGTGATTTACGGGGTGGCTGGCAGGACCCTGGGGGGGGATGCTTTGTACGTATGAGCACCATGGGGGGGGAAAAAAGGCTTTTGGGGACGAAAAGGGAGAAAAAACAGAAAACTAAAGATCGTAGGGGGAATGGTTTTAAGGAAGATGGGGGCTGGAACTCTTGGGCATTGATGGGGAAGACTCCTCGTCCAAAATTTCAAAAAAAAAAAAAAAATGCGGCGAAAGAAAGCAGTCTGGGTTATCCTAAAAAAAAAACGGGGAAAAATTTACAAATTGGGTGTGGCCTTGTTTATGAGGGGGTCTGGGACGAGAAACCTGAACGACCGCCCCAAGAGATGTGACTAAAAATAAGAGGTGTGTTGACAAAAAGTAGGAGTTGCTTCGGAAGGAATAGTGCGGGGGTAAGTGGGTTCTTTCCGGCGGGTCAAATGACCACATACTTGGGACGCAGGGGGACGCAAATACCTTACAAAAAGGTCCTTTGGGTATAATATGTTCGGGAGAAATTAGGTCCTCTATAAAAGAAAGAGAATAGATGAAAAAAGAATGAGCTTTCAGCGCCGTAGCTCAGGCCTCTCCCTGTTTGAAAAAACCTTTTTAAAAAAAAAAGCGTTGTGAGCAAGATAACGAAAACGGGGAAAGAAGGGGGTCAGTCACAAAAAGGGACAGATCCACGGGGAGAGGGGTTGTGTGCAAGGGGCAATAGCATCCAAACACCAAAAAACTGAAATCCTTGCACAAAGAGGAGGTGATTTCTCTGAGGGACTGACACAAGGTTGGGGGAGGGGCAAAGGGGCACGATCGCAGGAACTTTCTCCAAGACAAGTTTCCACTTCCAACAAGGAAGATGAAGAGGACCGGAAGTCAAAATTCACACCAACCCTAGCGGGGAAAAACAAAAGGAAAGGACTGTTAAAACGGGACGTCTTATATGACACAAGAAGGATCGAAGTCAACCAAGTCAGGGTTCTTAAAAAAAGATAATGAAGAAGGGACCAGGGGCTCCTGGGGGGCCGTGTCCGTTTTTCAAAGGGGAGCCGGGGTGGGAGAAGTTTCCTTTCGGGGGAGGGGGAAAAAGAACGGATAAATAAACCAAAAAATTCCAGGAGTAAGGTATTGCGAACTGGAAATCCGGAACGTTTTGAGGTCGAAGATGTCTTTAAGAGGGGTTGAAAAGGAGAACGGAAAAAAAAGTCCAGGGGTATTCGGCTATCCATCGAAAGGCGAAAAAAAAAACTCTAATAACAGAAAATGGAAAGGGGGGGGGAAGACTTCAGGGCAGAAATTTCTGCAGGAGTTGTCAATTGGGGAAAGGAGAGAAAGATAATCCTCATCAAAAACCACAAAAAGGGTTAAAAAGGGGGAAAAAAGAGAAAAAAGAAAAGGAAGCATGATCCTCTTTGTAACGCCAAAAAAACAACGCGCCAGTCATTCAAGAATAGCAGGAAGGCCCCCTTCAAAATGAGGTTCAGGGACGTTTAGCCTAGAAGAAAAAAAAATGGCAGTAAGAAGGGAGAAAAAATCAGGCGGTGCAGAAAATAAGACAGAAGGGGGGGCCACGGGCGGGAAGTTAAACTGATTTCCAGTTGCCAAGAATAGTCGAAAGCATACGAGACCGTGATGGGGGGGGGTTAAAAAGTCCGGCTTCAAAGAAAAGAAAAATAGAACCCGGTAAAAAAACCCGCAAACATCAACAGAGCACAAGCCCCGCCGGTGGGTGAAGGAGTCCTTGTTGAAAAGGAAAAGTTACGATATATTGTGAAGGAGGGAAAATGGTGGGGATCTCCATTAAGGAAAGAAGAGAAAAAAAGAAAGCGTGCTGCGATAATTTACGTGAAAAAAGGGGGGGACCGGCACCTTATACCTCTGGTTACTAGGAAAACCCCACCCCCCACCCCCCACAAAACCCCCCCCCCCCCCCCAAAACCAAACCCCCAAAAAAAACCCCACCCCCCAACCTACCCCCCCGCCCAACACCCACCCCCAGTGGGTGGGTGGGGGGTTGTGGGTGGGGTGGGGGGGGTTTGTTGGGGGGTGGGGGGGGGGGGGGGGGGGGGGTTTTGGTGGTTGTGGGGGGGGGGGGGGGGGGGTTTTTGTTTTTTTTGTGGGTTTGGTTGTTTGTTTGGGGGAGTTTTTTTTGGGGTCCCCCCCCCCTCCCCACCCGCGCCACACTCCCCCCCCCCACCACCCCCCCGCCCACCACCCCCCCCACCCACCCCATCCCCCCAGCCAACTCCCCCACCCCCCCCACCCCCCCCCCCCCCCGCCACCACCCCCCCCCCCCCCAAAAACGTGCCCCCCCCCGCTCCCGTGGTGGTTTTTTTTTGTTTGTGGTTGGTGGGGGGGTTGTGGGGGGAGAGAGCCAGTGCTAGAGGAAAAAGAAAAACCTGATCCGAGAATCGGGACAGGGAGGGGAAGAAGGGGGACTCGATTATAAGGAAAGAACGAAAACAAGACGGGCAAGAAGTTTTGAGACCAGAAGGAAGTAAAAATGAAAATGCCCGCTGTATTTACCGGCAAGTAAAAGCCAGAGAGCCGGCTGAAGAAAAGGACCGGGCATAGTTATAAGAATCCGGGTATCGAAGAACGGAGCCGAAGACCCTTTAGCAAAAACGGGGAAATGCATTAAGGGGGCGGAAAACGCCCCGGGTCACCAATATAAAAGCGCACGCAAATCCCAGAAAAGAAAGCGGAGGGGCACGACCTTCACTCCCCCCCAGGGGGAACAAAAAAAAATGCACGAAATCTTCAACTTCCAAAAAAAATAGATTTTGAGCACATGTCAAGGGGTGGGGACGAAAAAAAAACGAAAATGAGGGGGCAAAAGGAATCAATAGACCATATGTGGGTACCCCTAATATTCCCTCCAGGAAGGGAGGTGGTGAGAACAGAGAGTCCCAGGGTGAAACACATATAAACGCAGATAATGGTCCGGGAAGGACCGTTCTCAAAAAAATCCAGAATGGCGCAATCATCCCCTCAAGCAGTCCCAGGAAGGAAAAAGGGGAAATGAAAAAATAACAGAAGAAAAAACTTAGAGGAGACCGAGGAAAAACCTCCTGAAAACCAGAAAAGGGAATCAGCAAAATTGCTTTCAAAGAAATACTACTTGGAGAACGCAGAAATCATCCAAAAGGAAAAGCAGAATACCAAAGCACGCCGCCAAGATGGGTACGGTCATGAAGGCCAGGAGCCTCCCACACACATCGAAACAGGCAAGGGGTTGGACTCTGAAAGTCAATGAGGTGGGGCTTTATATAGAGGATAACCCGACAACAGGAAAAAGTCCAAAACGAGAAGAAAAATAACTTTTCTCTACCAGGGGTTAAGAAGAAAGCCAGCGCACCGCAGTGAGAGAGCAAGAAAACGCGTTTTCCATCAATGGGCAGGAGTCAGAAAGAAGGTTTGGGAGATTATGGGAAAATACATGTGTAAGAGATACACGACGCGATGCAAAACAAATCAGAAAGCCGTCTGCGACGGGCCACTATGCACTATTCGTGTGCCGGAACGGGGGCCAACAAGGAGAGACCACAAAAGGCTTAGTGGTTGCGATAAAAAAAGGGTTTAATATTTTTAACGGGGGAAAAGTGCCCCTTTTTTAACCAGGGGAAGAGGGGTCGAGATGGTTGGGACAACCGAACAGGGAAGTAAAACATCAATAATCGAGAAAAGAGAAATTCTCGTGTGTAAAAAAGATAAATCTCGCAAACTGGGAGCAGAGGAATTCCAGAGGTAATAGTTGGGGGGGACCCTGAAACAAGGGTATTGGGTACTGCTGACAAAAGGAAAGAGGTGCGATATCTCTGAATAGAAGGATGGGGATGAAATGGACGTG
>Ga0179591_1156512_pt1 | contig 15742 bp, 15 predicted proteins | sample CZOMad2_1_08_16f_FD_182891 | JGI IMG/M metagenome (GOLD analysis project Ga0179591, IMG submission 182891) | Vadose zone soil fungal communities from Angelo Coast Range Reserve, California, USA - CZOMad2_1_08_16fungal (PacBio error correction) | ecosystem: Environmental > Terrestrial > Soil >...
ATTCTACAAGGGATGAGCAGAGATAGGAAAGCCAAAGATCATGCTGCCATGGTGACTCGCTCGGATAGGGAGGGGGGTCTGGCGTTCCGGGGTCGCCATCTCTCGATGTCATAAGGAAGTGGCAGCTCGCCATGTAAAATATGCTAAAAAAAAGGAGTTTAATCGAATACGGAAAGCTTCGTTGCCGCATTACTCAAAACGGGAAGGGGGGTTATAAGAAGCGGGGGGACCTAATATTCAGCAGGGGGAGGGAATAACCCTTCCTCAAAATGGGGCAGATTGTGAGAAATTAGGCACCGTTCCTACAAAACACAAGGGGAAAGGAACCGGCAACTCCTCACATGACATCTGAACGAACAGAGAGTAGAAAAGATCTTGGGGTCTCTTCCGTGAGGAAAGGAGAGGGGAGGGCTTGGAGTGGGGGAGGGGGGGAAAAGACCCGCCGACGTCACGTTCCAAGGGTGTAGCCGCAAAAAGGATCGCTGAAGTGCTGTAGATTCAGCAGATAAGTTTCCCGAAAGTCGAGGAGGGAACGTGCGGAAGGGGGGGGATCTGGCCAAGTAGGGAAATAGTGTTATCCGGCGCCGGAGGGGGGGGGCGAGCTCCCGCTGAGTCGCACGTTTAGGGGATCTGCAATCTTGGTGGGGGAACACGACCAAAGTTGGGTTCTTCAGAGTCCCTGAAGGGTGAAAAGCGGAGGCACAGGGGGGGTCTACGTGCGTCGTCGCAGTTCTAGGGGGGGGCACTGCCCAATTAATTCTCTTAGATGGTGAAGGGGAGCGGATGGGCCGGCGGGATATCAATGCTCTCGTGTAGGGGGAAGAGGGGGAAAATTTTGATAGAGAAATGCAGTGGCATCGGACATAGGAAGTTGGGGGATCCCGGGCCGAGGTCTAGGTTGAGAGATAAAGGTAAAAGTAACGAGGCGTCCGGGTGCTCTTATTACAAACTTGGATGAGGGAGCAGTGCGTTGTCGCAAGACCGGATCGGGGGAGGGGTCGGGTGACTTGGGTCTCCTCAGTCAGCGGAATTAGGCAGGGATTATCTCCGGAAGAGTAAAGCGAAACTAGGTGGCCGAGGAGTATTTCATCTGAGCCGATAGGTATCGTAGAGAAAACACAAGGACATGAAACGGGATGTTCCCGAAGGGAACTGTTGCCGGATCATCGATACAAATCCAGATAGGGGGGTAAATAAAGTGGCCATTTCGCGGAGCGGGAGGGTGCACGGGTTCCCTGTCTCCTGATCCATGAAATCTACGATCATGGCGCGACTGGTGTGCATGGTAGAGGGAAATTTGAGCAAGACGGATGCGTCGACAAATCATGGGGGAAGGCAAAAGAAGGGGCGTGAAGAGGCAGTATGGAAAGAAGGGGGTATCCAGAAAAAAACGGGGGGAAAGTGTGGATAGAGTGCTCGAGACGAGAGAACAAGGCTGGATGAGGAGGGGAACTGTGATCAAAGGTGAGGAATGCATTGGAACGTTGAAACTGCTCGACGAAATCTGGTTTAAATAAAGAGGAGCGCGCTCTAACAGAAAGGGGGGCAGCGAGCGGGGAAAGATCGGGGGTGGAAGGGGGGAGTCGTCTAAAACTACCTCAGTCGCGCGGAGCGCAACCGTTTCGGGGTCGGCGGGGAGAAAGATAGAGGAAGCATGAAAGGAAAGCGTCCGGATCCGTAGAAAAGAAGGCTGTGAGACGAGGGGTTGAGTAAACGCTGGGTGGAGCGGGAGAAAAGCCGCAAGAGAAACGCGGCGAGAGAATTCGCGCCGCGGGGGAAGGGCACGTCCGGCGTCAGTGGGCAAGCGATGCGCTGTGGAAGAGTCACTGTCGCACCAGACAAGCGCTCCTAGACTGGAGACATCGAACGTCGGGAAGGTTGTTTGAGGCCTTCAATGTTCGGAGGGGGAAATTTACTGAACCTCCTAGACAGGGGGTTTGAAAAAAAAGGACATGTCGCTATTTAGGAATTAGACCCTATTGGGAGAGGATGGCGATGAATGAGAGCCGCCGAAGGGTTGCAGGGTTGATTCGAAGGGGATCTCTGTAAAGGTGGGCGGGGGATTTCAGCTGGGACTTGAAGGAGGGAGCCGGGAGGTTGCGAAAAGGGGTGATCTTGGGGAGAAGGAAATTTTGCGGAATTCCTAACTCAGAGGGGTGGAGGGAGTTTTGGGGGGGATTGGTGTTAGAAGGTAAGCGGCGCAGAGGGGGGAGACTACCAGGCACATATGAACTGCAGTCGGGGAAGAGGGGGAGGGCACAGTAGGGAGTCGAAAAGGTTGGGTTTCTTCTGGGGAGGGTGGTTGATACTCCTGATAGGTGGGAAGGGGGGTGATCCCGCCTCGGTGTTTGGAGACGGCCGATCATTTTCGGGAGGGCTTAGTGATTAGTATTTGAGGATAGGATAGGCTGATACACCAGAGGAAGGGATTACTTGTTTTTTGGGGGGGAAAGTCTCAGGGGGCGCAGGGCACTGGGGGGCGGGACAGGGAGCTGGCGGAAGGGAGGTGTGCACGGGGGCGGGCGTGGCAAAAAAAGAATAGGGGAGGTAGGCGAGGTCTAGGGGTGGCGAAAAGAAACTAAGGGGGAAAGGGGGAATTAGTGAGGGTGAGATTTCCAGAGTATCTCGATTCATGGGGAGGGGAGAAAAAGGTGAACGTGTTGAACCTAAGGAAGGTCTATTAGAGAACATGACGATTCAATAAACTCAAAAAGTTTAAAGGATCATCTTAAAAATAGAGGAACATCTGCGTGCATTCTTGGAATGGGGGACCCGAAAGGGAGTAGGAGGGCAAACTCCACAGGACACGTAAGAAACAATAGCACAACACGGTACTAAATTCTGTATCTTACGTGGATAAGGGGAAATGCCAACAACTACTAGCCGGGAAGAAATCATCAAAGAAGAAAAACCCGTTTTCCAGTTTCAAAGTGAGCGAACTGATAGGGGTTGTGGCTTTGTTGACAGAGCCACACGGGAAAGAGAAAGAACACGCCCACCTTGAGTTTGGGAAAAAAAGGGAAAAGGAGGGCAAAAACCAAGAAGTAAACGCTCAAAGTCCGCTAGAGCGTCTTTGGCATCCAAAAAATTGTCGCGATTTAAAACATGGAACATTAACAAAGGCATTGTAGAATCTACTTGGAGATGGGGGGGGGAGGGGTCCAATCTCACGGAAAGAGGAGTTTTCTTGATCTCTGTTTTGGTGAGAAGACCCCCAAGGGTGATATAAAAAAACAACGGAGAAGAGGAGATAAATATGCGGGAGAGGAAAAAAGAAGAAATACCGAACTCAGGATTTTGGATGAAGGTTAAAGAATACCGACGGAGAACTCATTAGTGGATGTTTCAGGTTTCACCGAGGGGTTAGGGCAACTCTATTTTACTATCGTATGGGGGTGAGCGGTACAGGGAGATCAAAAGAGACGGTTTCCCATGTTTGGGGGGGGAAACAGGGGAGGAAGGGGCTTGAGCGAAGGGGGAGGCTTTAGGCAGAATTTCACAAGCCCCCACCAAGAGAGAGGGAAACTGAACGGGGTTTTTCGTGAGGGCAAGTGGGCTTAGCGGGATCAGGGGGCGTGGGTTGGTCATGGAAAAGCCTGAACTACGAAGTCGAGGGGGGCTTTGTGTACTACGGAAGGCGTGGGGAGTTGGCCAAATCCAAGGTAGGGGTCAAAGGGAAAAAAAGGACAGCAGCGGTAAAGCCAGGAGGCAGGAAGAAAAAAATTCCTTTGAGAGGAAAACCGAGAAATTGGCAAACATACTTCGAGAACAGGGAACCTCTTTAAAGTGGAAAGCATAATAGACTATATATCACGAGAAAGAATAGGGGGCAGGAGGTGATCTCTGATCAAGGGAGGAAATCACGGCAATCAATTTAGTCAGGAAAGAGAAGCACCACGAAAAAACCGCAGCCCTGAGAAACAGAAGAGACAACATGTAGAAACTTCCAAAGACAAAAAGAAAAGCCGTTCTGTTGGAAAAGAAAACTAAGAAAGGCAACCCTAAGCAGAAGCAGAAGAAAAGGATGCAAGAAAAAAAGCGTTTCTGAACCCCCGTACAAACTCTAGGAGAAAACATACCCTACTCTACTAGACACCCGAAGAGAATCGCTTCCCAAATAAGGAGAAATCAGAAGCAATGATGGAATATTTAGAGAAAGTCACCGCAGCGACGTGAGAAAAGGAGAAAAACGCACACCTCCCTACCAACGAGTTCAGTCCTACTAAAAGGAAAAAGCGGAAAAAATAGGGCTAACATAAAAAAGGGAGACAGGAAAAGCGTGAACCCCGCAAGTTACATCGCGTAAAAGAAAACGGCGGGACCTGATCTTTATAGCAGGAAGAAAGCGGTAACTAAAGCCTAGAGCAGGAAGAGTTTTAAAACCCCCCCAAAAAAAGGGAGGGGAGAGGGAGGATCTCACCTGTCCCCATGCAAGCGAACAACACTAAAAAATCGGAGTGGGTAGATCTAAAATTGAGGAACTTCAAAGGGGGTGCGACATGTAAGACTCGCGTATCTCACGGTAACTGAAGGAGGGAAGGAAGAGGCCGTGAGAAACGATTGTGGAAAAAAAGAGATGAGGAGAGGATATCGAGACGGTCTAGCCCACTTAGGACAAAAGAAAGGGCCACAAAAAACCTAATTCTACTAAGAATAGAGCGTCAGATTCGTCCAAAATGAGGAAAAGAGATTGGAGCCGAACTCAGAAAGCAACGTAGGAGGCTACGCGGCAATGACGGTCAGGGACATCATTCAAACTAAAAAAGAAAAAAAGGGTTTCGGTATAAAGGGAGGACTGAAATCTGTCGAACTGAAAAAAAAAACAAGGGATTGCATTAACCAGAGGGACGGAGGGAGGGGGGAAAGTTCTCACTGAGTCATAAAGAATTCGCACTCGAAGAAGGTAAAAGGGTGTCCTGACTCGAAGAGAGGACACACGCGACGCTTCTCAGAGTATTCTGGCCTGACCTGCGCATAAAAGGAGGGGCTCCCAACGGTTCGTCTACGACGAAGGGTCTCTCTACAGACAACTAAGTCAGGGGAAAAAGGGCCGAGGACAAGAGACTCGCTGACAGGATCTTAGGAAGGGGGAAAGAAAAGACGCGAACATTGCCAAGTGGAGACGACGAGGGGGAGCTATTAAAGAGGGAAAACCGCTACGGGGTAATAAATCTGGGGTGATGGGTCTGTAGAATAGGGTAAGACTCTATACCGGGGGAAGGACCTTTTCCTTACGAGGGGAGAAAAAAAGGATATCAATTCCTAAGGGAAAAGAAAGTCGGGATAAGGTCTAAAAGGAAAAGGAAATCGATTCTGCTCTGTCGCCATAAACTGAGAGCCTGACAGAAAAATGGTAAAAACGAAAAGGAACTCCTCTTTCTAAGGGGGAACCTTCGTCCTGCGAAGACTCGAGAAGGAGCAATGCATCTCATGAAAAACTGCGAGGAAAAACATTGAAAAAGCGCTAAGACCAAGATGGATACTCCAGCCGTCCAAAGACGTCTGCAAATCAGTCGACTGAAGATTTAGGCCGAAACAGTCTAAAGGGAAAAGGCGACTTAGAAGTTCGAAGAATCCTCCGCGGAAGTAAAAAAAAAAAGAAAAAACCAGGGACGCGGAAAAAACTGGAGGGGAGGGACAAAAAGCAAAAAGAGTTCAAGCAGGGGGAAGATCTGCAAGGGTCTCCTCAGGGAAAAAAACCTCAATAGGCGCCGGACCGAGAAAAGAGAGGAAAGCATTCCAGCGTGAAAAGCAGAAGTGCGGAAGAGGGAGGGACTACTTATCGGCAGGGCCCAAAGAAAAGAAGAGATCCATGGGGGGGGAAGGTCACGCGGAAACCGGTCGGAGGGAGGGGGGGGTCTCACGCCGCCTCCATCAATCCGACTCGAATTCCTTGCAAGAAATAACCATCAAGATCAAAGCTCCAACGATCGAAAGATTTTCTTCGAGTGAAGGAAATATTTCGGCCAAGGTCAAAAGGGGTTACGGGCCAGGTGCCGAATGAGGGAAGGGGGAAAGACTGCAGTTTCGGAAAAAGGGGGCACGAGGACTATAAGGTGCTAAGACGAAACAGATCGAAAAAAAGACATTGAAAAAAAGAGAGTGACGTCAACGCCGCTTTCAGGTATCTCGATCGACTTCAAATATAAATCCTTTAGTTAGGGGGGAAGGTCGAGGCTGCACAAACCGGACGGCTACGGAGATGGGGAACTGACACTCAGAAACAGAGGAGAGATGAGCGCTAAACCCGGGAGAAGAGGATCGACGGGAGTAATCTATCCTGCGCGGCTGGGCAAGAATAACAACAACAACAACACCAACGGGGGAAGAGGGTTCTACCTCGTCCTGGAGGAGGAAAAAGGACGGAAAAATGAGGAAAACTGGGTTAGAGCTCAGTAGAAAACGTCTTCTGTGGAAGGGCCGGTCTTGGACGGGGCCACGTCGATGGGAGGGCTTCCTGTTTGGGGCATAAAGACATGGAAACATATACTCAAGGGAAGAAGGTGGGAGAAGATCAGATGACTTAAAGAGGGCGTTTAAGAATTAGAAAGTCAGCTAAATGGGGGTGGATCTGTGCTCTTCGTTGGGAAAAGGATGGGGGGAGGCGCTCTCCCTTCCGCAAACTGACGGATCTCAAGAAGGGAAATGGCGTTACAGGGAACGAGTTGACAGGGCCGTCAAATAACATGTAGCGTAGCCAATTCTCTCGCTGGGGGGGGAGAGGAAGAGTTTGTCGCTCCGGAAGGCGGCGAAGGAATTATTCAGGGGAGGAGAGGTTGTAGAGGAAACCGACTTCACAAAAGGTGGAAGTAAGTTACTGCCGCACACGGAGCGGATCGGTGGGAGAAGGGAGGGGGGGGAGACGATCTTATGGAGAAAAGGAAGAAGCTGGAACGTAAAAGTCTCCGCTTCATGCAGACGAAAATTTGGCCGAGCCGATTGGGTTTGGAAATGAACAAACTGAGGAAAGTTGAAGAGGCGAGGCAGTTTTAGGTGGGAAAACAAGAAGGGTTGTTCTTCGCGTCCCGGGGAGGCGGGATTGTCCCCGCTTCGAGGCGAGAGGGACGCGGGGGGAGGAGTCTAAGGAGGGGGCTCCGGGAACAGAGGGGATTCCCTGAGGTTCAGTACGCGGAGGGGGCCTGCTTTGAGACAAGAGAGGAGAGAGTCTCTGGTAACATGGTTAGACGCAGGAAGGGAAGTAGGGGGGGCTATGCATGCCGAAAAAAACCGGCGGGATTTCAAAAAAAGCCCTGGTCCATTAAAGAAAGGCGGGACGTTATTGTCTAGAAGGAAGACGGGGAGGGAGGTCTACAAAGGTCGCCAATCGTATGCGGGGCGGTGAGGGCTGCGATTCCAGCGGAGAAGAAGAGAGGGAGTATATCGGAAGGAAGCTGGCGACTGTCTGAAAATGATGGATCTGGGCTGGAAGAAGATGATCTCCAAAACTCTGACAGTAAACCTGCAACGATGGTCCTTTTTCCTGAGATAAGGAGGGGGAGAAACAATCCTAGCTTTCAACTGGGAAAAGGGGGGAGAGTGCAGGAGGATGGTTGGCCATTGCGGTCCTAGAGAAAAAGGAAACTCTCGGTGAGCGCGGGCGGGTTGGACGTCGTCCGGCGGAGACGGAACCGTGTACTATCCGTGGGAAGTATAAGGTCCTGGTTCTGGGAAAAAAGGGATTCCAGAATTCCTTAACCGCTGGTAGCCGGGGGTCTGGGAGGGGAGAGGGAGGAGGCGTAGAAAAAAAAAAAGTCTGATAACGGAGGTCCGGTGTGATCAGGATGCAGTTTAACGGTGCACATCCGAAGGGAGAAAAAAGACGGTTTCAGAGATTATGCAAGATAGAAAGGGGACAGAGCTTTTTAATAACAAGGTGTCTAGGAGTAGGATAACATACTCAGGGGCTCAAGTTCTCTGCCCTTTCTTGAGAAGGGTATTAGCAGAGGGGAGGAATAGAAGTTTGGTAATACTATCTATATAGGCCGTATAAGACGGTCGGGATACTCTTGTTGTTAAGAAGGCCGGGTTCTCCTGCAGAGAAAAGACTCTAGGGAGACTAGGAGGCTCCGTTTAGCAGGGGGGAGAATTGAAAAGTAACGATCGGCGGAAAGGGGAGACTATTCTACTATTCAAAAGGAGACAACCTTCTCATCGCTCAAAAAGATACATCTCAATACCGGGGACGGGGTTGGAGTGGACTGCATGGGGGAATGAGTTCAGAATGCAGCTATCTTTGGGGGTCTTGAAACACACACACGGAGTCGCGATTGGTCTTCCTCGACTTTCTAAGGGAGAAAGTGTCTGCAGTGGGCTGTGACTCAGGGCGGAGATTGGGGGAAAAAGGGGGAGGTTGCGTGGGGGGAATCTGTACGGGGGTCCCTGAGAAGAGGTATGGTGGGTTGCTAAGGAGGAGGGGTGAGCTGCGCAATGGGACGTTCGTGATGGAAGGAGAATAAGGGGTGCGGGTTGTGATTGTTTTTGGAGAAGGGCCCGCTGTCTCCGTAGGTGGCTACCGGTAATAGGAAGATCGGCGGCTGCATCTTCGCGGAGGAGGGGGAAAAAGGGTCGAGTAGAAAAGTTATCCGCGGGGTTCTTTGTGGGGAGGTGAGAAAAAGGCGCAAGGTGGGTAAGGGGGAGCACCTAGAGTGTTGGACAGAAATAAAAACTGGGGGTTTCAGTCTGGGGGGGCGGCGCGGCGCTTCGGGGAGGAGGGGGTGGAGGGTACTAAGGGAATCGCGACACATTAACTGGGGTAAAAGGTGGGGGTTTGGGGGAAAAGACGATCTTGTCTCGTTCGGGGGGGAAGAATTGATTGGGAAGGAAAGTGGTGAAAGGGGAGCGTAATAAATTTAGGACGAGGTCGCGTAGGGAGAGCCTACGGCAAAGGAATGTCTGCGGGGGAAATGGGAGAAAGCAGGGCAAGAGAGAAGGCCCATGCGGAGAAACATGGAAGTGGGGGGTACAACTAGGGATACGGAATCAGGGAAGAACAAAGCAGGGGAAGTAATCCTCTTTAGAAAGAATTGCGCATCATTCCTACTAGCAGTTACATGACAGATACGGGGGCAGTGTCTAGGGGGGGCCGAAGATCGTAGAAGACAACTCACCACGAAAAGGGGAGGTACTTACAACCAATCAACAAGGACACTTAGTGAGAGGGGAAGTGTAAAATGCCCACAAGACGGACAAAAAGCAGACAAGGGGAAGGAAAAGACACTCAAACAGAAAACCCTGGCAGGGGTTCAACACGAGATGCTCCGGGGGGGGTGCTGTGTTCGGGAGACCAAACGGGAAAAAGAGTCCAAAAGACCGCCCCTGAAGGAATTGAAACCAACATGGGACGAGGGGGGGACACGGCAGAAGCGTACCGCTACCGACGTTAGAAAAGGGGCAAGCACAATGGGATCCGATTGAAAAACAGTGAACAAAGTGCAAAGTAAACGGGTGAGAGCGTCGTGATGCGGACCCTCATAAAAAAGAGTTTCGTCTGTCTCTGGTTGGGCGGAAGAGGGAGGGATCCTGAGGCTCCAACAACACACGAGTATGAAAGAGAGAAGAACCATATCGAATGAAAAGGAGCAACGACTCAGGGTCGGGTGAATTGAAAAGGGGGGACCGCCAGAGGAGAAGGAAATGCACTTTGCCTTTTTCAGGGGGGTCACGGGGTACCAATTGTGCTCAAAAGGCTATGTTCGATGGGTATTGGCCGTTTCATGGCGCCACTGGGGGGAAGAAAAAGTGGTCCCCTGTGGGGTTCAACGGGAAATGGGGCTGGGGTAGCCGGGGGGGGCTGTCTCAAGGGAACGAAAAAAACTAGAGCTCTCAAACTACCTGAACGGTAAAAAGTGGGATGTGAAGGAGAAAGGGGAGGGGGGGGCGGTGGTGGTTGCAGGGGAAAGTAAAGTGGTATACGACGTGAGAGGACTTGGGAATGAAGGTACCGGGCGTGGTAGGATGGGAAAGTACCGACTCGTTACTGGGGGGAGAGGAAACACTGCAACATGATTTAGCAGAGGGGTCTGCAAAAACAATAACAATTCCATTAAACTTTGGAGAGCTGACGGAGGGAAAAGTTGATCATCTCAGAGAGTCCTTGGTACACCAGGGTCGGGGGGGGGGAGAAAGGAAATTTACGTCAGAGGGAAGTCTCACCCACAGAGACGGGGACTTCTGCTCTAAGAAAGGATACCAGCGGCCTAATCAAGGTTCTCTAGCGGGGGGGACAGAACAAAACAGTTAACTACAGAAAACTTCGGCCCAAGCAGAAACAAGGTCGATAACTTCCAAACAAAAAGACGCCAAGTACTGGTGGGGAGGAGGGATCCAGGAAAAAACCACTACCTAAGCAGGGGGGGACGCGATGGGATCCAACAAAATTCTACCCCAAGTACAAAACCTCGCGTCAGTCCGCACCAAACTAAACCGAAAACGGGAGAAACAAAAAAAGGGTCTACGGGACTAGAAGAACACCCGCCTCTGCAAGACGAAAAAGAGTGCTCGGTCAGAAAAAAAACCTCCGGCGACGACAGGAGCAACCAAAAAATAAAGAACCACTGGCGCGGCACTCAGGCCTGACATGCTCACGTAACAACAAAGGGAGAAACCTCACGCGCAAAGAAGGAAAGGAAAAAAGGATCGCCAGAAAGCCGAAGTCACATATCGCAAGAGCGTAGACCTTATTGTTCGAAAGGAAATCAAGGGCGGAGACGAAGCTACATAGGGAGGAGTGTTCAAAGAAAGGATCGGGGAAAAAAAAATGAAATCGTCACCCAATTCCTAAAAAAACGGTCGGAGTTGGCGGAGAAGGTGGGAAAGAAGGAGGGGCGACCGTTGAGAAATGGATCTAGCGGAAGATCAGGACCATGGGTGACTTTAAAGTGGGGAAAAAAGGAGGAGAGGAATCGCACGCGGTCCTATCGAGGGCTGAGAGAAAACTGCGCACAAGACTGAGGGAAAACCACGTATAACAAAGGAAAAAGGCTAACTTCAGAAAGCTGCAGATTCTTCCAACTTAGAATTCAAAACGAGGGGGATCACTCCAGACCGAGACAACTAGGGCTCGTGAAGCGGGTCGTGGAAGGACGACTCATTCAAAGAGGTATTAAAAGCAGACTAGGATGTCTGGGGGAGAGGGAGAGATGAAAACAAGGGGAGGATGGGCAGACACTGAGCATCAGTCACATCCTGCCCCGGAAGAATAAAAAGCGAGGGTGGAGGAGACTCTCGAGAAGAAAGGCGCCACTGCTAGATCAAGTTCGGGGGCAAGAAAACCCTTCGGTAAAGGGGGAACAAGTATCGAGACATCCGGGTCTCGCTAAATAGGGAACTCGTCACGGGGGAAAACAAAGGCCGCGCTACGAAGCGCTCTAAATCAGTGGCAGTCACAATAACGAAGAAAAAAAAGCAATTTTAAATCTACGTGGGGAAAAGATGGAAAAGGCCTTCACGGAACGCGGAAGCAGAACGGTCCGGGGAAGAGGTTAAAAGAAAGAGAAGGCGAAGGTCAATGAATATGGGGAAAACATCGTCGAAACTGAGGACGGGAGACATCCTACTGGGCTAGAATCTGGAAATCGGCGAACGCCGGAACATTCTTTAAAAGGGGGAACAAAAAGCCTCTCAGGACTGCTTTGATATCTCCACAGGGCAAGGAAGATTTAGACTGGACCGGCGAGAGGAAATCCGCTCCGGGGGGGAAGCGGACACATTCATAGCGACGAACTGAAGGGAGAGAGAAAAATGTTCCCAGAGCTCTATCCGAGAGCAGGGGAGCAAAAAATACAGAAGACCGCTTAGGCAAAACTAAAAAACGACTCCTCGTGCGGAAAAAAACGCCACTGGCGGAAAGACAAGTAAACAGATATCTGGGCATACGACGTCAGGGAAAAATCAGCGCGAAAGGAAAAAAAAACTCGGCGTGCGGTGTGCAAAAAATCAGTGACGTCATACGGGGAAAAAAAAGGTTAGCAATTCATCAACACATACTCTGCGCCGTCTATAACTCGGCGAAACAAGGGAAAGCAACGGGAAGAGCCGCCACGTTTCCAGAAATAGGAGCCTGAAAAAGGTAACTAAGAAGGAAAAATCAGGTTCTTCGTAACCAGAGCCAAGAAAACGTTAACGGGTCTGCTGTAGCTTCCAAGCAGACGCCAGCCAGAGGACGAGGGAGGGGTCCTTCAAGGAGGAAAAGAAGATTCACGCTCGAAGCCTTGTCGGAAAGAAAAGGGAAAGGGCTAGTGGTAGCCACTTTAAATCGTGTAAGGGAAAGGGATACTTCGCGACGCTCCTAATTGTATAAGGGGAAGGAAAGAAAAGAGGTGGAGCACCAAGGAAGCCCATCGACCCACATCCCTGGAACTGCAGAGGGCGGACACGCCTCTTCCTTACTCAGATAGTGGGGAGGACAACGAGAAGACTGGAGTATCTTTGGTCAAATGGGGGACCACAAAAGGAAAAAGGAGGAAAAGGAGATGGCTAACAGACAGCGGCCAACTCCGGGCTGAGCAGCAGACCAGAGAAAGGTAAATCTGGGGGACGGGGGTCGGAGATCTACCGACGGAAGCGGAAAGAGAGATAAAAAAAAAAAGGTGATGGGAGTACAGAATTAAACTGCAGGCAGTGGGGGGGAAGGAGAAAAAAAAGGGATGATCTTATGCGTTTCTCGCTCCGCTCGGCTGAAAGGCTTCCTGGTCGTTCAGCCATCGGAGATTGTTGAGAAGGTCAGGTTTGGGCATAAAGAACAGGGACCGTCAATGAAATCAGCAGTTATCGATCTTACTTAGTTTCCTATTGAAAGAGGGGAAAAACAAAGCCACCCCCTAAAGGGATGTTGTGGGAAGAGTGGGGGAGAGGGTCGTTGGAACAGGAGAAATCGCTGCTCCCCTTCGCAAAATGCAGGAAGGGGTAGAAGAAAGTGAGTCACTTTCCCGTAAAAAAGGAGGGAGTTTTCCTCAGAAATAAAAGCAAATCCATCGAGACCTACCCGTATCTAAGAGTGGGAAAGTCGTGGGGGTTCCTTTCCGGAATGGAAAGTAGAGAAGGGGAGCGTGGATGTCGGGTTAGGCGTGTGAAAAATGGGAATTGTCCGAGGGTGGAGGGGGTGAAAGAACACTGGCTCGCTTACGGGTCGGCGTCGAACACGATAAGGGTATGAAATCCTCTCTGGAGGAAGTGGATTCTTAAAGAGGGGCTTGGAGAAAGTGATATCCTGGCGCCGAGTATGGGTGGGGAGCATGAAGAAACCAAAGGGGGGGAAGACGCCAACGTGGGGGCGCTGCAACTCTGTGGGGGGGGGGAAAATACGGACTTTTGGTGGGGGGGTTCTCCTGCCCGGGTAAGGTAACGCGGAAGCCATATAGCTTTCTCCGGGTGCGGGAGTCAGCACAGGGGAGAAGTGGCTGCGCGCACCTGATTGGCGCTTGAGAGTGAGAGCGGATGTGGGGGGAAGGCGTGGAGAGGACAAGCTAGCGGTCGATTCTCATTGGAAAAAGGTGACTCTCGGCGCCAAAAGTTGGGTAGGGAAGGAGGCCTGTGGCCTGGGGCAAAACTAGGGGTCGTCTGGACGCGGGCAGAAAAAAATAGGCATGGATTGGGTGGTGTAGGGTAGGATAAAAAGGTGAGGGCGAGCAGGATTTGAAAAATAATGCGAATTGCTGGCGGGTGGGATTAGCCTATGCCAGCGGCGCAGAGTCGCGTGATATAAAAAAGAAGGAAAAGGGAGGAACGATGTTCCGTCCTAGGATGGGAAATCCGGATCTTTAAGAAGCCAAGCACCTCAAAAGAAAGGGACTGACCCGTAAGGTGGAAGCAAGGAAAAGCTGTCTACCGACCGGTGAGGGTCCATTTGGGGGTCGGGACGGAGGCTACTTTTAAAGGCAAAGTATAATTAATCGAGTGAAGTGGTCTTGGGTAGAAGGGGTTAAAAAGAAAGTAAATGGGGCGAGAACCGTATTGAAGGCGGGGGACATAAGTGCTATGAGAAAAGAAGGATGCGCATGTCGTCCCTAATGAGAAAGAGGACGGGAGGGCATGGTTATCGATCGTCGAAGGCGGAAAAAGGAAACTCTAGTAATTCGCCTGGTTAATCCGAGGGGTAACTGTTCCAATAGGTAGAGAATAAGGATGTTCAAGGAGAAGGTATGGAAGTAGGACATAAGTTCAGCAGGAAAAAAATGAGGGGGTGGCCGACACTCGTTGGAATTAATGTAGAGAGGAGGACAGACACTCTGCAGACTTCTCTCGGGCCGGGGAGTACGGAGGGGAGAATCGTCGTGGAAACTTGCATCAACTTTTAGAGAAATTCAGCAGGGTAGAAAGACGAAGGGGGGGACAGCTTGTTGTGGAAGACTTCGGGGGAGAAGTGTGGGAGAGACGCGGATAGGCAGAGACGGGCTGATAAGGGGCGGGAAGGAAGTGAATTTGACCCGTCGTCTTCCAGATAGAGAAGGAGAGAGGAATAAAAAATCGCAATGCTCCAAGCGGAAAATAATGAGAGCTAACTCCCTTTTCACGGGGTGGGGGAACACGCAAAGGGAAGAGTTATATGACGACCTCGAGCGGTAGTTGTCGTTGAACAACACGAACGTCCTTTCGCGTAGGGGAACTTCCAGCCGTGCTGAATTATGCTCAAGATCAGGTCCCGAATGTTTACTTCAGGCGAGGGGGGAGGGGTTGGAGCGGGTGGGGCAGGAGAGTTAGTCTGAAGGAGGAAAGGGAGGGGGGGGGAGGTTTGAACAAGGAGTGTTCGCTGCTCCGTCATGTTGTCGTAATGTAGACCGCGCATGGTGGGGTTGGGTGAGGGGGGTGATAAGAGAGGCGGGACGGATTTGGAAAGCTAACTATGAATCTAGGCAGAGGAGGGAAAAAAGTCGGGTTTTTATCAGCTCTGCTGGATGTCTTTTCGGAGAGGGGGGGAAAGGGGGGGGTCGACTGAAAGGTTGTACTGGGGGGAGCACCCGCGGTTGTGATCTCCTCAAAAGGAGGGAGGACTGACATCGGATTCTTGTTCTTGAGCAGAGAGAGAAATAAAAAAGGAAAGGGGAGAGTTGTTGGGGTGTAATAAGGGGAAAAAGCTTTTCGCTTTTCGGGAAAAGAATTGGTTCTTTGGAAGGGAGGGGGGCGTCTAATCGGAAATGAAAAGGGAAGGTCGAAGTTGGAAAGGGAGGGAAAAAGCCCCGTCACCGTTCAGACGGAAAAGGGGGGAGATTGTCTAAGTCTCGCGTAAGGGGGGCACCACTTGAAAGTATGTGAGAAGTCTCGAACGTGGAAGAAGGGGCAAATGGGCACTCGACAGCAAATCCAACGGAAGTTCGTTACAAGAGGCTTTCCCTTGCGGCGGAGGGGGGGGTACCCGGAACGGAGGGCCAAAGAAAACAAGCGTACTTAACAAAAAAGGAGTCAGTAGATACTCATAGGGGGGAAAAAAAAACCTCCGATCCCTAGACAAGAGAAAGAAAAGAACCTTGAAGTAGTACTGAGCTGGATCGGGGGGGGGTGCTTGTTCCCGTGAAAGGGAAAAATACCAAAATCATCAGAAATCCCCATTGCGGGGAAACAACATGGTAACGGAGAAACGAAGCAGCCGTAAAAGTCGCCCACCGACTAACCGCGTACAAGGTTTGTTGGGGGGGGAATGGGAAACATGGGGGTACCACTGCAAAGTCCGTAGTCTAAGGGATGGGGAGGAAAAATCAGAAAGGATACTTTAGTGGCGTTCCTGATCTCGGGGAGAATTCGATCGGGG
>Ga0179591_1383201_pt1 | contig 15742 bp, 21 predicted proteins | sample CZOMad2_1_08_16f_FD_182891 | JGI IMG/M metagenome (GOLD analysis project Ga0179591, IMG submission 182891) | Vadose zone soil fungal communities from Angelo Coast Range Reserve, California, USA - CZOMad2_1_08_16fungal (PacBio error correction) | ecosystem: Environmental > Terrestrial > Soil >...
CCTATCGCAGAGGACCGCCGAGAAAAAAGAGGAAAAAAAATCTACCGAGAATGAGATGAAAAAGGAAAAAACGGATGAGTCATCTCCAAAAGATCCTTCTCCATCGCATAAGGGGGGAACATCCTTCGCAGACGGAAAACAGGCGTCAACATATTGGTCGAAGATCTCGAAGAATGCCACGGAAATCACGTGTGGGAAGAGGGCAGTTAGCTATCAAAGGGGTCGCGAACATCGGCCTGCTTCAGCGCCTAAGGGACGGGGCGTAAGTCAGAACAGAATGGGCAAGAAGCTTCTTAGAGAAAAGGTGGGAGGGGACTGTGGACGGGACTTTCTTACCGGCGACGAAGAAAAAAGGACGTCAACTATGAAAGAGGAAGGGGTTAATGGTCAAGAAGTTGCCAGCAACTGGAGGGAGGGTTGGTGTATTCATGAAATGTGGGGGAAGACTCTACATGTGCTTTTGATGTACGAGAAACTTGGCAAGAGATAAAGACCGTTCCAAAGTCAGATCATCTTGTAAGGGCCTAAGAGGACCGGCCTAAGGGGGGTTACGGATTGGAAATCATCGCGGATAGAAAGAGGGACCAGGCTTCAGCCGAAGTGATGCTGGAGATAAAAAAAAAGAAAAACCAAGGCTACTCCCTGGAGAAAAAAGGTGCGGCCTTGCAGATTGTCGAAGAAAAGGCCTGTAGCCACAGGAACTTAGTGGTATCCGGACGTCTATCGAAAAACTGAACGCACTACGACACCTCAACCCCACCCTTGGAGAAAAAAAGAAAAACAGCTTGGCATTCTTCCATAAAAGCGAAAGGGGGGAATGGAAGCATGGGGCGGGGCCCAGCGGGGGGGGAGATTAAAAAAAGAAAAGGCTGAATCAAGAAGCAATCGACCAAATAAGACGGAAATCTGAAGGTCAATGGGACGAAATGAGGGACAAAACTAGTCCTACACTTCTAAAACGAGATCCTTCTTTGTACAAAAAGACAAGGGGGGCCATATAACGAGCGAGAGTGTGCGCGGGGGGCAGAGGCTATATTAAGAGCTCAGACGCCAGGCGTCCATTGAGAAACAAAATCCCTGCATGACCGAAGGGGAGGGACGACACCCCCTTGGACAAGGGAAAGAGTAGATCACCGTCCCCCCACCGCCGCACCAAGGGAAAAAGGGGTACCCCGTTACGCCAATGAGTGAAGAGAACCCACGCAGGGGATTCGTCCACGCAACACGAGCACCGGGGGAAAAACGAAGGTGACGGGGTACACGAAGATGGAGGGAAACAGCGACGGCCGAAACTCTAAGTGTCAGAGGGGGGAATCTCCGCTCAGGAGAGGAATCGTAAAATATGCGACCTATGTCCTGCATGCCTAATTAGGCGTTGTAATGTCATCGGTCCAGGAGGGAGCATGGAAAGCAACTGAGAAAATCCTCCAGATATCGGGGCAGATAAAAACTTTCTTCACTTTCTACGATGGGAGAAATGGGCGCATTGAAGAAAGAGAAAAGTAAGCTGTGCGGGAAAAAAAAGTTAAAAAGGCGAAATATGGCGCAGGAAGGGACGAAGAGGTCAAATTGACGGGGGAAAAGAAAAAACGATGTCTGAATGACCAAGTTTATTGGAGAATGAATTATACTTTTGGGGGGGGGGAAGTATAGCCTTTGAGCCAGGAAGATTTTGATTTCAGGCTGTTTTGTTTGGACATGTCTCAAGCGTAGAAAGAGGGGGGACAACGTAAAGGGAGGGAGAAGGGGAAAAACGAGAGCTTTGAATTCGGGAATTACTCGCTTCACGAATGCAGTCAGAAAGAGAAAGAACCTGAAGAAAACGAACTGGAGCTCCTTCTTTACTTAAAAACATGGATGCCGGCCAGAAGGAAATTACTTCCCTCTTACTACTAGAAGGGAAAAAAAAAAGATTGGATCTCAAAGGCAAAAACAAGCTCGCGGGGAGAAAAAAAAAGAGGAGCAATAATCTTCAAGCAGCTGAGTATGGGCAGGGGTACCTCCTCGCAAAAATCGAAGATGGGAACATTGTCAATATCCCCAAAAAAAAAGATCTCAACGGAAAAAAGCGGGTAATCTCTCACAAGAAAGTACACCCCGCATTGTCAGGAGAGCTGGTCGAGCTGAGAAGTCTCTTGAAGATCGCTCGCCTGCCGTGGAAAAGGAAGAGCGAGGGGGGGGAAAGAAAAAAGTAGGATTAAAGGGAGGGAGAAGCGAAGTGCCACATAACAAGGGAAGAAGGGGTCGGTGGGGGGTAGGGAGGGAGGGGAGTGGAGGGGGGATAGGTGCAGAGGGAGGAATTCGTCGTGGTTCGGTAGGAGGAGGGGGGCCGGGAGAAGAGGGAAAGTAAGGAAGGACAGGGGGGAACTGGACGTGAAAGGGGAAGGATGGTGTAAGGGGGAAGGTGGCAGGGGGGGAAGACGGAGAGGGGGTGGCAGAGGATGAGGGCTGGCGGTGATGGTGGGGGGGGTCAAGGCGGGGAGTAGGATAAGATAAGAGAAGCTGGGGGGGAGGGGGAGGTAAGAGGGGAAGGGGGGGGGTGTGGTAACGTGAGGGAGAAAGTTGAAAGAGCAGGGAAGGGGAGGGGAAGGGATAAAGAGTGGGGAGGAAAATAAGGAAAGGTGGGGGGGGGAAACTCAAGGGTGGGTAGCGGGGGGGAGGGGGGAATGCGAGGCGGACAGGGGGGTATGGGGAAATGGAGGAAGACGAGAGGGTGGAAAGATGATGGCATAGGGGGGCGGGACGGAAGGGGGGAGGGGTAGCAGCGGGGAATGAAAATGTGCAGAGGGGGAGGTGGCGTGAAAGGATGACGGGGAAGTGGAGTTGGCCGCGGGGTGGTAGACGAATGTGAGCGCTGGGAAGAGAGAGAGGGGGGGGGTAGCGCACTGAGGAGGGGGTGAATACTGGGGTGAGGGAGATAGGTGAAGGGAGGATCGGGGGATGGGGGAGAGTACGGATGGGGCATAAACGTAAGCGAAAAAGGGAAGAGAAGGGGAGTAAGGGGAGGGCGAAGGATAAGAGGAGGGTGCTGAAAGAAGTACGGGAGGTGATTGGTTAATAAAGGAGGTAGGAGGGGAATGAAGCATAGCAGATGGGGAGGGGGGTGGGCAAGAGGGGGGGAGGGGGAGGGGAAGCGAGGGAGGGAAGCGAAAGGGGGAGGGGGAGCGGGGTGCGCTAATGGGGAAATTACGGGAGTAGTGGAACGGAGAGTAGTGGAAAAACGAGGTAGGTGGGGGGGGGGGGTGCTGGGAGTGAGGAATAGAGAGACGGTGGGAATTTGGCGGTGGAGGGGCGAACAGATGGCGGCGGGCGGCCTAGTAGGAGAACAGGTGTCAGGCTGGCAGGAGGGGAAGGGTGGGGTGAGGATGAAAGGTATGGATATGGGGGGGTGGAGGAAAGGAAAGAGGGGGAATGGGGGAGGGGGGAGCGACAATGGGGCTAGGGGAAAGACGGGTGAGAGGGGGAGGTGGCGGCGAAGAGAAGAGAAGGGTTAATAATAAGGAAAGGGGGGAGAGCAGAGGGATAGATGACAGCTTTTAGTGGGTGGTGAGGGCGGAGGGAATATATCGACGGTAGGGAGGATGTGGGTGGCGGCGGGGGATGAGCGGGAGGAGTGTGGGTGGGGGTGTGGTAAGAAAGTGGAATGTTGAGAGAGACAGGGCGGCCGTTGGGAGAAGGAGAATAGGAGATGGCACAGAGGAAGGAACGGGAGTGGGGGGCGGAGAGGGTCAGGACAGGGTGGTATGGTGGAGGGTGAAGGGAGGGGGAGGACTTCGGCTTAAAATATGGGGAAGGAAGGGAGGGGGATAATTGGAGAAGGTGGCCGGGTTGGCAAGTGAGAGGAGACGGAAGGGAGAGGTGGTAGTACTAGACGATAGGGGAGTAAGGGGCACACGGAAGGGGTGGTAGATAGGAAGAAAAGGGGGGTTCAGGGTAATAAGGGGATTTAGATAGGAGGCGGTGGTGGAGATTAGTAAGGAGGGGGACTGAGAGGAAATGTAGGGGTACGAAGGCATATGAGGAGACGGAAATAGGAAAGCAAAGAAAGGGGGCGGGAGAGGCATGAGGGGAGGCGAAAGTAGGAAGAAGGGGGGAGGGGGGTAATGGGTGAGGAAGTAGTACGTGGGGAGGGGCGGAGAGAATATGCGGGCGAACGGGAAAGGGAGGAGAGGACGGAAAGAAAGGGGGCCCGGTGGTGCGGAGAGGAATGAAAGAAGAGGGGATGATGGAAAGTTAAGCGAAGGAGATGTTATGACAAGAGGGGGGGGGGAGCAGACTGTGTGGTTGAGGAGATGGGGCGGGGGGGGGAAGGAGGATGAATATGAGGTGTGGGTTGAGGAGGTGGGAAAGAATGGGGGAAGTGAAGTGGGTGGTTAACAGGAGGAGTGGGGGAGTGGGAGAGGGGTAGAGTTTGAAACGGTAAGAAGGAGGCGGTGCAGGAGTGGAGTGGAGAGTGGATTGGGTTGGGAGGGAAAGCGCCAATCTGAATGATATTGGAAGGGGTTACGGGCAATTACTTGGGGGGGACGACCACAATTATCTAATTTCAAGCACAAAGCTGATATGCGGAAAGGGGGCAGGGTGGAATGGAAAGGGGGTCCCAGCAGTTAGTAAAAAACTTCAAAGAGAGTCCTTTGCAGGATGAGACAATTGACACCAAACGGTCGCGGAAAAAAGTCGATTCAGAAACCTGAGGTAAAATCTTTCAAAGGTGTATTTGGGCGAAAGGGAGGAAGGGAGGAGAGTCAAGAAAATTTTGTTCTGGGTCCGGAATGGGCTGAGTGGAAGTTGGCCAAGAGGGAGAGAGGGAGGCAATTGAAAAAAAGTCGAGGGGAGGGGCTGGAAGAAGCCGGTGGACAAACGTTTGGCTACTAAGAAAGCAGGCGTTTGTTATCGCGAGAAAAAAAAAAGGGGAAGGGAAGGGGAGAGGGAAAAAAAAGGAGATTTGCCTCAAAAAAAAAAAAGGTCCAGCAGACCACCTCCAGCTACAAGGGCAGATCAAATAGAGAATCTTAACAACGATCCAAAAGCCAAGAAAGCCACCCGAAACAATGAAGAAAGCTCATATCGGAGACCTCCAACAGGGGGGAAAGGAAGGGGGTCCTCAGTTTCTAACTTCTAAGACGGTAAGCTATTTACAAGGGGGGGGGAAAAAAGGCTGAACGGAGAGAGGAGTACGCGCCCTAGCGACCTGGGGAACATCGTACTCTGAAAATAAAACACATGACACGTTCCGAAGAAGAAAGGCCGGGCGCGGACAAGACCTACATTTTTAGGGAACGAATCCAAAGGAAACAAGATATAAAAGTCAAGGGGGGGCAGACTATCTGGAGCATGATACTTCTCTCGTCCAAGAAGTGAGGAAGGAGGTTCGTCCGCAGGTGAGCAGGATGTGCTAACCATTCGTTCTGTGGGGCGATAATCTAGGGGGGGAAAGGGGGAAGAGTTAAATGGGGAGAAAGGGAGGACTTGTTAAAAAGGAAGAAATATCAGCTATTTAAGCAGTAGGATAAAAAAACTTGGTCCCCATGACGAGAGTGCTGGTGGAAGACCGTTTCTACTGACAGCAACGGGCGTGAAAATATATAGAGGCGGTGGAAGGGGGGGAAAAAGAGAAACTGCTGGAGCTCTTGAAAGCCGGGATGCTTCTCATTTGTCTCTGGGTCGAGGGAAGGGATTGCATTGCGAGGAGAGTCAGGGCACAACCGCATAATTCAAAGCCGGGGGAGGGCGGATGGTAGTAAATGGGAGACCAAACAGATTCGACGATCCTGAGAAACAACCCCTCCCGAAAAACATCAGGAAAAAAGCAAGGCAAAGGACGCTCGGCTACACCCTCAAACGTATCCGGGAAAAGACGCATGATGGGGGGGGAGCAGACGCGCGAAGCTAAATCTGAAGAAAGAAGGAGAGTGTCCGTCTCACTAAGGAGCAGCCAAAATTCAAGAAGGAGAGTGGTCCAGCCAGCAGGGTTTTGCAATGCTCCTTGGACAAATCGTGTGGGGACAAAGGAAAGAGGGTCAGAGATGCGGAGAGGGAGGGGGGCTGTTTCTCTAGACCTCATTTCTGCGCACATTCACCGGCGAAGGCGAAAAAAGCAGAACTCGAACAGTCGGCGCTCTCCCCGCGCTGGGGAGATGGTCAGGCGAAGTGGACAGCATGCGGGGCGGTCGGGGAAGGAGAAAGGGCGCTTTACTGTTTCTTCGCTAATTCGAGTGGGGTCAGCACGGAAGGATGGGGGAAAACGCGGGGGAGTACTCAGAAAAGGCGTCACTGGAGAGAACGGGGTATGGCGGAAAAAAAGGTGGGGAGCGCGTGGGGGGTGTGAGGGACGGGGGTAAGGGCATTGTCGCCTGCCACGACAATGGAACTATTGACGAGTCAATGTTGAGGGGTGGGGGGGTGGGAACATTGGCTAGACTGCATAGAGTCCTCCTTAGGTCGACCGAGAAACTACTGGCGGCGGGATAGTACTGGGTTTCGACTACAAAGCCAAGCAGAACTGTGAAGGAAAGGGGAAGGAAAAACGGTAAGGAAAGAAGGAACAAAGGGCCTGCCTGAAGCATCGTCAGGCCAGGGGAGGGGGGGGACCATATTTCTGAAATAATTGGTAGATTACTTCAGGGAACGGGTGGCTTTCATGAGAAAAAAAAAAAAAGCGATTTTCAGAGTTTTTTTAGGGGGCCGAGGAATGCAATAAGCTGATGAGAACGGAAAGGTTGCGGGGTGGAGGAGGGCTGTAAGTTGCGGTATACGTCTGGCGACCAGACGTTCAGGAAGGCAGGGAGGGAGAAAACGGCGCGGGGCAAAAGGGGAAGTTCAAAATTCGTCGAGTGGGTTTGATCGAGGGGAGGGTCGATGAACAGAAAAGCCGGAATCTCCTTTCAACGGGGGAATATTGGATATAAACGGGAACACCGAATCATCGAGGAAAGGGGGATTGCTTCTTACGGAAGAGCCGTGAAAGTTGGATCGCGAAGCGCGGGGCTATCGGGGGGGCAACACTACAAAAAGCCCCGACAACACTGTAGGACACGTTTTGTTACGCAAGGGAAAAAAAAAAGGTGAGCGTACCCGAGAAAAAAAACCGATTGTGTAGGGGGAAAGAAAAAAGGGAGGCACAAGACCCTTCATAGAGCCAACCCGAGTCCTCTGTCGCGAGAGAAAAAGAACGGTTTCATCAAGGGTGGGAGATCAAGAAAATCGTAGGGGGACTGAAGGGGAAAAAAAGAAAAAAAGACAGCTGCCCGCGAGGAGGCCGAGCCTGGATGGCTTCTATAACACCGCCGTTAAGCTAACGCATAGAAAATTATTCGATGGCCAAAAAAAAAAAAAAAGGAGTAAATTTTTGGGGGAGGGGGAGGGAGGAGGGCGACCAAGAGGGCAAAAAAGGTGTGAACGGGAAAAATGGGGATGCCGATGAAATCAAAGGTGAAAGAGGCGCATGCTCGTGAGCGGCTTATGTAAGGGGAATCTTCATCCTCGGTTGCTGTATTGTTGTGCTTGAAGGGGAAATTCTGGTAAAGGATGAGAGAAAAGAAAACCACCCAAACAAACCCACACACAAAAGACACCCAACCAAAAACCAAACACCCCCCAAACACCCAAGAACAAACAGAAAAACAACGGAGAGGGTCCGAAACAGAATACCGTCAATTAGGCAAAATCCAGCCCAGATGGGGGAAATTTACCGAGCCGATCAAAAAACGAATGCGGTAGCTCACGGGGGAGTCTAAGCATCGGAGAAGAGGAAAGGACAAATTTCCCATGCGGTTGGAACTCGGTGGGAGAAAATCGAGCCGAAGCAACCGACGTCACCTTTAATTATACGTGTTTCACAGGTGTTAGCTATGAGGCGGATACGAAGCATTCTGCAAAAAAAACACAGGGGAAAGATTTCTGACTGGAGGAAAAAAAAAAAAATGGGCTACATTCTGGAAAAAGTTGCTTTAACTTGGAATGTCACGGCTGGAAAAAGAGGCACAGAGGGGGAGGAAAATCGGCTTCTTTTTTTGGAGTCAAAGAATGGCAAAGAAAAAAACAAGGAGAACGGAAGGGGGGGGGGGTAAGACGCAGAAGGTTGACGGAAGTACCAACGACAGTCGAATTGTGGTGGGGAGGGGAGAGGTACTTGGTCCCTCATAATCCCGGCTTCCATAGAAAAAAAAATTTTCCGACGGAAGACAGCAGATTTGGTGCACGAGATTCGGGACCAGCAACCGGCGGAAGAAAAAAATGTATTACAGAGAATGAGAAAGAAGGAACTGGGATAAAACCGAAAAGAGACAAAAGCGACGGCACTTGTAACAGCAGCCAAGGGAAGGAAAGGCCGCAGAGTCGACTAAAAAAGTCCACGAAAAGATGTACGTAGGGAACGCACACAAAAGTCCTAAAATAAAAACGCGAAAAAAACCGCCGCTTAGAGTCTCAAACACACTCTGACATCGCAACAAGGGGGAAATCGCAAACACGACTCAGGAAGAAATCACAAAGATCTTCCAACAGAAAGGGCAGGGAAAGAACGAAAGGTATCGGGGAGACGTAAGAGCCGATGGACTCGATATACCAGGAGAAGAAGGGGAAGGCCGAACTGCCTTGGACAAGGAGAGAAACTCGCCCGCCATAGTAGACGCAGGAAAAGAAGGGGCACTCATCTAACAAAAAAGGATCCAACCAAAAAGACCAGGTACAAGCATAGGACATGAGGAAAGGCGCCAACCGTCCACGGAGGAGAAAAGAAAAAAATACAGCCCCCCACTCTAAAAAAAAAAAAGGCAACAGGGACCTCACCCTTGTACACACGCCTGAAAAAAAATGTGAAAGAGTGTCCAGGGTCCAATAACGTCAAGCTTGATAAATTCACGGTCTGAAAGGAAAAAAGAAAAATTGACATACTGACAAAAAAACCGACCTTCCGCCTTGGGAGACAAGAAAAGGACTGTGCTGTAAACAACTGGGAGAATCTCATCCCGTCCCAGGGGGGGGGATGCATGGCCGATAGGAGAGCGGGTTCCATGGAATCGGGGAAAGGGAAAGCAGCTTCGGAAGCAATTCGACCATGCTAGAAGAAAAACATCGTAGCATAACCTTGGGGGGGGCAAACTCGTTTAGGCTCCGGGTTCTAGAAGAGTCACCAGGCGGGGAGATAAATAAAAAAGCCATGAGCTGCAGGAAAAAGGCTTAGACTGAAAAATGGAAAACAGCCCAGCTTGACGGCGGGCCGCATGGGACAGATGCTTATGGAGTGGCAAGAGCGATTGGAGTGATTGCGAAGAGCGACGTGGCAGGCCAGGGGGGGAGGGGGATCGGGGAGGGTTGGGTTTTGGTACTTAGAAGGGGAAACTCACGTCATCAGGTACTACAATAAAAATACGGCTTGGGGGAAACGGAAGGCTGTCTGACTTCGCTCATAGAATTGAAAGGCAGAAAACAGAGTACAAAAGAACAGAGAATAGGGAAACAAGGGTCCAATCAGCGTTACCGGAAGAAGGAGAAACAAATTTCCGGCCTCTTAGCGACGCTTTAAAAAAAAAAAAGGGTGGTCACGAAGCAACACTCGCGTGGGGATGAAGAAAGCACGGACGCACAAGAGAGGAAAAGACCGAAAGCTGAAAGAAAAAAAAAATAGCCCCCCAGAGGGGGCAAGGTCAAAAAGACCTCCCAAAAATAGCACGCAACAACACGAATTGGGGAGGAGCGGAAGGATGAGGGGGAAAAAAAAACGACGCCCCTTAAATGAGGACCAGTTGAAAAAGCGAGAAGTCGTCAGGGTAGCTCGAGGCCACCAACAGCTTGAGTGGACATTATGGAGGAGGAAAAAGGGGGGATAACATGGAAGGAGGAAAGGGCCGCGAACCGCCGGTATTCGAACGTTGGAAGGGGGTGGGTTCTGTAGTGTACGAGGTCTGGACGATGGTGTCTGGTCCTGAATTAAAGAGGATCTCAAAGTACAGGGGGAAGGGCGGAACAACTGGAAAAAAGGAAAAATAGGTCTAGACGCGGGCGTAAAGGTCAGAAACATGAAAAAAACGATGGGGGTAGAATTTAGGGTGTCCGCGCAAGGGAATGAGAGAGAGAACCATGAGGGGGGCGGAGATGAGGGAGAGGAACGCGGTCCGGAATATTTATGAGGGGGGGAGGATTGGTCCTTGTCATGGAGGGAAAGAAAGGAGGGTTGGGCGAAGCTGAGGCCCAGAAGGGAAGGGGATAACGAACAACAACAAGGGAGAAAGGAAGAATAAATCCAGCCGAGGCGAGCTAAAAAAGAAAGAGGGGAAAAAAGGACTGACCAAAAAAAAGTCAGATGCTCGAGACTGAAAAAAGAGCCACACAGATCCCAAACTGCAAGAAAAAATGAGAAAAAGGAGAAAACAATGGAACAATCAGATCATAAGACGCGTCTACACCTAAATACTACACTTTGACGCGTGTTTCATCAGGGGGAAAACTTCGACGAAGCGGAAAAAGAAAAGGGGTGGATCGTCATGGAAAGCAACTGACTGACTCTAGTATTGAAGGGTCACCAGACGCCCGAAGAACAACGTCCCTCGGTACAAGGTAAAAAACTGAAAAAGGAAAGGCATAGGCGGGACTTTGCGCTTCCGAAGACATCCTGTGGGGGGAGGAAAGGGACGTCCTCCAGAAACGGTCAAACTTGGTGGCCACCGATCAGGGCTCACATGAACGGCTCTCTCGTCCCAGAACATGGGGGGGAGAAAGAGGGGGGGGGAAGCAAGTAGAAGCCAAGATTGTACGCTCCCCGACAATAGAAGGGGGGATGTAAAACTTGGGTGGGGGGGGGGGATTGACAATTGGGAAAAATCAAAGGAGAGTTTGGGGACGAGTAAGGTTGGAGGTGATGATATCAAGCGGGGAGGGTGAAAAGGTTATAAAGGCTTCAACACCGCGAGCGGGAGGACTTTGAAACGATAACCGGGCGTGGAAATCGTAGTAAAAGGGCGGGTGAATCTGGACGAAGTTAAAAAGACAAACGGGGAGGAGAGGGGAAGAAAAGGTGAAGCGTAAACTAGGTGTTTGGAGGAGGTCAAAAAAGATCTAGACGGCACGCAATAGAATCGAAGTCAACAAGCCAATTCCCATAAGTCACAGCCTTTCAACGAGGGTGGTAGTAATAGGAAAATGGAAAAAGAATCGACGCCGGATAAAGGAAAAAAAAAAAAAGAACAAAATTACACTAACAAAATAGGCCCGCCTCGGGAGAACAATACACGAAACTCGTCCGTGAAACATTCCTTTGTTTCATCATTACGAATAGGCAGCAAAAGCGCATCGCACCTGACCTTGGAAAGGAGAAAGAAGGACTCATATGGGAGAGAGGAGGGTTTCTAGTCTAACAGAGAGCGCCAGGCAGGCGCCCGAGGGCCCCCAGAAATAAAGGGGAAGGCAATGAAGCACGAGTTATGCTCGGTCCCGATTCCGCCTGTTCTCTCCGCCGAAGGTTCAAAACCCGAAAGGGCGAAAGAAAAACAAGGACCTACTTAGAGGACGCCCCCAGGAGAGGGAAGCGCCGCGGCAAGAAAAGCCTATTTGCTTCAGGGAATGTCAGGACATGAAAAGGAATTGCGAGGGATGGGAAAAAAGACGAGGGAAGGTTTTTACTTAATCACTAGGGGTTACCTCGTCGCGTTTGGGGGGGGAAAGATTCCGCAGATGCTTGTCTCGAAGCTGCGTACACGTGTGTAATCCAGGGGAGGAAAGTGGGCTGGATGGGCGGTGGGACCCGAGGAAAGGCCATTGGGTCGAAAAAACGAATTTTTCGAGTCACGAAGGGGGCTTTGGTTGGGCAAGGACGAATGTATCTGTATCGGGCGAGGCTACAAGGGGAGAGAGGGAGAGAAAAAAGTTTGTGAAAAAAAAGGGCGCCGGGGCCGCTTTATAGTGAGGGGTAATTAGAATCCGCGGCGCAAAAAAAAAACAGGATCCTTTTCTCCAGGAGGAGGAGAAAATTTGGGGGGAAAGGGAAGGGGAAAACGGCCTGTTGAAAAGTGGAGGGGAGAAACATCTGTTCAGGGGGGAATGGTTTTATGAAAAGAAGAGTTCATCGCTGAAATGTAGCGGTGGTAAGGGGAGGGCGTGAGTGGTACTTCAGGAGTAGCGGGAAGGGCCCCTAAAAAAAAGGAAGGGGGGGGAACAGTTCAAATTTGGGAGAGAGGCTCCGGCCGCACAGGTGAAAGGGGGGGCCAGTGCACGTCGTTGGGGGGATCTCTGGTCGTGTGACGATCTCCAGAAGAAAGAGCGAAAGAAAAACAATTGTAAAATTTGATCTGTGATCAGCCGGATAGTGCAAGGAAAAAGAGCACCAATGCGGGCCCTAGAGCCGTAAGGGAAAAAGGGGCATCTGCGGAAGAAGGGAGGAGGCAGTTTACGAAAAAAAAAACAACACTGTAAAGGGAAGGTTTCCATGTCACCAAAAAGAAGGAACTCCAGAGGGGGAGGTAGGGGTAACAGGAGGGGAAAAAATACACACTCGGCAAGACATTTTTACCGAAAAGAGAACATTCGCCTTGAACCACCCCTGAACAGTTGTTGCCTACTTTTGATAAAAAACTCGCTGGGGGCACAGAAAAAGGGGGTCACTCACAGAGAAAAACGAGCCGATAATCAGTTCCGCGGGCAAGAAAAAATATACCCTCGCACGGGCTAATGAAAGATATGAAAATATTCGGGCTGTGAAATTGGCAGGAAAGGGCGAAAGATTTTCCGCCCTCCTGGTTACGGTATGGGAGAAGAGCCGATGAAAGATCAAACGTTAAGATGACGGCTGCTCGTGATAGCTGAGAGTAGGGGCATCGGAGAAAGAGGTATTTGCTGGCGATGGGGGGGCTTAGGAACGGCTGGGAATATGAGAAAAAACAAAGAGGGGAAAAGAGACCGATAAAAGAACTACTAAAAAAATCGCAACAAAAAAAAAAAAAAAAAAGAAAAAAAAAAAAAAAAAAAAAAAAAAAAACAAAAAAAAAAAGAAAAAAAAAAAAAAAAAAAAAAAAAAAAAAAAAAAAAAAAAAAAAAAAAAAACAAAAAAAAAAAAAAAAAAAAAAAAAGAAAAAAAAAAAAAAAAAAAAAAAAAAAAAGAAAAAAACAAAAAAAAAAAAAAAAAAAAAACAAAAAAAAAAAAGAACAACAAAAAAACAAAAAAAAAAAAAAAAAAAAAAAAAAAAAAGAAAAAAAAAAAAAACAAAAAAACAGAATATTCGGGGGACGGAAAAAAAGGAAGGGAAGGGAAAAAAAAAGCCGTAGACTAACGTGGGACCTTATCTCAACTAAGAGAAATGCCCAGCGGCCGAAAACATTGTCCCTCTCCAATGGAAGTTAACAACAAGGAGAGAAATAGGGGGGTCAGCTATGAAGGGAAAAGGCGAGTTGGTCAAGGAGACGCCCTCGGGGAAGAGGGGCAGATGTCAGACGTAGACAAAGCCGAGAAAAAAGAGTTAATAAAAAGGGAGAAGGGGAAAAGGTAGCTTCCCGAAAAAGGGAAGAACTGTTGCTAAAGAATTCTTGGTGTGGAAGATGAACCAAAAAGGGAGCGGGAAGGGATGCAGAGGGGCAGGGAGTGCAACCACTTCTACATTGGGGGTGGGGGATGGCTTCGACTTCCATATCATAGCCGCCACATTCAATGAGATAACTGGGGTAAAGAAAGCTCTTCAGAAGCAAAATGGGGTGTACGAGGGGGGAAGCAGCCTTCTGATCTAGACAGAAAAAAAATGTATTAGGAGCGTACTTATCTTATGATGACGGGAGAAAGGAAAAAAAAACGAACGAGAAAAAACTAACTTCCAGAACTCAAATCTCTCTTCGCAGAGTAAAAAAGACCTCCACTTGTGCCCAGAACGGCTGGGGGAAGGTCTTACTGAGTCATACCTCACCACACCCCCCCGAAAAAAAAAAAGAGAAAAACTTGGCGACGCATCAAGAGTGGTGCATCCTTCATAACACAATGACTGACCATCGGGGGGGAAAAAAGAGGGGGGGGTTACGAGAATGAAAAAGCCACGTGGAGACTCATAAAATCTACCAAAAGAGCAAGCATATCATAATAAGATAAGGAGAGGTGCAAAGAAAGTCAGAACTACCCTGTCAAAGGGAAAAAAGGAAAAAGAACACTCTAGCTCCGTGGGGTAAAAAGAAAAAAACCTAGCCTCAAAGCAAAAAGAGACTCTGATCTAAGTAGTAAGAATTCAGGTGAGAACGGCGTCCGGCCCAAAAACACGTCATTGAGCATAAAAAGGGCTCAGGCGAACAATTTCCCGTTGAAATGTTCTTGTCAGTCATCCAGGGAACCGCCCCAACTCGCCGGAAAACTTGAAGATCCTCCCTTTTAACGCATCAGGACGTGCGAGAAAAAAAAGAATCGGGAAGAGAGGAACGCCCCAAAAAGGGGAACCATCATCAAAGCGGAAAAAATATCGACGCACAGAAGAGAAATGAGAATTCCTGCTGACATCCCCGCCCGTGCATTCTTTTACACCGAGGACAGACCACTCAGACCAATTCGCTGCATCCAGAAGTGGAGAAAGAGGGTCAGGCGGGCAGGCCTTCTCCAGCGTTGGGCCGTCCACCCTTATGAGAAAAAAAAAGGACCATCCGGCAAAACTCGGGACTAAAAGGCATCGGGGGTAGCGTTTTTTACGTTCAGAAAAAGAGGGGGGCACTCTGGAGGGAAAAAAATAAAGGCCATCTCGATGCGGAAGCTGGAGAAACAAGGTTTAGCAAGGTCAGGAAAGTAATTCGCGCGATGCGAATGTACTTCGGGGATGCTGAATAGTTTAAGGAATTGGGAGGGATGGACGAAAAAAGCCTTTGCATTAAAGTTATTGTCCGTAAGGGATACTGGCGGGGGGTGGAATGGAAGAAAAAAAGCGGGGGGAGAAAACAGGAAATCATCGGAAAACGATTGGGGAGTCTGCGAATGGGGAGGGGGAGATTCGTGCTCAAGGAGAAGTACTACAGAAAGAGGAAAAAGATCAAATTGTGGCAATAATGAAGAAAAAAAGGGCGTCAATTGAGATCTGGAAATATCCCTTTCCGGAATGTTACTACTCGTTCAGCTCGACTGGATGAGGGGGGAAAAAAAAAAACTGCCAAAAAAACACTAGGGAATTCAATGCCAGGAAATACTCGGACAAACCTCTCGCTTATCAAAAAGAAAACTTCTAGCCCCAAATCAAGGGTCACCCTTGTCAAGACCTCCCCACCCTATAGGAAACTCCGAAACAGACGAATTGTGGTCGGGGACGACAGGAAGGAGACTCAAACTGAAGGGGAGAAAAAAAGGGGCAAACTTCCATGCGCCATTTCTGGGTGACGAGAATTCTGGGTGAAGGGCGGATCTTTGCGGCCACCATGAAGCGTTAGATTACTTGTGCTCTTGGTTACCCCACTGTATGGCTGGAACTACAGGAAAAGGGCACACTTTATCAACTTACCTGGTGGCATTGTTGGGTGATGACGATGGGAAAAACATTTGGCAGGGCACGGGAAAAAAATTAAAAATTCTCGATCCGTTCACATGAATGGCGGAACATGACGATCTCGGAATGCGTCGTCGGATTAGGAAAAGGGGAAAAAAGATGTCACCGTGGTAAGCACAAAGCGTGCAAGGTTATATATCCTCGAGTTCATGATGTGGTTGGGAAGATTGGTGGCTCTTGGGAGTAAAAAAAAACGACGAGAGATCGGCATATTTGATACGCCTTTGACGAGGCGGGAAAAGCAGGGGATA